>JACCDR010848795.1_pt1 | contig 11684 bp, 22 predicted proteins | sample 7446431 | NCBI WGS metagenome assembly JACCDR01 (sample SAMN15323443, study PRJNA562643) | freshwater metagenome | isolation source: river surface water | place: USA:Blue River Watershed | collected 2017-08-17
AGCGGCTGAACCAATTTGAGCCGCGAAAGCTGTTCCTGTAGCGCGACGAGTTCCGCGCCGGAGAGTTTCAGCATTTCGCCCGGCTTCGTGACGTACTTGCAGCACTCGCGCGCGTTCCGGATCGCGCCGCCTTCGCCCCACCACGCCGGCCAAAACGCGCCGACTTGCGCGACGACCTTAGACCACGCCGCACGCGCGAGCGGTCCCTTCGTCATTTCGACAACGACGTGCGCGTGTACGTGGAAATATAGCTGCCCGGACTCGTCGCGCTCAATTTCGCCACCGTCGCGGACGTTGCCTTGCGCGTCCGTCTCCGGCGTTCCAAGTTCCGTCGAACGGAAAACGAACCGCAGGCCGGCGCGACGCATGAACGGCTGCGCGTTCAATTCCTTTAGCTTCTGGTGCAGCCAGCGCGCGCGGTCCCGCACTCCCGACAGTTCCACGCGAATTCCGCTGGAGAACGTCCAGAAACGGCAATGGAGGTTCCGTTCGAGGAAGTATTCGAGCGCGGCCACCTGCGGCGCGCGGATCATTTGCGCGACGTAGGGAATGAAGCAGCAGCGGCGAAACATCGGCAGCGATTCCCGCTGGCGCGAGTGGACGAAGTAGCGGAACAACTCCCAAGGCGTGTCCCGGATCGCTTCAAAGCCGGCTTCGCGCATCTTCTCCGCAATCTTCACGGATTGCGTGAGGAGTTCGGCCGACTCGCGCGACCGCTTCCGCAATTCGTCGTCCGGCATACTGTCGCCCGTCGACTCTTTCGCGGCCGCGAGGAATTCGCCTTCGGCCGAGAACGCGAACGCCCGATCTTCGGCCGAAACCTCGCGTTGCTCGGAAACATAGTCGGCGTCGAGCAGGCCGGCCGCTTCGACGTAGCCCCAGCCGATAGCGTCGAACGGCGCGACCTCGCGCGCGACCGGCTCCGGCGCGGAATAGGCCGTGCGCTCGTCGTTCGCGAGCCAACGCGACCACGCGCGGTCACTCGTCGCGTCGTTTTGCTGCGCGCGGAAAATCGCACGCGCCGCCGCCTCGCGGTCCGGAGTCTCGCAATGAGGGACTGACGCGTCGCAACTCATGCGGCGCGCCGCGCTTTCCCGAGGCCGAGAGCCCGGCCGGAAATCCCGAGAGCCGTCCGCGGAATCAGGTACGGACGAGAGCCGCAGATGACGGGAATTCCCGAGCGGCCGCGCGTCGCGACGTAGAGGCGACACTGTTTCCGGACCCAACGCGCGGACCGCGCGCCGTCGAATTCCACGGCCGCGAATTCCTTCGGAGTGAGGGGACCGGCACTCATTCCGCCGTGACCTTTTCGAACCGTTCCGCGCCCGCGGCATGGTTTCCGCCGGCCGTCGCCATGAGTTCGCCGGAATCCAGATTGACGAACAGGACGCCCGGCCGAAACCGGCTCGCATCTTCGAGAGCAGGGCACCAGCCGCACGCTCGCCAATTCCAGAGCCAGACCCAGCCGCCGGCGGTGTTCACCACGTCGCGGATTTGCGCCGCGTACTCGGCCGCGATGGCGCGAGCGACGTTCACTTGCCGTTTTCGGCTCATGACGCGGAGAGGCCGACGAACGCGGCCCCGTAGAATTCCCGAGCCGTCGCGCGGACGAGTTCAGCGGCCGACGTGCTGTCCGGCGCGTGAACGTGGAGCGGAATGCGGACCGGCCGGACGAACCGGGACCGGCTCACTTCGACGACAAAAGAAAAACGCGAAAGGCCCGACAGGCTTTCCGCGTTTCCAGAGTTCGCGCCGAAATTCCCGGAATTTCCGGGGTTGTCGGCGGTGAAGATGGCGCTCGATGCGCCGCTTTTAACTGTTTGGAGTTTCGCCATGTTACGAAGCCCCCGCGCACAATCCGGGTTCAGGTAAACGGGAGCTTTCGGGCTTAATTGGGGCTTAAAATCGCCCGAATTCAACATCTTTTCGCCGGGTAACCTTTCGGCTTAGACTCAGTTCGTCTTAAAACCACATGCAAAAAATCCAATTGAAACCGTACGTTGACGAGGAAGCCGCGCGACGGTTCGAGCGGATCGCGCAACGCTTCGGAATGACGCCCCACGCCCTAGCGGCCGTTCTGGTTCACGAGTTTTCCCACATTCGCCCCGAAGCGTTTTTTGAGGCCCTAGGCGCAATTCCGGCCGATTTGAAGACTCGGCCCGTCGGACGGCCGGCCGGTTCGACTTCGGCCCGGAAAACCGAGCCGGAAGGCACTCACGCCGCCGCCTGACGACGAGTCCCCCGACCGTCGAATTTCAAACGCAGCATGGCGCAGAACCGCGTCCATTCGCGTTGCCCGTAGAGTTCGACGCCGTTGTCTTCGCGGCCGCTCCGGAAATGCCGGATCGCGCCGGACCGGAGATAACAGTTGAGCGCGGCGAGGCTGCGCGGAACGAGCGGCGCGCCGTAGCTCTCGAACCATTCGAGTTCGAGGCCGCGAGCGGAGAGCGTCCGGAATCGCTGAAAAAGTAGCCACTCCGAGCCGGCCAACTCGAACCGGGTTTCCTCGTCGCCCCGGACTTTGAACACGAAGCGGCCGCGCCACATAGAGGCCGGCACTATTTGCCCGGTGCTTTCGCTTTCCATCCGAAATGCCAGCCGAGCGCCATTTCCGCGAAAAAGACAACTCGCGCGCCAAGGTCGGAGGCCGTGCCGGCGCGGAACGCGATGACGACCGCGGCGACGACGAGAAAGAGCGTGAGGAAAGACCGGATACCGTAGCGGACGGACTTCACCCAAGGCCAAACGCCTTTGCCGTCCTCAGAGGCCGCGGACGTGTGCGAGGCCGTGAAGCCGGCCCATTCCGCGGCATTGATCGCGCCCGCCTGTTGCGCGCGCATCAGTTCGAGCTGTTGCGCGTGCTGGATTTTCAGCAACTCGCGTTCCTCGCGACGCTGCCAGAAGCCGGCGACGGCTCCGAGAACCGCGCCCCACGGAATGCCGGCGAGTAGGGCAGCAATCATTTCCCGAGGACGGCGACGCGTTCGCCGAGGCGTTCGAGTTTCGACTCAGCCGCAATGATTCGCGCCCGATCCTCGGACGACGAGGCGTCGAGAACGGCCTGCCGCTTCGCGATTTCGTGAACCGTTTTCAGAGTCCACGCCGACAGCGCGAGCGTGACGGCCTGCAGGATGTCGCCGGGGTTCATTTCACGGCCCCCGTTTTCCGGCCGAAGCCGACGACAGCCAGGACGACCACGGCCACGGCCGCGAGCGGAAGCGCCCAGCGTAGCGCGGATCCGGCCGCAGCCGCGCCCCGGCCGATGTCCGCCGCCCCTTCGCCGAGTTCGACGGCGTTGTCGACGGCCGCGGAAGCGAAGTCAGTCCACGAAAACGAATCGTCATTGAGCGGCGAGTAATTCGCGCCCGTCACGAGTCGCGCCGTGTTCAGCGTCTCGGCCGTGAACCGCGCCGGAAACGCGAGAATCTTCGCGGCGAGCCGCTTCGCGAATTCCGTGCGCTGCGCGTACTCGAGCGCGCCGTCGACAGGCACGCCCATTTCGACGGCAACGATGCGCTCGGCCGAGCGCAGGTTCGCGCGATTCTGTTCCGCGGTGACCATTAGGCGTCGTCGGCGTCCGAGAATTCCGGAGTCTCCTTCGCGGCCGCATAGACGAGCGGCCCCGCGAAGTCGTGGATTGCCTGCAACACCGTTTCCGCGGCGTCGCCTTCAACGGTGATGACGCCGAGCGTTTGAACCGGAGCCGCGCCGTTGTTCGAGGCTTCCGCGGAGATATAGGCCGCAAGCTGGATTTGAAGTTTCCGAGCGCGGCGGGAATAGACGACTTCCTCGATTCGGTGATAATCGACGACGACGCCGGAAGGAAGGGTGATGGATTTGCGGAGGGCCATATTTTTAGACGTTCGAGCAGAGAAGCTTCATCGTTCCGCCAAGGCCGTCCTGTACGGTCACGTACCCCGTCGCGGCCGGAGCGCCCGCAACGTAGTTGTTCGACAAGCGGAGAGCCACGCCGGTTTGCAGCGTAAAGGCCGTATTACTCAGGATCGCGCGGACGGCGGAATTCGTAGAGAAGCCGAGTTGATTCGCGGCCGGGCGATAGATGCCGTTCCCGGTGTCGCCTACGAAGGTGAACGCCGGAGCGGCAGCGGTGCCGGCGGCTTTGCGAATTGCGAAGCATCCCGTCGCGGAGTCGCCGCCGTAAACGGAAGTAGAATCGACGGCAGCGACGACGGCGCCCGCGGCCGAGATTCCGAGAATGTTCGCGGCCGAGCGGACAAGGCCCAAGTCGGGATCGGCTAGGAACGTAACCGCAGGAAGTGCGGCTGTTCCGTCTGGCACCGAAACCTGATTTGCCGTGTTGATCGTAATCCCCTGACCGTTGGTCGAAAACAGCCGAAGCGTGCTCGCTTGAACCGTTCCGTCCGCATAGCCCGATTCAGCCGGGTTCGTGAAGTCGATAATCGACGTATCTTTTCGGATTCGAGTCGTGAACGCCGCTCCGGTAACTCGCATCGTATCGCTACAGAAGAACGCGCCGGAAAGGCCGACCGCGCCGCCCGTGTAACGGTAGAAGCCAAGGCCCGGCTCGACCTGGAACCGAATCGAAGGCGCGCCGGCCGTGCCGGAGGGAAAATAAGGTCCGCGACGAGAGGCCATTTTAGGACGTGTAGTAGTAGCGGCAGACGTTCAGGACGACGCCGGCCGCGCCGGACGCGTAGAGCGGCGCGTTGACTTCGTAATCCTCTTCCTCGCCCGGCCCGAGAATCTTCCCATATCCCGCAACAGTGACCTCGGCTTGAACCGTGGAAATGCGGACGGCTTCGGTCGCGTGCGTGTTCCGCACCGTGATTTTTTTCGTGCCGTAGGCACTCAGTCCACCCACGAGAACGTTGCTCACGAGAGCACCTCCCACGAGCGTTACGTCGAAAGCGTTCATCGCGTCGGCTGCCGAAACGCGGAGGGACTGACCGCGCATCACAACCATTCGGTTGTCCTGGTAGTCGATGTCACCGTACACGCATTCAATTGCCAGTTCGTTGACGCCGAAGAGCGTCCCGATGTCGACAGCCGGGTCTAGGTAGAACGTGACACGAGAGAAGCGCAGCGGCTTCCCTTCCTCGTCGAGAGGCGAAAGGGATCGCGTCGGCCCGAACGGCAGCGCGGGACCGTTGTCGAACGAAATCAGGAAATCCGCCGGCGTCGCCGTGATGCAGCGAATGAAGAATCCGGAGACTTCGAAATTGAGTTGCCGCGCCGTGAGGACGTGCAGCTTCGCGGACAGACGGTCTAGGGAGACGCGGGCGTTTTCTCGGCTCATGGTTAGGATTTTTTCCCGAAGATTTTCGCGAGGCCCCAGACCGCGGCGACGGCAAGACCGACCGTCGTCCCGGCCGTGACGATTTTTTCCGTGTTCTGTTGGTCCGCGGATTTCGTCGTCTCGAAAACCTTTCCGACGAAAGCGCCCGCAAATTCCCGATCCTGTTCCGCGGATTTCGTCACGGCCGAAACGGCTTTGCCGACGACATCGGAAACGATGTCGAACGCGGATTGCCCGGCCGATCCGGCGAACGTCAGCGCGTCCCGCGTCGCCGTCTTGTTCGACTCGGCCGAACGCGCGGAAACGGCGTCGCCGTAGTTCAGCGCGGATTCAAGGAGCTTCGTGCCCGATCCGGCGAGAGCCGCCGACGTGTCGAGAGCGCGCGCCGCGATTTCGCGCGAGACTTCGCTGGAGGCGAGGGAAGAGGCTTCCGCGGCCGCAGCGGCCCGGCGCGCGGCTTCCGCGGCCGCTTTCGCGACCTCCGGGTCGGAACTGGTGATGTTCGTTACCCGGTTGTCCACGCTCGAAAACGACGAGCGGTCCGAGAAGTCCCGCGCGTCGATCGAAACGCGGTTGTCCGTCGAAACGAGGTTGAACGACGAGCGGTCGGAGAAGTCGCGATTGTCGTTGTTGCTGTTGCTCGTCGACGTGTTCGCCGTCGACGTGATGGAGAGCGACGAATTGTCCGTGAAGTCGCGATTGTCGTTGCCGACGTTCGCGCCGTCGCCCGCGAGAATGCCGTTATCGCCGACGCCGACGCGGTTGTCGTTGTTCGTCGTCGCGTTCGTCGTCGAGGCCGATTGACGGTTCGACGAGAAGTAGAGCCGCGGCCCCATGAGGAACGCGAACCAGAGGGAAAGGAGCTTCATTTGACGGCCTTTCGCATGATGACCTCGGAGACCCGGAAACCTTCGCAAAGCGCGGCGCGGACGAGTCCCGCCCGAGCCGTCGAGAACGCGACGGAATCACACCCGCATTGCCGCGCGAGGTTCAGCAGCAGTTGACCGGAGCCGATGAGATTTTGGACGAGGTTTTCGCGGCCGTCATACCCGCGGCACGCGTTCACGGTGAGTTCGTGTTCCGGCGTGACCGTGAATACCACGAAGCCGAGCCGCCGGCCGTCGCGTTCGACATTCGCGATTTTCGCCCGGCCGTTCGCGATGTCCGCGAGCAGAGAGCCGGCGACATCTTCGGCCGTTTCCTTCGGGATTCCGCGCAAAGCCGCCTCGGCCGCGGCGTCGAGAACGCCGGGAGCCAGGACAACGTTCGAAAGAATCTCGGGATTCATTTTTTCAGGAGACGGACGAGAACGACGAGGCCGACGAGGCCCCCGGCCGCGAGGATCGCGACGGTTACAGGATTGAACGCCGCGGACGGCTTTCCCACTTCCGACGACGCACGCGCGCCCGAGCCCACCGCGAACGGCGCGGAGAACACAATTTCCGGGTTCCCCTGCGCCTGCGCGTCGCCTTGAGACGCGCCGGAAGACGCCGAAAGCTGGAAAGGAACAGGCATTGCCGGCGCGTCACTTCGCCGACTTGCCGAACGCGAGGAACGCTCCGAGGCCGAGCGCGAGAACCACGCCGCCGATCAAAAGCATGTTCTGCGGCATGTAGGCCGGAGAAACCGCGTTCTGCGCCGGATTGCCGGCCGTCGTCGGGATCGCGGCTTTGCGTTCGAGATTGTCGACTTTCGCCGACTGCCAACGCTGCCAGATGTCGACGCCGGAGCCGGCGACGCCGAGTAGGTTTTCGAGGATGTTCGACGCGTTGATCTGTCCGGTGTCGGGAGTCGTGGCCATGAGAGAAGCGAGAGGCTGAAAGTTTTCCGGCGCGCCGCGGTCCTGTTACCCGCAGGAGGTTCGCGGCGCGCCGGGTTGGCGAATCAAGTCGGCGCGCGGCCTTACTTGAAAATCTGATACTGTTCGACGACGACGTCCGTGTTGCCGGCGCCCGTGCCGACGTACTCGAGCCGGAAATCGTTGATGATGTCCAACGCGCCGCCGTCCGTCTGCTTGAAGGACGAGAGGAGGTCGGTCAGTTGCTCGGAGAACGCCGTAAACGCGACCGTGTACGTGTTCGCCTGCAACGCGAGGCCGCGCTTCGCGAGCTTTTCGGCGACGAGCGCGCGCGGAAGGTCCTCCCATTTGACGTTCTTGTCCGTTTCGATGCGGACGATGGAAACGAGGTTCGAGAGGAAGTGAATCCGGTCATAGAACAGACCGACCTCGCGGAGCAGACCGCCGCCCGGCCACTGCGTCCGGCCGTTGATGACGGGCATGCCGGTGTAAACGCGGACGTGCCGGAACGGATACGCCTTGAACGGACGATCCAAGGAGTCGACGACGGCCCAGCCGACGACGCCCGGCGTGACGGCCGCGGCACCGAACTGGATTTCGTAGGTGATGTCACCCACGCCCTGCGTGCCCATCGCGCCGCGTTCCTCGCCCTCGTAGGTGCGCCGCCACGGCTCCGAGAAATAGTCGTGGAGGTAGCCGTCCGCGGCCGCCCATTGCGCCCCGTTCGTCGCGTTCGAGATGTCGAGCGACGTCGGCGTCCATTCGCGCACCGCTTTGCCGCCGACCTTCATAACGATGGACGTTACCCGCGCTTTCATTTGCGCGACGGTCATTGCGACGCCGCCGTCCGTCAGATTGAACGTGACTTCGTGGAACGCGTTGCCCTTCGGCAACAGGAACGTCGCTTTGCCGTTCGTGACGATGTTGCCGGTCGGATCAGGAAGCCGGATCGGATACCGGAAACCGAACACGGCCGAGACCGGGTTTTCGACGTAGTGGAAACCGGCCGAGAGGCCGAAGGCGACGGCCGTCGCGCCCGCCGCGCCGAGGTGCGGAAGGACGGCGACGAAAGCCAGGACGCAGGCGGTGAGCCAGCCGAAGGCGCGGAGACGGGAGCGGTGACGCATGACGGAGAGAGCGAGAAATTGCGGTTGAAGGTGGCGGACGGTGCGGAACGAGCGTAACCGGAGGCCGGTTAGCTGATGAAGTTCGCGGCCTTCTGCACCACGGCCGGAGACTTGTCCGACTTCGCGAGCTTCAGGAGGAACAGGGTGACGAGAACGACGCCGACGGTCGGGAGGTGAGCTTTGATTTTGTCCATGTTGGGAGGTTGCGCCCCAACGCTTGCCCCGACGCCCGACGCGACGCACGCGCGCCGATGTTCACCGATGGACGCGGACGGCTCCCAACGGTCGCGGACGGTCCGCGACGGTCACGCGCGACGCTCAGGCAACGCGACGCGGACGCGCCGCAACGGCTGGAAACGCTCTTTGAAGAGGCATTCGAACCGCGGCAGGCCCGGAGCGGCCGAGAGGCCCGGTTCGTTGAATTCCGACGCCCAAAGGTCCGCCACGGCCGGCGTCGATCCGAAGAGGTACACGCGCGAGCATTGCGCCCGCATCGTCGGCGTGAGCTGCGTTCCGCCTTGGCTCAGGACGTGCGTGACGTGGCCCCAGTGTCGCGCCGTCGTGAACAACCATTCCACGTCGGGAGCGTCCCGGCCGCGCCGCACCGTCACGCCCGCTTCGTCGACGAAGAGAGCGCAACGGCGCGACTTTTTCGCGGCCGCAATCAGGTCTTGGATTTTCGTCGTCTGCCACGTCGCCGGCCACTCGTCAAAGAGCGGATCGCAAACCAAGACGTTGACGCCCGACGCGCGGAACGACGCCGCGAGCGATTTCGCGAGCGTCGTCTTTCCGCACATTGTCGGCCCGACGATTGCAACGTGTGCCACGGTTCAACGGTCCCGCGGCCGGATGAAGACGAGGAAGAGACTCGCCGGAATCAGGTGAATCAGCGCGAACGCGGCCGCGACGGCCAGGACGCCGAGCGAGATTAACGCGTAGACCGTCAAACGGACGACGAAACGGACGATTTCGACGAGCCAGTCGAGAAAGAGAATGGATAGGATTTTCACGCGCCGAAGAATTTAGAGGTTGGGTCGGGATTGAATTTTGCAGGTTCCGGCGTCGGGGGCGGGACTTCGCCCCGGACCGGCGCGCCGTTTTCGGTTTTAGCCGGGTTTCCCGGCTTCCGTTCCGGCTCCGGCTCGTCGTCATAGAACCACGGGAACCAGCGGCGCAGACGTTTCGACGTGTTCACGCGTTCGACGCGCGACAGGACGAACGCGGCGAGCGCGGCGAGCCACGCGCCGAACGGCGACGGAGGCGCGGACTTCCGCGTCCGGAGCCACGCGACCGTTGCGGCTTTGAACGCTTCGTGCTCGGCCGCGTCGTCCGGTTGCCATTCGCCTTTGCCGCCGCCGACGAGTTTGTCGGCGACCATGTAACCGCCGCGGAGATACGCTTCCGCCGTCGCGTCGACGATTTCGAGCGCGGCCGGTTCCGTGATAATTTCCGGAGCCGGCGCAGCGGCCGGCGGCGTCGCCGGCTTGTCGCCCGGAAACGTCGACGGCACCGTCGATCCTGTCACGGCCGGCGTCGGCGGCGTCGGCGTCGACGCGGCCGGAGCCGGCGACGCGGCCGCGTTCGACGGTTTCCGCGGTCCGCGAGGCCCCGCTTTCGGCATGAGCGCGCCGCGAGCGTTCCGGAACGGCGTCCCGTCCGGATTCGCGCGATGAATCGCCGGATCGAACACGGCCTTTGTCCTGGGCGAACGAACCGCGACGCGCGCGGCCGGCGTCGTCGGCGTCGACGCGCCGACCGGAGCGGCCGGCGGCGTCGACTGTTCGAGCGCAGCAACGGCACGCTCGGAGACGGCCGGAAGCGTCGCGACGAGGGACGCCCCGTCGACGGTTTCGAGAGGAGGCAACGCCGCCGCAGGTGCCGGCGTTGCAGGTGCAGCGGCGTCGGCGTTCACGAGCGGAAGGCGATTTCGCGGCCCTGTTCGTCGAAACGGACGACGGACAAAGAGACGCCGTCGTTTTCGAGTTTTGCAATGACGCACGCCAATTTCGACGCCGCGTCGGAGCCTTCCGCGCCGTTTTCGATTCGAGACTCCGGCTCTTTTTGGTCGCCCGGATAGAATTCCGCAAAGCGCGGGTGAACGTGGACACGGTAGGACGGAACGCGCGCCGCCTCAGCGGCCGCGGTGACGGTCTTGCGCCGGATCGGCGCGGTTTTTTTGGTTTTGTTCATGGCTGAAAGTTGCTCGGAAATTGATTTGTCGCCGTAGAGCGTGCGGCCGCATTGCGCACAGGTCCGGCTTTGCGCGAGCGGCCCTTCCGCGCCCCAAAGCGTGTTATATCGCACGTTGCTTTTGCAGCATGCGGACAGCGGAAGCGGGAGCGTTACGGTCACGAGAGAGGCAATTCCGGTTCGCGGAGTTCGTTCGCGATGCGGTCCACGGCCGCGGAAAGTTCGCGGAGTTTCGCGCCGGCCGTAGCGTCCGCCGGCTTCGGGTGTTCGAGGTTGTGAGCCTCGGCCCGAGCGCGGATTTTCGCGGCGCAGGCCCGGAGGAACACTTCCGTTTTGAGAATTCGGCCGACGATTTGCGGCCCGCGTTTGTTCGTGGATTTCATGGGTAAAAACTCATTTCCCCTCGGAGGGTTGAGCCAACGATTGCGAGTCGGCGGGAATCCCGGCCGCAGCCGAGGGGAAATGCCGTTCGACGATGCCTTCGACGGCCGCGGCCGCTTTGGTCCAGGCTCCGGCTTTCGTCGTCGCGAGTTCGTCGAATCGCGCGAGGACGTTCTTTGCTCCGGCCGTGTCGACGTGCGCCGACTCCGTCGCGGGAAACAGTTCCGTGACGGTGCAGGCAATCAGGGAAACGGAGTCCGCCCGGACTCGAATCAGGACCGCAGGGAAGGGAGGTTTTTTCATGATTTCAGGACCTCGGAAGGCCAAAGGGCCGCGACTCGCGGCTTGCCTCGCGGTTTCTCCGGCCGTTCCGGCCGTCCCGCAAAAACTGTTGGTGTGCGTGTGTGGACCCTAATGACGGCAGGCTTCGCCAAGCCCGCCGCGAACTTGTCAGCCGTCGCGAGAATCAGGGGCGAAACGAGCTTGTGACCGCGCACCGTATCCTCGGACCAACTACCACGCTTGCACATGACGGTGACGACCGGCTCGGAAACGCCGCATTTACCGATTCTCGGCATTCCGCGCGAGACGACGACGCACGCGCCGCGGGAATCGGCCGGCGTGAGCTTTCCGGCCGCGTCCGCGGCCTTTTCGAGCCGCGTCCGGCGCGCGTGCCGGTTCCAGTTGCGCGCGACCGTATAAACGCGGCCGTCCGGCGTTTTCCGCTTCACGAGCCGCCGGCCGGTTTCCTCGCGTTCCGCGATTTCGGCCGCGAGACTTCCGAGCGGCTGAACCAATTTGAGCCGCGAAAGCTGTTCCTGTAGCGCGACGAGTTCCGCGCCGGAGAGTTTCAGCATTTCGCCCGGCTTCGTGACGTACTTGCAGCACTCGCGCGCGTTCCGGATCGCGC
>JACCDR010077557.1_pt1 | contig 11683 bp, 9 predicted proteins | sample 7446431 | NCBI WGS metagenome assembly JACCDR01 (sample SAMN15323443, study PRJNA562643) | freshwater metagenome | isolation source: river surface water | place: USA:Blue River Watershed | collected 2017-08-17
AAGTCCGTAGATACATGACACTGAGGCGACAATAATCACGTCAGGCCGTGTGAGAAGTGCTTGGGTCGAAGCATGACGAAGACGATCAATTTCTTCATTGATCTGTGACTCCTTTTCAATGTAGGTGTCACTCGTCGGCATATACGCCTCAGGTTGGTAGTAGTCGTAGTACGAAACAAAGTAATGGACGGCATTGTTCGGGAAAAAGTCACGATACTCTTGCGCCAACTGAGCAGCCAACGTCTTATTGTGCGCAATTACGAGCGTCGGCTTCTGTATCTGTGCAATCACGTTCGCACCAGTAAAGGTTTTACCAGAACCGGTCACACCAAGGAGTGTCTGGTGTCGTAATCCACCACGAACACCCGCCACAAGCCGTTCTATGGCCTTTGGCTGGTCTCCGGCGGGAGTCTTTTCGGTTGATAGATCAAACTGCATGGGAATCCAGTATACAGGCGGAGGAGCAATACTACAAAAGCACTCGTTCAAGGGTAGTCATAGCCATGAGTAAGGGCACGAGTGCACCCACAAGAGCAAATAGCCGTCCCGGCAGCGTCACAGCGAGCAGAAAGCCCGAGAACCAGGTCACAAAGACAAAACTATTTACCACGAGCTGCATGACGCCAAACCAGTAGCCATCCTCTGGCTCAACATTAGCGTAGATAAAGAGAGTCAGCCCCATCACACCAGAAATTGCCATGAGTACTTTAGCTATACGCGGCCTCGAAAGATGCGTGAACGACTCCATACGTTCTAAAATTGTACCATGGCTAGTACCAATATACCGATTTAATACAAAAAAGCGCGGTACGGGGCGCGAACGCCCCGCCGCATGTTCACGCTTTGCCGACGAGTAGCCGATGGAGCCAGATGATGACAAGTAGCGTCCCTATGAACGCATTGGTGTGCATCAGGATTTCTGCTATCACAGACTGTGGCCGCGCCAGATACTCGATCTGAAGACGTACTACAGACCAATACACCAGCTTGCAAGCTATTGAGGCAAAGAGTAGCCAACCAATGAGCTTGAGTTCGTCACCGAAGAGCATTCTCAATCCCCCTGTACGTATTTACTCTCTTTTACGCAACTACGATGATTTTGTCAATAACTGTTCACGTAAATTCTTCGTGAAGTTGACGATGAAATTGAGGTTGTGGATGGAGGCGAGGTGTGGGCCAAGGATCTCTCCAGCGCGGAAGAGATGAGCGACATACGCCTTCGTGTACTTCCCGGCGACGTAGCCAGTTGAAAGTGGGTCAAGGAGTGAGTGGTCGGTTTTGAATTCTTCACGGCGGAGGTTTACCTTTTTGGTCTCCGGGTAGGTGAAGGTACCACATGGTGTAGTGATCATATTGCCCGTCATCACATAGATGGTGCCCGTACGGCCGATGCGTGTTGGTGCGACACAGTCAAAGGTATCGCAACCCTGGAGTACACCTTGCACAATATCTTCAGGTTCACCGATGCCGAGGAGATGACGAGGTTTGTCAGCCGGGAGAATCTCGTTTACGACTCGCAGGGAGTCACCGAGGTCGTCTTTAGAGAAGCTTCCACCAATACCGAAGCCATCAAAGTCCATGTCACTGAGGATACGGGCACTCTCTTGGCGTAGGTCCATAAAGCGACCGCCCTGGACTACACCGTAGAGCCCTTGTTTCTTCAGCGCTTCATAGTTTTGCTTGTGCGCTAAGATACTACGCTTCGCCCAGCGATGCGTACGATCAGACGCTTCTTTCTGGTACTCGTAGTCGGCAGTCGGGCTAGTACACTCGTCAAAAGCAATAATGATATCGGCACCTATCGCGTGTTGGATGTCGATGCTCCGCTCGGCAGTAAAACGGTGCATCGAACCGTCGAGATGAGACGTGAAAGTCACACCTTCCTCGTCGATGATGCAGAGTTTGCCGTGATCTTCGGCAAACTTCTGACTGTAGACATTAAGACCTTTTTTTACCGGGAGTTCTGTCTCGTTTTCATCAACTTCACCTTTGGCGAACTTCGTCACCCCTTTACCAAAGGCAGCACCCAGACTAAAGACCTGAAAGCCACCAGAGTCGGTCATGGTCGGGGTTGGCCACTTGGCGAACTCGTTTAGTCCACCGCCAGCTTTGATAACGTCGTGACCAGGTTGGAGGAACAGGTGGTAGGTGTTGGCAAGCGTCACTTCGTTCCCAACATACTGCGTGAGGTCTTCAGGCATAAGACTCTTTACACTAGCCTTGGTCCCAACTACCACAAAAGCAGGCGTATGAATATCGCCATGTGGTGTGTGTATTATCCCGGCACGGGCGAGATTCCCCTTCCCGACTGCTTCTATCTCAAAGCTAACTGGTTTTGACATATCTGTGTGCTCGTGACTATACCATAGCTTTCGGGAACACAAAACGCACTGCGCTAGTCTGACAGTGCGTTTTGTAAACTCGTACAGGATTACTTACCGGCAGAGATATCGAGGAGATCGATAGCAAAGACGAGATTTGCTCCACCTGGGATTGGACCATAACCATTCTCCCCATAGGCTTTGGCCGCTGGGATGACGAGGATTCGCTTGCCACCTTTCTTCATACCAACAATACCTTCTTCCCAACCTTTGATAACCTTGCCCTCACCAACAGTAAAGACAAATGGCTGGCCACGCTTGTTAGAGTTATCGAACTCCTGACCATTCTGGAGCGTACCGATGTAGTGTACGGTGACCGTGTCACCAACCTTTACTTCGTCACCGTTACCGATAGTGACATCATCAATAATGAGCTTCTCAAGGTTGCCGGTAGCGTCTGCAGCATCAACAATAGCAGTCCGGAGATTACTCTCTTGATCGCCTTCTTCAGCTACAAAAACCACCCCTGACTGTGCGACCTGAGTATTACCAGATTGTGATATCTGTGAATCGTCTTTGGTAATGAGGTACAGCGCCGCTGCCATCGCGGTAACAGACAAAGCTATCCCAGCAATCTCGATTTTTGAAAACATACGCTAAAAGTTAGTAGTATTAATAGTACGGTTAAATACCCCCTCCCGCAAGGCCTATCGACTAAAAGTGAGCTTTTTAGCCATGATTTGACCCATTTCAAAGTCACTTCGTGCTGCTAGCGCTTCAAGAAAATCCCTCTCCTCGTCTCCGGGCAGCAAACACGGTACCGAGCGTTCACACTGACGATGTGGTATCAGATCAAGGGTAAATGTTTCCTCTTGTACAGAAAGTGTGACAACGAGCCCGGTTTGCACGTCTGGTGAGAAATATTGATCAAAAATAAAGTTCCCGAGCGAGTATAGTACCGGCATGCCCTCAACCACTGCTATATCTTGCACAACATGTGGATGGTGCCCGATGAGGAGGTCAACCCCCGCTGTGGCCAGACTTTGAGCAAACTCTCGTTGAGCACTGCTATGAGTGAGTTCGTATTCATTGCCCCAGTGCACGTAGGCCACGACAAGCGAGCTAGACTCCTTGGCTTTACTCACGAGTGTGGTTATAGCCTCATGATCAAGAGTAGTAAAAAGTGTATGGAGCCCAAGCACCGCGATGGTGCTACTGCCGTATGGTATGTACGTCAGTGATGTACTAGCGACCTTGGTCGGATGACCAAAAGCTGTCACTCCTTTATCTTGTAGCTCTGTAACAGTTGTATTGTAACCAACATGACCGTAATCCAGAGCGTGATTATTCGCTAATGATGCGTGAGTAACATGAAGCTCGTCGAGCGTCGTGAGCAGCTGTGGTGCTGTTGAAAAGCGCATCATACCACTGCCAGTTGGTTCGTGGGGACGGGCCATGGCGCTCTCGAAGTTTATAACCACAGCAGAGCTACTCGCAAACAGTGAGGCAAGGTGCTTTGTTAGATACGATGCACCATTACGGTTACCGAGGATTTCGACATGTCTACCGAGCATTACGTCACCAGTAAAGTATACGGGGTCTAACGGTACAGCTTTTTGAGGTGCTGCAGTATCTGAGTGACTTTGATTAGATGGTGCTGTTACCACAAACTCAACACTCGCACTAAACAAGAAAAACAGTAGTCCTGCCAGTGTAGTGACAAGTGTGAAGAGTTTAACGAGGAGTAATTTTTGTGCTCGAGGCATTATAGAAGACGCCCGCTTCCTCGATGTACATGAGGTAGGTCAGTCCTAGTAGCACTATACTCAAGGCGAGAATAATAGCAATGAGTGACTGATTACGTTCGACTTTGTGTCGTTTGGCTTCAAGCGTACTCGTATCCTCTTGGTTCATATCAACTTTGATACCGAGGAGTGAGGTGATGTCTGCAGGAGACAGTCGATCATCACTATGAAAAACTTTGTGGAGGGTGTCGACGTGCGTGGCCTTACTTTCACGATTTTCTTTGAGGACCATGAGGGCGGTGTCTACCTCATTGTTATCCCAACGGGCACTAATCAAAATCGAACGAATCTCTTCGTCAGGGGCTGTTGGTGGAATACCATTAGCTTTTAGAATAGACTCGATTTGTTTTTTTTCGATCATGATTTTTTGCGTTTACTAACCAAACGTTCATCTGAGACATAGAGACCATAAAGCTCAAGGAGCACCAAGAAGAGGCTGACGGTAACTGGTCCAATAATGAAGCCAATTGGGCCAAATAGTGAGATGCCTCCGAGTACTGATAGCAGCACCACAAACGGATGCAGGTTATTGCCACGACTCATGAGGTATGGACTGATGAAATTGTCGACAATGAGGACGGTAACAGCAGCCCAAATCAGAAGGCCGATGGCATTACCAATCATACCGGTATAAAGGAGGTAGATCACTGCTGGAACCATGATAGTGGCTGTACCTAGTCCCGGGAGGAGGGCTCCAAGAGCACCGATAGTTCCCCAGAGTATTGGTCGATCAATCCCAAAGATAGCAAATCCTAAGGCCGCCATGACACCCTGTAAGATGGCGACGAGCACAGTTCCGGTCGCAACCGAGCGGATAGACTTCGCGATACGTTCCATAATGACTTTATCTTCAGCATCTTTAAGTGGACTCACTGAGACCATCCATGAGACGAGCTTTTCTCCATCACGAAATAGATAGAAGGAACCCATCATTGCAATAAGGAAGGTAAAGACAACCGAAACGGTACCGGCAAAAATTGTACCGAGGTTGCCTGCGAACCATGAAATACTTTGTTTGATTTGCTCAGATAGGTTTAACTCAAAACCAGGTGCTACTGCTTGAACTTGTGTTTCAAGTCCTGAAAGAAGCGTGTCAATCGGTAGTTGACCAGTAGTCTCGATCGAACGGTAAAATGATACAAACTCGTTGACGAGTAGACTAGATACCAGTGATACCGGCGTAACTACTGCACAGAAGACGATGAGTGTTGTGAGAAGTGCTGCCAGGGAGCGATTTTGCCGTGTCAGCCAACGCAAAATGATGCGGTAGAGCGGGTAGCAGATAATGACGATAATAGCCGAGAGTGCGAGTGCCGTGAGAAATGGAAAGAATATCCAGCCAGCGAAAAAGCCGACGACAGCTAAAGCACTAAAGAAGAAAGTGTATTCGATTATCCTCCCGTGACCCATATATACTATAGTAACGTAGTTGACTGGTGAGTTTCTCTGTTTTCCCCGCTATTACTCGATAGCAAGGAGTGACTCGACCGACGCGATCATTTGCTCGCGAGTGAGTGGTGTGCGTTCATGTGCGAGTACTTCACCAGATGGTTTGTAAAGAATAGTTTCTGGCATCGCGTACCCACCGGTCGTTTGATAAAAGTGATCGTCATTGTCGATAACTACAACCAGATTATCCAAAGGTGGCAACGTGGCCAGGTATCGTTCGGCGGCCGGCAGTGTCTCTTTACGATTAAGAGCAATAAACACAATACCGCGGTCTTTGTACTCACCGGCTACTTCATTGAGCGTTATCAATTCGTCTCGGGAAAGCGGACTCCAACTAGCCCAGGAGTTTACGTAGAGTTTTTCTCCAACAAAATCCCGCAACGATACTTCGTTGCCATTTGGTGTCATAAAGCGGGTACTCGAAGCATTGTCAGCGAAAGCCTGACCAAGCGGACTCGCTTCTTCACGTGCCGCCTCACGACGGGTGTAGGCATAAAAACCAATCAGGATGACGATAAGGAGCAGCACTGCAATGATGAGTATTGTTTTTGTTTTGGAACTGATAGTCATAGTGAGGTTATTTTAGTTGATCATGGGCAGCATAGACAATAATTGGCTCATCGGTATCACTCTCACGAGCAGATAAAAGTGCATTTTTGAGCAAACGACTAAGTGCTAATGCCAATTCGGCATCACGGGTTGAATACACTATGGTGGTGCGTGCCGTGTTTTCATCCGGGTCAACCTCTAGCGCATCGACCTCATATCCAGCGGCTTCAAGGGACAGTTTGGCGGCCGCTCCTGCACCAACAGTTGTACTTCGATTGATTACGGTGATGTTTGGCGTTGTGACTGTTGCCTCAGGGATGGTTATCTGTAACCTCCGCTCACGATAAGCTATTTCTTCTGAAGAAAGTACCACATCAGCACCTGGGTTATTGATAGATACTTCGTAGTGTGTATCTTTACTCATGATTCCTCGTACGATTGTGATGACAACAATCACAACGAGTAAGGCAAGAAGCATTGCGAAAGCAAATATACGGTACGCACGGAGCCAAAGAAATATATTGACGAGTTTTTCGCGGAGACTTACTCCAAGACGCCATGATTGCCAGAGTTCCTGCGCACCAACGCGTACAGGAGCGACGGCGGTGATTGGTTGTTTCTCTATCACCACAGTCTTGGCATCAAGCTGTCTTGCTGATCGCGGCTGATAGACTCCTTGAGGAGGTAGCGTAGATAGCGAGATCATACGTTCTACATAGCGGCGAATAAACCAGATGATTATCCGAACAAATACATACAGTACGAGAAGTATTGAGCCAATGATAGTGTATGGAAATACCCAGAAGTAAGTCGTGCTCGTGACATATTTTTTAGTATCATCACCATAACCAAGCGTAGCGACAGCTCGGTACCGTCCAATATCATAGAATGCCGTCTCCCCTTTCCACGTAAACGTAAACTTTCGTATACTATCAGGGAGAACATTGCCGAAATGCGTCTGATGATTGATAGGTATCATGCCACGCTCTTGGCCAAACATATTAAAAATGGTGATATCACCCTGGGGCTGAATATGGACGTTTCCTGTATTTTCAAAGCGCATTGCCAAGGTTACCTCAGGATGCTGCACCAAGGACTTTTCAGCTACGAACTCACGAATATCTCCCTGCTCGGTAACATCTCCAGCGACACGCACAAAGAACAGTGACGTTACATACTGCGCTGTCTGTACTACTGATGACTGTTCAGACTCTGGCGGTTTAGTACCGACAAGAATAGCTGCGTAATGACCTCCCGGCGGAGCGTTATCTGGTATATTAACGCCGATTTCGATATATGCTGTTTGCTGTGCTGGTATCAAGACACCTTCAGATGGTACCTGAAGCCACTCAGCCAATGTTTGACCACTGGTTTCTTCACGAAATACAGGTATGAGGGTGCCCCGACCATCTTCCCCTTGTGGTGCAAAGTTTACCACTTGAGGATATACCGTAATTGGATAGGTGTTAACGTTTATAACCCGCAATTCACTTTTCCAAGCCTGACCACGACTCGCTTGCATCTCAAATAACGTCGGCGAGACAGAAAGTGTCTGCGAGCGTTCGGTGTTTTGCGCAAAAACAGGCTGACACACAAAGGTCAGTGTAATCAACACTACAAAAAGAAGTGACTTAATTCTGTTTAAGATTGATATCATGTTCATGTTGATCACTAAATACTCCACTGCGAATGCTCATAGGTACACCGCCATCCTCCGTTTCATACGCTACTGCTGGTCGACGACGATAGATATACAATAATGTTAGTACTAGGGTTGTTGAAAGCAACAACATAAAACTTATTACAATAATTTTTAGTGGTATCACGGTAAAGAATGTTGTGTCGTACAAATTTGCCCGTTGTTCCTGTCCATACTCAATGTTCAAGAATGCTTTATGTCGACCATAGATTCCAGTCGTTGATGCAAGGGTTGTGAAGATTTTTCGTTCATTTGGGCTGAGCGATATAGTCTCACTGTTGACTGGGACACTACCAATTTCACGTCCCCGTACATCGTAGAGAATAATTTCTCCACGAGGGGTTACTGGACTATCACCGACATTCTCGAGCTCATAGTTCAGTTCTATGGCGCTAGTATCTTTGGTATACCGCTCAGTCGTAAATTGATGGAGACGAAGGTATTCACTTTTTGTATCAAGTAGTCCTACTCGCAATGTTACACCGGGCGCGGTCTGATTCATTACAGCGGCTTCTGCTTCATCACGCTTGTCGCCCGCACCAAACCCGAGGTAGGCATAATACTCACCTGGCTTGGCTTGTGGGTTCACGGTCACAATCACTGGTATTTTGATTGTTTCGCCTGGCTGCAGTTCGACACGAGCTCGAGACATTTCTATCCAGCTCGTCACAGACGTCGTGCGATCAGTCATCACTGCAGATACAAACTCAGAGATAGAACCATCTGGTCCTAATTGGATTGGATGTACGGACGGGAATAGTTTGATAGGAGCTGTACCAGTATTCGTTATTTTCACGGTTTCTTCATGGGAATCACGTGGTTCAAGATCTAGTTCAATAACCGGTGGTGATACTGTATAAGACGCAGCGCTGACAAACACTCCCGGCAATAGGAATATTGCAATAGCAACACACTTAGTAAGTCGGGACAGCAATGTAGACAATTTCAGTTTCATAATCTCCAGCAGGTTGGGCTTCACGCACCAGCACTCGGTATAGAATATCATGAGTTTCGTTTGCAGGGATAGGGCTATACATGACTTCTGCTGGTGACGCATGCAATGCGGCATACGTGTCAAGGGCAGCAAAGCGGGTAGAACCATTTTGGAGCGTCGGGTCGGTAGCATGGTACCCAACACAACCGGTAGACGAGGCCTGGCAGCCAACTATCCAGCTCGTTGGAGTAGCGTTTGAGCCTGTAATTGGAGGTATTGAAGTACCATACGAATTGAGAAGCTGCTGCCTGGCGTACGCAAAGACACGATAACCTTCAGTAGCATTCGTGGTCACTGCGATACGGTGTGCGGCTATGGCGTCAGTATTGAGGGGTAATGAGCCAAAGGCGATTGTAGAAGGAGTTGAACTAACAGTTAGTGTCTGTCCGGCTGTAGTTGTACCTTGTGCCAGTCCAGAAATATTGAGGGTCAGTTTGGCTGTCTCAGCAACAAGGCTCGGGGGGGCTTCACCAGAACCGATTGGTACCGGCACATCTTCGTAGACTTCATAGAGTCTAAAGTAGTACACAGCACCTACTCGTGGAGCAGCGGGTTTGATATAAAACGAATACTCAAGGTTAGCACTACCTGGATGAGCAAAACCGGTCACAAACGTAGCACTGCTGTTGTGCGAACCGCAACCGTTGCCTACTCCACCAGTACAAGAATCAGCGTCAGACAAAACTTTTGTCGTGATTGTAGCGTTGTCAAAACCAGCGCCATCGGCATAACACCACGTACTTGTGGCGGTGCAACTCGAGGTAGCAACAAGTGTTGTCGGTGAGGTGAAATTCGGACTCTCATCATACTGAAGACTAAATTTCACATCTTGGCCAGTCACATTTTTTTCTTCACCAACTGTTACTCGCAATGCAATTACATTCTCGTTGGCCACTTCAATTGGTGCTGTTATTTCGGCTGCTAGTGGATTGGTCGGAGTCTCGTTTTCAGCATCGTCATAATAGCGCCAGTTGCGAGTGCTTGGTGTAAAACCGGCAGTACGTATTTGTGGATAATTGAAATACCCATCGAGTGTTGTACCGTCTTGTTGCACCATACGGAAACAGTACGTACTACGCTCGATAGCACCATTGTGCTCTACATACCAGTCATACTCGACATCTTCACCAGCGTTTACAAGGTACGGGTTGGCTACTGAAATACCTTCCTCAGTTAGCGAACCCGCTCGATCAGAAAGCGACAACACGAGATCACCACCAGTTGGTGGGTTACCGCTAAGAGATGTACCACTGACAGTACCTGTCGCAGCCACACCACGCCATTGCTCACCACTCGTTGCAGTACCAAGATCGTTCCAAGATCCGACACTGGAACAAGACAGTCCACGCAAGCCGTATTGCAGTTTAAAGCTATACAGACCGCCTGGTAAGTTGGCGTTAGCAACCCGCAGCGACATACGGAGACGAATAATCTCACCTTCTCCTAGCGGTTCATCAAGTACTGTTACTGGCGCATTTTCTCCTAGGTCGGTGGCTCCGATCGGCCATGGATCAGTAGGTGTGAGAGCATTGTTGTTAGCATAAACACGATAGTAATTCTGACGAACCGCCAGACCGCTCACTGGCCATTCGACGATTTCAGTACGGTATGTCATATCACCAGTCGCCTCACTACGCCAAAGCTCGTACGTGCTCGTACCAGTAATACGGACACCAGCCATCGCAAGCGGAAAGGTGGTATTTGCGCCAACTACACGGGTGTTTGCAAAGATGGAGGCGTTAGCTGCAGACTGAATAGGAGTAAATATTGACAAGGACTGTGCTACTGGTTCAGTTCCACCATTTTGTGTACCGTTCGTCTGCTGCACTTTCATTGCACCGTTACTGGTTTGCTGATTTTCTATTATCCAGACAACAGACGTATGACTTGCTGGGACAGTTGCTGCCGGTTCAAGCTTAAATGACACAGCTCCAATACTTGATAGCCAAACTTCATGACCAAAGTTGTTGACGTTACCTAGTGCACCCATATGTTTCTGTGTATGGATAAAAGCTCGACTCAGGCTATTCACCGGAGTGATAGACTCTGTCTCCGTGACAGTTGTCGAAGCGTAGGTATGAGCGACGCGCTGTACTTTCCAGTTTATTCCGGTGTATTCGACTATTGCATAACTCACATCAATGGTCGCACCACCTGCACCACGAGTAAATACCGGCTGATTGGTAGTACTACTCCAAGCAGCACTCACCTGTCCGGCATAATAAAGGTTTCGAGCGATGTCGCGGTTTGCTATACCAGTGATAAAGACAACAATATCAGCATCGTCGGTGGTCGTACTGACAGCCGTCCCGGTAGCGTTAAGATTTGCGCCGGTAAGTGACGTAGTACCAAACCCACGAATAATCATTTCATTGTCAGTACCGGCGTCTCCTACGAATTCTATGATTTCCCAGTTTACTCGCGTGTTACCTGTTGCAGTCGATGGACGAGCAATAGTAAAGTTCGTCATGATATTGGCAGGGTTACTGATGTAGGCAGTGATATCATCAGCGTTTTGTGCACCACCTCCAGCAGTCGTACGGCCAGGCCCAGTGTTGTGCGTGTCAGTAATGCGAACAAAGGCACTGGTGGATGCACTTGGCGCAGTGTAGTCGACACCAGCTGTTAGCGTAATACCGGTTCCTGTCACCGTAGCAACACCACGCTGTACTTTAAAGTCTCGCTTAGGTGCAGTTGTCAGCTCTGCGTAGTTCGTATACGTAAGCGGTGTACCATTGTTTGTCAGCCGAAAACAATATGTCGTATCATAGGCAGTAATATTGGTAGCAGTCATACTGAACTCTAGTTCAGCAAATTGCGTCGGACTCATCGTTAACACAGAGGTAGTCGATTGCGTCTCGAGTAC
>JACCDR011189779.1_pt1 | contig 11683 bp, 21 predicted proteins | sample 7446431 | NCBI WGS metagenome assembly JACCDR01 (sample SAMN15323443, study PRJNA562643) | freshwater metagenome | isolation source: river surface water | place: USA:Blue River Watershed | collected 2017-08-17
GCCGGTTGATCTCGATGAGACTTTTTTTTCAATTTTGATGTCGAACTTGATGCGCAACGTGCGTTGTTGTCAACGGTCGTTGTTGCTGGTGGGGGCCTGTTTTCGGGGGTTGTTGATGGCGCGTGTTCGTCGTTGTCAACGAACGTTAGCGTCACTTGTAAAAAAATGAAAATCCCATTTTCAAGTTGCCCCTTGATGATCACGGTTGCTTGGTGCGCAATCTGTCAACGGGCGTTGTGGGCTGACGTTGTTCTGCGGTGGTAGGTTTCGTCAAGGCGCGTCGGGCCATGGTGCGCGGGGAGATCCCGCGACGGGTCTTACCCACCTTGTGAAACAACACCCGACGCGCCGCTACGGGGTGGCCGGCGTCAGCCGAGGCCGTGGGCTGAGGATGCTGCAGCCTGGCGCCGGCCACCGGTCGGGCGGTTCGAGTGACGTCCAACAGCCGAAGACCCGGGCGGGCCGGCGCCGCTACCGAGGGACCCGGATCGCGGTGCTGAACATCCGGTCCTGTCCGTCGATATTGCGGTCATGACGCTGCTGAGCAACCCCATGACCGCCCGGCTGGTCGCCTTGAATGCGGCCGGCAAGGTCGCCACCGCGTGGCTGATGCCGGGTGGCGCGATCGAGTCGGATGCGTGGACGGCGGAGCTGGATGGGACGGTGTCGTGCGTGGTGGATGGGATCCGGACGTTCTTCGATCCGGAGCACATCATCGCGGTGCGGGAGCGCCCGTCGTCTTGATGGCTTGATAACTGGTCCGCGCCGTCATCAACGATCGTTGTAGCGTGACGGCATGGACACGGACGGCGAGGACGAGACCCCCGAGGGCAACGGCTTCTTCCTGGAGCTGCCCCTGGCCGAGGCCGAGGCCCTGGCGAGCGCGCTGATAGCCGCAGCCCTGGACGCGCCGGCGGGCGAGTCGATCGAACTGGGCCCCCTGCTGGAACGGCACTGCCCTCGGGCTGTCACCTGGCGGACCTGATGCTGCGAGGTACCCGGATCATCGCCGGCGGCGGAAGTGGATGACCCGCTGTCCTCGGATGATGAGATGCCTGAGTTCGAGCTGGACGAGGACACCAAGTGGTTGATGGAGCTGGGGGACGTCCTGGCCGCGGTGGCCAAGCGGTCCAATCTCAGCTGGTCCCTGACGTCCGGCTATCGGTGTGAGCCCTGCCAGGTGTCCCTCTTCGGGCGGGAGGACTTTGAGGCGCACCTGGCGGGCCACGCGTGAAGGCGTGGTGCCAGTGTCACGGGGAGAATCTGGAGGCCCACATTCGTGAAGTCGTCGATCGGGCGCCGGCTTTGTCGCAGGAGCAGGAGGACCTGCTGGTGGCCTTGCTGCAGCCGGTACGTGCCGAGTTCCGCCGGCGATCGTTGGCTGGTTGACGTGTTGGTTGACGTCGCTATCAACGGTCGTTGCTATGGTCGAACGGTGAGCGACGACCGGATCGACGCGCCGATCGGCGGAATGACATGGAACTACCGGGTCGTGCACCGCAGCACAAAGCCGGAGGGCCGGCGCGAAGACGATTACACCATCCGCGAGATCTACTACGACACTGACGACGACGGCGTGATTATGTGGTCGTCGGTCGACGCAACACCGTCCGGGACCACGCTGGACGAGCTGCGGCGCGACCTAGATTTCATGACGGCCGCGCTGGACAAGCCGGTGCTGGAGTACGACAAACTCCCCCGCGCCGGCTCGGATCTGCCGTGAGGCGTCCGCTTCAGCTGGTCCGTGCGATGTCCGCAGTGGGCGCTGTCGGCAGCCTGGCGGCCCTGTACTTGTCGGGGCAGCCGTGGTTCGTGGTGGGGATGGCCGTGACGGGGATCGTGGCCGGCGGGGTCTACGGCGCAGCCAGCCTTGCGCTTAGAGGAGAGCTTGATGACTGACGACGAGCAGGACCCGGTATTGCAGAAGCACCGGGACAAGCACGCCCGGCACGGAACTAAGATCACGATCGAGGTACCGCCGCAGGTGCCGTACGAGGAGGCGGAGCGACTTTTCGTCCGCATCGCCGATGCTGCCGGCGACATCACGGCCGGCGACATCTCGATCGTCGGGCACCGGGGCGACCGGCTCGCCCGTGTTGACATCGCCCGGGTGGTGGACCACTTCGTGGACAACTGGCCGCGCACCGCAGACGGGTTCACTGTCGAGCAGTTGCTGCGCCTGGTCGGTTCCGAGGCAATGGTCGTTGACGCCGCCAAGGAGCGGATGCTGCAGGAAACCCACTTCGAGGACAGGTCGCGGGAGCAGCAGGAGATCCACTACCTCAGCGTCATGGTCTTGTTGGCGACGGTCGGGCAGATGGACGCACTGCGCGTGCTGCGGGAGGTCGACCCGGACCGGGCCCTGCGGGTGGCCCGGGAGCATTGGGAGATGTGCGACGCCGGCGACGCCACGGAGGTGCTGTGGGGTCTGCTGATGCAGCTCGACGTCGACCCGACGGCGTTGCGTCAGCGGGTTCGGGGCGGCTGATGCATTGGACCGAGATCGAGTCGAAGGACGCGGTCAACATCACGCTGCCGCAGGTCGGGATCGAAGGCCCCCTCAACGAGGAGGGCCAGCCGTGTCCGTGGCCGTGGGAGCCGCAGCAGATGGTCGGCGCGCCGATCGGGCAGTACCACTGCCGGTACTGCGGTGCGATGGTCATGGCTGGGATGGCGCACATCGACTACGGGGAGTCGGACAGTCCGCCGGTGGCTGGCCTGTGGTGATCGTCGACCCGACAGGCGGGTATGGCCCTGCAGCCGGCGTACCAGTACATCGCTGTCCCGCTGCGCTTGGTCGACGCCGACACGATTGAGGTCCGGGTGGACCTGGGGTTCCGGGCGTTCATCGTCACCCCGGTCCGGCTGCTGGGTGTCAATGCCCCTGAGAGGGATACCCCTGAGGGGCAGAGGGCGATCGAGTGGGCGCGGGCGTGGCTGGACCGGACGAACGCGTGGTCGCAGGGCTTGTTGATCCGCTCGGCGAAGCCGGGCCAGTACGGGGACAAGTTCGGTCGCTGGCTGGCGATCGTCCATGACGCCCAGAACCACTGCTTGAACGATGACATGGTGGTGGCGGGTCACGCGGTCCGCATCAAGGGGTGACGGGGCCTCGTCTGCTCGGTGACGCTGTGCTCAACGGTCGTTGCTAAAGTTGCATGCATGGTTCGCAAGGTCGTCCTCGCAGGCGACGACTCTGAGGGCTGCCTGTCCGTCCAGCTCAGGCCGCACAACGGCCGGCAGCTGTGGGCCGTTGTGGACCATGCCGACTACGCCCTTGTCGAGCAGCTGGGGGCCTGGCATATCCAGGAGGACCAGCGGGGGCGCATGTACCCCTGGACGACCATGAGGCGCTCCAAAACAGGCCGCCTCGCAGTCAGGATGGCTGAGATCATCCTGGGTCCACCGCCCGGCCAGAGCCTGCGGATGTGCTACTTCAACAGCAACGGCCTCGACAACCGGCGCAGCAACATCGGGTGGGCGACCCAGTTGGAGATCGTGGCTCGGCGCCGGCCGGAGGCGGGGTCGCTCAGCCCCTACAAGGGCGTCACGTTCGACAAGCAGCGCTGGACGTGGAAGGCGCAGTTCCGCAACGTCAGGATCGGACGGTTCCTCAACGAGGCGGATGCGGCACGGGCCGTCGATGACGTCGCCTTCGCGGAGTGGGGTCACCGCTGCTACCTGAACTTCCCCGAGCGATACGAGGGCGTCCAGCCGGGTGGGGATCCCCACGGCGGCCGGCAGCCGATCTACTGGAGATGAGATGGCTAAACGACCCGCTGGGATCCCGACTGGCCGCAGCCCGGCCACGGAACCGTGGTATCGGTACGCCCAGGTGGCCATGGCGGCGGCGGTGAGGGAGGAGTGGGAGCTGGCGGCCGATGCGACGTGGGCAGTCTTCGCGAAGTTCGGCCTCCAGGGCTTGCAGGGCATGCTGCAGGTCTGGTGCGACCTGGCCCTGACGGCAGCGGGCATACCTCATGGGTCTCGGATCCAGGCGTCGTTTCGGGACCTGTCTTCCGACACCCCCCATGCAGCTGAGGAGGTGCCGGCGCCCGTGCGGTGGGCGGCGGACATGGTCGGGGCCCGGGCGGCGATGGACATGGATGCGTGGGCGCAGTTGTTGTTCGAGCTGCCGCCCAACAACATCCGGCCGCATCTGATGCAGCTGCTGGAGCACACGGCGAACATGGTCCGTGGCGTGGAACTGGCGTGCCCTGAGCACTTCCGGTAGGCGGGTTGATACGACGTGCTTCCCGTCCCGCAACGACCGTTGGTAACGTCATGGTCATGCAGAGCGACGATGAAACCGACGAGCCTGCCCGCCGGCTGCGGCTGCGGGTGACGCTCATCGCGGCCGTGCTGTGCTGCGCCGCTGCCGTCGGCCTACCCAGCTACATGGCGTGGATGGACCATGGTTGGGCCCGCGGCCTCCTCGTAGCCTTCCTGGGCCTGCTGGGCCCCGCCCTGGGCGCGGTCATGATGGGCTGCGCCGCGCTCCTGAGCGAGCGCGCATGATCGACCTGTCGTTCTCCGACGCCTACGGCATGGCCCTGGCCCAGGCTGAGCAGCTGCGGCAGCTCGACCCCGAGATGGACGCCTACCGGGTCGCCTCGCACCTGGCCGAAGAGGTCGGCGAGACGATCGGCGCCAGCAACAAGCTGGTGCAGGGGCGGGGCAACGAGGCCGACTTCCTGGCCGAGTGGGCCCAGGCCGCGGTGCAGCTGTTCATGCTGGGCTCGCGTCACTCAGCCGTGCAGGACCTGGTGGATGCGTTCAGCGTGGAGGTCCGGCACAAGCAGCGGCTGTTCGACCTGCAGCTGGCCGCCGAGGAGGCGCGCCGGCGACGCGAGGACCGGGGCCAGGCGTGAGCGGAGAGGCGTTCTTCCAGCAGGCGCCGAAGATCATCCTGTGTCGCCGGACCGACGACGGGCCGGCTCCGCATTGGGAGACGATCAGGCCCCAGCGGCGGCAGGCGGACTGCGGCCACGAGGTGTGGATGACACCGAAGTCCATCGCGCAGCAGACCGCGGACGGGTGGCTGACTCTGTGTCTGCAGTGCGGGATGAAGGCCAGGGAGCGGTTCCACGCGCCCGCAGTCAGCCTGGAGCAGTTGGCCGAGCTGGAGGGGGAACTGGGCCGGCCGGCCACGGCGCAGCTGGTGGACGTGTTCGGGCTGCACGTGATCGACGTCAACAACAGTGGAGGCGCGCATGCCGATCCATGACATCTTCCTGTCGATGGGTAACGACGACGAGGACGACCCGGTCCCATTGACGGAGCCGCCGGTGAGGTTGCTGCGGGCTCAGGTGATCGACGGGGTGGTGACCCTGAGCGTCCATCCCGTCGACATGGCCACGAATCTGCCTGGGCCGCAGGAGGGGCGCAGCATCGACGTGTCCGCCTCATCCCTGATGAGCGCGCTGTCGGTCTTGACCGCGGACGAGATGGCCGGCCTGCCGCCGCCGTGGCAGACCAAGCACGTTCCATCCGACAGCGACACTGGAGGTGCCTATGTTTGAGGGTGCGTACGGTCAGCGTTTCGTCCGGCTGCAGTCGGACTCGCCGCGGCCGGATGAGGAGCCGGTGTTCGCGCTGTTCGACTTCGGCAGCGCGGAGGTCACGATGCGCCGCCCGCATTGCTTGGGGGTGTATTCGCGGCCGGACCTAGCGGACATGTGTCTGCAGATCCGCGCGCTGCTGCAGCTGTCGCTGAACCGCCACCCGCTGGAGCAGCCCCAGCCCCAGGAAGCGGCGCAGGAGGAACCGCAGGAGCAAGAGTGAAGGATCCTGGGGTTGTCCGTGAGTGCGCCTGCCACGATCGCGACGCAGTTGGCTGAGCAGCTGGAAGCGTTGCGCGGCAGGCGAATCCTGGCCGTCGTCGGGTCCCGCGAGTTCGAGAACCGGAACGCGTACGCGTTGGCCCTGCCGTTGATCGCGGCGGCGGTTGAGGTGCTGGATCCTCACCAGATCCTGTCGGGCGGGGCGGACGGGATGGACACGTACGCCGGCGCTTTCGCCCTGATGATGGGGGTCCCGTTCCAGGAGTTCCTTCCGCGGCAACAGATTTGGAAGCCGCACGGGTATGAGGAACGCAACATCAAGATCGCGGAGTCGTGCACGCACCTGTTGGCGATCCGCTGCTACGAGAGCAAGACGTTCGGTTCGGGCTGGACCGCGAACCGGGCGCAGGAGCTGGGCCGGGTGGTCCAGCGGGTCACGATTCCGGCGGCGGGAAGGATTGTCACGGTGGAAGGACACTGGAAGTGAGTCATTTCGGCGCCCACTGGGATGCTGAGCGTGGGCTGATCACGTTGGAGTTGACCGACAACGGCGTGCATCAGTCGTTGACCCTGAACCCCGACCGGGCGTTCAACCTGATCATCATGGCGGCGAAGATGCTGCGGGGCAAGGGAATCCCCTACCCGTGGACGACAGACGAGATCGAGCGGATCACTCTCGCCGACGTCCGTCGGCACGTCGACCCCGACGACGTGGACCCGCCGCCGGCGAGGCCGGAGATCGAGCTGGACGTGGTGCGGGATTGCCTGGAGGAGATGGATGAGAAGTTGCTGGAGATGAACACACTGCTGGGGCGGATGCAGGCGGAGGTGCAGCCGTGAACGGGTTCAACCCGCAGGTGGAGGCCCGCCGTCAGCCGCGCAGGATGAGCGACGAGGACCGGTCCTTGTCGATGCGGATCAGTCCTCGGGCGCTGCGGCCTGAGGACAACGAGGGCTTGCGCTCGTTGCTGGTGCACCGTCTCGCTGAGGGCGACAAGGGGGTGTGGCGGCGGTCGCTGCGGGATGAGGATCAGGTGTCGTTCTACTGCGAGCCGTGCGACCGCTGGTGGCAGCGGGAGCCGCTCGCGGAGGAGATCTCGTGCGGCAAGTGCAGCCGGGTGTATCGGGTGGAGTTCGCGGTCCTGGAGGAGGTCGTGGACGACGACGACCCTGACGGCGACGCCGGCGAGCATCCTGATGATGATCAGGAGGGCGACGCTCCCGAGCTTGATGACGCGGCGTTCCCGCACCGCAATTACGGGTGAGGGTCAGGAGGATTGGCCGAGCGGTCGATGGCGGCGGTCTTGAAAACCGCAGGGGACAAGGGTGTATAGCCCCGTCCCTCGGGGGTTCGAATCCCCCATCCTCCGCCAGTGACGTGTTGTGCTTGCTCGACTGCAGTCAGTAGTGTCAAGGGCGACGCTCCTCGGGATGGGAGAGAGCGTCGAAGACGTCGGACAGCCCCCGCTTGCCGGATGACTGGGGAAGGGGCGGGGGCTGTCCGGCACCTGAAGGTGATCGACGGCCGAGAGAAGCAGCGTGACGTGGTCGAACATCCGTAAGCGGTTCCAGCAGCGCCAGGATGATTACGAGCATCTCGATCCCCGGGCCGAGGGGTACGCGATGCAGCTGGAGCAGACCATCAACCGGCCGGAGCGCCTCGGGCAGGCTCAGCGGTACGCCGCGCAGACGGCCCGCCGGGAGGCCCAGCGGATCGTGCTGCTGGCGATCGAGTACCTCAATGCCGACCATGCCGCCATCAATGTGATCACCCAGGACGGGCAAGTGACGATCTCCTCAACGGACGTTGCGGTCGACGCCCCCGGCGCCATCAGGCCGCGGGAGCAGTCGTGGTGTCAGCACGTCATCGCGATCGGTGACGTCCTGGCCGTGCGGGAGGGCCGCAGCCACGCCCTGGTCGCCGGCACCGAGCCGGCCATCAGCGGCGAGGTCGCCTCCTACCTGGGCTACCCCATCGTCGTCCAGGGCGAGATCGTCGGCGCCCTGTGCGTCTATGACGACCTGCCCCGGGAATGGACCGAACTGGACTCCCGCCGCCTCGGGCAACTGGCCGAGGCGGCGGCCGACGCTGGGAAGACAACCACGTGGATCTCGCCGAATACCTGAGCCGCAATGACTCGCAGCGGTGGTGGCTGCTGGACCCCGTCCAGCAGCGGGAACTGTTCGAGGCCGCCATCGACCGGCTGAAGGAGCTGGAGGTCTGTCCGCCGGGGAAGAAGACCGACGTCTACGGCCAGCACATCACGTTCGAACGGGCGTTGAGCTTGCCGTGGCGGTGCGGGACGACGGTCGCGGACAACATCTACGCCGAGGACGAGTTCGGCTGGTCGCGCCCGCTGGGGCAGATGAAGACGCCGGAGTTGGGGTCGCAGGTGGTCGCCGACCACAACCGCCAGTTGAAGGCGCGTGAGGCGTCGCGGGACCAGAACTGATCTTGATCGGGAAACTCGCCCCCCGCGGGGGCTAAAGCCTTCCCCGGTCCGGCCCGATACACCTATCAGAGCCTGCAGTTGACCAACCGGTCACCGCCCCCAGCAAGCCTTCGCGGCACGAGGAAGCCGCCCGGCCTGCTGGGGGCTCGCTCGTTTGCCCACCCGCCCCGGCCGCCGATGACGGGCCATGTCCTTCGACGACGACCTCCTGGACTCCATCGGTGACCTGACCAAGCTGTCCGTCCGACAACTGCTGGAACGAATCGCGCGAGCACAGGTCCGATTGGAGCACCTCATGTCCCAGGCTTCCGAGTACCTCGATCAGGCCCTCGACCGCCTCGACCAGCAGATGCAGTCCCTGCAGAACCGCATGCAGACCGAGGCCGCCGAGCTGCAGGAGGCCCTCACCCAGCTGCAGGACGCCCAGGGCGACACCGCGGCACTGCAGGAGGCCGCGGCCCGTGTCCAGGCGACCGCGGACCTGGTCTCCGGGCTGGCCCTGCCCTCCGACGTCGCCAACCCCGACACGCCCGCCGAGGCCGGCCCGCTGCCGGACGTGGTGCCCACCGAGGTCGGCACCCAGCCGGGCGCCGAGCCCAGCTTCGAGACCGGCACCGAGACCGGCACCGAGACGGGTCTGGAGCCGAACCCGGACACCAACCCGGACACCAACCAGACATACTGAGAATCGTCCCTCGCCAGAGGGGACAGCGAAGGGGTCGGGCCAGGGACGCTGGGTCCGGCCCCTCCGTGCGCCCGGCTGTGGCCGGCCTCAACGGCCGTTGTCGTCGCTTCTGACGTTCGTTGATCCGAGAACCCATCTCGACCACGTCGAGATGGGAGCCCTTCATGCCTTACGCAGCTGCGGCCAAGAACTACATGCTGGACCAGCTGGGTTCGGTGGCTGTCTACGCGTCGCTGCACACCGCCAATCCGGGCTCCACCGGCACCTCGGAGGTCACCGGCGGCAGCCCCGCCTACGCCCGCAAGTCGCTGACCTGGAACGCCGCCTCGACCGGTTCGAAGACGCTGTCGAACACGCCCACTTTCGACGTCCCGGCCGGCACGACCGTGGCCTACGTCGGGCTGTGGAGCGCGGCCTCGGCCGGCACCTACTACGGCTACATCGACGTCACCGACGAGGTCTACGCCGCGCAGGGCACCTACCAGATCACGTCCGGCAGTGTTGACCTGAACGCGACGGCTTCGGCGTAGCCCGATGGCTGATTCCTCGATTCCGATCACTCCGGGGTCGGGCGCCAACGTCGACACCCGCACCACCCCCGGCGGCGATCATCGTGAGGTGGTCGTCGTCGGGGACCCGACCGCGGACAACGTGGCCAAGGTCGGCACCGGCGGCGACCAGGCGGTCTCCATCACCAGCCCCGCGATGGCGCCGTTCGGGATCTACTCCCGGATGACGCCGTTCGGCGCCCTGCGGGTCACCGGCGAGCCGACCACGATGTTCTGGGACGTGTTCGACGGCGCCACCATTGACGCGGTCAAGTGGGCCACCGGCGGCACCATCGCCCCGGTGCAGACCGGCGGCGCCATGAGCATCGCCCCCGGTACCGCGAACTCGGCCAGTACGATCCTGCACTCCCAGCCGTCGTTCGGCGCCAACGGCACCGGCTTCAACGCGTTCGCCAGCGTCGTGACCCTGGAGTCGGCGGCGGTCTCCAACAGCAACCAGTACCGGTTCTGGGGTGTCGCTACCGCCGGGGGCACCCCCGGCTACGGTTCACCGGCCAATGACGCGGTCGGGTTCGAGGTCGACCCGGCCGGGGCGCTGAACTGCGTGGCGTACATCGGGGGCACCCGGTACATCATCAACTCCACCGTCGCCTCGCTGATCTCCAGCTCGGTCGCCGGCGCCGGCGGCTCCGGCACCGCGGTCCCGGCGGGGGCGATAGTGACGAACCTGGGGTCGCTGCTGAGCTGGCAGGGCGGCTCCCACCGGTTCGGGATGCACCTGCGGGCCGACTCGGTGTTCTGGTACGTGGAGGGCCAGGACAAGCCGGTGGCTTCGGCGAACTACCTGATGCCCAACACCCAGACGTTGCCGGTGAAGGTCGTTGCGCAGAACAACGGCTCCGGGACCGTCTCGGGGGCGGTGACGTTCCTGGTCAACTCCATCGCCATCGCCGACACCACCGCCGGCAACGGGTCGATCTCCGACCCGACCTACCCGTGGCGGCGGGCCCGGGTGGGCTCCAACGGCGGCCTGGCGGTCCGTGGCGCCTCGGTCGCCGGCACCTCCGGTGGTGTCTCTGCCGGCGGCACCGGCACGGTCGGGCCGCTGGACGTCACCGAGGCCGGCAACCTGACCGTGTACGTCTCGAACAACCCGGCCGCGACCGCGTGGACCGGCACCCCGGTCCTGGTGTTCGAGCAGTCCTTCGACAGCGTGTCGTGGGCGGCGATGCCGCTGCAGCGGGTCGACACCGGCGTGGTCGCGGCGACCCACACGTTGCCGGCGAACACGTCCAACGGCGCCTACACGTTCAACGGCCCGTTGCAGGGCGTCAACTACGTCCGGTGCCGCATCATCACCGGCCCCACCACGGGCGCCCTGACGGTGTACCTGGACCCCGGCGGCGGCCAGTTCATGCCGTTCGTCAACATCCAGCAGCCGACCCGCAACCTGGTCACGTTCTTCAACGCCACCCCGGTCGCGTTGACCGCCACCGACACCCTGCAGTCCCTGACCTCGTTCAAGTCCGGGGTGGCCGTCGCGGCGACCACGACCCCCGCGGTGGTCTCGCCCGGCAAGACGCTGCGGATCACGGGGATCACCTGCTCGTACGTCACGACCACGACCAGCGCGTACCTGCTGGCCCGGCTACGGGTCAACCTGGCCGGCCTCGTCGCGATCGGCTCCCCGATCCTGAAGCCGATCCTGGCTGGTGCCACCAACTCGGTCACCGTCGCCAACTACGCCGGCGTCAACGCCTCCAACGCCGCCGACGGGATCGAACTGCCCGCCGGCGCGGGCCTCGGCGTGTCCTTCCAGGGCCTCAGTGGCGTCACCGGCGCAGCCGCCGGCTACGGACACATCGAGATCACCGGCTACGAGTACTGACCCGCCAGGAGGACCCCCATGCCCCTCCTGACACTGGTCCGCACCGAACCCAAGCACGCCACCGCCGGCATCACCGAGTCCAGCGGCGGCACCCTGGCCGCGTCCGCACGTAAGGCCACCCGCGGCACCGCCCTGCTGTCCGGCGGCGGCGGGCTGGCCTCCACCGCCGCCGCGGGGGCCCGCACCAGCCTGACCGTCCCCGGCGGCGGCGCCCTGGTCGCGTCCGCCCGCAAGCGGGCCGGCGCCCCGGTCCTCGTCACGACCGGCGGGACACCGACCGCGGCGGGGCGCCACGGCGCCCTGCGCACCATCACCGTCCCCGGCGGAGGCGGCCTCACCGCGGCCGGGCGACGGGCCGGCGCAAC
>JACCDR010819389.1_pt1 | contig 11682 bp, 14 predicted proteins | sample 7446431 | NCBI WGS metagenome assembly JACCDR01 (sample SAMN15323443, study PRJNA562643) | freshwater metagenome | isolation source: river surface water | place: USA:Blue River Watershed | collected 2017-08-17
CGAGGGTGCGGAATAAAGACCTGGTCGTCAGGCTCGATGAGTTTTTGCCGGGCCTGGGAGAAGTGCTGGATGTCAATGCTACTTGGGAAGGGATGAATGTTATGGTGAGCGTGTTTCTTGGCCTCGTAGAGTGAATGACCCCCGGTAGTGACGAGATCGGCACGCTCCAGCAGTTCCGCTTCAAGATTCACGAGCGCTTGGGGGGCGCCCTTAAAGAGTGAGAGTTCATCCATGCAGTCGAAGATGGTGGCACGTGGCTCGAGGTGTCGGGTAAAGCCCAGGGCCATGGGGGTATAGTACCAGAGGGTATAATCGATGAGTTCCTCTTCATAAATCAGTTCGTCCACCAGGTCGGTCATTGCCGCTTCGAATTTAAGGGGGTCAATGTCAGAGGGGAGGTAGGGAACAACCACCAGGACGTTTTCCGTTGTTTCCCGAAGATGCAGGCGAGGCACTTCCGTCATTCCGAAGACGGGCTCCTCGACGTAGAAAACCCGGCGGTGCTTGGCGTGACGTGACAGGAGGTGCTGTGGCCGCTGGAAAACGAAGTCCCAACGCAGGTGAGAAAAAACCAGAAGATCAGTAGTTTCACAAATTGTGTTCATCGCGTAACTCCAGAATGAGCAAAAGGTTAAGACTATAGAAATGGTGCACCATCATTTTGACTGTCGACGTTTATGCCAGATGGGTGCCAATGCTTATCCCTCAGTCGAAGGCATGGCTTTTGAACCGATGAGAACTTCCTAAGATGAGAGAGCTGATATTCTAAGGGGTGATGAGATGATGACAGAGGCAGGATTGGACGAAGCTGGGGCAAATCACCCTCGGAAGATCTTCCGCCGGGAAAAGTGGACCTCGCTTAATGGAGAGTGGCTCTTTGCGTTTGATGACCAGCAAAATTTTTCGACACCCAAGGACGTGAAGTTGTGGCCTCAAAAGATCCTCGTTCCTTACGCACCAGAAACTCGCGCTAGCGGCATCGACGATCAAGGCTTCCATCTTCGGTGTTGGTATCAGCGCAGCTTTTCGATTGAGCGTTCGGAAGCTCGGCTCATGCTTCACTTTGGGGCCGTCGACTATCAGGCCAAGGTCTGGCTTAACGGGTCTTACCTTGGTGGTCACGAAGGGGGGCATACTCCCTTTAGTTTCGACGTAACAAACTATCTTCAAGAAGGTGAACAGGTCCTAACGGTGTGCGCTGATGACGATCCGATGGATCTCACTAAGCCGCGCGGTAAGCAGGACTGGCAGCGCGACCCGCACAGCATCTGGTATCCGCGCACCACTGGGATTTGGCAGACAGTCTGGCTTGAGGAAGTAGGCGAGACCTTCATCGATCGCTTCCGCTGCTCTCCGCTCCTGGAGCGCTGGGAGATCGGCTGCGAGGTGTTTGTCCAAGGTAACTGCGAAGAGGATATGGAGCTTCGGGTAACTCTCTCTCGAGGTTCACAGATCCTCGCTAAGGATCGATACGCTGTGATCCACCAGGAAGTACACCGGCGCATCGCCATGTCCGATCCAGGGATCGACGACTTCCGGAACGAACTCCTCTGGAGTCCGGAGAAGCCTACACTCATTGATCTGACTCTTGAGCTCTGGTGCGGCAACAGGAAACTAGATCACGTCACCTCTTATACAGCGCTTCGGTCGGCAACGTATAATCGAGATAGATTCCTTTTAAATGGACGCCCCTACTATATGCGTCTCGTACTTGATCAAGGCTACTGGCCTGACACACTCATGACCCCTCCGAGTCCTGAGGCCATTCGAAAGGACATTGAGCTGATCAAGGCAGCAGGCTTTAACGGGGTCCGAAAGCATCAAAAGATTGAAGATCCGGAGTTCCTCTATTGGGCCGACAGGTTAGGCCTTCTTGTCTGGGGCGAAATGCCAAGTGCTTACCGTTTTACCCATGAGTCCGTTCAGCGCATAACCCGGGAATGGCTTGAGGTGATAAATCGCGATATCAATCATCCTTGCATCGTCGTCTGGGTTCCTTTTAACGAATCCTGGGGGGTTCCGGATCTCGCGGAAAAGATTCCCCATCAAAATTGTGTCCAGGCGCTGTTTCATTTAACAAAGACCCTCGATCCTACGAGGCCCTGCATCGGGAACGACGGCTGGGAGGCGGTCTCAACGGACATCATCGGTGTCCATGACTACGACGACCAGCCAGAGCGGCTTTTAAAGAAATACGCCACCACGGGCCACATGAGTGTGACGGAAATTCTTAACCGCTACCGTCCGGGAGGGCGGGCGATCACCCTTGAAGGATATGCCCACAACGGTCAGCCGGTGATGCTGACTGAATTCGGGGGGATCTCTTTCGTAGAGCCAAATGATGCCATCACCAAGACCTGGGGCTACTCAGCCGCCACGAGCTCGAATGAGTTTCGGCGCCGTTATGAGGAGCTTATGAGTGCTATCCATCGGATCGAGCTCTTTGCAGGATTTTGTTACACCCAGTTTACCGATACCTTCCAGGAGGCCAACGGACTTTTCAAAGCAGATAGGACGCCAAAGTTCCCTATTGCCGCGATGGCGCGCTCTACCCGTGGAGTGGGGCTCGGTCGGGGAGAGCTAACCGGAGTGCCTCAGCCCCCGCCGATTCCCCACGATAACGAGGCCTTTGAACTTAACGGGGAGTTAAACGGTGGGACAAGTGCTCAGTGATGTCATTTTTTCAGGGCTCCGGCGATTCTGGCGGGTACCGCTTATAATCGCGCAGTGAAGATGATCCTTATCGGCCTTTATTTTATGACTACCTCGGCCCTCGCCCTTGCGGACGTGGCGCTCGAATTAGGGAAGCTCTGTGATCGAGCAGATGTAAGCCGCTTGCGCGGAAGCGGGGGGACGTGTCGTGTTGTCATCGCTCCTCGGAAAGTCGAGAAAAAGGTCACGTGCACAGGTACTTTTCTGGTTGCTATGACCTGCGAGGTTGAATTGAATACAGGAGCTGAAGTGGCGACCATCGGTATTACCTGTGGGAGCAACCTCAGACGACCGACTCTGGCCCAAGAGCAGCTCGCGTCCGTGACGGCGTTTCAGGCCGTGGCCGTTGTGACCGATGCCAATGGAAAAACGTCCATCGTCGAAGATGGGGGAGAGTATGTTGTGGCCACATCTGAGCTGGCAGAGATGACACTCGTTGAACGCAACAGTCAGTTGAGCGCAGTCGTTCAGCTCGTTCTTCCCAATGGTCGCGTTTCACTCACCAGTCTTAGCTGTAACTAATTTTGAATCTGTGCCTTAGTGAGACGCTCGAGCTGAAAGCGACTGTCCGTCTTAAACCAGTCGTTGCCTGCACCACGGCCCACGGCCTTCAGAAGATCTGTGGCAATCTTCCCGTCGCGCATGATGGCCTCATCGACGTGAACCAGTTTAACTTCTCCGGTGATAAGGGAGCCAGCACCTGGGGTCTTTCCGTAGCAGAGCATATCCCGGAAGACACACTCGAACTGGACCGGCGATTCTTTCAAGCGTTTGGCCTTGATTATCTCTGAGTCGATAGGAGTGAGGCCCGCGAAAGCGAATTCATCTTGTCCGTAGGGTAATTCAGTCGAGGCGAGGTTTACCTCCTGAAAGTTGCTTTCGGTGCAGAAATTGACCACGAACTCGCGCTCGCGCAGAATATTTTTCACCGTGTCCTTAAAGCTCGAGTCAGAGCTTCGAATTAAGGGACAGAAGGCCACGATCATCGGACTCGCTGAGACTGCCGTAAAGAAGGAAAATGGTGCGAGATTATTCGAGCCATCGACGTTTCGGGTGGAAACGACGGCAATGGGTCTTGGAAGTATTGATCCGATAAGGAACTTGTAGTTGTCGGCGAAGGCACCTGTGGTCTGATAAGTTTTCATGGCCAATCTTAGCATCGGCGGCAGGAAAAGAGAAAGGCCTTTCCGTGGTGGAAAGGCCTCGTCGCTAGAAGTCGAGTGAGAATTTGCCTGATAGCCGCTGGGTACCGTGCGTCTGAGTATGCTCGACGCCGAGTTTCAAAAAGAGAAGCTGGAAGTTCGCGCCGACTGACAGGAAGTTTCCACTCAGTGAAACGTCCTCTTTCGTCGAAGCCGTATAACCGAAGATTTGTCCGGTCGCGCGGAGGTCGCCGTCGATGGTTGAGGTTCCGTATTTAGCATACGGCGTGAAAAAGAGAATCGTCTTACTGACGCCGACCCAGTAGTTGGTGGTCGTCGTTTCGAGCTTGATGTCGGCGTTAATAGGTGTCGTTTGTTTGAATGAGATCTCTGTCGTCGCCCGACCTGCACCGACTGCAACATCCAGCGGGAGGCCTATGAATCCACCGAGGTTCCAGCCGATCCCGTAGGACTGGTTTCCGATCGATACGTCACTGATCTCCTGCTCAGGGAGGAGATTAACTTCCGCAAAGAAGTCGAATGGCAGGTGGACCCGTGCAATGGCGCCAGCGTGGTATAGGTTCTTGAAGTCCGAACCAGATCCACCGGAGTCTTCGATAACACCCTTGAAGTCAGGGGAAGCCGTCTGGCCTGCGACAAGTCCAACTTCTACTCCCCAGAGTCCATCGGTTTCCGGGGCCGCCACAACGGTGTGTGTGAAATTGGCACCAAACTCGCGGGTGACATTTTCGACGTCCTTCTTCGAGAGGTTACTAAACTGAGGCCCATCCGCAAGTGCCGGTAGGGAAGTTGTAAGAGCGAGGGCCAGGGCGAACTTTTTCATAGGCATCCTTAAATAAGTGATGCCCTGATTGTCCCCGATCCTTGGCCTTTCGCCGAGGGAGGAAAAACCTTCCCGCCCTAGGTCGCCATCCAGCTTTTCCAGTATTCGGCGTTCTCGTACGACTCGAACTCCTTGGTCCGATAAAGACTATTGCGAGCGTCGATCATCACAGCAAACTCGTCGGTGAAGTCGTTATCGTTGGCCTTTTTGAACGCCTTCGGGTGTGGCCCATGGTGAACCCCTTGAGGGTGGAAGGTGAGGGCCCCAGCATCAATATTGTCTCGGGAGAAGAAGTTGCCCTGGTGGTAAAAGAGGATTTCGTCGTAGTCGATGTTGGAGTGAAAGAAGGGAACCTTCAGAACTCCCTCTGAGGTGTGTTCCAGGGGTCTGGCGACAAACGAGCAGACCACAAAGTTCTGGGCCACGAACATGGTATGGCCACTCGGCGGGATGTGGTAGCGGTGTGAATTGATCGGACAGTAGTCATAGATCGAGATCTTCCAGGCGTAGAGGGACCCTTTCCAGCCCACGCAGTCGAGGGGATTGAACGGGTAGGTCATCCTTGTCAGAGCACCCTGATGCTTCACATCCACCGGATAGTCCCGGAGGTTTTGCTCCGAACCCACGGCCGCGTCCGGAATGAACTTTGCTGTTTGATCGTACAGCGCATTAGGTCCGAGGATTCCGCGCGACGGCTCTTCGAATTCCGAGCTGGACTCGACTTTGAGGATTTTGAGAGGCTTCGTCACAAATGTTTTGTAGGTTGTTCCCCGAGGAACCACGACGTAGTCGCCCTTTTTGAGCGGGATGTGGCCATAGGTGGTTTCCATCCGGCCTTCACCTTCGTGGATGAAAAAGAGCTCGTCGAAGTCCGCGTTTCTAAAGAAGCTCGCAGGAGTTTTCGTGAGCGTTCCCAGGTAAACCTCAAGATCTTTGTTAAAAAGGATTTTTACGAATTGATCCTGCAGCGCTTTTTCGTCAAAGAGCGGGGGAAGGTTTCGGGGCTTGAGGTCTCCAACGATATGGGTCCAGTCCGTAGGCTTATTTTGGTGGTAGAGATGGGAGACGCGGCCAAAGAAGCCCTTACGTCCGTGCTCCTCCTCATAAAGGCCCTCAGGAATCTTGACGTGGGCCTGCTTAGTATAGACGCCACTGGCGAGAAAGTTTTCCATAATCCGTGATCCTATGGTTTCGGGTTGGGAGTTCCAACAATGTTGCGAAGTTTTCCGATGCGTTCGATCTCGAGTTCAACTAGATCACCAGGTTGAATCCACCGGTCGAGTTCAAGTCCACAGCCGGTTCCGACGGTTCCTGAGCCGATGAAATCTGTGGCTCGGATCCATTCCTCCATACCGAGGTGCTCTAGCATCTCGCCCCAGGAGTAGCGCGAGTCACCTGAGTACCCTCGGGACCATTCTTCGCCATTGATGGCAGCGGTCATGAGAAGGTTTGGTTCCTCGTAGTTGAACTCATCGAAGGTCACGATGACGGGGCCCATGACCGAGCACCAGTCTTTTCCCTTGGCAGGCCCGAGCCGGATGGACATTTCTTTGCGCTGAATATCGCGGGCGGAGATGTCGTTTAAGATTGTAAAACCAAAGACGTGTTTCCTGAGATCTTTGGCCTTCACGTTGCGACCGTCGCGACCGATGACCACGCCGAGCTCAAGCTCGTAGTCGAGCTGCTGGGAGTAGTAAGGCCAGGGGATGATGTCTTCTGTTCCGATGAAGCCCGTGTTTCCACCCTTGTAGTAGGCGGGTATTTCGTACCAGGCGGGTGGCACCGGCTCGCCACGTTTTTCGAAACCCTTTTTGACGTGTTTTTCATGGGCGTAGAAGTCACGGTACATGGCGATCTCGTCGAGGGGAGCGTCGAACTTCACGTCCCTCACGTCGTTTAAATGAAAGCCCAGGTGAGTGACCCCGTCCTTTAGGAGCTTCCCGTAAATGTCCAAGGTATGCATGAGCATCGTAATCGATGCGTCCTGGTGAAGTCTTAGAAACTGCGCGAGGGATGGTGGTGCAAAGAGCAGGGCCCGTTTATCTGGAGCATAGAAGCCTTGGCGACCAAACTCAAATTCCCAGAGAAGATTCACGTCGACGATGGTTTTTTCGTCGGCAAAAAGACCCAGACGCTTCAGAGGGCCGATGGGGGAAGGACGCCGGAAGGTACAGACTTTCATTGAGGGACTCCATAGGTTTTTTGGTAGCGAGGAAGGACCTCGTCCATCGCCTGGTAGAAGTGGGCCATCTCTTCCTTGGTCCCCAGAGAGATCCGGACGTGGTCAGGCATGAGGTTGGCACGCAAGGGGCGGATGATGACTCCGTGGTTTAAGAGCTCATTGTAGAGGAAAAGGCTCGCGGCTTCAGATCCGGTTTTGAAAGTAATAAAGTTCGTCACCGATGGGATCGGACGGAATCCATGATTTGTCAGATAGGTGAAGAGCTCGTTGTAGCGCTCTTTGTTGTTCTCGAGCGTCCTCTGAAGGTGGGGGTAGTCCTTGAGCGCTCCGTACGCACCCTTCTGAGCGATGAGGCCCGGCTCAAAGGGAAGTTTTACTTTATGCAGGTTTCCGATGAGGTAGTCGTGGCCAAAGCCATAGCCACAGCGCACACCTGAGATACCGTAGGCCTTAGAGAAGGTTCGTAGCGTGATGACATTGTCATAGCGGTAGGTCATGGAGTCCGGGTAGTCCCAGTGGGACTGGGCGAACTCGAAGTAGGCCTCATCCAGAATCACGATGGTGTGCGCGGGAACGTGGGTCATGAGGTAGTCGAACTCTTCACGGGTGATGTAGGTCCCGGTCGGGTTATCGGGGTTGGCGATGTAGACGATTTTGGTGTTGTCGGTGATCTTTCGCGCCATGGCCTCCACGTCATACTTATAGTCGGGACGCCGAGGGACCTGGATGAGTTTCGCTCCAACAGATTTGGCCAGGATCAGAAAACCAATAAACGTATTCTCCGAGGTGACCACCTCTTCGTTTGGTTGAAGAAAGGCGCGGACGATGTAGCCCATAATGCCTTCAGATCCATTCCCGAGAATGATGTTCTGGGGCTTAAGATGATAGAGGTCGCACAGGGCACTTTTGAGCTGGTGGGCGAACATGTCGGGATAGCGGTGCATGTCCCACAGGGCGTTGGTCATCTCCCGGATCGCAAACGGAGAGGGACCAAGAGGATTTTCGTTACTCGCTAGCTTGGTGATGCGGGTCAGGTTCTTTTCGCGGGCGAGTTCCTCAATAGGTTTTCCCGCCTGATAGACTTCCAGCTTTTCGATGTAATCGGGGACGAGTTTTTTTTGCATGCTTCCTTCTTTCACTTCAGACACCTAAAGGTATCAGAAGGGGCTTGGGAAGGTCAGCCTGCGAGCGGTGCGAAATTTACACTTTTCTTAAAGACCAGGCCCAGGCGATGAAGACCGCTTGAAATGCCGTTCGGCCCCAGAGGAGGCCTGGGTCTTTGATACCGAACATGGGGATGGCGTACCAGCTTACATAGACGTGGATAGGTATCAGGAGGGTGAAATAGCCAGCGGTGACCATGGCCGTGGCCCGGCGGGTTGGCCGAAGTATGAAGCCGATGGCCAGATTAAACTCGAAGATACCGGTCCAGAAGATGAGTTCTAGCTTGGCCGGAACCCAGGGGGGGAGAGCGTTGACGAAAGAGAATGGGTCCAGGAGGTGGATTGCTCCAGCAATGATGAGGACCAGGAAAAGTCCCCAAAGGCGAATCATAGGTGCCCCAGAGGGCGAATGAGTATTCATGTCAACCAGGTTTTGGCATGGATTATTTCAGCGATTATGCAGGCGAATCTGCATAATCGTTGAAATAAAAGAAGTGTGTGCTTATTGGCAGAACGGGCGGCGATAGATATGAGCGTAATCAACTTTGCGCTTGATATCACCCCAGTATTTCCCGTAAGAAGATTCTTCGAAATTCACAAGCACCTTGCCTGCCACTAAATCCAACTGTGCTGCGCATGATGGCATGCCCACTTGTAAATTCAATGTCTGACCGGCCAGAATGACAACACTTTGTGCATCGAAAAGTTTTTGTTGAACTAGATTTGGTCCGAATTTTGAATAAGAAGCTAAAGAAACTAAATAGTCACAAGTCTCTGAGTGGTTTGTGATTGTTGCTGTCCCCTCAGTTTTTGAAACGATAGAGCCAGAAAGATCTGCCATGTTGATCTCGAGACATCTTGCTGAAACATAACTTGAAAATAATGCTGTTGCTAGAACAAGAAAAGTTAGGCTTTTCATACTGAACCCCTTTGCTAGGTAACCTAGTTAAAATGTGAACCCGCTGATTAGCAGACCCCATACTTTGAGTCAAAGACTTACGTCGCTTAAACTTTCGTTGTGAATTTTTTATAAGATCTACAATCTTCAAGCCCAGTCTGAATGCAAAACTAGACTGATGAGGTCGTTTTGAAAGATGATCTTTATATATAAGGAGATCCAACCCATGACGCTATTTTCTCAAAAACTCCGTAGGATCGACGGAACTGAAACAACTCTCGAGGAGTACCGCGGAAAAGTCATTCTGATTGTTAACGTCGCCTCGAAGTGCGGGCTCACCCCTCAGTACGAAGGCCTCGAGGAGCTCTACAAAATTCATCGAGATACGGGTTTGGTCGTTTTGGGCTTTCCTGCCAACGAGTTTTTGGCACAGGAGCCTGGAACGAACTCTGAGATCCAGCAGTTTTGCAGTATGAAATTTGGCGTTGATTTCCCTTTGTTTGAAAAGATTATCGTTAAGGGTGAGGGTCAGCACCCTCTCTATACCTACCTGACCGAAACAAAGCCGATCGCCACGCTCAAGGATGGAGGAACTTTACTTTCTCGATTAAAAGAAAAGAACCTCCTGACGGGAAAGGCGAATGATGTGAAATGGAACTTCGAAAAGTTTCTAGTGAGTCGCCAAGGTGAAATCGTGGAACGCTTTTCCCCGGAAATCGAGCCCCTGGATCCTCTCGTGATGAGTGCTGTGGTACGTGAACTTGGCACGCTTTAGCTTATATTTGATACTATTCATGGCCAGCGCTTACGGAGCACCAGTTCCCCTTAAGGACGGAGTGCTTTTCGCCTTCGAGCGGTGCAAGACCCTATCGGTAGACCTCCAGCGCGGTCAGCTTAAAGAAGCCGTTACGGAAGCCTTTGACCTTCATTGTAAACGAACCGACCGGCCACTGGATCTTCGGTGCGAGTTCTTCGAGACTGGTGGGGATAGGGTGAAGCGAACCGAATTGTTTACCGGGGTATCGGAGCTCGGGGCTGCGACTCTCGCGACCACAGGCGGATTGAGGCTTCGTTTTCTTATCGGTAAGAGCTTCGCTGCCTTCGAATCAGGTCCGGAGCAAAAGGTCTGTGCCGGCATCTATCTTTTTGAAGATGAGGCACGAAAACGGAAGCCACGTTAGTGGCCGACTTTTCTGTGCCGGTATTAATTCCTGTGATGTTGAATTTCTGAGCTATCAATTTTTATCAATCTGAATTTAAATTAGAGAAATATTAATTCTCAGGAGATTCTAATGAAAGTTCTCGCTCTCGTCGCTTCTCTCGCATTCCTTGTCTCTTGTTCCCATACGACTAACCGCTCGCAGGAGAGTAGTAATCTCGATGTGCGCCTCCGCTCCGACCTCATCGCTGATGTCGATGTTGATATGACTAAAAAGATTCAAGGCCAGTCGCGCTCAACACGGATTTTCTGGATTCCTGTTCGTCAGCCGACTTTCTTCGCCGACGGCGTCGGGTATGACGCTAGCAGCGGTGGAGGCTTTCTCTTCTTTGGCGGCGGCATGGAAGATGAGGCAAAGTCCGCTGCAGCTTATAACGCCGTCATTCCGAACAAGGCCGACGTCATTGTGGCCCCGCAGTACATTGTGAAGTCCGAATCCGTCTTCTTCGGCCTTTGGAAGGAAGTGACTGCTCAGGTTCAAGGCTACGCGGGCCGCGTGAGAAATATTCGCCAGAACCCGAAAGCTTCCCAGCAGTAATCGTACTAAGAAATAGTTTTTCAAGCTCGAAGGTCAGACGAGGCAACCCGTCTGACCTTTTTTAATTTGTGCTCATCCAGACTCACCGGCCCGGCGCCGTATCGGATAAAGAGTAGGGCGCCGGCCATCAGCGCAAGGTTCTTTAAAAAGTGCACCAACTGCGACTGTACCAGGAGAGGATCCTGGATACTCCAGAAGTCGTGCATCAGGATCGTCGTAGGAACCAGGAATAGGAGCAGCAGTGTCGCTCCTACTCGGGTATGAAATCCCATCAGCACACTGATTCCTCCAATGATAATTATGAGTCCTGATACAGGCACGAGGATATCCGCGAGAGGAATGCCTGCCTGGGCGGCATATGCCACTCCCCCTGAGCTGAAATGGTTCAGTCCAGACGCGATGAACATCAGTGAATGGACGATGCGGCTTACAGGTGCGATGATGTCTGGCATAGAGTCCTCCTCGTAAAGGCCCTTTGCAATCTATCCTCTCCCCATTCGACTTCGTTGCCAACGCACTAGAAGAGTGCGGCCGAGTTTATTAATGTGCAAATTTTCTAAGCATGCGCCTTCTCAAGCTCCTCGAGGTCTAGGCGCCGAAGTTTCGGCGCTGCAAGGCAGATCACTCCGACCGTGAGAAGACAAACAGCGCCACCGAAGACCGCTGCCGGAAAGGTCCCGAGGAGCTTCGCTGCCACTCCTGACTCGAATTCGCCGAGTTCGTTGGAGGAGCCGATAAAGATCGAATTCACCGCCGCTATCCGTCCGCGCATCTGATCAGGAGATGAGAGCTGAACTGCCGAGGTACGGATCACCATACTGACACTGTCGAACATGCCACTGGCGATGAGTGCCATAAGGGAGAGGACGTAGTTCCGGCTAACCGCGAAGACGAGGATACAGACGCCAAATCCCGCGACGGACCAAAAGAGCTTAGCACCAGCGCCTTTCTTGCTGCCTCAGCGGATGAGCCGAGCGCTCATAA
>JACCDR011821648.1_pt1 | contig 11680 bp, 24 predicted proteins | sample 7446431 | NCBI WGS metagenome assembly JACCDR01 (sample SAMN15323443, study PRJNA562643) | freshwater metagenome | isolation source: river surface water | place: USA:Blue River Watershed | collected 2017-08-17
AGATGATCGAAGCGCAGACGTTCAGCTTTGAGGGAGTGGCGCGCGATGAGTGAGAGCAAGCATACGCCGGGAGAATGGCTCTTGGTCGATCATACCGTCTACGCGTTGAATGACCAAGGCGAGAACCGCTTTACCGCGCTCGTTCAGGGCGGCTGGGTTCACCGTGGCAGCTTCTCCAGCGAGCGCACGAGCGAGGACGAGAAGTCGGCCAACGCCCGCCTCATAGCCTCCGCGCCTGATCTTCGCGCGGCGCTCGTCAACCTGATGACGCTCGTTTCGCCGATGGTTCGCGGCAACAAAGAGTTCAGCGTCACATGGCGGAAGTACGAGCGTGAAGCCCGCGCCGCCATCGCCAAAGCGGAGGGCCGCGATGAGTGAGCTTCTGTTCCACCCCATCGCCGTGAGCATGGTCGTCGTGCTCGTCGCAATCATTGCCTTCTGCGCGGTGACTGAAAAGCGCGGGGCTAAACCGTATGATCCTTGGGAGAAGTAAGATGGCTGACAGCGCAAACTGGCCGCTTGCCTCGATGATCGAAGAGCTGTCGGCAATCGAAGCTGAAGAGCGCGCCGCGATCCAGGCTGAGAAGGAAGCCAAGGAACACCGCAAGGCCGTTGCCGACCGCGCCTCCGATCAGCGCGACCGCATCCGCGAGCTTATGCAATCCGCTGGCGTCGCTCAAGACGCATCGCCACTGGCGAAGGTGTCCATCGTGAAGACCCCGCCGAAGCTGAAGGTGGAAGACCCCGACGCCGTGCCGGACGAGTTCTTCGATCTTGAGCCTAGCCGCAATGACGCTCGCATCAAGGCCCGCGTCATGTCCGGCATGGCCGTTCCCGGCTGCAAGCTGGAACAATCCGAAACCCTGAAAGTGGAGTGGAAGAAGTGAAGCCCGATATTTTCTCAGGCGAGCAGCAGAAGCTTCTCGCAGACAACCTCAACCCCAAGCACGTCGCCAAACGCTCGCAGGCCGGGCAGTCGCTCTCCTACATCGAAGGCTGGCACGCCATCGCTGAAGCCAACCGGATTTTCGGGTTCGGCGCGTGGGAGCGCGAGCTGGTCGAGTGGAAGGAAACGAACCGCGATCTGGTTGATGTGACGAAGAACAACCGCACCGAGAAGCAATGGCGCGTGGGTTGCGTCGCCAAGGTGCGAGTCACGGTTCACGGTGAGGGTGGCGCCCGGTCACGGGAAGGCATCGGCTTCGGCTCCGGCTTTGCCCGCGACAATGCGCTGGGCGAGGCTATCGAGAGCGCCATCAAGGAAGCCGAGACGGACGCGATGAAACGCGCTCTGGTCACGTTCGGCAACCAGTTCGGCCTTGCCCTCTACGACAAGACCCGCTCCAGCGTCGGCCCGTCCAACATCGTGAACGACAACGAAGATGAAGACGAGAGCCAGGACGAGGAGGAAGCCCCGCCCCCGCAGCCCGTTCCCGAGCATAAGCGTCGCGCAAATGATCTCATCAGCAAGATTGAGAAAGCGCCGGACGCCGGGGCTGTTGACGCTCTGATGCAGCAGGCCGTGCGGACACTGACCCAGCTGAAGGAGCACTACCCGCGCGAGTATGCCCGCGTTCAGGAAGCCCGCACGCTGGCGCTTGGCCGGATGACCGTGGCGCCGGCACAGGCGGCTGAGTGATGGGCAATGAGATTTGGAAGCCCTGCTATGCGGACGCCAACTACGAGGTGAGCAATTTGGCTCGCTTCAGAGCGCGCGAGCGAGTGGTCCGGTGTGGCCCCGCCCCCGGCACACGAACGCTTCCGGCTCAGATGATCAAGCCGGTGAAGCTCAACTCGGGCTATTGGCAAGTCCAAGTCAGCGGCAAGAAGAAGGTTCTTCTGCACCGTGCCGTTGCGATGGCATTTGTTGATGGCGATACGACGCTGGTCGTCAACCATAAGAATGGCGACCGAAGCGACACGCGTCCCGAAAACTTAGAGTGGGTGACGCAGGGCGAGAACAACGCTCATGCCTTCCGCGTCCTTGGGCGGAAGGCCCCGAGCGAAGGCAAGTTCGGCTTGGCTCATCCATGCGCAAAGCCGCTGACCCTTCATGGCGTTACCAAGTCCGCTGCGGACTGGGCTGCAGATCGCGGCTGGAACGTGAACACCATCTATGACCGCGTTCGCAAGGGGTGGTCCGTGGAGCGCATTCTGACGGAACCGTCGCGGAGCCGGGCATGAGCCGCGAGGGAGACAATCGCCCGCACTCCGAAATCTACCGCGAAGCTGCGGAAGATTGGTGTGACAAGGACGCCGCTGCCCGAATGCTTGAGGAATGCAAGACGGCGTTCCTGGAGAAACGGAAAAACGACCTTGACCCGGATCTGCCGGATTCGCACCGCGAGCGGATCGTCAAGGCGTCCGAGGAGTGGCGGGACTATCTGAAAAAGATGGTGAACGCCAAGACGGCGGCGAACCGGGCGAAGATCAACCTGAATTACATTGAGATGCGTGGCTGGGAGCAGCGCTCTACCGATGCCAACCGCCGCGCTGAGATGAGGCTGACCGGATGACCATCATCGAGGCATTCGCAGCGCGCTACGGCGTGAAGCTGCACGATCCTGCGGAGAAGCAAACAATGGGAGCTGAAGCATGAAGATCGATGAGAGCGCAGAATATGACTGGATCATGCTGGGGCCTGTCAGCCCCAAGGTGCGCGCCGCGCTGAAGCGGTACGGGTTCAAGTACAACCCAACCAACGGCTACTGGATGAGGCTGTCCAAGGACGGCATGCCCGGAGAGTCCGATCTTATCATGGATATGGTGTCGGAAGAGGCGGAAGACGACCGCTAATGGCTGACGGCCTCCACTCCTTCCCCCGCCTCTCACCTGAAGCCCTGAAGCGGCTCCAGAAGAACGAGCGTGCGCAGGCGTCCAAGACGAAGGAGATGGGGCTCCCGGTGGAGTTCGTCTCGGTGGAGGCCCTGTGGCTGCTTCAGCGCGGCTGCTGCGTCTGCCCGAACTGCGAGCGGACGCCGATGGACCCGAATGGCAAGGGCCAGGAACCGGACGCGCCAGTCATCGCGCATGTGTTCCTGAGAGCCCGCAAAGGCGCTCATTCCATCGATAACGTGCGCCTGTGGAGGCATCAGTGCAACGCTGCAATGGCAGCGACCGAGAAGCGCGACACCGCACGCGGCGACAGGATGCAGGTGGACCACTCGAAAAAATCCGAGCCGCTGATCGACACCCGGGAGGGCCGCGACCCGAAGCGGATCATGAGCGCGGGATTTCAGAAGCGCCCCGAGGGGTTCAAGCATTCATGGGCGAAAAGGAGAATGGGCAAGTGACCGACATCACGAAGCAACTGGCGGAGGCGCTGGAGAACCTGATGGGGTTCGGCATCAACGGCACGATGGAAAGCCAGATGGCGCAGGACGACGCTAAGTCCGCCCTCGCCCTCTACCGCGCCTCCCTCACCACCCCCTCCTTCGGCCCGCTTGCTGCGGGGGATGATGTGGAGCGGGTGGCGAAGGCGATCTATGAAGGGCGCTATGCCAGCGAGGGCGGCGTCTGGGACTACGTCGAGACAAAAGACGTTTGGCACGGATACGCCCGCGCCGCCATCGCAGCCCTGCCCCAAGCCGCTGTGAAGGCGAGGATGGCGGTGGTCGATGAGAGGGCACTGGAGGCTGGGGCTCAGGCGCTCCACGCGCGCTACGAGGCCGCTACGCATTGGGTAAGGACGCTGAAGAACGATCCCCGCCCCTTCGAAGCCAGCGGCATCAAAGAAGTCCACCGCGCTGACGCCCACGCCGCCATCGCAGCCTACCTAGCAGCAGTGGGTGGTGGATGAGCGGGAGCCTGCTCACAACCGAACAAGTTGCGGAGCGCCTCCAGGTGGACGTGAAGACCGTCCGCGCCTTGGTGGAGGCCGACCGCCTCCGTGTGGTAAGACTTGGTAAACGATGCGTTCGGTTTGATCCTCGGGACGTGGAAGCCTGCATCGAAGGGGCGAAGACATGGGAGTCTACCGCAAGGGACGCTTCTGGCATTACGACTTCATCATCAAGGGGCGTCGTTTCTTCGGCTCGACGGGGCAGGAGGCCAAGCGGGCCGCTGAAGCCGTTGAGCGAGCGCGACGACTTGAGGCCGCAACCGGCATTGGTGCGGACGCGGGAGACATGACCATCGACATGGCCGCCAGCCGCTATCACGACGAGGTCAACCACACGCTGGCCGAAGATGTGAATCTATACAAGCGGCTGGTGGTGATGGTCGATTGCGTCGGCAAGGGAAAGCTGCTGCGCGAGATCGACACCGCGACCATTGCCGAAGCGATCCGCAAGCGCCGGAAGTTCCCGGGTCGCACCCCTGCCCCCGCCACGATCAACCGGGATCTGATTGACCACACGCTGCGCCCGCTGCTGAACCGCGCACGGAAGGTCTGGGGCGCCCGTTCCCTGCCCGCCATCGACTGGCGTGCGGTGCGGCTGAAAGAGCCGAAAGGGCTGGTGCGTGAATACACGGCCAAGGAAATCGACGCATGGCGCGCGGGGCTGGAGCCAGTGCCGCGCCTCGCGCTGGACCTGATGCTCACCTACGGCTTGCGATTTGGGGAGTTGTTTTTCGTGCCGGGCGCTGTGGATGGCGTCGGCCGGCGTCTGACCATCGTGGGGCGGAAGGCTGGCGACAGCCTCTCCCTGCCCTTGCAGGAGGTCCACGCGCGCACGCTCGCGGCCATGGCATCCGCCAGGAAGGCGGACCAGACGGTGTTCCCGTTCACGTATTGGGGCCTGCACAGCCGGATACGCACGGCAGCGGCCAAGGCGGGCCTAGGAGAGCGTGCGATCCACGGGGCGCGCCACCATGCAGCGACGACGCTCTTGCGCGCCACGGGCAATCTGAAGCTCACCCAGCGCATGTTGGGGCACGCATCGATCCAGAGCACCATGCGCTATGCCCACGCGACCGAAGACGATCTCCGCAGCGCGCTTGACGGCCTTCCCCCCATTAGCCCCGAAGTTGAATCGGGCGATGCGCGGAAAGCCCCGCAAACAAAGGCGAAGTAGAGATGCCGACAACGGTTTTTAAGTCTGGTGCGTCTACCAGTTCCGCCACGCCCGCGAAGCTGAATACTTCGCAAATTCAAAGGGTTTGTGGAAGCCCTTCACCTTACCGGCGTCTTTACTTTCGGAACCAAAGGGAGAACGGCGGCGCACTCGTCCCGACGAAGTCCCGCGTATGTCCCGAAGTCGGTTCGCCATGCGTTCACGGCAATCTAGTTGCCGTAGCGTCAACCGGCGCGCAAACCCCTCCCCCCAACAGATAGAGGACTGAGAATGGCTGAGCGCGTGCTGGTCTGTGGCGGGCGTCACTTCGATGACGGCGATGCGATCTATGCGGCCCTGAACGACTTCGAGCGCGACCGCGAGATTGCCCTGATCATTCAGGGCGGGGCTTCTGGCGCCGACGCATGGGCGAAGAAATACGCCGAAGGCGGCAAGATACGCTGCCTAGAGTTTCGCGCCAACTGGAAGAAGCACGGCAAGGCGGCCGGCCCGATCCGTAACGAGCGCATGATCGAACAGGGAAAGCCCACAGTCGTCATCGCGTTTCCGGGCGGCCGGGGCACGGCCGACATGGTGCGCCGCGCTCGCGAGGCTGGCATTGAGGTGATCGAAGCGCATGTCTAGCCCTCCCCTCCGCGCCTTCGACTTCGGCCCCATCATCGAGCTTGCGCTTGCGCAGAGCGCGGCGATTGAGAAGCGAGAGCTTTGCGCGGGATGCCAGGATGAGCGGAGGCGGCTTCTGGTGTACGCTTTCGAGAGCGCGGCTCCGGCGCTGAATTTTGAGCTGGTTAGGCTGAAGGAAGGGGACACCCCATGAGAGCGCACGAAATTGGCGAGTACACTGGCTGCACGCACGGCCCCAAAGGGGGCACGCTCTATGGCTGCATTCCCTGCGCTATGAGGTGGCACACGAAGCGGCAGGTCTTCCATGCGGAAAAGGCAGAGTATCACCTAACCATGCTTCGCCGCTTGGAAGACGAGCAGATTGCCAGAAATCTTGATGCAGCGGAAGCGGCACTGGAAGGGGACACCCCATGAGCGAACTACTCAGGGCCTTGGGTCCGCACAACGTCACAGTCACCTACAGCAAGACGGTTGAATGGCGCGACCTGTCGGGTGGCCGTACTGCTTGGACCACTGAGGGAACCGATCTGCTCGATGTTGAAGTCTCGGCGTTTCGCTTGGCTGCTGAGAGTGGATGGAAGCCTAAGAAGTGGTGGCAATGGTGGCGCTGGGACGACACGCCGAATCCGAGCCCGGAAATCGTGAAGCGCGTTGCCGAGTTTCAAGCTGCGGAAACGAGCGGATCAGAGTAGCATATTCGTCTGGATACGGAAGGGTTTGGGATGAGCGGACGCGTTAAAGATCTTACGGGTAGACGTTTCGGCCGGCTCGTTGTTCTCCGTCGCTGCGAGGAAAAGCATCGGCTTGTTCGTTGGCACTGCCAATGCGACTGCGGCGTCCTGAAGGTCGTTTCTGCTACGAATTTAACTGGGGGAACCAAAAGCTGCGGTTGCTTGGTATTGGATATCCTACGGAAGCATCACGGACTTGGCGGCCACAAGTTGATGTGCAGCTTTAAAGCAATGAAGGGGCGTTGCTCAAACCCTGCAGACCCGTCGTATGCATACTACGGCGGTAGAGGCATTCGTGTCTGTGATCGGTGGCTGAACGGCAATGGCCAACAATCTGGCTTCGAATGCTTTCTGGAAGACATGGGGGAGCGACCCGATGGCATGTCACTCGACCGCATCGACAACGATGGCGACTACGCGCCGGACAACTGCCGATGGGCAACGCGAGGCGAGCAAAGCCAAAACACGTCAATGGTAAAGCTCAGTGTGGAAGCTGTTGGGGAAATAAAGGCGCGCCTATTAAGCGGCGAACTCGGGACGACGTTGGCCAAGGAGTTCGGCGTAAGCCCCCGACGCATTTACTGCATTCGTGACGGTAAGTCATGGAGCAACGTTCCCGCCCGCGCTGCAATCGCCGCCACACTGAAGCCTGAAGCACTTACGGAGGTGAAGTCGTGAGCGAGTGGCGAGACATTGAAAGCGCGCCGAGGGATGGTAGCGCCGTCCGCCTTCGCGCGCCGTGGGGGTACGACGGCAAGGCTTATCAGGACCACGTTGGCAGCTTCGCGGCATTATGGAGCAAACACACCACTAGATGTGGCGGTGAAGGCCACTATTGGTGGTGTCCTATGATGCGCGCTTCAGAGGCCGAATACGCGCCCTATCGCCGTGGACATCAGCCCAGCGGCAACGTTCTTCCCAAAGTCACGGTGCGGCGGGTGGCTCCCAAAGCCTATGGTGAACCTGTCGATGCGATCAGCTTCGAAGGAATCCAGGCGGAGACCTCCGGTCGCATCAATGTAGCCTTCGCCCACTGTGCCGAATTTGAGTTTGCCGAGAACCGTTCTTGGCTTGTGATCCCGAGACATGCGCGTCGCTCTCTTCGCGACGCCTTCCCGTTCCGTGCGGAAGCACGGGTGCGCCCCGGAGTCGTCGCTTCCGGTGGCGTTCGGAGCCGCCGGACTCACGATCCGGCGGCTCCATCATATCCCGAGTCCCGCTCGGTCAGTGAACGTTCTACAGTTGTTCTAGAAGATGCTTGGACTCCACCGCGGGCCCGAACGGCGCCTATTTCGGCGGCTACGTGAAGCCCACCAACAAGAAAGCCGACCGAAAGGACCGCCGCCTTGCCGAGACGCAGACGGGCAAGCGCCAGGTTGTCGTCGCTATGCGCGAGCGCAATGGCCGGACCCGCGCTTTCGTCGTGAAGGCAGAGCGCGAGGGCGTCACGCTGGCGGCTCAGCACATCAAGCCGGACGCCGAAGTCCACGCTGACGAGCCTTCGCATTGGGACGCCATAAGCGCCCGCTTCAACATAAAGCGCATCAACCACGGCGAGGCTTACAGCCTCAACGGTGCCTGCACGAACGCCGCCGAGTCGTTCTTCTCCCGCCTGCGCCGCGCGGAAACAGGCGTCCATCACCACATCGCCGGCCCGTACCTCAACGCCTACGCCACCGAGATGGCGTGGCGTGAAGACTTCCGCCGCAACAGCAACGGCGCGCAATTCCTGATGGTGGCGGATGCCTCAGCTCAAGCGCCGAAATCCAAAGCGTGGTGTGGTTACTGGCAGCGGGGCGATTGAACGCCGCAAAGCAGACACCATTTTCCGCTGCACCGCCGCATGTTAACCATGTCTTTGCCAACAGGTTGTAGCATAACACCACTGTTAGGCGGGGTTTTTACCGCTGCTTCTGGAGGTATACAACGCTCTCTAGGAACGGTACGCATTGCCTACGCGTTGACGAACGGTTAATTGTGCCATGGAGGGCCGAATGATTGCTACTATCTCGATCGCGATGTCCGCGCTTACAAGCGCAGACGGCTGGGGTGGTAACTAGTCGTTTACTTTCGTCAAAATTTCTTAGACCGTGCGATTGGCCCAGTGATTTCGGCATTTGCTGAAACTCTCCAATTTATGAGGCAAGAGGGCGCTAACGAAAGTGATGGCGTAGGCACGGAAAACGGTGCGGAATCGGTCCAGCCGGATAAAGAAACCAAGCGCCCTGTTGTGGTCGATGGTGGACATAGCCGGTCAGGCTTTGAAGATTTTGCGAGGCGCGATTTCGTGCAGAACAACACAAACTTTGCGAGCCAGCGCATCCTCACAAAGGGGATGCTTTCTAAGGGCTCAACATTTGAGATCATCGTCTCAGGTCAGATCGGCCTGAAGGAACTCAACATGCTGATCCGCAAACTGGAACTCGATAAAGAGATTCTAGCTGAAGGGGCTGAAGACGGTCCTGACGCCGACTAACCCGCGATCCACCACCAGCCGGCAATCGCCACCACAGCGGCGCACGTCAGGAAGATCCAGGTCGAAGCCCCGTGCCGTGCGTTTTCGTTGTAGCACTGGCGGCAGTGCAGGTAGGGCAGCGTCCCCTTCTCCTGCCGCCATTCAACGTCCCAGCTTCCGCAGGTCGTGCAGCAATCGACTATCTGGACCATGGCATCCCCCTAGATGGGAGAATACCTAGGCGCGCTTGATCTGCCAGAGCTTGTACGGCCCATTTTCGTCATGGTCCGTGGTCTGGCCGACGCACTCAATCAGGCCTTGCTCCTTGCACGTCTTGATGCAGGCGCCGATCCGCTTGCGGAGTATGTTGAGCGTCGCCTCATCCGCTTTCAGGCCACGATCCGCAGCCCATTGCTCGCAGACCTGCCGTGAAGTGAGCGGCGTCTCTGACGTGCGCATGGTATTGAGAACGAACCGCTTCACGGAGCCCTTCTCGGCGCGGTGCTTCGTGACGTAGGCCTTTATGGCTGGCGTGTCCGCCTCGGGATCGAACAGCCGAACGCAGGCGTCCAAGTGGTCTATATCCACCGTTAGCTTCTTGATTTCCTCGCGATACCGCTCGCGAAGGGCACACAGCTCCTTATGTTTTGCGAGCAATCCGGCTACAGTGTTTGGGCGTTCGTATTGGGTCATTCCCACCACATACACCACCACTAGTGATGGTGTCTACCATCGATTGTGGTGTGTTTGCTCCATAATGCCGCAAGTTTCTGATCTTCGAGCGCCACGATCTTATTGAGTTGCGCAAGAACATCGACGCAGCAATTGAGCTTCCGGTGGTTGGCTGAGGCGCATTGTGATAGGGTTGGGAATGGAGAAAGCGATGAACTTGAAACCTGTGAGCGCCGAGGAAAGCCTGAAGCTGGCGATGACGGAGCTTAAAAAATCCCAAGTCCTCAACATGATGCGCGCCCAACTTCGCCATCTCGTTGATGAGGTCATGTATGCGATGAACGGCACATACGATTTAGAGGCTGGAGATCGCTGGATTGATGATCAGGTCGCCCGCTGCCTTGATAGGATGTTGGGGGTCTGCACGCCCGAAATGTGGGAGGCGATCAGCAAACCTATCATGGACAAACGCGCCGCCGAACATCTGAAGATGTTGGCGCTGCAGTCTCTGTCTCTGGAGGCTGCGCGCTACCCTATTCCGCAGTTCATCCGCGACATTGCGGAGGGTGCAACCAGCGAACCGTCTGGCAAGGACATCAAGGCATCGTAGCGCATTGTGATATGATTTGCGCTGAATGGAGACGGGTATGGACGAGCTGCAACGGCGCATGTTTCTGGAAACAGGGCCAACTGCCCACTTCGTCATAGAGCACGTTCCGACCGTGGAGCGGCGCAACATTCGCGGCATCGAGTGGCTTTTTGGTGGCGATAACCGAGTTGTCCGGTATTCCAACCGCGACCACAGAACCATTGCTGACAATCATCAGGACTACAGGGTCATGATGCAGCTAACGCAGCTTGGACTCTATGACGTGACTGTTGAGCCCCGCTGGGACATTGAACCGCGCCGAATGCTTCCGCATGAGCGCGGCGATCTGGATGGGTTTCGCACCGGCAACCGCGCGCAGGTAGAGTATTCGGAAGTCATTTGGCGCATAACCGATAAGGGGCGCAATCTTCTCGCGGCGATGAACCCACCTCCGAAGCCTAGGTTCAAATTTATAGATGTCAGCGAGAACGAGTGCGAGCTAGTTATCGAATCCTAGCCACAACGTCCCCCATCCCCCATCCCCGATCAGGGCGGCTCATGTCAGCCGCCCTTCTCGTGAGTTAGCTGAACTTCGGCCGCAGCGCCCAAAGAACATGCCAGACGATCAGCCACACGGCGTAGAGGCCCAGAGCGTCGAGGATCGTGTCGAGGCCGAGCGTCTTGTCATCGAACGGGTTCAGCCCGATCAGACGCACGCCGACGAGCCAGGTGATGACTGCGACATAGAAGAAACGGCGCAGGGAGAGCCAGTTGACCTTGCCCCCGCTTGTGGTGATTTCAAGTCCGAGAATGTTCACGGCGTAGTTCTCCCTGATGTGTTGAGGGGTTTGGCCTTCCGGTTGGAAGCTTGGTGTGTTTCGTGTAAGGTGCGGGGATGCTGCTGGAGGTGATGGCGATGGAACAGGCGAAGCAGGAAGCATTCTGCAAGGCGGTTCGCGATCTTGCGTTTCGGCTTCAAGTTCAGAGCATCTCGCCACGCGCTGTTGAGATCATCGTGGCAGAACCAGAGGACTGGATGACACTGCTGTCGGCGGTGCGGAGCCAGATGCCAGCTTTCTACGAGGGCGAGGATTTTGGGGACGGCGTTTTTAAACTGGCTGGCATCCGCTTTACCAACCCAACCATCCGCGACTATGAGGGGTCGCGCTATGTCGAGGTTTGGTCGAAAGCCATGGTCGCCGCCTAACCTTCCCCCTCCCCTATGAGTGTGAGGCCATCATGGAACGATACTCAAACGCTCTGAAAGCTGCTGCCTGCGCGGGTCTCATTCTCGGCATATGGGCCTTCATCATCATTGGCCCCATCCTCTGGCCTTGGGCCTCGTGAGTGTGGTATGTGGATGGGGTCGCGGAGAAAGAGCTTCCAAGCGCTCTGAGAAACGCTTTTGGCCAAGAGTTTGCTGGTTAGTTGCGGTTCGAATCCCGCCTCAGCTTGGAAGCGAAACCAGCCCGCGACTAAGGGGCGTCCGAAAGGGCGCCCTTTGCACGTTCAGACCCGGTAGTTGCGAGTGGCATGGGATTGCCTTAAATTATGAGGGTTGCGGCTTAGTCCGCTCACAGGGAATGCCGGTTCG
>JACCDR011888170.1_pt1 | contig 11679 bp, 15 predicted proteins | sample 7446431 | NCBI WGS metagenome assembly JACCDR01 (sample SAMN15323443, study PRJNA562643) | freshwater metagenome | isolation source: river surface water | place: USA:Blue River Watershed | collected 2017-08-17
TTCGTGGTCACGAACTTGGTCTTGGTGCGCTCGATCTCGAACGGCGATTCCACCGTCATGAGATCGTCACGGTCGAATTCGTCGAAGTGACTGTAGTGGCGCAGCAAGAACGAGATGTTGCCGACGCCGTACGTTGACCCATCGCCCTCGGTCCTCGGCGAATGCTCGTTTGCCTCGTTCCGGCTCCAGTCCGAGCGATTGTAGGACGCGATGTAGCCCGAAGGATACGCATCAACAACCTTGGTCGGACAGAGCGCCTGCGCAATGGACTGTGCAGGGTCGGGAGCGCAACCGATGCTGAAATCGGTCAGAAACCGATCAGCCCTCATATCCCGTGCATTGATCATCTTCGTTGTCCTCCGTTTCCTTGTTCAGCCTTACGCCGGCAGCGGGTAAGCGTCCAAAAGCTCGATCGTGATCTGCGTGCCGTCCGCCGAGCTTGCGCCTTCGGCGCGAGCGATGACCATGTGGCCGGCGGTCGCAGCCTTGATGAACTTGCCGCTGGCGTTGGTCGTCAGCGGGTCGCCCACCGCGATCGCGGTGCCCGAACCGTCAGTGACGGCGAACTCGCAAATGCCCTTGCGCATGACCGTCCCGGCCTGCCCGTTGGCAACGTCCGTTTCGATCAGCACGCCGATGCACGCCCCGGCAGTGCCGAGCACCATCGACTTCGCGGCAGTTCCGCGCTTCACGCCGTAGCCGACCTTCGAAGAAAGATCAGCCTCGGCAATCCTCGTTTCGTTGAAAATCTGCGTCATCGTCATTCACCTCCTAGGCTTCTCGCCTTACTCGCTGACCACCGAAGCATTCGCCGAGCGCCACCGGTCATAGAGCGCGGCATTCTCGGAGAACACGATTTCAAGGCACTCGGCATCCGAGAGCTTCGCGCGCCCCTCGGTTTGACGAACCTTCTGAATGGCCACCGCGACCTCGGTTTCCAACGAAGAAGCGCCACTCGCCATCTGAACGTCACCACCGCGCCCCTTTTCGGAAAGCGCCGTCTCCACCAAGGCGTTGCAGCTCTCCAGAACCGACAGAAGCACCAACCGGGGAGCCTCGGCCATCGATTCGGCGGCGAGCAACACGTCGGACAACTGCTCGACGTTCGCGCCCGGAATGCTGCCGAGCTTCGTGCTGGCGTACACGCGAGCTTCCGAAAGCCGCCGGCTGTTGCGCTCAGATTGCGCCAGCGCGGCCAGCTTCACATTCTCCGACTGAAGTTCGCCCAACTTCGCGGAGTTCTCGGCGATCAGCGACTTCAGGGACTCGATTTCGGCCAGCAGAAGGCTGCCATCCTTGTTCTCGTCCAAGTTCGCCGTCGCGCCCTTTTCCGTCTTGTCCATACTTCCAACCTCCTGCTGTGATTTTCCTACCAAGATCGGCGCCACGGAAAGCGCCGCATCTTCCAAAATCCGTTGTACAAACCCGCGAACCCGCGTCGGGTCGATGCTGAGAGCCGAGAGTTCGCTGGGGACGCTATCACTCACCCCGAGAACGTACAGAAGCACTTCGCGCGACTCGAAAAGCGACTCCTCAAGCTCGCCGAACATCCCATCGGGATTCGCGGCCGGCGAGCCGACAATATCGATCGATCGCCACGAACCCTTGGGAATCCACCAATGCGGCAGATTGCGAACGTTGCGCGAATCCGGCGTCACGAAATTGCCGTCATCGTCGGCGTGCTCAGACATGAATTGTCGCATCGCTTCGCGGTCGAGCCGGCCGGCAGCAATCGACAGCCCAGCCTGCCGCTTGCCCTTGGTCGCGTAGTAGGCGACCTTCGATTCGAGCTTCTTGTCCAACCCGAGCAATGTCAGGTCGGCCCTCGGCGTCCCGTCATCGTCCAACCTGAAGTTGGAGAACTGCCCAACATGCCGGTTGATGCCATCGTCCGAGAGCGTGCCATGGCCGACGTGCGCCTTTACGCCGTCGGCGCCCATACCAACGCAATCATCGAAAACCTGTCGGCAGGAAACCTCGTCGATCCAAAAATCGTGCCCGCGCGCTTCGACGCCGCAGCGCATAATCGAAAGGCCGCGAAATTTCGCCTCGGACTCGACGTACTCGCCGCCCGCGTCGTCGAAGAAAAGCGGCGCGCTTCGAACGTGCTTCGATGGCTTGCCGAGGTTGAGCTTTTTCATCGGAAAACCGCCTCAACGGAAATCGTCGTGCTGCCGGCGTACGTTCCGACGCTGGTATACTTGCAACGCCATCGGGCACCGAACACGCCATCCTTGACCGTATCGTCGGCCAAGGTGCCATCGGTTGCCGTGTAAAGCGTCGTCACCGGAGTCAGCCCCGACAAGTTGACCACCTTGCGAGCATCGGAAGTCGTGAAGGCAAAACAAGCGACATCAACCCACGTCGAACCGCCATCAACGGACGTTTGAACCCAAACCTTCAGGCTTGTTCCGCCCGACCCATAGTCGAAATTCGCCTGGATTGTCGCGGCCTTGGCTAGGTCGAGAGAGTCGATCGCCGTAGTCGTGACACCTGCGCCGGCCGCCGTAATGGTGGCGCTCAGGAGTCTCTTTCGACCTCGTAAATCCATGCCTTTACCTACCCAAGTAGCGCCTTAGTCCGCGCAGAAAGTTTCCACAAGGGCCGCATTCGTATTGAGTACGGTGACGCGAATCATGTCATTGACGTCCTCGCACGAAGCGCCAGCGCCCTCTTGCACCGTCGTTACCGCAGTCACCCCGGCGCCGTCCGCCGTAAAGGTTGCCGCGTTCGTGCCGCCAGCCGTCACGAGCAGGATCTTAACGGCGCCGCGATCCGCAGCGTCGAGAGCGCCCGATACCTCTACGTCAACGGTGTTGGCCGTTGTGTCGATCGGGAACACGGAGGATGCTCGAAATTGAGCCGCCGTCAGGTCGGATGCGGCCGAAGTCAGCGAAGAATTCACCGTCCCGCGATAGTGCGCCATCGTCGCAACGCCCGGCCCGGTAATCGACCAAAGGGCCGACGTAGCCGCAACCGTATCCGTAGAATCACCTACGCTGATGGCGTCAGCATCGGTGTTCGTGCCGATGCTGATGGTGTCGCAGGCCGCCGAGTTACAGATGCTCACCGAAGTGGCATTCGTGTTGCCGATGTTGACCGCAGCCGCGCCGCCGGTGTCGATGCTCATGGCAGCCGCGCCGCCCGAGTTGATCGTCAGCGCGCAAACCGCGTTGTCGTCGACCGCCGTCACCGTCAAAGTGCCAGACTCATTGCGGCCGAGGGTGATCGTGCCGTCAGTGCCGTTGGCGACGGTTTCGCCGTTCGCCAGCCGCACCTTGCCAATGATGCCGGTGCCTTGCGTAATCAGGTTGTCAGCAAAGGCCGGAGCCGCGCCGATAGCCAATGCCGCCAGAACCACCGATATAATCTTCTTTGCCATGACGTGCCTCCGTTTACTTGTCGCCGCCGATTTTGCTCGGCAGAAGCAGGGACCAAGCCTTCCGCGTGTTAAGACTTGGGCCTGATCCCTGTTTCCTGTCGCGGGGAGCGGACATGGGTTTCCGTTGCCAGCATCCCACCAAAACGGCAACGCCACGTTGAATTTTGTATGTCCAGACGGTATTCCATAAGGCATGAACGAACCAGATGAATCGACCGCGAAGCCTCGCCCGAAAATCCTCTACGACGCGGCCCGAACCCGCGCCTACTACCAAGAAAATCCCGGCGGCCCGCTGCGAAGAATCCGCGAGATCGCCAAAGATGGCGAAAAGACTAAGGTTCTTCTTTCTCGGAAGGCGACGAAGGCCGAGAAGAAGGCTCTTCGGAAGTCTCGTCGGCCGGCGCGGTAGAAGCCGCCGCCTTCGGGTCTGGCAGATTTGCAAGGTGCGTCAGGTTCTCAGACTTCAGCCCGGCGCGGTCGAGAACTCCCTTCAGGATGCTCCGATCGCGGTGCCATTGTAGTCCGCCCTGCCCGAGCGCGTTGACGAAGGCCGCGAACTGGCCGAATTCGCCCTGTTTCACCTCGGACGGTATCATCATCGGCGTCAATGCTTCCGGCATGCCGTTCGCTCTCATAACCGAGCACAGCACTTGCCGGCGAAACTCGTTTGCGAACAGCTTGCAATATCCCATGACCGCCGTGCAGAAGGTGTCCCACTTCACTTCCGCCAGCGACTTCGAGCCGACCTGTTCTTGTCCCAAAAGGATGAAATCGCCGGCTACCACGGTTCCGATCCGGTGTTCGAGCCGGTTGATGACGTTCTCTATGTCGATCGCCTTCTCGCCGCCGCCCTTCAGGAGCTTCATTTCCCAACCGAAAGGGATGGCCGCGCCGGCAATCTCGTTGATGCGAACCCCCATCAGGAAGTTTTGAACCTTCGAATGTAGGGCAACCATCGTCTCGTCAGCGTCGTTCCAGAGATCGATTCCCTCGGGAGCAATCATCGTAATGAAGCCGGCCATGTCGCGTTCGATGGCGATTGCCTCAAATGCCTCAAAGCCCTTCTTGTACCAGTATGGCTTGTAGGCTCCGCGCAGCATCGACATTCCATAGGGATCGTCCAAGTACGCGGACGGACGGAAATGGAACGACTTGCCCGAAAGCTGCAACTCAACAGGTGCCGCATTCGGTGGCAGGTAAAACACCGCCGACTTTAGGTCGTCGGAGTCTGGGAACGTGATGAAATCCTCAAGATGCGCCGGCGAGCGGCCGACAATCTTTCGAATCCCGATCTTGCCGTCGTTGTACTTGGAGCCGAACCGGGTGTCGCGCTGCTGGCCGCGCCGCACCTTGTAGACGATTTCGGACCACGAGAAACCGTCCACAAACGAGTTTTGGACATCGACGATCGTTCCATCCAGCGGACGGTTCATGTCGTCGATGACTTCGCGGCAGAACTTCAACGCCGCCTGCCCCTCCGGGGAGTCGTCGACCGGCTCAAGCTGCCACTCGCGCGATCGCATGAGCGATTCGATGACGAACAGGATGCCGCGCACCACCGGCTCGTTCATCCGCATTTCGCGGTAGGTGCCGATGGCAGCCTTCCCCATCAATTCGGGCAGGAACTCGGTATCCAGCACGTTCCGGTTGTACTGCGAGAATGCGACCTCCCTGAACATCCCGATACGGCGCGGCACGCTCACGGGGCGCATGGCCGGCGAACCATTGGAATAGACGGGCTCTACTGTCGGTTCGTGGTCGAACTTATCGGGCGAAGGGATTTCTGCCATGCAAGCCCATCCTGTGAATCATCGGATTATGCGCAGTGCTCACCCCGAATTGCTTGCCAATGCGGGATGAACCCTGAAACAAGGCTGTCCCTATACCTTCCGGGCCAGAATAGGAAGCAGTCACGGCCGTCCGCATCTTCATCAGCGCACATGTCGTGCAGTCGATCTCGTCGTCGTAGTCGACCGTCCCATCGCCGTCGAACGAGCAAAGCCGCTCGACGTACGCCCGCACCCAAGGGAACTTCACCGGATGCGGAATGAACACGCATCCGCTCTCGAACTCATCCTGAACCGCCTGAAGCCGCGATCGTTTATCACGGTCCGGGTTGTACGGAATCACTCCGGAAATCTTCAGCGACAGCCGGCGGATGGCTTCGAAGCCATTGGCCTTGCGCTCGATGTGGGTGGCGGTCGCCAGCGGGTAGAGCCGCCGTGCGGCCAGAATCATGTCACAACTTGCCTGCAAATTCGCCCGCTTGCGGGCCTGATAGACCAGATACTTGTGCGGGCCGACGCGCCCCCATACCTGCCCGACCACATAGTCGGCCCGGCTGGTGTCCGTGAGCGTCAAATCCCACGTCTGAATCCATTGGTCGAACTTCTTCGGCAGTTCCGTCCAATACTGGATGTGCTCATGCTTGACGATCGAGCCGCCGATGCTTGTCGGGCGCTGCTGGTACTGGGTGAACCAGAATTCCGGCTTGTCGCGCTTCAACGTTTCGAGCAACTCGGCCGGCTCACGCTCGGGCCACAGGACATCGCCCTCTTCGCGATTGATGACCTGCCCAGAGTGCGGGAAACTGATTGTCACCTTCTTCTCGGACTCGGCCTGAAGGTTGAAGTGCGTCCACCCTTGGTCGATCAAGTGCCCGGCCGGATCGTATGGCGATAACCGCTGCATGACCAGCCACATGACGCCGTTCACCTTGTCGTTCAGGCGCGATGACCACACGTTGTCGAGGAAGTCGTTTAGCTTCCGGAGCGTGTTCTTGTTCTTGCGCTCGTTGGAATCGAGGATGTCGTCCAACCCCAAGTAATCGCCGCCCCAGCCGACCACCTTGGTATCCGCGCCAATGGCCTGCATCTGCCCGCGCTGGGTGTTGGTGTAGTACCATTTCTCGTTCTTGTCCGGGGACATCTGGATGAACGGGTATCGCTGTTGATACCAGTCGGACTGAATGAGATTTCGACGCTTGACCGAGAAGTCGACCGACAGGTTTTCCGAGTGCGAGCAATAAACGAACTTCGCGCCCGGCTCGCGCGCCCAAACCCACGCTGGGAACGCCATTTGCGACAGGAAACTCTTGCCGTACCGAGGCGGCAGCGTGATAACCGCCCGCTTCACCTCTCGCATGTGGAGCGCGGTGAAGATGTCGGCCATGTAGTCGAGATGCCAATTCCACAGCAGCGGCGTTGAGTCGCAGTGCGGCCATGCCGATTTCGCGAACCGGACTAGGTTCCGCCGGCAAAGCTCGGCATCAGACGCAACGAGGGGATCGGCGGACATGTTCAAAGCATGTACTGAGAAAGGAAATTCCTGTCCAGTGACTGCAACAGGACCGAGATCGTGCCGCGCCGCGCAAGTTTCTCCCTCGGCACCATCATGGCAACCGGTTCCGTGCCTTCGGAGTACCCGACAAGACACCAGAAGTCGGGCTCGAAGGCGCACGGGCGATGGTAGTTGTTCAGCGACCACTGAAGCCGCCAATACCGGTAGATGCGGCATTCCCCATCGGCAGTTTTCGCCCTGTGCGGCGCGAATTTCGACCGCGATGCACGAACGCAAACCGAATCGTTGCCGAGGAACAGGTCAGGGCCTGAATTCCACCCGTTCAGCGGGCGATCGACCAGCGCAATCGGCTTGTCGAAGTAGGTTTTGAGCATCTTGGCGGCGTACGCGACCGCCCTTGCATGCAATTCGCGGCGGTCGTCCGCCTTTACGGTGCGACGATCAGGCATCTTCCCTTGTCCACTTCGCATCCGGGCTCGATGGATTCATCCACCGGCATCCAATCGCATATTTTCGTCAATGTTGCCGCCATGTTGGCGATCGGGATGCGCCGCAAGCCTGAAAAGATGCCGCCAATCAGCCAACGGCGGCCATCTGGCTCGATGACGACGGCGGCCGACCGCCCAACCGGCATAAACGGTTCGGTTCGGCACGCCGTCGCCTCGTAAATTGCCACCCGGAGCCGATTCCGCATGAGAAACTGACCGTAGCCGGCGGAATCCGAAACGCCGATCTCCCCTATCCTGCGGTGCGGCGGGTTCCTTCGGTCGAGCTTCAGCTTCCTGCACCACCAGAGTTCTTTCGCTAGACGCTCGACCAAGGTCGCCTCTCCGTCGGGGTGGCGCAGCGGGTCCGGGTCGTGCGGAAATTCCGGCTGAACTTGCAGGTAGAACGCCGACTTTCCGAGTGGCTTTCGGTAGACGAACTGCCGTCCATCGTCGTCGGTAAATCCGGGGACTGGTTCGCCATCGCGCCTAGCTAAGCGCACCAGCTTCCCCGTGGATGTCCGACCGTAGACGTTCACTTATCCGTTTCGACGCCGAGAATGCCGGCGATGTCCGGCGGCGAGTAGTTCGGCCCCTTGGTGATCTTGCCGTCCTCGCGCAAGACCGGAAGCCCGTCCTCGCCCAACTTCGACATGTTCGAACGAAAAATCTCGGCCATGATGGCATCGAGTTTGTCTTTAAGGCCAAACACCCGCGCCAATCCGATGACGACAAACAGCAGGTCGCCAACTCCGTCCGCAACCTCAACCAAATCGCGTGCGTCGATGGCTTCGAACAACTCCCGCTGTTCCTCTCGAATCAGCGCCTTGCGGAGTTTGATGACCTCATCGAGATCGGGAAACCCCGGCGTTTCACCCTCGACGACGCCGAACGCGGCGTTGAACTTCCCCACCTGTTCGAGCCACGGGCTTGCCGCCGGCTTCGACGGCCCCGGAATCTCCGTTGTCAGGCTTGATTCTGTCTTTTGCGATGATTGCTTCGAGTTGCTCATGAAAACCCTCCTCGTCGTGTTCGTGATACCAAGCCAGCGCAGCCCCCATCCAAAGGATTGCGCCGATGTGGCCCTTGGCCGTGTCCTCGGCGAAGTCCATCGACATCAGCCGGTTGATATGGCCGATGCCGTGCTGAAAGAGCACGCGAATCGGCATGTTTTGCTTCCAATTGGTGTCGCCGTACTTCTGCGCGCCGAGCGTGAACCGCTCGGCCAGATACCGGATGGCTTCAGGTGGCACAAGGTCGAACCTCGGGACGCCGGCCGAACGCTTCGCGCCTTCCTTGCTGACAATCACCATCTCTTCGACCATCAGAAGAGCCCCTCCTGCTTTGCCGTCAGCTCGTACTTCCATCTCCGGAAATCGACGCTGGCGATCAACTGTTGAAACGACACACCGCACCACGACTGCGGGAGTTCGCGCCCGACAAAAGAAACCCGCCCGTTATCGATAGCGACCTCACCGTAGGTCGCCCCGTCAAACTCGACGCGAACGACCCCGCACCACGACTTCATCCACTCCCGCGAACCGCGACTCATCGTTTCACCTCCAACGTTCGAGCACGATAGCACGACCGCCGTTCACTTTGAACCGGTCGACTCGCCGTCTTTTCGCATCAGAACGGACTCGGGGTATCGCGGGTCACGCCCGACGATGCGCCAGCCGTCGCGGTGCAGATCGTCGGCGTGCGGCGTGTTGCTGTGCGCGTGATGCGGACCGGTGCGCGCCCAGCGGAGATGGAAGTGCGGGGCCTGCGTCATGCGGTCACCGCGTCAAACAGCGTCGGAATCGCGGCGGCATCCTCCGCTTCTTCGAGGTACTTGACCTGTTCCTTGAAGTAACTCGGCTTCAGTTCGCAACCCATGAATTTGCGCCCGAGCTTCAACGACACGACGCCTTCGGAGCCAATGCCTGCGAACGGCGACAACACGACATCGCCACGGTTCGACCAGAGCGTCACCGCGCGCTCGATCAAGTCTAACTGAAGCGGACAAATGTGCCGTTCGTCGTCGTTGTCCCGCGCCATCGCCTTGTTCAGCACGTTGGTTTGATTGATGGTCATCCAAACCGGCGATGCCCATTCCTGCCATTGCCTAACAGGGAAATCGGCGGGCGTGTGAGTGATCGGCGCAGCGTTCACTCCCGGCTTGCGGAACACAAGCAGCGTATCCGGCAAGCCAGCGCGACTCATCGACGAATCCTTCTTGAGTTGCTTGTACAAGCAACCCGAGCGCCTTGGTCCGAGTCATTTCTACGACCGGACATCGCCAGATCGTAATTCGAGATGCGAGAATCCATCCGGCCGCTTCGTGCGCGCGAATGATTGCGCCGGGGAAATCCTTCAACCCGATATCGCCATCCACGAACTTCTTGATCGGCAACTCGGAGCAATGCACCGCCGACAAACGGCCCGGCTTCGTCACTCGGAACATCTCGTCAATGACAAAGCCGTAATGCTCGAAGAACTCATCATCGTTTGCGCAGTTCCCCATGTCTCGATCGCTGTTCGAGTACACAAAGATGTTGCTGAACGGCGGCGAGTACACCGAGAAGTCAATCGACGCATCGGGCAGCGTCGGCAGGAACTCGCAGACATCGGCATTGTAGGCCGCCCACTTCTCGCCGTGTTTCGATTCGATCACTTCAGCCATGGTCATTCTCCCTTCAGAAACGCCGGGAGTTGCACTTGCTTCTCCGGCTTGTATTCGTTGAACTTCTGCGGTGCGGTCAACTGCGAGCGCCGCGCCGCTACCCTCATTCGACCAAGCATTTCGTTGTGTGCCCGTTCCTTGCGCTTGATGGCAAGGTAGATGTTCGTTTCCGTGTCGGCCACGATGACGTGGCACCGCACTTCGCGAGTCTGCCCGAATCGCCAACACCGGCGCACTGCCTGAAACCACTCCTCAAACGAGAACGTCAGCCCGACGAACGCCATTCGCGCGCAGTGCTGCCAGTTCAGCCCGAAGCCTGCGATTGACGGCTTGGTGATGATGTACGGCACGGCACCGGTCGAGAACGCAACCAGTGCATCTTCCTTGGCCTTGGCGGGCATCGAGCCGCGCACCTCAACGGCACCCTCGATGCGTTTTTTCAGCGCGTCGGCTTCGTTGTCGGTGTTGCACCAGATCACCCACGACTCATGCGGTTCGGCGGCCACCAATGCGGCAACGCGATCGGCCCGCTCTTCGACCGTTCGCCGTTTCTCGCGGTGCAAGTCGGTTGCTGACACGTCGTTGATCCGGAACAGAGTCCCCGATTCAACGTCAGGCTTCCAATCGACATCGATCTTCTCAATCACGGTTTCGAGCTTCGGCAGCACGAACTCGGAATCGTCGAACGCGCCCAAGTCGCTCGGCATCCCGACGCACCGGGACCACGAACACACCCAATCCCAGAAGTCATCGACCGCGTGCCCCTTCAGCCGCCACGATTGCGAGGCTTCCGACGTGTCGTTGACGAACCAGCGAGACAGCATCTCGGGCGCGTTCATCACAGACAGAAACTCGGCATGGTTGCCGATCTCCATGTGGTCGTTTGGAGCTGGTGTAGCGGTACAGCACAACCGAAAGCGCGTGCGAGAAAACGCCTCAGTCAACTGCTTTCGCGTCGCCCCCTGAAAGCCCTTCAGGATCGACGACTCATCCAAAACGACGCCACCAAACCGGCTCACGTCAAAGCGGTCGAGCTTCTCGTAATTGGTGATGTAGATGCGCGCTGACGTCACTTCCGATCCGTCTGCCACCACACAGGCATCGATGCCGAATTTCTCGGCTTCCCTTTTTGTCTGTTGCGCGACCGCCAGCGGAGACAGCACTATGACCGGCTGCCCAGTCTCCTCAACCACCACACGCGCCCACTCCAACTGGCAAAGCGTTTTCCCCAAGCCAGTATTCAAGAAAGCCGCCCCGCGCCCAACCCGCAACAAAAACTCCACCGCCGATCGCTGAAACGGGTACAGCGCTGGGTTCAATTCTGGCACGTCCCGAACCCCGTGCATCAGCGCCGACCGGCGTTTGCCGGCCAGAAACTCTTGATAATCCTTTGCCATCACTTCCCCTTCTCACTTACCGCCAAAGGTTCCCCCCACCACTCGTAAGGCTGATAGCGCGTCTCGAACGCGGTCGGACGTTTGCTCTCGCATGGAATGGAGATGAACAAGTCATTCACCCGAGGAACCATCCGGTCGACGAACAGCCGTCTGCCGCTCCCGCAAACCAGCAACAGCGCAATTTCCCGCCCTTCCATGCCGCTCAGATGGAACCGCCAGCACCACCGGCCGCCGGAATCCTTCCACCGCCGCCGCGCCGTCAAAATCAGGATCCTCACCCCCGCATAGCGCCCCACTAACCACCGTTCCTTACACCTCCTGTCCCTCACCCGCACCGTCACCAGCCGGCCGCCGAAACGCTTCAACAGCGCCTTCAGCTCCCGCGACCGGAACGAATCCGACCGCACCACCCCATCCTTGATCCGAAACCGCCGCCGGCACTCCGCCAAA
>JACCDR012071186.1_pt1 | contig 11679 bp, 25 predicted proteins | sample 7446431 | NCBI WGS metagenome assembly JACCDR01 (sample SAMN15323443, study PRJNA562643) | freshwater metagenome | isolation source: river surface water | place: USA:Blue River Watershed | collected 2017-08-17
CTGAGCTACACCAACACCGCAACCGCCTCATCCATTCAGCCCGTCCGTGGGTGGAGAATCAGTGCCGCCCCTACGGGCGGTACGTTGGTACCGGCAACCAGTCTGGTCAAGTTCCAGACTTCGCAGCCCACGCCTACGGGCGTGGTCCGGATCGACAACCCCACGGCCGTACTGGACGCCCCCATCTTCAACTCGCCCCCGCCGCTGGACAACAAGTCTTCCGAGGTTCACACGGTCGATGTGCCTCCGGGTACCGGCCTGTTCTCATTCGCTCCTGGTGAAGGCATCGCCATCAGCAAGGCATCTGGCGACACTACGGTTGCATGGAACATCACACTGGTATGGATTGAGATCTAAGGAGAGGCAATGGCTGCGACATTCGACACAGTTATCCAGCGGGTGAAGCAGCAACTGCTTGGCTACACCCGAGTCCAGGAGTCCATCTCCTACCTGACCCAGCCGATGACGTCTACGGACGTCTTCTTCCAGGTGGACCCCGAGACCGCAAGCTCCCTGTCCCGTGGGGTGGTGGAGATCAACGACGAGATGCTGATCGTCAAGAAGGTCGACAGGTCCACCGGACTCATCACCGTAATGGCCAACCAGAATGGCCGAGGGGCGGAGGGGACTGACGCGGCTGCGCACACCGTTGACGACGTGGTCATCTCCGATCCGAGGTATCCCCGCAAGCGTATCCGTGAGGCCATCAACGACACCATCCAGACCGTCTACCCGGACGTCTGGACCTTCGGCGAGTTTGAGTTCCCGTACGTCGCTGCGCGCTACGAGTACCCGCTCCCCGTCGAGTGCGAGGATGTCTACAGGGTGACCTGGAACACCATCGGCCCGTCCGCTATCTGGCGTCCGGCCCGCACCTACAGGTACAACCCCCAGGCTTCGACGACTCCGGGCCAGGTCAAGCCGACCCCGACACCCACAGGCAAAACCATTCAGATCCTGGACGGCGGCATTGTCCCCGGAAGGAACATCCGGGTGACGTACAGGAAGAAGCCCAACATCCTGGTCAACGGCTCCGACGACTTCGAGCTGACCACCGGACTGCCCGACCGCATGGTCGACATGATCACCTACGGAGCATGCTGGCGCATGCTTCCTGCGTGGGAGTCCGGACGCCTTCAGCAGCAGGCTATCGAAGCCACTGAGCGAGCGCCCCTGGTGCCCACTGGAGCGGCCTCCGATGCCTCCAAGTACTTCCTTGGCCTGTATCAGCGGCGACTCGACGAGGAGCGCGACAGGCTGTTCCAGCTCTACGAAAACTACCAGACCTTCAGCAGCTAGGAGTCCTCATGGTCGTCCGTTTCTACAGCTCGGTGGCGCCTGAGACTACCCTCTCGGCTGGCATCACCAACTCCACCACGACCATTCAGGTCGGTTCGGTCACTGGGTTTCCGGCGAACACGCCGTTCACCCTGGCGCTGGACTATGAAGGAGCCACGGAAGAGCTGGTCCAGGTCGAGAGCGTGGCACTGACCACGCTCCAGGTTGTCCGTGGAGTCGACGGCACCAGCGCATCCAGCCACAATGCCGGTGCCCGAGTGCGTCACGTCTCCTCCGCCCGGGACTTCGCAGACTCCAGGAACCACGAGAACTCTGCCAATGGAGTCCACGGCCTCGCCCCGGGCGAGGACCTTGTTGGCACGGACAAGGTGCAGACCCTCACCAACAAGACTCTCGTCAATGCGACTGGTTCGCTTGAGGATGTGACAGTGAACAACACCGGCACCAACTCCCTGTTCATCGTCGGCGACGGAACTGCTGGTCTCCTGGACTTTGCGTTCAACGTCAGGCAGAGCCCTTCGCTCCCGCCCACGTTCAGGGTCAACTATGCCGGTGCGTGCGCTGTCATCAACCCCGTGTCCTACGATGCCAGCAACAGCTTCTACAGGTTCCGGGCAACCAAGTTCACTGGCCAGGACATCTTCGCTGTCCTGTCCGGCGGATCGGTGAACACCACGCTGTCCAACGGGGCCAATGGCTTCAGCGTTCTGGCCAGCCCGGACGACGTCAGGCGACGGGCGCTTGAGGTTCTGTCCAACACTGCCAGCCTCCGGGCCGCCGTCCACACGGACGGCTCGATCGACCTGAACACTTCCAGCCCCACCAGCATCCCGTTGGATGTAGTGCTGTCCGCTGGCCACACAGCGAACGCCATCCGCGTTCGCAACTCGGCTCTCGTGTCGATGTTCAGCCTCACGCCTGCGGGTCTGGTGACGGCACCCTCGGTCACCACGACCACGGGAACCGTCACCAACCTCACGGTCACCGGCTCTGCCAGCCTGCCGGTGACTACAGCCTCTGGCGCGTCGGTGTTCACTGCGGCCTCCGGCTGGTCAGTGAGCAGCGCGGCGGCTACCAAGGTGGGCGGGATGACGACGGTGGTTGTAGCCATGACCAGAACTGGGGCCAACATCACGCCTGACAGCCCTTCGGGCAACATCTCCCCCGACAGCCCGCTGGGAACCATCGCGGCCACGTACCGGCCACACGCGGCCATCAACAACGGCATGATGACCTCCATCAGCAATGCCGGTTCCAACGGCACCGCACGGCTGAACTCGGATGGAACTGTCGACTTCGTGGCATGGACCGCCGGAGTCGACATCACCAGCGGCAGCGGTACGTTCCGGTTCATGTACACATACGCCAGCGTTTAAGGAGGCCCCGCAATGGAGATCGTACGCAAGATCCCAGACCAGCTCAGCGGACTGGGGTCCGCCACGTCCGGACAGTACATCCCGTCGGACAACATCTACGACTACGCCATTGCGGGCATTCCTTTCCTCTCCGCCATCTCGGACCAGAGGCCGCACACCAACCGCATGGCGCCCATCCGCAAGGAACAGTTCGACAACTTCGCAGAGCCTGGCGAGCAGTCCCTTCAGGGCTGGTGGCTGCGCTCTCAGTCGACGTTCAATGGTGGGGCAGGGGTCCTATACCAGGACCCCGACAACGACAACCAGTTCAACTACCGGTTCGCTCAGTCCCTGGGCATCGACTGCTGGACCTCCGGCCAGCTCAAGCTGCTCAGGAACTCCGTTCAGGTCGGAGCCTCCGCGCTTCCCAACAACGTCGTACAGGGCTTCGTCGACCCTGCGGGGGTCGACTCGTACTGGGAGATGGACCAGCACAACCTAACCAAGCGGACGGATGCAGGATCAACCAGCATCCTGAGCGGTGCGCCCGAGATCTTCTATGACCTCACCTCCAGTGGTGCCATCTACTTCATGGTCAAGTCCACTGGGGTCTTCAGGGGCACCGACGCCACGGCTCCAACCCTGCTGTACAACGCCAGCCCAGTGGCCAATGCGGTCATTGAGGCGGTGAAGGACCGAGTCATCTACGGCCGGGACAATGACGTATTCCAGGTTCCCTTCAATGGGGGCGGCTCACTGACTGCCGACTACACGCACCCCGACGCCAACTGGGTGTGGCGCTCCATCACCGATGGGCCCACTGCGATTTACATGGCAGGCGACTCGGGAACCACTAGCCAGATCCACAAGTTCTCGGTGGTCAATTCCACAACCGGAGTCCCCGAGTTCGAGTGGGCTGGCGTCACCGCCACCATGCCTGCCGGTGAGAAGATCAACACAATCTACTCGTATGTCGGCACCTTCATCGGCATTGCCACTACCAAGGGATTCCGGGTTGGTGAGATCGACTCCAACGGCGACATCGCCTATGGGCCGCTGTCGATCGAAGTCGCTGGCGGCTGCGCTGGCATCGTCGGCAACGACCGGTTCATGTGGACGGGCTCCACGAACCAGCACGATGGCTCCTCCGGGCTTTACAGGGTGGACCTGGGTAACCAGATCCAGGAGCAGACGACAAGGTCTGTACGGTACGCCTACGCCCGCGACATCTACATCCAGGGAGAGCCTGGGGCCGTCGTCTCGGCGACGATGTTCGGAGCCTCGGACCGGAAGGTGTTCGCGGTCCTGGAGTACGGCTCGGTCAGGGAAGCAGCGACAACGCTTCTTCCGCAGGGCTATCTGGACACCGGCCGCATCCGGTTCAATACCGAGGAACCCAAGCTCTACAAGTTCTTCAACATGCGTGTGCCGTCGCCCTTGGGGGGCGACGTCTCTGCGTCCATCCTGACCGAGGGTGGAGGCGTCATCCCTACGGTGACGTACAGCCCCACGCTCGGCGGAGGCACGAAGGACATCGGCATCAGCCAGCCGACAGGCCCGCAGAACTGGCTGGCCCTGAGGTTCACGCTGTTCCGTGGAGTCGACACGTCCCAGGGTGGAGTGCTCAATGGCTGGCAGGTCAAGGCCCTGCCCGGCTCCATCCGCCAGAGGATCATCACCCACCCGTTCCTGCTCTTCGACAACGAAGAAGACCGTGGCGGACAGGTGATCGGCTACGACGGGTACACCCAGGACAGACTGGACCAGTTCCAGGCTGTTGCCAGAGCCGGTGATGTCGTCCTGTTCCAAGAACTAGCAGCGGGTCTGGTGACTCAGGTGGTCATCGACGACTTCGAATTCCAGCAGACGGGGCCTCCCGGCCCCGCCGGTCCTTCCGGTGGCTACCTGACGGTAGTCATGAGGACCGTGGCCGAAAGCACCTAGGAGCGATATGGACATCAGTACTGCAAGCCAGATCGCCATCCCCCTGGTGACCATGGCATCTGGTTGGAGTGTCGGCAGGCGCGGTCTGTCCAGGCAGACCGTGGACCTCCTTCAGATCCAGGTCAACGCCCTCAAGGCGGACAGGGACGAGAAGGCGGAGGAGCTGGCAGAGCTGAAGAGCCGCATCGAAACCCTCGAAGGTCTCGTCACCCAGAGGGCTGCGGTCGAAGAGGTCAAGCAGATCGTCGAACGGATTGCTGATAGAGTGGGCGCATGACCACACCTACATGGATCAAACGGGACATCAGGATAGTCACAACGGACCGCGAGCGAGACGCGGTCCTTCACGTCCAGAAGGCCCTGGGATGGGCTGAGACAGGCGAGCTGGACGAAGGTACCAGGTCCCAGCTCCGAGGGCTTCAGGCGCTCTTCGGGCTGCCCGCAACGGGCTACCTGGACCTCGGCACGGCAGAGCAGGTAGAGCGCATCCGCGAGTACGGATCGGTGGAAGGATGATGGATGAAGGAATCAACGGCGAGGACTGTCCGAACCTCGGTCCAAACTCTTATTGCTGTGGCGGCTGCCATGCCTGTCACATTGCCCGCGCTGGGTATCCAGACGAGTGTGGGCTTTGGTGCAGCTCTGGTGACGATTGCTGCTGCTATCACGCGGCTGCATCAGATCCCGGCAGTCAACGAGCTGCTTAACAAGTACCTCAAGATACCCAAGTGACACAACGCCCCCCGGCTTTAGGCCGGGGGGCTTCTTTGCGTTCTACCGCTTCTCTACGCGGAGTCCGGTGAGGCTCCTGACCACCTGAAAGGTGTCGCTGGGGCTGCCCACTTCCCTCAAGATCTCCCTGTAGATGTTGTACAGAGGGTTCGCGTCAACGTCGGCATCGACGGAGATGTTGGACAGGGCAGCACCCAGGAGCAGCGCCTCATCCTCCGACTCCAGGATGATGGTGATCGGGCGGAACTTCTCTTCCTGGCGTTCGATCTTCATTTCACTGGCCTCCCGCAGCCGTTGCATGCATGGTATCCCCTGGGGATGAGCGCCCCGCACTTGAGGCAGACCTCGAACTTATCCTTCTTCCACATCTTCCGCCTCGCAGTTGTCGCTAATGACATACGCGCTGATGGGGTGGGACTCCACACCACAGCGACAGCACTCGATGACTGCCTCTGGGGTGAACGAGTAAAGCTGGTGCCAGCAGTGGTCAGCCTTCATCACGCACCAGCCAGTGAGGATCAGGAGTGCCGAACGGGTCAACCGGATTCACTGGCTCATTGGCGGAGAGGTAGGCATGGGCGATGAGCGCGTAGCCTGCCAGGTCCAGCAGGGAGTCGGCCATCGACTCCGCGTAAGCCTGAGGCTTGCCCATGATGGACTGAATGCGAGTCATCTTGATGGCGGCCTGGGCAACCATTACGTCGATGGGCTCGATGCCAGCGATCTCCGCAGCCTTCTCGAAGTTGCTGAACTCTCCGGTCGGCGCGTAGTCGTGGTTCTTGCTGGACAGGACTTCGGCCAGCGTCTCCGCGCTGGCCTGGATGTAGCTGTTCGGGTCTTTGCTGGTCATATTCGCCTCTCCGGGAATGTCCTCTACTCCACAGCCTCGAACCTTGCAGTCGGGCTGACAGCGAAATCCACACATGCAGTTGTGTGGACAAGTCTCACGCATCCCACTCAACCCCTTCTCCGCCATTGGCGTACGTGGTCTTGACGGTCACCCATTCAAGCTTGATGTCATAGCCACCCTTCGGCACAGCCATCAGCTTCTGCTTCTCCTTGCGGGCAGGCTCGTTGCCCCAATAGGAGTTGAAGGTGTAGTCCCTGGCGGAACTGCTGACATCGTGCGGACCGAAGGCGGTCTGGAAGCTCTTGCCGCCGTCCATCTTGCGAGTCACCAGCATCCGATAGATGTCGGTGTTGTCGACGCTCATGATGCGGGCCATACGATTACCTCCCTGATTCCGGCGTGCTCGATGAGATTACTGCACTGCTGGCATGGTTCCGCAGTGCAGTAAAGTACGCTGTCCCGGCAGCTCTCGATGCCTGCCTGGAGTATGGCGTTGTGCTCTGCGTGGATCGCGAAGCACGGAAACTGGTTGTAGTCCGCCCCTTCCGGGACGTCGGCGTACGAAAGAGATCCGCGAGGGCATCCACCATCGACGCAATGAGTTCTTCCAGTAGCGACACCGTTGTATCCCTGTCCGATGACCTTGCTGTCCTTGACTACCACGGCGCCCACCTGGCGCCGTGTGCAGGTAGAGCGCTGGGCCCAGACCTCAGCGATAGTGCCGAAAGTCTGGGCCCAGCTCGGTCGCTCGCTCACGCAGGACACCCGCAGTGCGGAGGCATGTGCGGCCAGCGCTGACAGTTCGGGTTGTCACTCATCTTCGTCATCCTTCCGTTCCGCCGCAATGGCGTTCTCTTCGATCTGGAGATCGAACTCCAGGGCCTTGATCTCAGGATCCACGCTCTCGTCGAACTTCATCTGATTCCACTTCATGTCAGTTCACCTCCCATCCCCAGACCTCGAAGTCGCAAAGCTTATTTACGTCCTTGCGCTTCAGTTGCTCCATCTCGCCCAGGGCTTTGGCCTTCGAGTCGTGCAGCGAGTGAACGGTGAGGTAGTAGTCCTCGGTCCACATTACCGCCCAGACCTTCATCAGTCCTCCAGGATTCCGGTCGTGATGTACCAGCCACGGAACTCGTAGTGCCTGGTCGGGCCGATGTCGAAGCTGGTGTCGCCCGGACGAAGCTCCACACCCTGACCCTCGGCAATGTTGTACAGGGTCTGCCAGGCACCCTGCCGGGTACGATGGAAGGCCAGGTCCTCTTCGATCGACGTCGGAGCGCCAATGAGCTGGTCCTCGTTGCGGACGATGTAGATCTCTTCGGAGTCCATCTCTTCCAGTTCCTCTTCGATAGTCGGCTCGTGCCTTGGCTTGCTGAGGCGGCCCCATTCAGGGGCCGCCCGATAGCTCTTGCTCACTTCTTGATCCGGTCCACGATAGCTTGTGCCCCATGCTTGAGGAACGTGGAGTTCACGTCCTCACCCTTGGGCAGCCGGACCTTGATGACCGGCATCTTGAGCTTATCACGAAGCGTGTTGTACATCCCCTCTCCCGCCTCATCGCCGTCCGCAAAGACGTAGAGGCGGGACAGGTCCTCGAAGACGTTCGGCCAGAAGCCCTCCCAGTTCGTGGAACCCGGGATGGAAATGGCAGGGATGCCGATCTGGCGGAGGATGAGAGAGTCGAGTTCGCCCTCGCAGATTCCGATCCAGTCGACCGCGTCAGCGAAGGACCGGACGCCGTACAGCGTGTTCTTCTGGTGCTTGGGCCCCAGGTACTTGCCGTGCCCGTGGTCCTTGCAGGAGTGGTCCTTCATGCACCGGAAGCGGATGGCGACCACGCCGTACTGGGTGATGTACGGAATCGAGAGGCGCCCCTCGTACTGCTCGTGAATCGCAGGGGCGTTACGAACTACCCCAAGTCCTTCGTAGGCTGCGTGACCCAGATCGATTCCGCGACCCTCCAGCCATTCGGCTGCTTCGTGTAGATGTCCGGCGTACTGAGACGCCGTAGTTTCCAGAAATCTCTTCTGCTCGGCGCTTAGCGCTGCCATAATCCAGGCTCTCCTTCTGCATGACGATCTGGATCGCATTGCCCCTGGGGCAGTCGGCGTGCGTGAAGCACCTGAACCAGCCGTCTGCGGTGTTGATGGTCGCAGATGGCGTCTTGTCCCCGTGGAACGCGCACCTGATGGGGCGCGGTCCCAGGTCCTCGGTGATGCCGTCCTCGAACCCGTAGTGCACCAGTACCGGGATCAGGAACTCCGGGTACTGGGGCAGGTCACTGCTGTTCCGCCTCATCGCTCTCCCCGTAATCGAGCGCGGCATTCCAGATCTGGCACATGGCCCTGTCGATCTCGTACAGGCTCATGCCGGAGATGAACATCTCCGCCGCCGCATCCAGTGGGCGTTCATCGTACACGCCATCACTGTCGACCGTTACGAACTTCTCGTAAGCGTGCGCCTCAATCAGCTCCCAGTCGTGGCAGTCATAACCGTAGGGGATTGAGGGCGTCTTCTTCACTTGGCCCACCAGCAATCGAGTTCCCTGGCGCGCTTGTACAGCTTCTCGCGCATCTCCCAGAAGACTTCCCTGTCCTTCTCGTCCCAGCCCATCTCTCCGTCCTCGTAGTGGCGCAGCTTGTCAACCGCGCCCTCAAACATGGTGGCGAGAAGTTCAACCTCATGCTCGTTCAGCTCGTTCACAGCTCCGCCTCGCATTCGTCGATGACCTGGGTCAGCCGGTCGCGCAGTTCCTTGGTGAAGCTCAGCTCCGCAATGTGGGCATCTATCACCAGGACGAAGTCCACGAGCTTGTCCGAGGGGATGTTGAACGCCAGCTCCTCGGCCAGCGCCTCGACGTCCACGTCAAGCATGACGCTCACGATTTCCTTAGCCATTGTCCGGCTTCCTTTCTCCGAGGGTGTTCAACGCTGGTGGCCACAGGAGGTACAGCTCCATCCTGTGGGCCGCTTCGGGATCGTCCCGAAGATGTCCCAGGACCTTGTTACAAGGGCCGCACAGCAGGCCCCGGACGTACCCGGTCTTGTGGTCATGGTCCACTGCCAGCTTCTTGGATACGCCCTTGGCCCGCTGACAGATGGCGCAGCAGTAGCCCTGTTCGGCATACAGAAGATCGTACTCGCCAGCCTTCAGGCCGTACGTCTTGAGGACGTACGCCTCGTGCGCAGCCTTCTTGGCCTCCGCCTTGCGGAGCCGGTGGCACGTAGCGCACCGAGGCCCGGGGGCCGTCACCTTTCGGGTGACGGACCCACAGGTCTTGCATGCCTTACCGGACGCCATCGTGCACCGTCACAGTGTAGTTCCACTTGCTGAGGTAGGCGGACAGAACGCCGTCCAGCATGTCCGAGAGGTCGTCGATCAGGTCGTCATCATACCCGTCGGTGATCAGGATCTGGATGGTCTTCATCGACAGTTACCCCACTTTCCCTTGCCGGACCGGTGGCGCTCGCAGCACCAGGAACAGAAAACCGGACGGTCCTCCCAGGGCCACCGGTCCTCAACCATACGCATGGCGACAGCCATGCAGGCAAGGAAGGTGCCCATGAAGGCGATGACTGTAGTCATCGCGATCAGTGCGTCAATCATTCTGGATGCCCTTCTGGTGGCGGTGACAGAAGCCGGTCGGCCGTGCGTGGTGCGAGTATCCCTCGCGCCGCTTGACCGTGCTCTCATCCTTGTTCAGCCCGCAGATGCAGCCGGGCTCCAGGGTTCGCAGACCCTGATGGTTCATGGTGGAGCGAATCCAGGCCAGCGTCTCCGGAGAGACGATGCGCCAGCCCTCCTGGGGCTCCTGCTCTTCCGGCTCGTTCATCTCAGCTCCCGTGCTTGAGGCAGGGTATCCCGCCCCCGCAAAGGGGGCAGGTGTTGGGTCCGTGGTTCATGCGTTCCTCAAGGCTCCGCAGTTGAGGCACTGATATACGTAGCGACCTGACACCCAGGTCCCCACCCAGCAATGTCCCGAACAGCTCATCACGGCTCCCGTATCGCCTTGGCTATGAAGTAGGCGATGACCAGCCCGGCCAGAAGGCCGAGCCAGTCACCAGCGGTCATGCTAGCCATTGAGGCCGAAGTGGATGTTGATGCCGATGATCACCAGCGTGAGCAGGGTGTAGACAAAGTGGGCAGCTCCGCCCTTCGCCTTGCCCCACTCCTCGGCCCACGCCTTGATCACCTCGGTCTTGCTGTGGTTATTGAGAATGATCAGGAGCCAGGCAGCTACGGTCAGGTTGACAGCGTCCATTACCAGTCCTCGGTGTCGTCGGTCTTCGTGGAGTCGAACAGCATTTCAGGTCCCTCGCGTTCCTCAATGTAGCACGTAGAGGGCGAGGCGTTCATGGTGAAGTACTTGTGGCCCATCGCATCCTGGGGACCGAACCGGTTCTTCACTGTCGCAACGTCCAGTGTTCCAGCGTGAGAGTCACCCCAAAGAGTGAGAATGAGCGTTGGAAGTTGGTTAGCCTTGCCCATGATGGCAGAGCGAGGCGGAGGGCAACCTCCCTTTGCAGATTCAGACGTATGATGAACCACAGTGATCGCCGTTTCTTGTTCACGAGCAATGTCCTTCAGCTCTGCCATGAGGGCCCAGTAGTTCTGTTCACCGGCCCCCTCATAGTCGATGTCCATCATGATGTCGATGACGGTGTGGTGCGGATACGTACCCGTCAGGGTGCGGTACGCCTCGGCCTCGTCCTTGATGTGCTGCACGGTCGGAGAGGACTTGAACGACCACCTTACGTGGTCGTAGTTCTTCAGGGCCTCGTAGGCGCTCTTGGTCTGCAACATCACCTCGGTTTCCGCGTCTGCGGTGGTGATGTTCTGGTGCATCGCCAGAGCCCTGGACGACACCGTGAAGTCATCCGAGTCCGAGGAGTGATAGATCGTGGGGACATCAGGCCCCATACGCCTGACGATGTTCAGTGCCAGCACCGTCTTCATGGAGCCGGGCGGAACGGCAATCATGGCGATGGAGCCCCGGCGGAAGAACATCTGGTTGGTTTCGAAGATGGGCCACGGACTCGGCAGGGGTTCGCCTGCCGAGACACCGCGACGAATCGTTCTGTGGAGGCTCTTCAACTACAGCGCCATCCTTTCGACAAGGAGATCCCACAGCTTGCGGGAGGCGGGCTCAAGGTCTATGGCGTCCTCTGCCCACTCCAGGTCCAGCATGAGCTGTCGGCACTCCTCGGTGCTGGCAATGATCATCACCTCACCAGGAGTGAGGTCCCGGACAATCTGGCTCTTCGCGGTTACCTTGCGGACCTCCATCACTTCACCCCCCGGGTTGCGGCGCGACGCCTGCGCGCAATGCTGGCACACTCCTCCATGTAGACATCCATCAGCGCCTGGACGAATTCGATCGGGAGTCCGGTCGCCAGCGCTACGCCCTCCTCCGCCGGAGTGGGCTTGTCACCCTTCCCGGGCAGGTCATCCATGCCGATGATGACCACAACTTCGCCCTCGTAGACCTCGATGGCC
>JACCDR010877614.1_pt1 | contig 11678 bp, 8 predicted proteins | sample 7446431 | NCBI WGS metagenome assembly JACCDR01 (sample SAMN15323443, study PRJNA562643) | freshwater metagenome | isolation source: river surface water | place: USA:Blue River Watershed | collected 2017-08-17
GGACTTTTTATTTTATTTCTGACTTTTGGAACTTTGAACTTTCAACAAATCAATTCTCTCGTTCCTGCGACTCCAGATCTGGCTTGGATGGGCGCTTTGACTTTGGGAACCATGTTTTTGTTTATTGGTGCAACTGGAAAATCCGCACAGATTCCGTTATATGTCTGGCTTCCTGATGCGATGGCGGGTCCGACCCCTGTATCAGCTTTGATCCACGCGGCGACAATGGTCACTGCCGGTGTCTACATGATTGTTCGCCTCAATCCTCTGTTCTTAATGGCTCCAAATACGATGATGGTCATTGCAATCATCGGAGCCTTGACCGCGGTGATGGCGGCAACGATTGGTATGACCCAATGGGATATCAAGAAAGTTCTCGCTTATTCGACTGTTTCTCAATTGGGATATATGTTTTTAGCGGTCGGTGTGGGCGCTTTCGGAGCAGCTATGTTCCACTTGATGACTCACGCTTTCTTCAAAGCTTTGATGTTCTTAGGATCAGGAAGTGTGATCCATGCTATGCATGAGGAACAAGATATTCGGAAAATGGGTGGATTAAAAAAATATCTGCCAATAACGCATATTACTTTCTTCTTTGGATGGTTGGCCATTATCGGAATCCCTCCTTTTGCAGGATTTTTCTCAAAAGACGAAATTCTTTGGCTTTCATTGCATTCGCCAATGGGACACTGGGGTCTTTGGCTCTTAGGAGCGGTCGGTGCAACTCTGACAGCATTTTATATGACTCGTTTGATGGCTCTGACGTTCTGGGGAAAAAGCCGAGTTCCAAAAGATATTCATCCTCATGAATCGCCTTGGACGATGACCTTACCTTTGATCGTCTTAGGAGTTTTATCCATCATCGGTGGATGGATCGGAATTCCTCATATTATCGGTCATGCCCTCGGTGATATCCCGAATGTTTGGGAGCATTGGCTTTCTCAATCTATCCGTGTCCCAAAAATGGATCATGCAGATGCAAGTTTAGAATGGGGATTGATGGGAGTTTCTGTAGCTCTTGCTTCCATATCAGCTTTTGTTGCTTATCATTTTTATGTTCAAGCACCAGAGAAACCAGCAAAAATAGCTCAGAAAATCCAAGGTGTTTATAATCTTATCTACAATAAATACTTTGTCGATGAAGCTTACAACACAGCTATCATTCAGCCTTTGATCAATCTCAGTAAAAACATTTGGTATTATGTAGATGTGAACGTCATCGATAAAAGCACGTATGTGATCAGTGACGTTGTTCGTGGTGGTGGATCTCTTGTGAGATCCCTGCAAAACGGAAATATCCAACAGTACGCAATGTATATTGCATTTGGTGTGGTCGTGACTCTTTCCTTTATTTTGTTGAGGTAAGTAATGCTTTTGTCAGCGATTGTTTTTCTACCTATTTTATTCGCTTTGATCCTGACGGCTTGGCCAAAAGAGGGAAGTCTAAGACCTCTTGCTCTTGGTTTATCCCTCATTGAATTTATCATCAGTCTCGTTCTTCTTACGCGGTTTGATCCAACCAGTACGGGACTGCAAATGGTTGAAAGATATACATGGATTGAACGTTTCGGAATTTCCTATTTTCTAGGAATTGACGGAATTTCTCTGTGGTTGGTTCTTCTGACAACTTTCTTAACTCCGATTGTGATCTTAGGTTCTTGGAAGTCCATTGAGAATAGAGTGAAAGGCTTTCACGTTTGTCTTTTCATTCTTCAAACAGCCATGCTGGGAACTTTCTTAGCGATTGATGCTGTTTTCTTTTACGTTTTTTGGGAGCTCTCTCTTGTTCCAATGTATTTTATGGTTGGTATTTGGGGTGGAACTCGTCGTATTTACGCGACTATTAAGTTTTTCATTTACACGATGATCGGATCTCTTCTGATGTTAGTAGCTATCATTTATATGATGTTCCTGACTCAGGATGCGTTTGGCGTGATGAGTGCAAGCTTATTAGATTTTTATCGATTAGATATTCCATTCATAGGTGGTCAGTTTTTCAGTATGCAAACACTGCTTTTCTTTGCTTTTGCGTTGGCATTTGCGATCAAAGTTCCCGTGTTTCCATTCCATACATGGTTACCAGATGCTCACGTGGAAGCCCCAACGCCTGGTTCTGTTTTACTGGCAGGTGTGATGTTGAAAATGGGGACTTATGGATTTATCCGTTGGACGATTCCCATGTTTCCAGAAGCATCTGAATATTGGGCTTGGTTATTCTTGCTCGTTGGAACCATAGGTATCGTTTACGGTGCTTTAGTCGCAATGGTTCAGCCAGATATTAAGAAACTAGTGGCTTATTCATCTGTTTCTCACATGGGTTATGTGCTTATTGGACTTTTCACTTTCAATGAATTCGGAGTGACAGGTTCGATGTACCAAATGTTGAATCACGGTATTTCAACAGGCGCTCTTTTCTTGATGGTTGGAATGATTTACGAGAGAACACATTCTCGTGAAATTTCCAAATACGGTGGATTAGCGGGAGTTCTCCCGATATTCTCGATTTTCTTTTTCATCATTACTTTGTCGTCCATCGCAGTTCCTTTAACAAATGGCTTCGTGGGAGAGTTTCTCATTCTCCTTGGAACATTCAAAGCGGCTCCGGCATTTGCTTACGTCGCCGTGACGGGCGTTGTTTTAGGCGCTGTTTATATGCTCTGGATGTTTAAACGAGTTTTCTTTGGAGAAAAAGGAGAGCTCGTCAAAGACGAACATCATCCACTGCAGGATCTTTCATACCGAGAGATCGCAGTGATGGTTCCTCTTGTGATTATGGTTTTCTGGATGGGTGTTTTTCCAAACCACTTTTTGGACTATTCGAAATCGAGCATCACACATTTGATCAATAATAAATCGAATTACCTATTAAATGTTGTTTCACTTGAAACTGCGGCGACACGTACTCAAGCGGCAGTTGAAAAAGGAGATCAATAATGAACGTCAATATTGGAATTGGTGATATTCTTCTGATCTCCCCGATGATTATGCTCTTTTTAGCGAGCATTATCCCAATCACAATCAAAGTCCTTCGCGGAAACGTGGAACAAGGTGCCTCGGCAACTTTGATTCAAGGTCTCGGAGGAATTTTAGCAGCGATCGTTCTTTTGATGGTGGTTTCGGGATCTGGGGCAACCGCTTTTGCGAATGCCCTCGTTTTTGACGGCGTGACCAAATGGATGGGATTGATTGCTCTTGTTGCGGCAGCTGGAGCTCTCCTTTTGATGTATGACAGTGCTTCAACAACGGGAAATCAATTTTCTGAATTGGTTTTCCTAACCTTAAGCTCTGCCATCGGAATGTTGATCCTTGTTTCCGCTGTTGATCTTCTGGTTGTCTTTATTGGCTTGGAGACAATGTCGTTAGCCCTCTATTTGATGATAGCGATGTCTCACGAAGAAAAATTGTCCAAAGAAGCCGCTCTTAAATATTTCATTTTAGGGAGTTTTGCTTCAGCCATCTTCTTATACGGAATCGCATTTATTTTCGGAAGTGTTGGAAGCACATATATCCCTGTTGTTATCGAAAAAACGGCAGAGTTGATGACTTCTTCCCATATTTTCATGTTCGGGATCACACTTTTGATCTTAGGATTTTGCTTCAAAGTTTCGATAGCTCCATTTCACGCTTGGACTCCGGATGTTTATCAGGGAGCGCCAACTCCTCATACTGCTTATATGGCAACGGCTGTGAAAGTCGTCAGCTTTGCCGCTTTCTTGAGAATAATCGCCACAAAATCTTTGGTAGGCTCAGAGAATCTTCTCGATCTTTTACAATGGTTTGCAGTGATTACGATGATCGTGGGTAATGTTGCAGCTATTCTGCAAGATAACTTTAAGAGAATGTTGGCTTACTCGAGCATTGCACATTCTGGGTATTTGTTAGTTGGGATTATCACGACAGGCATCAGCGATAATATGTCTTTCGGCGCTTCAGGAGTCATTTTCTATCTCGCTTCGTATTCATTGATGACATTGGGAGCTTTTGCCATTGTCTCTCTGATGGAGAAAAACGAAAACACCTCGGTCAGCATAGAAGATCTTGCGGGATACGCGAAGAAACGTCCTTTGATGGCCCTTTGTTTGACAATATTCATGCTCTCTCTCGCAGGAATTCCACCGACGGTAGGCTTTTTCGGAAAGTTTTATCTCTTCACAGCAGCTCTTGGTGAAGGCCTTGTATGGCTTGCGATTTGGGGAGTGTTGAATTCGGTGATCAGCGTTTATTATTATCTTCGCCCTATCGTTGTGATGTACATGAAAGATGGCGACGCGGAAGAAGCTCCGATGTCTATGAATGCAACTCGCACAGCGATTGTTATCTCTGCTGTCATGGTTGTTTTCTTAGGATTAATTTCAGGGCCTATTTTCGAAGTTTTTGAGAAGGCGCTTTCCTAATGCCGAAAGCACCTTTTGAAAGAATTTTTTCTCTCAGCGAAAGAAAAAAAATTCTGGCAAAGGTGTTTAAAGAAAAAGTTAAAGTTATTGTTAAGATCGATAAAAATCTAGTGTTCGAAGTCAAGGCAGAGGAATTAAACTCTGCCTTTGATTTATCAGGAATCCTTCGAGGGCAAGAAATTCCTTCCGTTCGAAATTTCGATAAGGTGACAGTTCTCTTTCACGTGGAGAATGATCGATACTTTATGACGACTCAATTTAAAATGGACGGGACCAAATGGAGAATAGTCAGCTCACCTCATATCTACAAATTTAATCGCAGGTCTGCTTTTCGTGTTCATATTCCGGAAAAGACAGATGTCGTTTTTCAAATTTTTGCTGTTAGAAACATAGAAATGAATAAAAAGGCTCAGATTATTGAAATTAGCTCAAATGGAGCGAGAATGAAATTTTTGGGAGAGACAAAGTTCTCTAGCGGAACAATCTTAAAAGGAACTCTGCAGTGGGGAAAGGGAAAAATCCTTCCTGTCGATGCCTTGATTGTTCACTCTCCAGATAAAAATATTTACGGTGTTCGGTTTGTAAACTTAACAGGAACAACCATGAACCGTTTGAAAATGCTCAGTGTGGAAATACAGCAAGAAATTTATCTTGCCTAAATATTGTATTTTCTTAATTGAGAGATCGTCGATTTAAAACCAATCAAAAGAATTTTCTCTAAAATTTTTGGATTTAAAGAAAAGTGATCCGCAAAAAACATTTCGTGATTTTGTGACCTTGGATGGATGTAAATATAATCCACTTCAGGTTTGTAATTTACACAGTTGCGAATAATCGACAGAACTTTATCTCTATGTTCCTCGGGCAAATTATTCTGCTTAAAATATCCATCGATCGAATTGTAGATGGCCTTGATATCGCTCTTGTATTGAATATTGCGATCAATCTTTTGTTGAATAACTTGGTAGAGAGCTTGATTCAAAATAACCGGAATACCATAGTTATGAAGACTGCCGATCTCTGGTGTATAGTGATAAGGCTGATAGGAATAGCTACCGATGATCAGATCGGCTCCATTATCAGCAGCCACATGGGTCGAAAGGCTATCTCTAATCTCCCCATCAAAAAAATACATATCTTTGCCCTTGGGATTTTGAATCTTATAAGGAGCAAAAAGGGGAGGAAGGCTGATGGAAGCAGCCACAGCTTCTGAAATTTTGGCGTAATTCACGTACTTTAAAGTCTTTGTTTTGGTCGTTTCAGGGAAATTACCAAAAATAGCTTTACGAGTATGATTGAGCTGGGTGGCGATAATAAAAAGCTCCACACCGAGCTGTCTGAATTCGTTGTGAGAAAGAGCATATTCACGTGTATAGCGCTCAAAGCCATGGGTCGTAAAAAAGCCGTTAGCCTTAAATCGATCCTTTAACATCGACTCGAGTCCACCGCTGATGATCGATTTTCTCAGAATCGAAAGAGGGATCGACTTTAAAATGTTGGAGCTATTGATCGAAAAGATGTCTCGGTAAGAAAAGGGCTTCAAATTATCCAAAGAATAATCATTGGGATGAAGGGGAGCTCCGTGACCCACGCGAAAGGCATTAATGAGAGCTTCTAAGCTATAACCCTCGGACAAGGCGGCAGCCAAAAAGGACCCTGCACTGGAGCCGACATAAAGGCGAATCGTCATTGGATCGTCTTCAGGGAAATTCTTTTTTACCTGATCCTTGGTTCCCCCGGCGAAGCGGAATCCTTTTTCTCGAAGGGCTAAACAGACGCCAATATGGAAAGCGGCGGCCTTCATTCCACCCCCGCTAAAAACCACAGCTATCTTCTTTTTCTCTTTAAATTTAATCGCCATTCAGGCTTTCAAGAGTAGTCACAAATCCTATAAAAGGGGACCTCGGACTTTGTGCGTCTAGCCAAAATATCTTCATTAAATCTGGATACTCTTTAGATTATAACCAAAATTCAACTACTTAGAGCGTGGATAGTCGCCTATTCAGAGTTTTTTGACTAGACCAAAATCCGGTTTTGAATAGCTTTAACTATTTGAGTACTCGGACGTTTGACAGGGGTACCCTTTATGTTGCTAGAGTAATCACATGACTAGCTGGCTGCCACTCACTGAATACTCTTCTAAATACCATGTCAGTATCAGCACGCTTCGTCGCCGTATTAAGACAGATACCATTAAGTATCAGTTTGAAGACGGAAGATATTTGATTTTTGATCAGCGCCCCTCCCTAACATCGTCCCCTCCCGGGAAAAAAGAGGTGGCTTCTCCGAAAGTAGAAGCTGCCTCTTTAGAAAATAAATCAGCTGCTCCAAAGAGTTTTTCCGCCCAAGTGGCTTCAGAAAAGACCATGGGTGGAAGTTCAGAAGAGCCTATTTTGACAGCGGCCAATCGTTTATTGAGCGAGTTGAAAAAAGCTTACACACAAATTCTGCAAGAAAAAGAGGAGCAGATTCTTCATTTGAAAGAAGAAGTTTCAGATCTGAAAACTCTGGTTCGTGTTCTTGAATCCGAGAATGATCGTCTAAGAAGATAAAAAACCCCGATATTTCTACCGGGGTTTTCAGTTAAATTATGACTATTTGCGAGAAGAAAAGGTGCCTGGCACCTTTTAGGCTGCGGCAGCTGCTGCGGAACCTTTGCCTTTTTTTCCGGCTTTTTGTGTTGGAGTTTTTGTTTTTCCTTTTGCTGCTTTATCAAAAGCAACCGCAAAAACTTCGTCCACATTCTCAACACAGATGAAATTCATCTTGTCTTTGAATTCCGCCGGAATATCAGAAAGATCTTTCTGATTCGCCAATGGGATGATGATCTCACGAATTCCCTGAGTCAGTGCTGCTAAGCACTTTTCACGGATTCCGCCAACCGGAAGAACTCGACCTTGCAATGTCACCTCACCAGTCATCGCGATATCATGACGAACCGGCATATCTGTCATCAGTGACAATAAAGCTGTCGTCATTGTGATACCCGCTGAAGGACCATCTTTAGGGATAGCACCTGCTGGTAAATGCACATGGATGTCCCATTTCTCAAAGAAATCAGCAGGGATACCCAGCTCTTCTGTGTGAGCGCGGGCATAAGCCATTGCTGCATGAGCTGATTCTTTCATCACATCGCCTAATTGACCTGTGAGAACTAATCCACCTTTTCCTTTATATTTCAAAGCTTCAACATAAAGAACTTCACCACCAGCTTGTGTCCAAGCAAGACCTGTCACAACACCGACTTGAGAGTCATCCAATTTGCTATCACGCAAGAATCTTGGAGGACCTAACAGTTCTGGAACATTTTGAGCTGTGACTTCGACGAAAGTAGCTTCGCCCATCACAACTTGTTTTGCGATCTTACGGCAGATAGAGCCCACTTCTCTCTCAAGATTACGAAGACCGGCTTCTCTCGTATAGTGAGAGATCAGGTATTCGATACCTTCGTCAGTGAATTTCACATTTGAAGGTTTCAAACCATTGGCTTCGACCTGACGATCGATCAAATGTTTCTTCGTGATCAGAACTTTATCGTTCTCTGTGTAACCAGAGATTTGAAGCAATTCCATACGATCTCTCAGAGCCGCAGGAATATTTTCAATCACGTTTGCAGTCGCGATAAATAAGACATTTGATAGGTCAAAGTCCACATTCAAATAGTTATCACGGAAAGTTGCATTTTGTTCTGGATCTAAAGCTTCAAGCATGGCTGCTGCTGGAAAGCCACGGTAATCGCTTCCCAATTTATCGATCTCATCGAGAACGATCACCGGATTATTTGATTTAGCCTGACGAAGAGCTTGAACGATTTTTCCTGGCATCGCACCAACATAAGTACGGCGGTGACCACGGATCTCAGCTTCATCTTTAACTCCGCCCAATGAGATACGGAAATATTCACGACCCATTGAACGAGCGATAGATTTACCAAGAGATGTTTTACCGACTCCTGGAGGACCTGCGAAACAAAGAATAGGCCCCTTCATATTTGTCTTCAATTTTCTAACAGCTAGGAATTCAAGGATACGATCTTTTGCTTTTTGAAGATCATAGTGATCTTCATCCAAGATTTCTTTAGCGCGAGAAAGATCAATAACGTCTTCAGTTTTCTTCACCCATGGAAGATCAACCATCCAGTCGAGGTAAGTTCTGACCATTGAAGCCTCAGAAGCGTCTGGATGCATTCTTTCCAAACGAGCTAACTGTTTTAAAGCTTCAGCTTCGACAGCTGCTGGCATACCAGCATTGTGAAGTTTTTCGCGAAGCTCTTCCATTTCTTCAGATTTAGAATCTGCTTCACCCAATTCATTTTTAATAGCGCGCATTTGTTCACGTAGGAAGTATTCACGCTGAGATTTTGTCATTTCATCTTTAGCTTGGCTGCGGATCTTTTGTTGCATTGAAAGCACTTCAAGTTCAGCTGCTAAGATTTCATTTACTAATTTAAGACGTTCTTTTTGATCAACTGTCTCTAATACTTTTTGAGCATCAGGAACTTTGATTCCCAAGTTACTAGCGATCAAGTCAGCTAATTTACCTGGATCAGTGACATCATCTAATACTAATAAGATGTCTGGAGAAAGAACGCGACCAAGAGCGATAATTTTTTCGATATGTTCTTTTGCTGTACGGATCAATGCTTCAAATTCCACCCCAGGAGATGAAGTCATTGGTTCTTCGAGTCGTTCAACAGTGACTTCGAAAGAAGGAGAAGTTTTGTCGTAAGACTTGATTCTTCCTTTCGCTTCACCTTGAATAAGGATCTTAACGCGGCCATCAGAGAGTTTTCTCATTCTCATGATTTTTGCGATCGTTCCTGTTTCATAGATTGTTTCCGGAGTCGGATTCTCTTCGGTGATCTCTTTCTGTGAGGCCAAGAAGATTAATCTATTCTTTGCCAGAGCATCTTCAACTGAGCGAATGGAAGCCTCACGGCCTACAAACAGCGGAAGAATCATGTAAGGAAACACTACGATGTCTCTTACAGGAAGCATGGGAAGGGTGGTCGTCGTCTCTGATGCTTTTTGATCTGTACTCATTACAGCTCCTCCGCAATTCTTGGCGGCAATAAAAGGGGTTACCTGTTATGGAATTTTTCGGTTCCAGGAGTGAAATGCTTTAAAGAAAAAGTGGGTCGAGGTGGTCTGGAAAAAGGCGAGATAATTGCTGACTTCCCTGTCAGCGCACCTCAATCCGTGAGAAATACAGATCTAGGACGAGGTTATGATGTTTTATTGCAGATAATTGCGAGGATCTTCTTGTTCTTCTTTGCAGGAAACACAAAGAGTGGCGAAAGGGCTCGCCTTAAGGCGTTTGGCTCCGATGACTTCGTCACAGCTTTCGCACTGGCCATAAGACCCGTCTTCTAATTTTCCAAGAGCTCTATCAATTTGAAAAAGGATCATACGATCTCTTTCATGAAGATGAATAGAGAGATTAGCAGAAAGCTCCATCGTCGCAGCTTCAACTTCTTCAGAAACATTGGCACGCTCGGAAGCTTGCTCATGTTTGAACTCGTTTGATTTATTCAGGATGGAACTTTTTTGTTCCAATAAAAAGACTTTAAAGAAATTCAGATCGGTCGCGTTCACCTAGTTCCCCCTTAGTTGATCTTTGACCTTGATCACATTTAAGGAGGTTATGAAATGCTTCCCTCATCGTTTCAATAAAAAAGTCTAAGTGCTGAAAAATTCTGCAGAATTCGCGACGCAGATAACTAGAGTTATCCACATCAAAATCGAGCAAATTTCTTATTCAAACTCTCACGAATTTCAGCACCTTCAATGCTCAATCTAGTATATGGAATTGCTAATAATCTTTCAGACTCGATGACTTCTTCCGTCTCTTCGCACAAACCAAATCTTCCACTTTCTATTCTTGAAAGTGCGTAATCAATTTCCATCAATTGGTGACGAATTCTGTCTTGGGTGATCAGCAAATGATGCTCAGCTAAATGAGCGACTGTTTGATCGATCTCATCACCACTATTTTTGTCATTAGCGGAAAAGTCCTGACGAACGCTTCTGGCACGGTTGATCAGCTCTTGTTTCAATCTCAATAATCTTTTTTGACACTCTTGAACAAGATCAACTGACAGTACCTGATTCATAACCCCTCCTGAATCATCGCGTTTCTTGGGTATCTGACCAAGTGCGAGGCAGATGGGGTTAAAAGATAGCTATAATACTTTATTATAGCTCTTATCTACGGAGTTTTAACGGGCATGGCTGGGATGATATTCCCTTGGGTATCAAGGCTCAGGGCCACTAATGGGCGCATAATCTCTCTCTCAGCTGTAATCGAAAGAGGCCCGACAGAACCAGGGAAATCTTTCACTTCGGCGAGAGCACGGCTTAAGCTTTCCCGGCTCGTATTCCCTTGGGAAATGAGCTGTCTTAATAAAAGGGCAGCGTCATAAGCCTGGACCTCGAAGATACCCGGATCTTCCTTGAAAATAGCTTTATAATCCCTCACAAAATTCGAGTTCGTGAAGCGCGCTTCATTATTAACAAAGCTATCAACAAACAAAATTTGATTAGAGAAATGTCCTGCTCTTTTAGCGATACCAGAAATATTCCACAAATTAGTCCCTAAAAGTTTCAAAGATTTAACACCATTGAATGAAAGCATAGCTGAAATTTGTCCCATGGCTTTGGCGCTGTCAGGAATAAAAAGACCATCGAAATCAACAATAGGTGGAAGAAGATCTTCCGGAGGAGTTGTTCTTCCTGTTTTTTTCGTTTGAGCTTTATTCCACTCATTCAAACGCATGCGATACTCTTCGGCGCGAGATTCGACGTAATAGGTTCCCACAAGGCGCTGAATAGGCTCACGGAAATCAGTTTCTTTTGTCGAGTAGCTCTGAGCAGAAACAATACTTCCGCCACGAGCCAAAACTTCGTCCCAAAAAATATTCGCGTACTCGACACCGTAAAGATCATTAGGATAAAGAATTGCAAATTTCTTCATCCCTTGTTCTTCCATCGCCGTTTTCACGAGATAGCGAACTTGCATTTCGCTGGTGAGAGAATTTCTAAAAACATTGGCTCCGACTTCGGTGATTCCTGCTTTTTGAGAAAGGGCAATCGAGGGAAGGCCTAGCTCTTGAGCTTTAGCGGCGACGGCGGGTGCAGTTTTAGATAAAACACTGCCAACAATGGCAATAGCATTATCCTCTGTAACCAATTTTTCAACTCCCCGACGAGCATTGTCTGGATTACCTTCGCTGTCGATGACAGCTAATTTAAAAGAAGACGGGTAGTTGTTATAAAGACCCAAGCC
>JACCDR010246823.1_pt1 | contig 11677 bp, 15 predicted proteins | sample 7446431 | NCBI WGS metagenome assembly JACCDR01 (sample SAMN15323443, study PRJNA562643) | freshwater metagenome | isolation source: river surface water | place: USA:Blue River Watershed | collected 2017-08-17
CGCGCAAGTGGCGCTCGCCGTCAACGACGAGGTCATGAGCGATGCGCCCAAGTCGTCGTCGCCTAGTTGCGCGAGCAGATCGTGGCCAACGGCTGACGGGTGGATGCCGTCGGAGAGCAAGACGGAAACGCCAGGCGGCGGATCCGGGTTGGGGTCGTTCGAACCGAAGCCAGGGATGGTTTCGACATCCCAAAAACGGTCAGCGCCGAACCACTGTGGGAAACCCGAGCCGCCGTTGCGCATCAGCGAGTTGAACGAGATGCGCTTGGGCCGCGTGTACGGCGTGTTGGACGGGTTGTTGTATTCGCTCGTTCCCGGGCACGGGATGGCGACCACTTCCCAACCAAAAGTGTGGATCAGATCTACTAGGTCTTGGTAGTGGCCGGCGACTTGAACGTCAGTTTGTGACGTGTCTTGGAGATTGCCGTGGCAACCTGAGTAGATTACAACAACGTTTCTTGCGCCTGGAATGTGGTAGACATCGTGGATCTGCGTCTCGAAGTCGCTGATCATCGCTTCGAGATGGCGAAGCCCGACGCCTTCCGCAACCCATGTGTCTTGCGGCCTGTAGTGCTGAAGACGAGCTGCAAGCGACTCGTTGGAAGCTAGGCCGCCGCCGCCGTCTTCCGAGAAGCTGTCGCCGAAGCAGACGCCGTTGATGGGCTGTACGTTGCCGTCCGAGACGGCCGCCGAGATGGAGGCCGTGGCTGCAAGCGAAGCCGTACGAATCCCGCGGCCTCCAAGGTTTCCTGCGAAGACGGCACTAGAAGCTAGAGCCGCGGTGAGTGCGCCCCTAGCTGTGAGCCCAAAGACGCCGCTGGCGCTTGCCGCCAGCGCAGCCGCCAACGCGCCCGGAGATGTCGGGCTGCCCGCGATTGTTGCCGACGCTCCGAGCGTTGCTGCAACAGGGCCCGTGGCGGCGAGTCCGCCGGCGAGCGTCGCTGACGACCCGAGCGCCGCTGTTCGAACGCCCAGACCGCTGACTGGCGGGTTGGTCGAGGCGGAACCGCCGAGCGCCGCGCTAACGCTGCCGGTTGCCGTCAAAGTTGAGTTGGTTGTAGCCGTTGCACTTAACGCCCCGGCGACGGCGCTACCACCGCCGCCCGTAGACGTGATGACGGCAATAACGGCAGCCCATTGCTGCGCGTTGCCCATCCCCCAAGTGGCTGTCTGCGTGCCGCCGGCCGCTGCGACGCGATAGACGCCGGCTCCGGCCTGATGGCTGTTCGGGTCTGGCTCGCTGAATTCAGTAGTGTATCCGCTGGGCGCCGTGATTGTCGTCGTCGTCGAATCGCTGATCACGAATGCGGCGAGCACAAGATCGCCGATTGCGGGCGTTCCTGACGAATTGGCGGCACTTGGCGCGTTGTTGCTGTCGTTTCCGTCCCCCACGCCGACGACGCTGGCTGTGCCGGTCGCATTCCATTCCGTGATCGAATAGGTCGTGTAGTGTCCGCCGCCTGAGCTAGCGGTTCCCGCGTAGGTGACGCCAACCGTCTTGGCCGGCGTTCCCGCCGGGATCTGATACCACCAAATCTCGGCCTGTCCGACTGAATTCGGCGTCTGCACGCGCTGCACAAGACGATGCGTCGTCGGCGTGAGCGCCACGCCATTGATGGTGAACGTCGAGATGATGTCGCCGGCGGGATCGCCGTAGTGCACCACCAAGATCGCAATCCAATTGCCTGCCGTGAAGTTGGAAAGCGAACTGGTGTCGAGCGCGTGAGGACCGACAGTGGTCGACGCTTCCTGGTACTTCTTGCCGGTGCCTTGGACGCGAGTGAATGCCACGAGTCGTCACCTTTCCGACGGCTTACCTTAATCGGATGAGCGGCTCGTCGGGAGGCTGACGAACGGCCGTGAATTCGTAGGCCATTTTCTCGCTCTTGTCCACGGGAACGTTGTTAGGCCTGAAGCCGATGCTGTCGGCCGTCAAGGCGTCCCAGATGGGCATGAACGTCGCCCTCATCTGCTCGACCGTGGGTTGGAAAGGAAACGTGAAGTCTTGGAGGTGCTCGAAGATGGCGCCATCCTTGAGCGCTTGAAGCTCGTGTGGGAAAGCTCCAACCACCTTCGTCTCGCCGGCACAGCGCTTGAACGGCTTCGGCGCCGGAATCCAGAACGCAATCGTCACCGTGTACGCAGACTGGACGGCCTCCGCAGGGAGGCCGTCCTTGTCCAGGATCGGCTTTCCAGCCCCGTCCGGTTGGATGAAGCTGTAGCCAACCTGGACAATCTTGCGTAGTTCGAGCGGGTTCACGCGATGGTGACGCTGAGGCCGCTGGCCGAGAATTGCGGAGTGATGCCCGTCGAAACGGACAAGCTCGCCGTTACGGCGCCAGCCACGATCACCTCGCCGGTTCCGGACGTGGCCTTGCCTACCGCGCAGTGCGACACGGTGGACGAGCCGCCGGTGCAAGCAGGGAAGGTGATGGCTGCAACGTTCGAAGCCACGCCAGCGGTGCAAGATCAGCCGCCCGAGGTGCGAGCCACGGCCACGCGCGCATACGACGTGTAAGCCGATTCGCTCGTGGTCTGGTTGCCCGAAGTTGGGTCCGCTGTGTGCAGGCTGGCGTAGATGTTGGTGTTGGGCGATGACGCGGCGTTGTCAGCCCAGTTCGCCCAAGCGGTTGCGTTGAAAATGAGGAGCGCGATTGCTTGCCGCGCTGCAGTTCCGAAAGCCATTACTTACCTGCCTTCTTCTTGGCGTCGCCCAAGGGCAAAACCAGTTCAGCGCCAGTGGTTGCGACGGTCTTGGCGACCGCCGAGGTGTCTGCGTCTTTGCCTTCGTCGTAGGCTTCCGTCAGCGCGGCCACGAACTTCTCTTGCTCGTCTTGCGACTCGAGCCCGAGATGGAGGATGGCGCTTGCCGGGTCTGGCATGCCTTCGCCCTTGGCGGCGGCCTGGAAGGCCTCGTGGAGCGACTTGACGACGTAGTTCCAGGCGTCGCCAACGGTGATGCCGTTGGTTTCCCATTCGGGCTCGCCGCTCCAACCGAGCGCTGAGCACAAGGCTTCGGCGCGAGCTTGGAACTGTTCTTGAGTGCCTGAAACCAACACCATGTTGGGGGGTAGCTCAGGCTTCTTCTTCGGTGCTGCCGGTGCGGGCATTTCTTGCTGTCCTTTCAGCGGGAGTTCAGATCAACCCGCTCCAGATATTTGCTGACTTTTCCACCCAACCAGGGGCAAGTTCTTTCTTGGCAGGAGGCGCTTCGGGCGCGTCGGCGGCCTTCGTGATCGACAGCGATGGCTTCGCTTGGAACGAGATCACGCGCTCGACTTCAGCCAGGTCCTTGAACTCGAAGTCGCCGTTGCTCTTGCGCGTGTACTTCAGCGCGTAATACTTGTATTCGCTGGGCGCGTCCGGAGCGCCGCCGTACTTGTACACGTCGAAAATGCACTTGTCGCTGTACGCTTCGATCATGTACGCGCCGGCGTACGCTGGCTTGGCGAGCGAGTTCAGATTGAGCTGCTTCTTGATGTACTGGCTGCCGGCGCTCGACAATGCTTGGCTGTACTTTCCCAGCGACTCGCCCGAGGCCAGTGGCACGTTCGCTTTGTGAACGATGCACTCGTGACGCACAACCTGGCCTTCGGCTTTTTCCATGGTCCTTCTTTTTTACGCCGCGTCGCGCACTCTCAGGAGCGCGTCGTTGGTCTTCGGATCCGGCAAACCATCGCTGTCAAGGCCTTGACGGCGCTCGAAGTCCATGAGCGCCGCTCTGCTCTTGGCGCCCCAGGCCCCGTCCACGCCATCTCCCTTGGGACCTGACTTCCCGAGGTCGTATTTGAGGATGTGGACGAGAATGCTCTGAATATCGGTCGGCGACAGCAAGCCTTGGAGTTGCTCCGAACGGTCGGGCAAGTCGATGCCGAAGAAGCGCTCCAGCACCGGTCGGATGGCGTTGTAGCGATGCGGGTAGATGGTCACGCCCGAGAAAAAGGTGAGCTTCTCCAGCACGTGGATCAACCAGCGCGGCGACCACATCGGGCCTTTCGAGCTGTCCCAAGTCTTCAGCGCTTCTTGGAGCGAGCGATCGGCGCGCGCGGGGTTGTTCGCCGCGAAGCTCAGGTAAGCGCAGATGAACGCCTGGCCGAGCGGCGTGGACTTCGCCTCGGGCATCTTGAAGAGTGCTTGCGCCGCCGGGAGCGCGAAGCTGTACAGGCGCGGCACCGTGTAGTCGCGCTGGGCCTCGATGGCCTGTTGGTTCTGGAAAAGCGTCGACAGGCTGGCGGCCCACAACTTCGCGTAGTCCTTGCTCTGCTGGTCCCACGAACCCTTCGCGCCGTTCGAGCGAAGCAGGAACATCTGCTGCTGCTCGATGGTCCGGTCCACTTCGCCGCGCGTGTCGCTGAAGTGAAAGCGCCAGCGGCCCTTCGCGTTCTTCTTGAACACGAGGTCCTGTTGACTCATCACGTTGGCCAGCGTGTTCTTGATGGTCTGCTCGCCGCCCGCGCCGGCGTACGCGCCGAGCATGTCGCTGACGCTGTACTGGCCGCCTTCGCACCACTGGATCAGGCCGACCGTGCAGATGCAGCGGTCGTACATGTTGATGGCGTCCCAGTGACCGCCCTCGGTCGCCGTGATGACGGCCAAGATCTGGTCGTTCAACGTCGGCGCCGCGGGCATCTTGTAGCCCTGCGTGCCGATGAAGAACGGCCCTTCATATTGCTGGTAGCTGCTCCACTTGATGTCTTTCTGGTCCGTCATCGCTCGCTCCGTTCGTTGTGAGTCCGCGCGCGGCATCGACCTCGCGACGGTACATGGACATGGCCGCTTCGGCGGCCTCGATCAACCCCTTCAGTTTCTCCTCGTTGCACGCCGCTTGGAACGCGCTCATCAACGCTTCCGTTCGCGCGCGTCCGCGCTCCGGCGGCGAGACTTCGCGCTGGTCGGACACCATCTTGTCCAACGCTTCGACCACCTCCCGGAGCGCCTCGCAGCGCGCTCGGGCGATCGGGTCGTGAATCAGCGCAAGCTCGTCATTCGCCGTCGGGATCATTCAGGAGCCTCTGGTTGGGGTTGAAGCGGCGCTTGCCTACCTTGGACACGACGACGCGCACGGCCGGCGTCTCAGCGTGCGCCATGACGCTGAGTCGGATGTCGTCCGCGTACACCAGCAGCCGGTCGCCGCCCTTCACGCGGCCGGACGGGGCCACGTGCTCTGCGTCGAAACTGACGGCCCTGAAGTCTTCGGGCCGCGAGATGGAGAACTGGAGCCCGAGCGGGAGCTGATGCCGCTCCGCGCAAGCGGGACACCTTCCTGACGTTGCATGCGTCTCGACAAGCGTCAGGCCGGTGACCGAGCGCGCTACGTCTGCCCTTGCCAGACGACGAACCCAGTCAGCGGCCTGCCGCTCGTCAGACAGGTCGACGGTCTGCGTGCGACCGTCGGCCGTGTGAACTCTCAACATGGCGGCCTCCGTGGAGGCCGACCGTCAGCGCTTGCCCGACTTCTTCGAGCCCTTGGGGGCTTCGTCGGACTCGCCGCCGCCGCTTCCTTCGTCCGCGTCGCCGTCGGTCGGCGGCGCGTCGGTCGGGGCTGGCGCGGGCGGCGCCTCCGTGACGGCGGCGCGCGAAGCTGCCAGATCCTCGTCGCTCGCCAGGACGCGAACGGAGGCGCTGAGCTTCGGGTGCTTGTCGCGAAGGTGAGCCAACTCGTCGGCCGTGATCTCGACAGACGAACCGGGCCGCACGTGCAACGCGCCTTCACAGCTGCGCTCGAACTTCCGCGGCTCACCGCCGGGAACGTCGACGACAGCGGGGAAGTCCTCCACTTGGCACTGAAGTGCCGTCACGACGAATTGCACGAACGGCATGGACTCAGCCTTCCTCTTGAGCTTCGAGCAACGCCTTGATGATGTCGGCGACCTTCATCGAGTTGTCGGCCTTGACGCCGCGCTCCTCGGCCAGCTGAAGCAGGGACTGCTTGTTCTGCTTCTTCAGGTCCTTCTCGGACAGCTTGCCGTCCACGGCGCCTTCGCCTTCGCCGTCGTCGTCTTCATCGCCCTCGTCTTCGTCGTCCGCCGCGGTGGCGTCGGTGACGGCCTTCGGCTTCTCGCCCTCCAGCATGTCGACGGTAAAGCCGGGCTGGGTGGAGAAGTGGATGATGTCCTCATCCTTGGTCGTGACGATTGCCTGGCCGCGCTCCAGGTCGTAACCACCGCCGTGGTACGAAAGCGGGCCCGTGTCGTTCAGCGTGATGCGTGCTTTTGCCATCTCTTGTGCCTCTCGTACAGCCAATCAAGTGGCCTGTTACCTGTCCCAACCCTGGCGGATGACCGCAGGGCGCTCGACTTCTGAAGCCGTCCGTTGGAGAGCTGCAGAAGTCGGGCGGGGGCGCTCGCGCGCCCCTCAAGCCCTCTCAGACGCCGAGGCCGATGTTGCGGACCTTCACGAGGGCGCTCAGCTCCTCGATCTGGACCGACACCTTGGCCGTGATGGCGTACTGGTTGACACCCTTGTAGATGTCGCGATCCTTCTCGATGCGCAAGTCGCGACCGATGCCGATCACGAAGTTGTTCATATGAGTGAGGATCAGCTGGGGGTTCGGGCGGTAGGTCACCTTGACGATGTTGCCCGAGCCGATGGCGCCACCGCCGTTGCGCGCGATGGTGCCCAGCGTGTAGTCGATCACGTAGTCCGTGGTCTCCACGAACGGGGTGATCGGCGTGTTCGCCAGCGAGGTCGGCGTCACGATCACGCCTTGGAGCGGGCCGCCCTTCAGCGCGACCGGCGTGGTGCCGGTGAGCTGCACGTGCTCGACCGTGAGGGGCGTCGGCTCCCAGAGCGGAACCGGAACGGCCGGGATGCCGAACGGACCCGGTTGGCCGCCGCCGCCGCCGACCGCGTTGTCACCGAGGTTGGTGGCGCGGGTCGACAGCTTCTCCAGGTACAGCTGCCAGAGGTCGGGCGACATGAACCAGCGGAGCTGGGCCTTGTTCCGGCGGAACTTCGTCGGCAGCGCGCGGATGGCGCGGCTGAAGATGCTCAAGCCGATGTTCTGGCCCTGCGCGTTGACGACGTTGCCGCCGTCCGCGAGCAAGCTCCAGCCGTCCTGCAGCGCCAGGAACGAGTACTTGACGTACTGCGTGGTGGAGCCGCCTTCGAGCAGATCGCTCTGGAGGCGCGCCGGGCCGAGCTTGTTGCCGTTGATGTACAGATCTTCCATATCGTTCGCGAACTGGCTCGCGAAGATACGCATGATCGTGTCCTCGATGTTCTCGCCCTCGATGTTCACCTCACGGAAGGTGTCACCGATCTCGACCGGCAGCATGATCTCCACCGGTTGGAGGCTGATCTTGGACGTCGTGACACCACGACGCACGCCCGGATCGGTCGCTTCCGCCTTCGGAACCGCGACACGCTTGCCAACACCGATCTTGTCGATGTCCAAGGTTTCGTTCCGGAAGCGGATGATCCGCGCGTTGTCCTTGAGCACCGTCTCGTCGATCACGTAATCGAGGAAACGATCGCTCTGTGCCGGGTTGAGCTTGCCGCTACTAGCCAACGCATCGGCCGTAATTACGGCCTTGTTGACCAGCTCTTCGTTGTTGACGTTGCCGCCCATTTTCGTTCTCTCCTGCTGCTGGTTTGTTGGTTCCGGATCGGTTTCTGGTCAACCCGGCCAGAATCTCAGAGAAGTCCGTTCCAAATGCCCTTGGACTTCTTGGTTTCGGTGTCGGTACCGCCCTTGGCTTCGAGGGACTCCGAAGCGGGACGCGCCTTCTTGATGCTTTCGACCTCGGTGCCGAGGCCCTTGACCACGTCGGCCAGACCGTTGACGGCCTTGAGCACGTCGGCCATCGTCGGCTCTTTCGCCTTCGAGGTGTCGACGTTCGCGCCATCGGTGAGGCCCTTGACGCCGGACGCGCCGAAGCTCTGCGAGCCCGACGGCGTGACGCCAGGGTTGGTGCCTTGCGGCACGCTGTCGATCTCCTCCAGCAGGCCCTTGAGCGCTTCGACGGCGCCCTTGAGCTTTTCGATGCGGCCGGGGGTGAACTTCTTCGCCTTGGTGATGAGGCTGGACAGGCCCTCGATGGTGAGGACCGTCTCGGCAACGGCTTCGGCTTCGGTCGCCGCCGGCTCGACTGCCTTCTTGGTTTCCTTCTCCAACGGCTTCTTCGCGGCGGGGAACTTCTGGCTGGGGTCGAAGCCCGCCGCCTTCAGCTTGTCCATCTGCTCCTTGGACATCGTGATGCCCGCCGTCTTCATCATCGCCGCGAAAGAAGACTTTTCCACGTCGTCTTCCTCGGTCGCCGTCTCGGCGGCGGGCGTCTCGGTCGCGGCCGCGATGGCCGGGGCCGACGCTTGGCCGCTCTCGGCCTTGACGGCCTTCGCGATGTTTTCGACGATGGCGCTCACGTGCTTCAAGACGCCAGCAACGTCGGACTCGCTGCCCGCCGCTTGCTCGACTTCGACACGCTCTGCGGCGTTTGCTTGCTGCTCGCCCATGACGTTCTCCTCCAGATTCTTGGTCACCAGGAATTCAACTTCATTTGCCGGGCTGTCCACGAGTGAGACCTCACCGACGTTGAGCTTCAAGAATCGTCGTTTCGCTTGAGCCGGCAAAGTTCTTCTCCAGATGCCTCAGGTCCAAATCAACTGATCGAGCCTATCGACCAACCCATCAGACTTCAAAAGGCACGATGGAAGGCGCACGAGTCTCCAACCAAGTTTCTCGACCACGCGAAGCTTCGACTCATCGGCGGCGATGTTGGTCGGCTTGCCTGCTTGTCCGCAGCGCGCGCAGCCGTGCCAGTAGCAGCCATCCACCTCGATCAGAAGCTTCTTTGCCGCCAGGACGAAGTCCCAGACGTGCTTGTTACAGCCAGGAATCTTCACCTGCGTTTCATACGCCAGGCCGAGCTTGTCCAATGCCGCGCCCACGACGCGCTCCGGGCGCGTGTTGCTCTTCTTGCCGCGCCCCGAGACCATGAACGCGACGCGAGAAGCGCTCATCTGCGCCTTGGTTTCGGGCGAATGCTTCTTGCCCGCGAACGGCGCCTTGCCCTTGAGCGCGGCAGAGACCCAGGGCTTGGGTTTGCCGCGCGCGGCCGCGCTCATCTTGGCGCGCGTCTCGACGGAAAGACTAGTCATCTTTGGTCAGTTTCTGGACGGTTGCTTTCCCGCCGATGGAGAAGCCGGTGATCTTCCCGTCCTTGACCATCTTCCAGATCTTGCTGTCCAAGACCTTCACGGTCATAACCCAACTGCCGCCCTTGACCGTCTTGTCGCCCAAAACGAAGTCGAGCGGAGCCACGTACGACTCCACGAGCGCGAAGCGCGTGCCCCAGCTCTTGAAGTCGTTGTGCTGGTGGCCAAGCTTCGTGCTCTTGTTGTAATTCGCCAGGAAGTCGAAGGCGCTCTTGCGGATCACTTCGGCGTCGTAGATGTCGCCTTGCGCGTCGACCGTCTCCGGCACGAGCACGATGCCGCTGACGGTCTGCTCCTCGTCGTTTGCCTTGGCGATCTCGACGTACTGCTTCAACGTCGGCTGCTTTTTCTTCATCTCGCAGCCGGCGCCCTTGAGGCACTTCACCTGCTCCGTGGCTGCCTTGCCGCAGGCGCACTTCTCCTCCACCTCCGGCTTCTTCTTGCCGCCAGCTTGCGCCGGGGCGAGCTTGCCGCCATTGGCGAGCGCTCCGCTGTCTACCGCGCCCTTCTTTGCACGTCCCTTGCGGACCAGGTCGGCGATGGCGATCAGGTGCTGCTTGGAGTCGGCCACGGAGCCAAGACTAATCCCCCAGCGCGGAGAACGACAACGACTCTGTGGCTACGTCGACAGTGGTGCGGCAGCGGAAATGGAACGGCGGGAACAGCTGCCCCGCGCGCGTCAGCGAGCCCACGCCGCGCGCCGCGAGCGACATGAGCTTGTCTGTGCTCAGCCACGGCTTGATGGCCTTGTAGGCGTCTGGCGTCTTCGCTCCGGCCAGCTTCGTCATCTGCGCTTCGGCGTCGGCAACCTTGAACTCCATGCCGTTTAGCTCGGCGCAGATCTCGCTGGTTCGGCCGTCCATTGGATTGACCAGCGTGTAGGTCGTGATGCCGAGCTTGATGAAGGAGTTGAGCTGACCGTACACGCGCGCCGACGTCACGGCGTTGGCGGCCAGACCTTCGAAGTAGCTCCGGGAGGAGCCGTGGAAGCCGTCTGGGATCTTGAAGTCCTTCAGGCGCGCTTCCACGCCCGCGCGGACCATCTCGCCGCCGGCCTTGCGACTCATGCCGCCGAGCACCTTGGGCTGGACAGACTCGCGGATGGTCGGGCCCACGCCCTTGTAGGTGTCGCCGATCCACCATAGCTGTTGGCGTTCGAGCGCACTCAACGCGCGCTCGTCTTTCGCGTCCAACGACAGCTTCACAGATCCGGAGGCCGAGCCGCCCTTGGACGCCTTCTCCACCGTTTCCGCGATGATGTACTGAAGCGAGCCCTTGAACTTGCCCGAGGCCTTCTTGTGGCCGGCGACGCGCGCGAGCTTGTACACGTCACGGATGCTCCGGGCGTAGCTCGCCGAAACGTCCTCTGCCCACTTCTTCATCGCCGTGTCGGCGGCCGCGTACGCGCTCGCGAGAGTCCCGCCGCCAGCATACACGGCGCCGGCGGCGCGGCTCGCCTGCTCGGCGCGCGCCTCCCACTTCGCGACGAGCGCGCGCCGCGCGAGCGTTTCGATCCGCGCCATCTGGGCGACCTCGGACAACCCGAGCGCCTTCGCCACCAGGATGTCTTCGCGTCGTTGAACCAGGTCACCAACGTCGACCTGGGCGCACTTGCAATCGGCGGCGTGCTCCAGGAGCGTGAGCGCGTTCACGCAGCGTCGCTTTCCAAGGCCTGCTTCTTCCAGAGCGCCTCGGCCGCCTTGGACATCTTCAGCAGCTTCTTCGTGACGGCCTCGGTGCCCTCATCGGGGTCCAGCTCCAAGTTCAGCTTTCCGTCGTCGCCCATCAGGCCGTACGCCTTGAGCACCTTGATGGCCGTGACCTGCTGACCGGGCTCGGCCGGGTCAGCCTCGTTCTTGACAGCTTCGGCCATCGTGAGGCTGAACGGCACGTCGGCGTCGAAGCCGTCGGGAAACTCGGGCATCTCTTGGCCCAGGATGTCGCTCAGCACCTGGCGAGCGATGCGTGGCGTCATGCCGCCCGTCTTCTCGGCGCCGGCGAGGATGGCGACGAGCTGAGCGTTGTCCGTGGTGTTCGGGCTGTTGCTCTTGAACGTGTGGTACACGATGCCCATCTCTGGGAAGATGAACCGGTTCATCAGCTCATCGAATTCGGTCCGCTCCGGGCTGAAGATCTGCTCGTCAGCGAGCCTGCGCGAGGCCTCGGCCGTCGCCCGGCTGTACTCATCGGAGCGGCCGACGAAGATGGGCGGGAGCCGCCAAGCGCGCCGGATCTTGTCCTGGTTCTTCTCGCTGTAGTTCTGGAACAGCGCGTCCTTCTGTTGCGTGTTCTGGAGCGGCTTGATGTCGATCTTGACCTGGCCGCCGTCCTCGCCCTCCTCGCCGAACGGCTCGCCCTCCACGATCAGGAACTTGCTGTAATTGTCCGAGCCTTGGATCTGGCTCTCCACGAACGACTCGATGCGGGCAATGGTGCCGTCGGACAGCTGGCCGTTCGAGACGCACACCACCATCGACGGGATGTTGTTGTTGCGAAAGGTGATGTAGTTGATCTCTTCAGC
>JACCDR010726648.1_pt1 | contig 11675 bp, 11 predicted proteins | sample 7446431 | NCBI WGS metagenome assembly JACCDR01 (sample SAMN15323443, study PRJNA562643) | freshwater metagenome | isolation source: river surface water | place: USA:Blue River Watershed | collected 2017-08-17
ACGACCGACTGATCAGGGTGGTCGGCCTCGCCCAGCGCCCTGCCCTCAGCAACTGCTTTTTGGTAGTTGCCAATTTCTCGCTCTAAAATTTGGCGCGGGTAGATGCGGCCATTCTGGTTGATCTCCTCCGCGCGTTGCAACACGCCATGGAGGAACACCGGCTGATTGTTGGCCTTGGCTTCTTGCACCATCTTCTGATCGTAGTTCAGGCCGATGAACTCGCGGAGGACCTTAGCCATTCGACTTCAGCCTCTTTTTGAAGACCTCTTTGATCTTCAGCGCCTTCATCCAATCCACTTGGTTTTCCAGAGCGCCATCAACATCCCACCAGGGACGCTGCTTGACCTTCATATCTTCTGGCTTCTTAGGACTTTTCATCTCCGCTTCGATGATCTTCCTAAGTTCTTTCATTGTTAGCTTACGTGACATTCTATTTTGTTCCTTGGGTTTACTTAGTCTTCGTCTCCATCAGAAGGCTGAGCGCTACTGCCTTTTCAAAAGACTCCTGTTTGCTAGACATTCCACCGGGGCTCTTGAGCCCTTTGGGCTTGATCGGCTTCAGCGGGGCGATAGGCTTGATCGATTTGATGCCCTTCACATGCTTGATCTTCGGAGCTGTTGAGCCATGCTGAGCAGACTGCGCTTTGGGAACCCTCTTCTTGCCTTTCTGACCCTTGCTGATGTGGTGACGAACGGCTTTCGGATGGTTGGCACCACCCTTTTTCTTGCCGCGAGAGAACTTGCTTTGCTGGCGCCGCACGCGCTGAGCATCCCAGGCCGCTTTGCGGTTCTTGTAGGCGCCAATTTGAACACCTGTGTGGTCGTCGAAGACTACCCATTGGTTGCCCTGCTTGCGAACGACTTCGCTGACGCCCATTTCCAGCTCAGCCACGGCCTCGCCAAAGCCTTTACTCTTGAGCGGCTTGTCTCTGGGGGTCTTCTTACGGTGCCGCTGCACTGGGCTATCGGAGCCCGCTGTACGAAAGGAGTTGGAGGTGTCGCCAAACTTGCCCAAGAGCTGACTGTCTTTGGTGACAACGTTTGATACGCGGCTACCCCTGTTGTTGTGTCGAGTATGTCCCATTATCGTTCTACCTCTTCAGCCAGAGACATGAACTTTAGAACGGCGACCAAATTAGCCTCGCTCACGTTGTCCGGCTGGAGCTGGTTGAGCTTCATGCGGCACTCGCTCAGCTTCCCGAGCAGGTCCTTGTCCTTGACGATTTCCTTATCAGTCACCCTTGTCAGGGCTGTCTTCACGTTCTCAATTTCCTCGGCCAGCGCCTTAGAGAGAACGTGGCGATTCTCAGAGATAAGCGACACAGCATACTTGCTGAGCAGCTTCTTCTGAGCCTCATTGAGAGTGCCCGAATACTTCTCGTTGAACTTGTTGATGACCACCCGGCACACGGCATTGCTGTACTTGGGATCCATCTTCAAGCTATCTTTGATCGAGAGCTTGGCGTGCTTCTCAGACACCATGTGCTGCACAACGGTCTCTTCGAGCTGCAGACGGTTCACAGATTCGTTCAGCTTCTTGTGGCCATTGGCGTTGTTCAAGAGAGTCTGCAGCGACGCGTACATGACGTAGTTCGGGATCTTGTGATTGAAAAAACTATCGCCGTCGAACGTGCGATTGATCTCCTTGATCAGCTTTGTCTTGCTCTGGTCCAGCCGACGCGTGTTCATGCGACGCGCTTCTTTGAGCACTTCTCCCAACAGCTTGGAGGCGTATTCTGGGGTCTTGACCTTGGTGTAGAGAGCGTGGTTGAAAAGGTCCAGCTCTTGGCGCAGAGGTCCAGTCTTGTAATACTTCGTCAGGAGCGCAACAGCACGATTGGCTTCGTCCTTCCGAGACTCAATCAGACACTTTGATACGTGACGAATCAGGAATTCGTATAGTAGGGCCGTATTTCGTTTCTTGTTGTGCCGCATGTTTGGTATTCGATCTTGCTCCGTTTATTTTCCTAATAACTACTCAGATCTGCATTCAAAAGCGTTTCACAGAAGTTTTTTCTTCCGTTGGCCCATTCTGAAATTCTCCATGGCTTTGATGATTCGTGTGTAAGCACCCAGCTTTGCTATTCGCTTCTCATGGATGGCTTCTGATTCTGATTTTTCATCCTGTTCGGCCCAAGGAGATGTGCCTGCACGGCGCATGAGTTGCAGGTCTTTGAGTGGATCCATGCCGTTCTTTTTCATGTTGTAGACCTGCTTACGAGGGTCAGGACGGCTTCTCTTTTTCTTCTTTGCCCGACCCAGCATGTCATTCGGGGCGCCGCGCTGCTGGTTTGGGTGCACAGCCTCTCCTACCTGGTCCATGGATCCTGAGCCCGTGGGACCATCTGTCATCTCATCAGCGTCCAGATCGCCATCGTCAGCCGGCAGCTCGCCCAATTCGGTGTCTTGGCCCTGCTGCTGAAGCGCTATGTCGTTTTCAATCTCAGCCTCGGCTCGGAGCTGCATAGAGTCCAGCTCGACCTGCAACTGCTTGTCCCGAATGCGGCCCGCCTCGATGGCCTCAATCTCCTGGTCCGACAGCTTGAAGATGTGACGATACAAGAAGGTCTTGTCGAGCACGCCTTCCTGCCCTGTGGCCAGCGATGCTACTTCAAATCGGGTGCGCCACAGCTCTAGCCGCTGGATCTCGTTGATGGTCGAAGGATTGGCCATCGACAGCTCAAAATCCGTAATGTCCTCGTCGCGCAGACCCATCGAGTAGAGGTGGATCATAGCAATCTTCTCCAGCTCGGCGATGATGACGCGCTGGATATGCTGGACGGTGCGGGCGAAGCGCACGTCTTCCTGAGCAAGAGTAGACTTGCCTGAAATGTCGCCCTCGTAGCCCAGGTAGGACTTAGGAATCTTCAGAGCCGCAAATAGCTTGTTTTGGATATAATGTAAGTCTTCAATATCGCCAGTGTAATTGCCTCCGGGCAGTGTATCGATCTTGGTGCCCGAATCCTGGCCACGGACGCCGATGAAATAGTCCTCGTCCACTGACAGCGCATTGTAGCGTAGGTCCACCTGGCCAGTGCTTGGGTCCACGACCTGATTGCGCTTCATGTTGTTACGCGTCTTCTCCATAACCTGGCCTACATCGTTCGGAGCCACGTTGCCCACGTCGATGTAGAACACGCGCCGTTCAGGAGAGCGCACGATACGGTAGACCATCACCGCGTCTTCCATGAGGATGAGCTGGCGCCAGGCGCGTCGAGCAGCCTCCAAGATGGACATACCGTAGGGAAGGTAGCTGTCGTTGCCTAGCAGTCGGAAGTGGATGACCTGCCAAGGCTCCAGGATCTTGTTACCATGGCTGATCCAGCGGTACCGGTAGCGCATGGGATTTTCGGGATCAAACCCCTCTTCACGCTCGATTTCATTCACTGGCAGCGGAAAGACATTGACCACACCGTAGTCGGGGTGGTGGTCTACAAGCAGCAGGTAGTCACCGTATTTACAGAGAGAACGGGCCCAAGGCGCCAAATTGAACTCGATGTTCAAGGTGTCATAGAAGAGCTTGATCAACGCTTCTTTGATCTCAGGGTTGTTCGAGTCAATCTTGAGGATTTCGCCGTACTCGCCTTTGGCGCAGACTTCGTGACTGTAAATATCCAGCGCGCTGGCCACCTCGGCCATGGTCTCCATCTCGGCGTAGTCTGCGTACCTGCTCAGTCGGCTGTAGTTGCCATAATGAGCCATGTGACTGGCAAAGGAGTTGGTTGAATCGCGAAGATACGCAGCAGCAGTTCCGATCGGGGAACCAACAAATTCACCAGGACCGGCTGACTTGTTTGCCACGCGTTGGGGCACTGTTGGTCCATTGCGAAAGTGACGTGCGAGGTTCTGGTAGTAGGCTTTGATATTGAAATCTGGCATTGTTTATCCCATTATAAGCATTTTTGTGATATCGATCTGCTGACCGTTTTCGAGCACCAGTTTCTGACCCTGCGTCTTGTAGGGATCGTCCTTGCTCATGTTGAAATTGGGCATATCCTGCACCATAGTTCGCTCACAGCTCATGCTCTCGATCATGGCCATAGTTAGGTCTGTGCTCTTGTAGCTGGACATAAAGCTCTCTTCGCGAATCCAAATGGCGCCAGCGAGGGCCATGATTAGGTCGTCGTGAGCGCTACGGGCGGCGATTGGTTTTCCGTTCTGCCAGATGAACTGCAGGAACTCATCTACGAGGCGCTGCGAGTAGAGCTTCACATCTCCAGTACGGATGTACTGCTCAACCTTGGAGAGCATGGCGATACGATTGGAGGCTGTGACACGGTAGCCAGGAACTGATTCGTGGACCTCGGCGGTGTTGTAAATGTCCACATAAGCGTTGTTTCTCGGCGCCCAATAAATGCGAGGATAGCGGGCGTCTGTGAGCTTCTGGATGGCCTGCCCGGCCCACCCCGAGTTCTGCTCCACAGCTATCGTCGCATCGTTGTAAGTCTTGGCGGTGCTCATCAGCAGCTCGCCCAGGGAGTCGGCAGGGATCTTGCCTTTGTATTCGGCCACCTGCTCAAGGTGCGTGTCTACGCGGAGCACATGGAAGGCGCTGAAGTCCTCCGCGAAACCCGAAGCAACGTCACTCGCGATGATGTAAACGCCGCCTTTATCAGGCCGCTGCCACACCCACAGGTTTCGGTCGTCATGCAAACGCAGAATTGGTTCTTGAACCGCAAGCTGCATAAGCTGGATCTGCGAGCCAGGAAGAAAAGTGTCGCCGGAAGAGTTGAAATTGCATTCGTACTCTTGGGCAATATCCCTTGCTGACTTGCCCTTCGTCTCGTCTTTGAACCACGCCTGATCATGCTCAGGATGCACCCACCACATGAAACGGTCGTTGTAAGACTCAGACGGATTCTCAGGGTTGACGTAGTTGCCGAAGCGACAGTTGAAGTTGCTTTCATATGCCTGCGCTTGCTTATATTCGCGGTAGAAGAAGTTGCCTGTACCCTTGGGGGTACTGGAGACAATCGCGCGACCACCGGCAGAGATCGTAGGCCAAATACCGCGCCACAGCTCGTCCATTTTTTCGATGTGCGCTGCCTCGTCCACGAAGAGTAGAGAAACAGCTTCGGAACGGCCTGCGTCAGCGGAAGTGGAGACAGCCGTGACTCGGCTGCCGTTGCTCAGTTCGATCTCCTGTTTGTTGTCCACGATCAGCCGGCAGATCATCATCTCCTTCGGAATGAATTTGATGATGTTGCGGATGACGCGCACCGTGGCCTTGGCGACCTTGGCCTTGGTGGACACGATGAGGACGTTTTTGTCCTTCTGGAAAATGATAAACCAAGCGATGAAGGCCGCCACGATGGTCGTAAAACCAAGCTGGCGGCCCTTTAGGATGATATTGAGGCGGTGGTCGAGGAACGCGTTGATGGCGTCCTCTTGGTAGTCAAAGACTTTAAACGGGATCAGCCCACGCGTCGGATGTTGGATCTTCGCGTAGTTGTTGATGAAGTAGAGAGGGTCTTTGCCGCAAGCAACGATCTCGCGGATGAGGTCAAACTTTGTCTGCGCCACTTATTGTTCAACGGGCAGATTTTTCGACCCCACGCTGTAAACTCGGCTTGTGGTGACCATGTATCGGCCCACAGCGGGCCCATAGAAACTGCCTAAAGCCCAGGAGCGGTCAGCAGAGAGCTTGCTGTAGAGCTGAATGTCCTGCTGCTCGTTGACCACTTTCATGCGTAGGTTTGCCCCCGAAACGTCTTTGTACTTGTTCTGCAACTCTTTCATCATGTTGTCCAAGAACACTTTCGCTTCGGTTTTCTCCTTCATATTCATTACATAGGGAGAGGCAACCACGTATTTGGCGTGCGACACCTTCACCATGTTCTGACCCAGAAAAGATAGGGTCAGCCCATCGAGTTGCTCGATAGGACGGTTCCAGCCGTGACGACCGTTAATATCAGTCTTGAGACGCTGGAAGACGGTCTCCAGCACGTCGTAGTGATTCTGGCCCCACACGTATTGCTTCGCTGGGCCTAGTAGTTCTCGATTTGCCATTCTATTGCTATTCTCTCCGTTAGTGATACATACTTCTATTTTGCCGCGAATCTTGCTTTATTTTCAGTAGCCGCGCTCCGAGAGCCGTTTCTTATACATCTCGACATCAATTAGCGGCTTTTTGCGGTCTTCGACGCAGTTGATGTAGCATTCGGCGCAGACCCCATACTGCCTTAAAAACGCATCGTCCAATGAATCAGTAATCCTGCCGCATTGCGTGCGTGGACAGTAAAAGGGAAGCTTCCCGGATACACGTCCTTCGGATCGGGTCTTGACGCTATATCCGTCACGTTGTTCTTTGTGTGTTGCCATTGTAGGTTCCAGTTGCTTTGGGGTTGTACGGTAAAAAGTAGGAGTGAGAGTGTAGGAATCGTCATGGTTTCGGGGCCTCTGTAGTTCTGCGGACGATGTACGTCGAGAAGCTGGCGGCCAAGTATCCCAGCGCCAGGGTCGTATCGACAGGCTTGAAAGTGATGTGGAGGGTTCCCACGTTCACTGTCTCGATGGCGGACATGAGGACGCAGAAGGTCACGACGATGAAGCTGATTGTGGCGAAGGTGAATGACCCGCTGGGCTGGTCATCGGCATTTTTGAGAAGCCAGTTAGGCGGCATTGACCCTGGAAAACCCTTCCTCATCTACGTCTACCATGATTATCGAATCACACAGGTCTTTGACATAATCATTATGACAAATGAGAAAAATAGTTGCGAACAGTCGCTTCAGTCCCTGCAGAACGCGTCCAATGGCGTCCATGTGTTCTACGTCGAGGCTAGTGAAGGACTCGTCGAGGATGAACACGTTGGATACGGGCAGTGTCGTGACTGCGATGAGGGCGGCACGAATGGCTATGGCAGCGACGGTCTTCTCCATGCCCGAGCACAGCTCGATGAGACGGGGCTTTTGGCCCTGGTTCTGCAGGTAGACGATGATCTCCTTGTCGTCGTCCTCCAGCCATACGTCGAAATGGAGTTCGGTGCCCAAAATCTCCGAGATCTGGTCGTTGATGCGCCCCAGATTCTGTTTGATGATCTCGTAGGACAGACCGTCCTTGCTCATGGCCTTGACGTACAGCTCCTGCATGGCGTAACGCTCGCGGATTGCCTCGACCTGCTTCTGAGCCTTCTGCCACCCCTCGATGAGCTGCTCCTTGCGCGTGATTTGGCGCGTCAATTCGTGGACCTCGGTGGCAGCCTTGCGCTCCTCCTGGTGGCACTCGGCGCAGACACGCTCCTGCTCGCGGATCTTCTCCTTCCCAGGAGCCGCCCTGGCTGCCGCTCTGTTGATTTGCTCGACGAGGGCGGTCATCTGTTGCTTGACCTCCTCAAAACGTCTCTCAGCGGATTCTAGGCGCTCCTGGGCAGCCTTGTGAGCGGAGGCAAGGCAGCATTTGGGTTCGTCGAGGCAGGAATAGGCGTCGTACTCGTTCAGCTCATCGCGCAGGCGCTGCACTTCGTCGCGGGTCTGTATGTAGCGGGCCTTGACTTCTGCCCCACTGACTTTTCGAGCGGACTCATCACGCTCCAGCTCCAGGCGTAGCGTCTCAATTTTCTGGCGGCCAAACTCGTAGAGGCGCCGAGCCGATTTGGCCTGCTTATCGACCTCCTCGAAGCGCCGATTCAGCTCCGCCACCTCTTCCTGGGCCTTGGCGATGCACTCGTCGTACCCCTCGGTGAGGTATAGTTGGAGCTGCTTCTTCAGTCCTCGGAGCGTATCGTTGGCTTGCTTGTGCTTCTCCTCAAAAACCTCCAAATCGAAGTACCGAGCGATTGTCTTCTTGCGGTCAGTCGCTTTGTTGGCGACGAATCCAAGTAGATCGAACTGCGACGCGACCGACGTGAGCATAAAATCTTCTGCGCTGCCAAAGACCTGACGGATCTGCTTGTCGGTTTCTGCCCGATCCACGCCCAAAAGGCTCTTGGTAGGGGTTTTGTATGAACAATCTGTGACACTACTCTCCTCGATGGCGCCGGAGCGCTTCTTCGTCCGCTTGATCTTGGTCCAGCGGGAGATAAAGTGCAACTCGTCTCCTATTCGGAGGTCCATTGCGGAAGCGCAAGAGTCCAAACGGTCGTTCACATAGTGCTGGTTCTTGCTCACGTCCTTGGAGATCTTATTGAAGAGCGTGTAGAGGGGAACATCGACGACCAAACTGCTTTTTCCTGCCGCGTTTTTGCCAAAAATGCCGACAATGCCCTTGTGCTTGGTCAGATCCACCTGGTGGCCATCGCCCGGCCCCTTGCCGAAGCTGAACATGCCGCCAAAACCAAACTTTTCGATCTTGTAGCGGACATTGCGTACTGTATCGGGATGGGAAACAGGACACTCTTTGTTGATGGCTATGAGCTGCTGCACCTGCGCTTCGGTCAGACCCTGGGGCGCCAAGTAATCCTTGAGCAACTTTTCCTGAACGGCCTCAATACGGAGGTCACCCACCTGAACTTGCTTGTTGACCACCACGGCTTCCGATCCAGCCTTGTCGATGGACACAAAACAGACTTCAGAAGGTTCGTATAGGTCGCTCACACACTCCGTTAGCTCCTGCTTCTCCGCTGCATTCAACGCTCGCTGAGTGCGAATACGGATACGAGCCCCGCGTTGCAAGCCTTTGTAGTGCGACTCCCAAGCGTCTCCCTTCTCGGCAATGTCCAGCGTGTAGAACGGGCACACCGTGGGTAGCGCCTGGAATTCCAGCGTACTTTCAGTCTTGCTTTCAATGCGCCAACGAAAGTAGCCGCCCTGAAGATCCTCGCCGTAGTTCTGCTTGGGGTAACTTCCTGGGTAGGCAATGCGCCGGGCCTTGTCTACGATTTGGGTCTTGTGAATGTCTCCCAGCATCACGTAGTCGAGGCCCTCGAACATGCTGAGATTGTGCGGCGACTCCAGCGTCGTGCCGTTGTCCAGCAAGGCTCCATTCACTGTGCCGTGCCACAACCCGATCAGAATCTTGTCTGGATTGGCCTGTGCAATTGTCTTGCGCCAAATCTTCTCGTCATCGAGGCAGGACATGACGACGTACTGGTAGCCTGGAGCGAAGCCGTAGACACCGCTTTCTCGGTAGAAGTTGATTCCGGGGTTGTCCAGAGCGTCTACAATAGGGCTCAGAGCGTCCATGCGCTCCATGTTCTTCATGGCCAAGTCGTGATTGCCCAAAATCAGGTCAACATTCGCGATGGACGCAAGCTCGCGCAGGAAATTGGAGACGATGTGCACCAGTTCCGGGGAGATGTTGGTCTTGTTATGGACGATATCTCCGGCGAGGACAATGCGATCAGGTTTCTGTGCGCGCAAGTACCTGTAGAGATGCTGAAAAGACTCTTCAAATTCTTGGTGCCGCGAATGCGCGCGTACTTGAATATCTGCCAGGTGAGCAATGACCATGGGTCGAGGAATTGTCATAGGTTTCGGATTCTGTTGCGAAGCATGGAGATACGGTCATGGCCGTCAGCTTCGGCTTGTCGTTGGGCGAGCAGCTCGTCAGGCATCTCAGCCACATCTTTGTAGGGGTACACGTCTAGGCTGTAGCAGGAGACACCATACGAGGAGAGCGTCTTCATCAGGCGTATCTGTTTTACATACGCGTCGCTGTCGAGACAGCAGTAGACCTTGGAGTCGTTGAGGACGAGGTTCAGGAGAAGTTTGGAATCGTAGGGCAGCGTGCTGCCGAAGAGGGGAATGGAATTGTCCATCTTGAGCATATCCATGAAGCCTTCGACGATGTAGATGGGCTTCAGCCAGTCCACGTTCAGCTCATTCAGCACAATGGTCTTCTTGTAGCCCTGCGGCGTTTCAGGATTGAGGTACTTGTAGGGCTCTCCGATGAAGCTGCGCCCGGTGTAGAAGTTCAGGCGACCCTCGGCATCGAAAGAAGGCAGAATTACGCGGTCTCTGTAACGACCCCACGTGGCAAAGCCAATTTTGTGGGTCAGAATGTGTTGTTCGGTGACGCCTCGGCGGCGCAGGTAGTTACGAGCCCGGCCAGCGTCGAACGATTTGCGGTCAGTGCAGAGAGGGACGTACTCCTCCGGCAGCTCCAGCTCAAAATCTTTGGGAACTGGCTCGTCATCGGATTCGACCTCGATGTTGTTGGGAAAGGCCGCCCGATAGGCTCGAACGATTGCGGCATCGCCGTGCTTCCAGACGAGACCGAACAGAGAGCGGCCCCGAGCGTCGCATACCCAGCACTTCCAGAAGCCTTTTTCTACGTTGACCGAAAGCTTGCGCTTGTGATGCTGGCAAAACGGGCAGGTAAAAAGAGCTTCGTGGCGGTGGGTTTCATAGGAGCCAAAGTGACGCTCAAGGAACTGAAGAGGAAGCACGGAGATAGCCTGCTCGCGCTACGACGTAGGCGTCCACTACGTCCAAACAATGGTCCTTGAGCCGTCCAGTCCGCTTGTACTGCCACAGGTCTTCGGGCATGACCCCGCTTTCCTTCACATGCTGTGCAGTCACCTCTTTAGCGTTCTTGCACTTGTGAGGGATCGTGATGCCAATGCTTTTACGGGCAGTTTTCTCGTTGATTAGCACCGGGTCTCGCAGTTCAAACGAGAGCATCGCGCTGACCATACCATTCCAGCGCTGCAAGAGGCTCATCACGTGAGCTGAGGAGCTGCTTCCAAACATCTTCTTGGGCTCTTCGATGAAGACGTGCGAGACGTGATCACGGCCATCGAAGAGGCCGATAATCACTTGACGCAGCTTGCGCAGGCGCTCGTACAGATCATCATCGCTATCGAATTCTATGTGCCCGGCATCCAGTACGGAGCCGTCACTGCTTTTTAGGATACACCAGCCTACCACGCTGGTTGAAGCGTCGAGCCCTAGAATCACCAGTCGAGCTTCAAGTTTACCGCCACATCCCACCCGTATTCTTTCTTGACAGGCTGCGCGAGTCGGGCAACTGCTACCAGTTCGTAGTTCTCGTCGTAGAGCCCCACGGCTGTGATGTACGGCGCCAGGCTTGAGCTGAGCACCTGACGAGTGTTTCGGTTGGCGCCCGATACAGGCACCGTGTAGAAGGTCCGGTTGGTGGAGGCGTTAAGGGTGCCGGCAGGGGCCCGGCATCGGTAGACGTTGACAGGGATCGTGTGCTGCCCAGCGAAAGAGAAGGCCCATCTCATTCCAGTGGACCCAGTGACAGCCATGCCAAAATCCTTCATGGTCTGGTCCGTGATGACCACCAAGCCCTCAGAGTAGAAGATGTTGCCTACGAACTTGGAGCCGCTGTAAATGCCACCATGAGCGTCGTCGTAGATTTGCCGAACGTTCCCCATCGAGTCGTAATCAGAGCCAGTGAAGGTACCCCGCTGGATGCATCGGTCGTAGTAGACCTCGGGGATGTTCACCACAGACAGGCTCGACGAATTGGTTGCGAGCTGGTAGCGCTTGGTGTCTTCCAGCGAGTAGAACTGGTACAGGTTCTGGATGGCGCCGTACAGATTGGCGTTGGTGCCCTTGTACACGGCGGTCTGAATGTCGATAGAGGACGTGATGCCAGCAAATCGAGTCGTCAAGCCGCCTAAGCGCTCGCTGAAGCCCTGCATCTGACGTTTGGTGAGCTGAGGTGTGGAGTAGGGGTACTCCAGGTACACGGAGCCTGTGACGAATCGACCATTGAGCACCACGTTGGCCCGAGGATTGGCTACGATCGCTGTGTGAATCACGTCC
>JACCDR012278266.1_pt1 | contig 11671 bp, 18 predicted proteins | sample 7446431 | NCBI WGS metagenome assembly JACCDR01 (sample SAMN15323443, study PRJNA562643) | freshwater metagenome | isolation source: river surface water | place: USA:Blue River Watershed | collected 2017-08-17
AGACATTATCGGGTAATGATACAGTTTTTTCTTGTGAAATTTTTTCAGCTATTGGTGCTGGCGAAACCATCTGAGTTATAGATAAATTTGCAAAATCAGCTAAAGATACAAATCCAGATAGCTTTCTTTTTACTATCCCATAGTTTAAACCAGATATTTCAGAAAGAAGCTTTGTAACATTAGGCCCCCTAATGGGGGTAGAATGGTCCGCACAATAATAACAAATGTAATTTAATTCTGACTTATGAATATCTAATTTTTCTTTACCACAAGACGGGCAAATGATAGTTACTGAATTTTCTCTAGATCTGTAGTATAATCCAATATCATCAAGAAATTCTTCTAATTTTGACATACAGCCTTTACATAATATTTTTCAAATCTATTTTTTTGATTTTATCAAGCACTTCATCTCTCAAACCAGAGTTTTCTTCTAGAGCTGCAATAACATTGCTCTTACCGCGCCATTGATATTCACCAATTTTGTAGCTTTGTGCATTTGGCTTTTCAATGATTCCCAGTTCAATACCCAATTCAGCAACTTCTTCGCCAATACTAGTGATACCAGTATCATATTTAAGTGTAAACTGGGCCGTCCTATTTTTTGGACCATTTGATGATTCAACCATCTTTGCCCAAATCTTATGACCAGTTTGGAGAGCTTTACCTTTCATATCCGTCTGAGTTTCATCAGTAATACGTCCTTCTTTGGTATCCCATTGGTCAACCATAATCCAATACTCCAACAAGTGTCTAACACCAAAAGGAATAGCGGCACGTAATGTGTTACCCTTCATGATTTCGGCACGATCTAATTCAGCACGAACGTGAGCAGTAACAATTAAAGCGATTTTGTACTTACGTATTGTTGCTAGAATGCGTTTAAAGCCATCGCCAAGTGTCAAAGCCAAGTCACCAATTTGTTGTTGATCAACAGTGTCAGCATTAAGTGTTCTTCGACCTTGAATACCATTGATACTATCAATAACAATTAATTTAATTCTATTGTTATTCTTCTGTTGGAAACTGGCAATATCATGTTCAATTCTATCGAAAATTTCAGATGGAATATTAGTTTCGTATACCTTAATACGTGAACTATCAATTTTTGATGATAATTTTGTTCTACCTTGAAATGAACTACGCATTTCAGTATCAAACTTTACCACCAAAGCATCTGGATCTTCTGCATGAAGACGTGCTATAATATCATTTACTAAAAGGGTTTTACCCGCTTTTGGCTTTCCAATTAAAGCGAGAGATAACCCCAAAGGTAAACCATGAGTATTGCTAAAAAGCCAATTAAAAGAAGGTGAGCTACTGTGAACAATATGGCTATAAGGATCATATTCTTCGTCGATTTCACCCGTAAGCCCATCTAATTCTCCCCAAATACTATTCTTAGCCATTAAAATTCTCCTTGCCACTTACCTCTAGCATCAGAAGAATCTAAAGTTGTGGATTTAAATGCTTTACTAAAATTAAGTTGCGCAATATCGCGAACAGCAAACTGTGCATCTCGTAAAGTTTTTACTTTAGATTCTAAAATGTCTAGAGCACTTTTTAAAACTTCATAAGAATATGATAAGTTAGCATATTCTGGATTAAGCATAATCAAAGAATTACAAACATCTTGAGTATTCTTTAACTTTTTGGTTTCTATCAATACAGGAACTTCTTCAATTAAAAGTCTAGAACGTAATAAGCTGATTTTGTGGTCAACTTTAACAATTTCCTGTCTAACAGACGCAATGGCATTTGCTAGTTCACTGTTTGCACTAATAAAGGTTGTTAATAGTTCGCCAAATGTTGCGGTATTAACATTCCTAATTTCATGCAATCTAGACATTGCCAAATTAGTTTCTGATAGGTCTAAGGCAAGAGTTGGCTTACCATCATTCCGTTCAATTACGAAATGATCCTTTGGATCAAATATTTTTGACATTTTTATTCCTTATGGGATAGCTTTTAACTCAGCTAAAATCTCTTCATCGGTCTTTTGTTTACCAGACCTATTTGGTGCACCTCTTGAAGTGCTAGTACCAAAGCCCTTGTTTACATCTTCTGTTTCTACCTTCATTGGGCGGCTAGCAACAGCTGATACAGCTGCTGGTGAACCATTTACGATGGCTTTCATGTCAGCATCAGATAGAACAAGGTGATCAAACATTGTTACTAAGTCAGTGCATTCTTTTAGTGCACGCATTTTAACTTCGTTTGATAGAGGAGCAAGTTTGGTCTGCTTTGTCTTACGACCATTGACTTCAGTAATCTCTTGTTCTGCGCTAGTTGCATACTCAGTATCGAATTGATCGCTACCTGTGCGAGTAATCTTAAAGAATACGCCCTGATCAACATCTAGAGCACTAATACCTTCTTCTTCATCTAGAGTCTTAAATAGACCTGGAACACGCGTACCATCTTTGTTACGCTTTCCTGCAAGTTGTTCAAAAACAGTCTTTGGTAGGGCAAGAATACCGAATTCGCCCTTCTTATTTAAGGCATTGACCCAAAAGCGGCGTTCAACACTGCCAAGTGTTCCACGAGTTTCTGATAATCGTGAAGACACATCGTCAATTTGAGCTTCAAGACCTTCTACTTCGTCATCGCTACCGTTATCTTGTGCTTCTGCAAGCATTTTCTTAAACTTGTCTAATTCTTCTTTAAGCTCATCTACTGTGTCTGATTTAGCTTCAAAATCTCGACAAAATGCACATTCATGTGCAATCATACGAGTCTTTGGATCATATTTACGAACACAAAGGAATGGTTGTTTTTGACCATTTTCCTTTTTGTAACCCCAATGACGAACGTAATAAACTGCCCATAAATTCTTCTCAATACCTGTGAACATTTCGGGCATAATACGATAAAAATTATCACCCTTTTCTAGGTTAAAATAATTTGTCTTCTTAAATTCCTTACGCTTAGCATTTCTGCTAGCGGAATTACCGAATTGATTATCTAATTCTCCACCTTGCATTTCATCATTTTCTACTTCAAAATCTACCATATTTTTCTCCATTAATTACAAAAGTTTAATTACTTTTTCTTTGACTTTTTTACTGATTTTTCCACGTTTCCTATAACCAAATTAAGCAACTCATCATAGCTTTGCAATGTGATATTCGCCTTTTCATTGATAGCCACGGTTCTCATGTTGCCTGAAAATCTTGTGCGATATTCTTCAACTAATGAAGGTGTAACACGTGGTACCAGAACATACAGATCGATTACCTCATCTGAATCTATTGCCAATGAAGATACCTTGTTTAAAAAGGTCTTCATTACATACAATGTTTGCAATACATGCCCTTCGTCATCGAAATCACGATTTTTAACCATTTTTTCAATCATGGTTTCAACAAGATTTATAAATTGTTCTTCAGATTCTATTAGTCTTTGATATTCAGCGTCCATGTACAAATCTGGACAAAGTTGTGAATTAACACCCAGCTCAAGACAAATATCTTTCATCTTATTGTTCAAGTTAGCTAATTGAAAGGAAGTGAAAGTAGTGCCCAAAGGTAAACTTGGAAGGGTGACTTTGACCATTTCACTTGCTAACATACGATGGTCCATAACAAATTCGCTCTTTCCCAAGAGTTCGATTGTTTCTTCATCAATCTTAATGAAATTAATACGAACGCGCTTCTTAATTTCTTCTTCTAATAGATTTTTTAATTCTACAAGCTTTTGGGCAGCTTCATTTTTGGCCATCTGATAAGATGGAAAGAACTTCAAATCAGCAGGTTCTTCTCTACGTAGTACAGCTTCGTTCTTTAAAATTTGTTCTCTAATAATACTTAATGACACAATTACTCCTGTATAAAATACTTGATTTTTTTCAAGGATTCTTTAAAAATTTTATTAACCTCTAAAATAGAGAGTTGCACGAAATCTGCAATCTCATATTCTTTGGCTTTTTTGTTGGATTTTAGAAAATTATTGAGAGAATTGTTATATTCTTTAGAAATAATAAAATCTTCTTCAGACCTTATTCTTTTTGCTAACTCTTCTTCTTTTTGCTTTCTTAATTGGTAGCTTGATAAGCTTACCTTCTTTTTCTTTGTAGACTTTTTTGATACTTTTGAGATGGGACTCATTTTTTTTATGTACATCCTTTAATACAACTAAGTTATTATTCAAATATAATAGTTCACTTAAGATTTTTCTATACTCATTTAAGGAAACAACTACTTTTCCTTTTTTTAAATTCACAATATTGCTTTTTAATTTATTTATCAAATGAACATGGGTATCAATATTTTTAGCAAGTGAAAGAATTTCCTTTTCCAAAGAACCTCTTTGACTTTCTAAATTATTTGATGAAATATTACCTAAAGAACTCCCCAGATTGACTAAATTTGACATATAATGCGCTACTCATGTAGCCTCCAATATAGGGAGATTAAGGTTATACTTTAAAAATTTTGCCATTAATCATGCAAGTATAATTAATAATTGGCACAGGGTTTATGTATACGTAATTGTTACTGTTATCCTTATAACCAACGCCAAAACCTAAAGCCCAATCACGTACAGCCCGACCTTTATGCATATAATCTACGGTTTCTACGTCGCCAAGCCATCCAAAAGATGCACCAACATGGACAGAACCTTTCATATTACCTTTAACATGATAATTAATAGAATGAATATGACCAATAACCGCATTTGACTGAAATGTCGCTTCTGCGTCTCTAACAGCTGACACGCCAGCTTTACCAAGATCATGGGTTACGTGAAGTTTGCCAATCTTGTAGTAATTCTTGTAGGGAATAAACTTCCAATTGCTCTTCAACTTAGCAAAGAAGTGCTCTAATTTGACTTTAGAGAAGACTCCAGCATCAAAGAGCTGGTCGATATCAGTGGTAGTCTGTTTTTGCTCTATAAAGCGAACTAGGCGGTTTTCATGATTACCTTCAATAAAGATATTGCTTTTTGCACCTAATGTGCCAAGCTCTTCTAGGCCCTTTAAACCATCCTGAATTTCTTCTTTTAAATTAATACGTCTTTCTGGACTCTTTGGGTGAAAACTGACAGGATAGAAATCGAAAAAGTCACCAAGTACAATACAATGATCTGGCTTGAAATCCTTGGCAGCTTTCATCATTAAAGCCCAAGCTTTCTTATCGTGGTATGGTCTATGAGTATCAGGTACAAACAATATTTTTTCTAATGACATTTATATAATTTCCTTCATGTATCCGTCTGGGTCTCTTTTAGGTGCAATATCACATTCAACTAACTTAACTTGATAATCGTGAAATAATTCTAAAACAGAATTTGGTATCTTATCTGGGTATCCACAAATAGAACTTGCAATCATGGTTCTATATTTTTCCAAAATAAATTTTGACATTCTATATTCAAACGTCTCATTTGGACTTGGATTAAGAGTTAAAAAAATATAATCATACGACCAAGAACCGATAACATCTTTAAATTTTAATCTATAGATAAATTTTGTAGATGTATCGGTTGTAGGCAGTAGAAAATACTCACCAATTATCACTTGATTTCCTCGGTAATACCTTCTGTTGGCTCGTAAATTTCAAGTACAACGAAGTTGTTCTTTTCACCGGACGCAACTGCGGCCTCCACTACTTGACTGATCTTGGCCCCTCTAAATGAGGATTTGACATCTTCGTCTTGTTCATGAAGATTTAAAAGCATTTTCTTAACTAGTTCATTTCCACTTGCGTCAAGCTGTTGGAGTGCAACAACTGAATTATCAGCCACAACATCTGTTGGCTTTAAAAGGTTGCGATCTAAAGCTAACTTGATATAGGCATCAAGTTTATCAACCATATTTTGCACTGAACTGGCTGCTAAATTGGCAGCATCTAGTGGACGACCATCTTGTATGGTCTTTAAAACAGCTGCTAAATGCATTCCAATTTCTGCATTCTTTTGAGTCACTTCACTTAATGACATAGCAAGTGTATTAATAATACTGTTGAGGGCTTTAACTTTAGCTTCTAAATTTACGATTCTGTCTTCCATTTTTATTTCCTTATTAAAATTCTGAATCTGAACTATCTACAACTAGCGGACCTGAAACTGATAATGCTCTCTGAACAGCTGCTACGTCTGCTGCTGCTCTTGCCGCCTGTTGTTCAAAAGTAGCAGGAGGATTTCTCTTGATACTTGGTGGCGGCATAACAATTTTTTCTGTTTCAATTTCAACACTTTCTGGTGTACCATCTGGCTTAATAATTGAAACTACTTTTTTCACTGTATTTGGTTTAGAACTTTGTTTTGGAGTCACTTGAGTAACTGGAGTAGCTTTTATAACTTCTGCTGCTTTTACCTTAACGGGTTCTGGCTCTGGAGTAACAGAAACTTCTGGAACTACTTCTACTTTTTCTGTAGCCTTTACTTCTGTGCCTTTTCTTGATAGAAGTTTTAGAAACGTAAGTTCAGTATTACTGAATCCAGGTAAATTACCTTCGCCTGAAAATACTGATTTTGCTTTTGAAATAAGGAATTCATTAACTTCCGCTTCTATTTCAGCTGCTAGGTCTACTTCATCAATACCAACAGTAACAAAAAGATTCTTGTTTACTAAGGATAAATAAAGATTTACTTTTGAAACCTTACGCTTGATATCATCAACTTCAGTTACATTTTTAGCAGCTTTTTGAACTCTAGTTACTTTGCTATGTTCTGCTGCATCCATTTTAACTTTTACAGTCTCTTCTGGGTTCTTTTTACGTTTCATATTAATTGTCTTTGTTAATTTTCTTTTTAATGTTTAGAAAAGTATTGGTTTCTGAGTTTTCGTCAAGATCTTTTTTCTTTTCTTCAATTAAAATATCTTTATATACGTGTTTTCTAAGTGTATTAATAACGTCAGCGTGTTGATTTAGCAAGGTTTTAAACGACTCTATTTCTTCTTCATGCTGAGTTAATACCTTAAGAATACCGTTATTAATCTCTTCGGCTCTTGCTTGCTTGCCTATTTGTGTGGTAGAAAATTTCACAATAATACCAATGGTATTTTGCAGTGATGACAAAGTCTCTTGAAGTTTTTGAGTTTTTTCTTCTAAAGACTTGATTTGATAGGAGTGGTTTTGATCTGGCGGTGACTTAGTCAGTGGGTTGAATGTTTTTCTTAACCAACTCAATATAATCCAAAAGGTCTCTTTTAAGCGCATGTTTTTTATAAAATTCCTTTTTATACTTCCTGGAAGAAATATCTTCTTCCAAAATCTCTGAAGTCATTCTTAATAATGAAGACATTTGTTCTTCGATATCAAGATAGGAATAATTAGAAATAGATGCAACTTTATTGCGAAAATAAGTAGACTTTTCGAGCTTTTTGCTTTTAATTTTGGATGACATTAGGGCAAGTAAAAACGATATGTACTATCTGGTAGTGGTCTTGATTGAACGTGACACCAATTTCTCTTAACAACCTTACCATTCGTTTCAGCTGCTAATTTAAATTCTTCACACTTAGGTTTTAACAAATTCTGAAATTGATCTACGGTTAAGCCATTAACGTGAAAATCAACAGCTTCGCCAGTTATATGAGCAGAAGCCTTGGCACCATCTACATGTTTGTTATAGTCAAAACCTTGGTATTCTGGATTGTCACAGTCAACACTTTTTGGTCGTATCCAGCAATGGACCAAAATTGGCTTTTTAATGAATTCACGAACCTTATCTAATCGCATACAAAGTTCTTTAATTTTTTGTATTTCGATATCAGAAGGTTTGTGGTATTCTTTTATGGAAGGTAGCCATAAAGCATCTTTCCACTTAAAATATTTCTTATCTGTGATATAGGATTCTAAATCTATTGCAGCCATGCTGAAAGATTAAGATTTTGATTTTTCAAGTGATTTTTTAACCATGGCAACAGTACAATCGTGTGATTGTTTGGCTTTTTCTTCGGAATCATCCAATAAAACCAAAGAATTAAAAAGTTTGGAATCTGAACACACTACCAGAAATCCTTTGCCATGTTTTGGAGGCATGATATCCATTTTTGTAAAGTCTGAACGTTTTAACGCAAAAGTCTCTACAAATAATGAATCAGTAATATCGGTTTTAAAAATAGATTTAAAATCTGCCAATGTTTTTCAGACCTGTTAAGACTGCCCACTTTTTCTTAAGTAATTCGTATTTCTGTTGAGGAGCTAAATGATGACCTTCAGATGATAGCTTATAGTCCCACCAAGCTATGTCTTTTTCAATTTCAACTAATTGTAGTTCAAGCTCTTCTTTAAATTCTTTAGTGGCCATATAGTTACCCTGTAACATGGCTAACATAAATTTGTCAAGCCATCTTAAAATGAGATTAACTTTCATCTTTAATTGGTATAAATGGTATTTTAGCAATATTAGCTTCTAGATACCTATTAATATAATTTAATTTATCCTTCTTTTCTTTCATTTTCTTATGGTATTCTTTGATACCAGTCTCTTCTTCTGTAGGCTCATAAAACTTGCCAAAAAATATATCCATGCCTGTATGTAAGAGAAAAAAAATGAAAAACAAGTGCTTTTTACCCCTTGACAAAGTGAAAAAAAAATTTATTCTCATTCTATAATAACTGTACACAACAAACTTGTTAATTCTTACTTGCATATTATATAAATACAGTTAAATTAATACATATTAATTATATACATTTAATTATATAAATCTAGTTTAATACACGGTTTTTTGCAATTAAAAAGGATTAAAATAAGACATGAGTTTTCTAGATCACGAATATCAGAAACCGAAAAGTACCCCAAAAATTACATTACCAAATAATGAGCTTCTAGAAACCAAAATTACAGAAATTGTCCAAAAAATAACTGCTATTGTAGGTTCTACATTAGGACCAAATGGTCAGACTATTTTAATTGAAAGACCAGATCCAGGTCTACCTCCTTATCAAACTAAAGATGGTGTTACCGTTATTCGTCAAATGTCAGAATTTGATGAAGTTAAACAACTCATTTTAGAAATGTTCAGAGATGCAGCAATCAAAACTGTTGAAAATGCTGGTGATGGTACTACTACAGCTACAATTTTAGCAGGATCAATTTTAGACAGATTGAAAAAGTATCTGAATAAAAATAAAAAAATTAGTAAACAATATGCAGCTAGAGAACTCGTTAAATACCTAAACGATGAAATTCTACCATATATAGAAAAATCATCATTAAAGATAGATCATACAAATTCACAAGAATTGCTTAAAAAGGTTGCTAAGGTTTCAACTAATGGTGATGAAGAATTAACTAACATCATTATTGAAGCTTTTGAACTTATTGGTGATAATGGTCATATTACTATCGTTGAAGAACCTGGTATACCTGGGTATGAACTTATTAAAACAGATGGTTATCCTTTTGACAAGGGTTATGAACAAAGTCTTGGTATCTTTTCAAATGAATTTATTAACGATCAAGATGCCAATAGAGTTCTGTTAGATAATCCACATTATTTATTAATCGATGGTAAGGTTTTGGAATTAAATCCAATTGTTCCTCTGTTATCCATGGTTGAGCAAGAAGTACAACAGGGTAAAATGTCACCTAATGTTGTAATTATGGCTCATCAATTTTCTAAAGAAGTTGTAGCTAAACTAGCTCAATGGTGGAAAGTAGATGGGGCTCTGAAGATTCTACCTTGTGTAACACCTATGGATATGTTGCCAAATTCTCAGTATGATTTTTTACAAGACATGGCAGCATTTACTGGTGGTAAGGTATTTAATACTCTGACAAATCCAGTTTTTGGAGCTATGCCTTCTGATCTTGGTAAACCTAGTACCAGTTTTGAATGCCAAAGGTACCGTTCAATTGTTCACGGTACTGGTAATGAAGAAACTGTCTTAACTCGTGTTAAATCCATTCTGTCACAATCTAAACAACCAAATACAACCAAACTTGCATTTTCAATTTTGGAAGAACGAGCTGGCAGATTAAGCGGAGGAATTGCCAAGCTGGTAATTAGGGGCGTTAGTGATGCCCAAAATCGTGAAACTCGTGATAGAGCAGAAGATGCCATCTGTGCTATTAGAGGGGCTATTAAACACGGTGTATTACCTGGTGGTGGTAGAATTCTGTTAAATCTATCTTTAATTGCTCAAGAAAGTCCATCTGATCTTGTTAAAGAGGTTTTAGCACCATCTTTAAGAGAACCTTTATTTAGGTTGCTTTTAAATTGCGGTTTAAGTGCCGAAGAGATTTCCGATATCACAGAAAGGTTGGTAAATAATCCAAGTCATGTATATGATGCTGTCGGAGCAAGATTTGGTTTGCCACTAGATTTAGATTTACTTGATAGTGCACCAGCTGTTAAGGAATCAGTACGCTCTGCTTTATCAATTGCTGCCACATTATCAACTCTAGGCGGTGTAATTGTACAACCTAGAAATGTTGCTGTTGACACTGCTGAATCATTATCATTTCACGGCAAGATGAGAGAATTAAATGAATCATCATCTGCTGAACTCCCACCTGAATAAAAAACTGGACAAGTGAAGAAAAAGCATATAAATTCTCAGATTGAGGGAATGTATGCCATTAGTACGATATAAATGTAATCTTTGTGATAACTTTATAGAAAAGATTATCATGAATCCTAAAAACATTGTTGGTGCAATTCCTTGTCAATGTGGAGGCTTTTTAGAGCGTAAGCTTGGAGCCCCATCCTCTTCTTCGGAAGAGAAGATAGACAGTCCTGTAGCGACCAAACCTGTCTATTACAACCGTCAAAGACATGAATGGGTAAAAGAACAAGGTGACCGTATGTTACGAGAACATAAGGAAAAAGAGTCACTAAATGAGGAAAAAAAATGAATATAGATGAAATGGAAAAGAAACTTCAATCAGATCAACAACAGGCTGATAAAGAATTGAAGCTTATCTCTTTTTTAAAAGAATTTGATGCAAACATTAGAAATACGAAAAAGTCTAGATACTCGCGCAATATTTGGATCAGCGAACGAGCTAATAAAGAAGCAACAGATTTAGATTATTATTTTGGTTGTGGTTGTTGCAGTGATACTGACTACAATGTTAGACCAGTTATGACGCTTGATTTCAATGGCGAAAAAATTCAAGTCTATGGTGATAGAGTTTACTTAGGTAACAAAGATTACGATCATTATCTTTGTCATTTTAATAGTGAAGAAGAAATTACCAAAGAAATGCAGCAATATAATTACAATCAAACTTTGATTGACAAAGTCCTTCAAAGACGTGATAGTCACCTAAAGGCACTTGAAAATATCAACAATACATTAGAAGATGTAGAGTATTAAAATGTCAAAGTGGAATGCTACGCCAGAAGAGCGTAAAAAAGATAGAGAATTACGTGAAGCAATAAGCGATAAATATCCATTGCTTTATTTTGATTATCGTCGACCTAAAAGAAACTCCTCTATGAGATATGGCATTTCTGTTGGAAACGGATGGCTTCCAATAATTGAAGAAATGTCTGCTAAGATTGAGCCTTTACTACAAAAATTTGTAAAGGAAAACCCAGGCAAAGAACATCCTTGTGCCGCTCAAATTAAAGAAAAATTTGGTGGTGGTTTACGTTTTTACATGACAAGATCACATAGTGAAATTGATAAAATCGTGGACGAATATGAAGAGAAGTCATATTCTATTTGCGAAGAATGCAGTCAACCAGGTACACGTAGAACGAAAGGAT
>JACCDR010201814.1_pt1 | contig 11669 bp, 13 predicted proteins | sample 7446431 | NCBI WGS metagenome assembly JACCDR01 (sample SAMN15323443, study PRJNA562643) | freshwater metagenome | isolation source: river surface water | place: USA:Blue River Watershed | collected 2017-08-17
ATAAATCCAGAGGACCACCACAGATGTTTAAAAAATCATTATTTGCCACCTTGTTATTGAGTGCCTTTACCGTGGTTGCTGCACCGGCACAAATTGCCGCTCCAGCCCAGTCTACCGTCGAGTCTGCCACTGTCAGTTTAGGTGTGAGTAATCAAAACGCCGCCCCAGCATCAGCATGCGGCTATTGGGATTATCGTGCTGTGACCGTGTGTGATACCGTGACTGAAACCATTGAAAAACCAGTTACCGAGTGTGAGTATCATGGTAGTTATCGTAATTACTATGAAATTGTGCGTCGTTATGATGGCCATATCACGTGCCCAGAGGCTCCAAGAGGTGGCAACTTAGTATATGAATGGCATACCACGCAAACCGTCACGCAAACACGTCAAGTTAACTGCCGCACAGAGTACCGTGATGTCTGGATCCCTATCCGTTGTGGCACTCCAATCCCATAATAATTGATCAGACCGTCAAATAACATTCGCCCCCAAGTGCAGCGGCAAGGTATCCCCTCGTGCTGCACTCAGGGTATTCTTTTGGCCTATGCATGACTTCAATCGTTTTTAAGCTCCAAATAGTTGGTCAGCGGTATGAGGTCGCCCGTGCATAGCATCACATCATCTCTGACGCTTGAACGATGACAGGAAAACAGCGTTGGCTTTTACGCGGGTTGCTGATATTGTCGATAGTGAGGTAGCTCTAACTCAGGTAGATCTAACTAAGGTGGCTTAACTCGCTGAAAACTATGGATAGGCTGCCTGCACAGTCCGAGTGTTTTCTTCACCGCCTGTTGGTGGTTTTGCATCGAGAATCATGATTATGACCCAGCCACACCCCCCTTTGTATCCGATCGGTACTCCAGGCCAGCCTTGGCAACTTGAGGAAAAACAACAATGGCTTGCTCAGCAGCGCTGGCAACGTAGTTATATGCATGAGGTGGTTCGGCCACTGCGAGAATTGTTGGCTCAGTCGGAGCTTTGCGATGTATTGGTGTTGGAGCAATATGGCGAATTAACATATAAGTCAATCGGTTATGATGATTATCCTTTATATGTCGTGCGGTCGGCGCTGTGGGATGCTACCAAGCCCATAGTGTTAGTCACCGGCGGTGTGCATGGTTATGAAACCAGCGGTGTACAAGGTGCATTAGCGTTTATTGCTCAACACGCGAAGCGTTATGTTGGCGAGCGTGATGTTGGCGAAGGTGCTGTGGCAAATTTGCTCATCTTCCCGTGTATCAGCCCGTGGGGGTATGAAACGATCAATCGCTGGAATCCTGCGGCCGTGGATCCGAATCGTAGTTTTTCGTTGGCGTCTGATTGCGCCGAAACCAAGCCGGTATTGGAATTTCTGGCGCCTTATCTGTCACAGGTGTTGGTGCATATTGATTTGCATGAAACCACGGACAGTGACAATAGCGAATTTCGCCCAGCCAAGGCCGCGCGTGATGGGGTGGTGAACCACAATTGGAATATTCCAGATGGCTTTTATGTGGTCGGCGATACGGCAAAACCAACACCGGCGTTTCAGGCGGCTATTATCGACGCCGTGGCCAAGGTCACCGTCATTGCGCCGGCGGATGACGCGGGCTGTTTGATTGGTGAGCCTTTGCAGCAACCGGGAGTGATTCACTATGACAAACAAGCGCTAAAGCTTTGCGCTGGCATGACCGCCGCGCCTTTTGTCACCACAACGGAGGTCTATCCGGACAGCCCGCGCACAGATCCGGCGCAGTGTAATGCGGCACAAGTGGCGGCCATTGTCGCGGCATTTGATTTTGCACTATCGCAAGCATCTGCGGTATCGGTATTATTGCCGCAGGATACGGCACAACTAGACAAGGATGAGCCTGCCTCATGAATACAGCGCCACACTCGGCTGAACCGGCGACAACCCCTGCACCATTTGACAATGCCTTGTTGGATGCGCAGTTTATCGCGACGGCAAATCTGACCGCACCTTTGCCGGCAGAATGGTTATATCTACCGCGCCAAGCGCTGTATTGCCGTGCCCTGTATCAGGGCATATGGTTCATTGCAGCCCTCATATTAGCGGCGGTCAGTATTTGGTTTTGGCCACGTTCGTGGTTAATGTGGCCCGCCGCCGTCATTGCCACCTCACAGTTGTTGGGGCTGTTATTGTTGCCAATCACGGTCAAACGGCAACGTTATGTGATCCGTCAGCGTGATGTGCTGCTGTGCAAAGGGCTGATTTGGCAGCGCTGTACGCTATTGCCGATGGCGCGTTTGCAGCATGTGGCGCGCCAACAAGGGCCGCTGCAGCGCTGGTTTGGACTGGCCACCGTCAAACTGTTTAGTGCCGGCAGTAGCGGTGCCGAGATTGCGCTGCGCGATATCGATAGCGTACAAGCGGAACAATTAACCTTGCAACTGGGCTTGCTCCTGAGCCAAACCGCGGAAACACTGCCTGTCAGCCGCCAAGATTCCAACGAACCAAGCTCGACCTCGGCTTCGACCTTCACTAGGGAGCAACCGTGAGTCAGTCGCCTCCTGAGCCAAGCGCAGCTCCATTTGCCAGCACTGCAACCATGCGTTCTCTCGCGAGTGGCTGGCAACGCACCTCGCTGTGGGCGCTGTTGCCACTCTTCTTGACAACCTTACGGCAAATGATCGGTATCGTGTTGGGCGGTAGCTATTTGGCATATAGCCAAACGTTACCTATTCCGCTGTGGTTCGCGCTAGGGCTTGGCGCTACCCTCGTTATCGCCAGTGCGTTAGCGCAGTGGTATCGCACAGAATTTTGTGTCACGGCTGAGGGAGTGGTCTGTCGGCAAGGGCTGTGGCAGCGGCAACAAGTACAGTTGAGCTTTGCTCGCTTACAGGAGATCCAGTGGCAACAACCGCTGTACTTCCGCTATTTATCCTTGTTTAACCTACGGTTAGATAGTGCCGGTAGCCAAGAACCCGAGTTGTTGTTATATGGGTTAAGCGTGCAACAAATGACGCTGTTCCAGCAGCAACAGCGTGCCAGCGCTGCACAGCACGACCAATCGTTTTTTCGATTATCGCTGGCGGTGCTATACGCTGGACACTTGTGGGCACCGTTATTTGCTGCTTGGTATGCGCTTTATAGCATGTTTCATTCCGATTCTTGGCTGGATGATTCCATGTTGCATTGGTCATACTGGCAGCCGTATATCGCCGATCATAACCTCTGGCCCGCATTGCTGCCGAGTTGGTTGCAATGGCCGTTGGTGGTGGTGTTTGGCGTATTGTTGTTGTTAGCCATCATGGCCATCATTACGCTGATCTGGGTCTATCCACAGCAAACCCACATCGACCACCATTACATCAGCGTCACACAAGGCACAGTGCTACGTAAACAAGTGCGTTTACCGCGACAGCGTGTGCAATTGATGATGTTACGTCAACCTTTAGTCGCGCGTTGCTTGGGGCAATGGATGTTGGTGTGGCATGGTTTTAGCCAACAGCAGCATCAGGCCAGTGCGAATGCCCATTTGGTGGGTTTATCTAGCGCCCAGGCGGCCCATTTGGCGGCCCAACTGCAACCGTTGGATATCGAAGCCCTGCAGCGCCTGGCATGGCAACCATTTGCTGATGCATGGCTACGCTTACGCTGTTGGCAGTGGGGTGTGGTCGGTGTGCTTAGTTTGGCTGGTATAGCGCTTGGGTATGCATGGTTAACCAATAGCGCGGATGCGGTGCTGGCGGGATGGGGCAACGCACCATGGCAAATGATGGCAACGCAGCCATGGTGGTGGCTACTGCTGTTGTTGGTGTGGTGCATTATTGCGCTGCGAATTGCCATGAGTTACTGCTGGCAGGGTTACTATTGGCAAGGTGATGATTTGTATATGTGGCAAGGTGGTTTTACGCGGCAATGGCTGTGGCTGCCACTTGGCCAGGTACAACAAGTGACGATGCAGCAGACGCGTTATTTTAAAGCGCATCAGATCACAACTCTGAGCTTGGATACCGCCAATGGCCGAGTGACACTACCGGCAGTGCCATGTGCGGTGGCGCAAGCGTTATATGCGCGGGTATTGCAATTAACGCAAGGCTAAAAGAGGTGACAATTGTCATCCGCAATTGCTGATAGACTGCACTGACGCAAATCGCGGTGGCGGTAGATACTCTATCCAACAACGCCATGGTGGCGTTCTGATGGAGCAGCAAAAGATGAAAACCGTAAATTCAACACAATCACCACGTAACCACAATGTTCGTTCTCACCACGTTGGTTTCCCAACTGTGCGTCAGCCGATCGCCCGCATATTGCTGGGCGCTAGCATGGTGTTCGCTTCCATACTGGTGCCGGCAGTCCAAGCGCAAGTACCATTGGTTGAGCAGATCGATATTGCCTCACAGCGCATGGACGTACCTGCATTACAACAACATGTCGCACAAGCCACCAGTGATTATGATGCCGCCTTTGCATATTATCGCCTAGCGATCACCGCGTCGGTGCAAGAAAACGAAACGCAGCTCAAAGATGCGTTGTCACAAGCGGTCACACGGCTAGAGGCGGCGCTGGAAAATACCGCGCTGGGCAACAATGAGCGGGCTGAAATCTATGCCCTATTGGCCTCGGTGCGCGGTATGCAGGCGGGTTATGCCCCCATCAAAGGTGCGTATTACGGCATGCGCTCAGATAAAGCGATCAATAGCGCTAAGCAATTGGCACCGAATAACCCTCGAGTCTTGTTGATCAGTGCGATCTTGGCGTACCAAACCCCATCGATGTTTGGTGGTGATGTGCAGACGGCTCGGCAACAGGTGGACGCTGCACTAACGGCGTTTCATCAACCTTGCCAACAGTATTGCTGGGGGCAAGCGGAGGCGTACGTATGGCGCGGTTTAATGAAAAAATCAGCAGGTGATATGGCTGGCGCCAAAGCCGATTGGGCCTTGGCAGTGCAACAAGCGCCTGGTTATCAGTGGCCACAACAGTTGCTTGCCAGCCGTTAATGGGGCATGTCGTTAGCGGTTCGCCGCGCAGTGTGGCACTTTTGTCACACTGCGCTGCGAGCGCTAGATAGGCGAAGCAATAATGGTTTAAGTGACACCATTTTAATTAAAAATGTTTTTAACAAATGTTTAGCTAAGAATGAGGTCATGCAGCTGCAGCCTGTGAGTCGTCGGCTCTGGCTGCCGAGTGATGCAGCGATGAACAAGGAGAGCGGCAATGACGGTATTACAAACGACATCGTCTTCTACGCGGTGCGATAGTCTGGCACCGTCGAGTGGATCTCATGCGGTTGCGGACGTATCTATGAGTGCCGAGCTGGTACGGCGCAGCGTTGCTGACTCGGAGCAAGATGGTTATGCCGCCTTTTATAGTGCGCAGCCCACGCACAAACGCTTTGGTTATTTTATTTTTCTTGGATTTTACTTATTACCCCCGCTGTTACAGCCGACCACCGCGTGGCAGTGGCTGGCAAACATCGCCATTTTGTGTAGTTTTATTGCGGTATGGTTGGTGATTCATCGCACGTTCCCGACGCCACAATGGCGGTGGTGGTGCTTATTATTTGCCATAGCGCTGGCCAGTGCGCCACTCAATAGCGGGGCCTTGACCTTATTTTCGTATTCGGCATTTTTTATTGGCTTATGGCTACAAGGCCCGCGTTTGTTGCTGGGGTTATTGGCATTGCTGATCACCCAAGCGAGCCTGTTATGGTACTTCTACCCCAGTGGCTGGTTACAAGGTTATGGCTTTATTGTGGCATTGGGCGTGGGGTTACTGGGGCATGTGGAACGGATGCGAGTGCAGCATCATCAGCAAACCAGCCAAAGTAAGCAAGAGCTACAAGCCTTGGCTCGGGCGCTAGAGCGTGAGCGGATTGGTCGGGACTTGCATGATTTGCTAGGGCACAGCTTGGCCAGTATTGCCTTAAAAGCGGAGCTGACCGAACATTTATTGCAACAACAGCAAACCGCGGCTGCGCTGACGCATCTGCAACAATTACAACAGATTGCGCGGCACAGTTTGCAGCAAGTACGGCAGACAGTGACGGGGTATCAGCAGCAAAGTTTAGAGGTGTGTGTCCCCGCTTTACTAACGCAGCTGCGTAGCCATGGTTGGCAATGTGAGTTGGCCGCTGACCTATCGTTATTACAACAAGTCAGTCCTGCCGGTATGGATTTAATCATCACCGAACTTTGTACCAATTTGCTCAAACATAGCCAAGGAAGCTGCTGTCAGATCCGTTTTTCCGGCTCGCCGGCACAGTGGCGACTGGAATTTATCGATGACGGAGAGCTGGAGAGTTTAACGCCTGGGCATGGCTTGCAGGGGATTGCGCAGCGGATGCAGTTGGTCGGCGGCCAATTTACCTGGCAGCTGGCGCCAACCCGTTTTATCTTGACCTGGCGCAGCATGGCATAACACCGCCGTCATCCCTAGGCTGGTGTCGGGAGAGGTGAAAAATGTGGACCAGCTAAGCTCGTGCCGATGCGTGTTGTTTGGCGTTGCCCCCGCAGGGCGCTGCACGAGGCTGGTTGCAACAGCTAAGACATGAAGGATGTATAGCGATGAAAATACTGTTAGCCGAAGATCAGGCCATGCTACGCAGCTCGATCGCCAGTTTATTACGATTGCTGGGGCAGCATGAGGTGGTCGACGTCGAAGATGGTGTGGCGGCAAAAAAGCAGCTGCAGCAGCACCCCTTTGATTTGTTATTGACCGATATTGAAATGCCGCACCTGACCGGATTAGAGCTCGTGGAGTGGTTAAAGCTGCCAGCGTCAGGTGTGAAAAAAGCGCCGAAAGTATTGATTTTGACCACCTTTTCTCGGGCAGGTTATATCAAACGCGCCTTAACAGCAGGAGTGGATGGTTTTTTACTCAAAGATGCCCCTGCGACCGAGTTGATGACGGCGATCGAAAAAGTGATGGCCGGTGGCAAAGTGATAGCGCCGGAGCTGGCGATGTTGGGGCTTGGGCAAGAAAACCCGCTCAATGATAAAGAGCGGCGTGCTTTACGCTTAGCTGCGGAAGGCAAATCGACCAGCGACATCGCCCATAGTCTGTATATCAGCGAAGGTACGGTACGCAATTATTTATCTGAAGCCATGGCCAAACTGGCGGCGGCAAACCGCATTGAGGCCGCGCGCATCGCGATGCAGCGCGGCTGGTTGTGATGGTTAGCGATGCGCCGATTCTGACGCAGATGCAAGGCTCGCGTAATGGTTGGCCAGCATTTGCCAGGCCAAGCGGCGCTGCTCGGTGTGGTTCAATACCGCTTGATCGACTAACCCCACCGCAAATTGCGATTGTTGTACCTGATAGGCCTCTTGGATATGCAATAACAATTGCTGAATACTGGCTAAGCGCTGGTGCTGCGCTTGCGCCAGGCTGATTTCCAGCTGACAGCGCAGTTCATACAGCGGTAAGGCATCAACGCTGGTGGCTAATCCCACCTGTTGCTTTTGCAAATGGATAGCAATGCTTTGTTGAATGAGCTGCAGACGCTGTTGTTGCAAAAGCCTATTTTCGGCACTTAGCGGATGGTTGAGACTAAAACTCATGGCATCGGCGATGACGGTATTCGCCATTTGGACACCAGCGTTGTTATAGGCGCTGTTATTGGTGCTGTTATTGGTATTGCTCGCAAGCGGTTGGACCGCGCCAGATGTTAGCGCGGCTGGCTCGGATTGCGCTGATGTGGTGTCGGGCTTGGGTTCACAACCGGCTAGGCTAATCACAAGCAAGGTCCATGCGGTTAACCCCAACCGGGTTCTGCTTGCATTTTGCCGAGTCGACATCATCGCTATCGCGTTATCCTTGGGTGGTAGCAGCATAAAATCCTCGTTGAACATGACTCACACTGGCGAGTTTGAGGGGAAGGCCGGTGATGGTCTGATCGGCGCTTGTCTTATGGGGGGTCACATCACTGCCGGTGAGCAGCGCGGGCCATATCATTAGACATATCGTTGTTCATGTCGTTACCCATGTCGTTGCCAATGTCATTGACAATAGCCTAGCGAGGGTTGGCTGAATTGTGGATGAATGTGAGGGACCTGTGTGGAAATTTGCCATGCTGGTAGCTGCCACGCGATGTTGGCCACAGGCACCCCGTCTACACCATAGTTTACTTGGCATTCTGCCCGTATAACGTGCGGATCCAGCGCTCTTCATTAATAAAATTCCAGCTCCATGCTGCCCATTTGGCATCTAAGCCGGTGGCGATGGCGGCCTCTACATTCATGCCTTTGGCTTGCATTTGCTGCACCTCGGCGTGCGTTTGTTCCAACATTTGCAAAAACCGAGTTAAGCCGGCTTTGTCCATCAAAGGGCCGTGACCGGGAATGATTTTGGTCTTTTCATCAATGGTGGCCAGCACTTGTTTGACGTTGGCGATATAACCTGCCACCGAGCCACCACTGTTAAGGTCGATAAAAGGGAAACGATCGGCAAAAAACAGATCGCCCATATGGATCACATTCACCTGCTGAAAGCGGACAACCACATCGGTATCGGTGTGGCTGGGCGGCATGGCTTGTAGCTCCATCACATGCGGACCGAAGGCCAATGTTTCGCGTATTGCGACTGTTTTGGTTGGCAAACCGGCACGGTTAAATTTGTCGTCCGCGCGCAAGCGCTTGCTGGTATTGGGGTGGGCGATAATTGTCGCACCTTGCCCCATGATGGCATTGCCATCAACATGATCTTTATGAAAATGCGTATTGACCAAGGTGCCAATTTTATGATCTTTTGCTAACCGGTTTAGCTCGGCCTGCAGCTGTGGTGCTGTGGTAGCGAACTGGGCATCGATCAACACACTTTGCGCACCATTAGCATAAAACGCCACATTACCACCGCTGCCACTGATCATATAAAGCCCAGGGGATAGCTCGGTACTTTGTAGCGTGGTCGCCGCCGATAAAGCGCCACTGGCAAGCATCAACATGCTGACCAGACTGGCACAGACCCGATGTCGCCACAGGGGGCGTATCCGCAGTAGGCGCGCGGCTTGGCTGGCGGCGCTTTGGTGAATATGAGGTGAGCCTGTTGGCGTGACGGTGGTGGTGGTCGCCGTATGTGCGGCAAACATAGATGTGTTCATGGACGTTCCTTGGCGTGTGGCATTCAGCGTCGCTGTTTGCGGTTATTTTGTTTGTATAAGTGAAACATTGCTGTTTGGATCATTGACCATGTCGCTGGACGGGATTTGAGGCACTGGACAGGCGATATGGTGCTTTACATCAGATGTGGCGGTTCGCTCACTGCCGCGCTGACGGTCTGCGCGACGTGCTTCAGATGATTACGGCTGACCGGAATTTCTGCGCCATTGCATAGGCGCAATACGCCCGCACGACCTTGTTTTTTCAACGCTTGGATAGCAGTTTGATTGACCCAATATGAGCGATGTGGTTGCAGTCCTGGCAAATGTTGACAGGCCTCCATGGCATCGCGCAGATTGCACAATATCAAGCTACGCCCCTGCCGTGTCACGACCAGCAAGTAATGCAGCTCAGATTTTAGGTACAAAATATCTCGGCCAATGTCCGTCGGGAGCTGCGCCCAAAAGCTATGTTGCAGGTTAGCTGTGTCTTGACGTGGCGGCAGGCCGGTGGTGACCGCTATCCCGGCTGGTTCTGTAACTTCAGTGCCTTTCGTGACGGAGCTTTCTCTTACAGCGTTTTCTATATCAGCGTTTTCTGTGACAGCATTTGCAATGACCGCGTTTTCTGTGACAGCGCTTTCTGTGACAGCATTTGCAATGACCGCGTTGGCCATGACGCTGTGGTGCTGGGCTTGTGGCGTATGCAACGGTTGGGTGGTTGATGATGGCGGTAGCAGTTGAAAGCCCATCACCCAAGGCGCATTGATGGCCAGCCAACAGATGATCACCGGCGGCATCACCCCAGCGGCTTCATCCAATAACAGCGACACCCAGTCATGTAGCTGGGTGGGCCAAGGCGTGTTTTCTACGAGCAGATCTGAACAAAGCGCAAAAGGCACAAATGCGCTGGCGCCGATGATGCCGGCAAGCCCCAAACGAAGCCAAGATGAGCGCATTGAACTCAAACGCCCTGTAACGATAACTTTGTAGCAGATGATCATAAACAGCATTGGCACGAGCGTTTGAAACAACCAATGCAGTAGATGTACAGCATAAGGGACCTGAGTCTCTGCACTTATCAAGCTAAACAATACGCCCAATAAGGCGGCTACCCATAAAAAATAGCGGCTAGGTGCCACATCATTCATTGAAAAATGCCTGTGTGGCGTCGGTGATACCACATGGTGTTCGCCGGCGCTGGGGGCGACATCGTGGTGGTGGCTGGTTTGCGTCGAGTGGTGTTGAGTCATGCTGTCTTGGGTTATTTCAGGCAATGGTCAGCTGCCCTTTGGTGCAAAAATCAGCCCTTTGGTGCATTGCCGCTGGGCCATCCATGGATCTCACACATAATCTAGCAATGACAATTCATGACAAAAGGCATCGACCATGAAAAAAATTACCTTGATCCACGCCAGCTGCATCAGCATTGCTTTTTTATCGTTCACTACTGTGGCGGCTGACGCTTTTTATGTCAAACCCTATGTTGGCATTAGCTATATGAATGATGTGACAACAACGCAAGCACCGGCTGCGGTGGCGGTGGAATTGGAAAAAGGCATGGTGCTCGGTGCTGCATTTGGGTATCAGTATTCGTCGCAATTGGCGGCCGAAGTCAGCTGGGAGTATCGCAGCAATGATAGTGAAACCTTGGTTGGTAACCAGTTTTATCCTGAGGGTAATTATGCCGCCAATCTCATATTTGTGAATGGGATCTATACACTGCAACCTATGGCAGGTATCACGCCATATGTTGGCCTCGGGGTTGGCTGGATGCAGGAAATTGATATTGATTTAGAGCGCAACGGTGTTGAGCTGTCGTATTCAAATTCCGGCAAATTTAGCTATCAAGGTTTTATCGGCCTGCGTTATCCGCTCTCTTCGACATGGTCGCTGCACTCCGAATTGCGCCATGCCGGTGGTAAATCGGGTTTGTTAAAAGATGAAAAAACCAAGCAGCCACTGGCCGATCTCAATTACAAACCTTTCACCTGGCAATTTGGCGTGACATATCTCTTTTAATACTTTAGGTCACCTCAGTGATGCGTGATAGCGATGCCTCGGGTATGGCATGGGTATGGCATGGGTATGGTTACGGCATAAATGCGCTGATGCTCTATACCGCGCTGCTGCGAGGTGGTGCCGTTAAGGTTCACCAGAGATTGACGATCTACCAGAGATCGAAGGTGAGCCCGTGATCGACGGTTTACCACTGATCGCTGGGGTGATGGTGAGCGATGCCAAGATATCTAGCAACAACTGTTGTTGTAATGGCGGTTGTGGCAGGCCATCGGCCATAAACCACGTGGCATCAGCCTCTAAGTGTGGACCTATCACCACCACTTTGCCGCGGCCAAACGGTGAAACGCGCGCAGCGATCCGTTTACTGTTGGCATAATATGCGAGGGCTTTGGCACCTTTGGGCAATGTTTGACCAAAATGCGGCCCCGCTTGCATATAAACGTGTCGTGTTGGAGCCGAGGCGACCTGAGGCAACGGCGCGGCCGGTGCGAGTTGAATGTTCAGTAATTGTGGCCGCATATCATCGCCTAGTTCGGCGTCAACGTCATGGAGTTCAATCAGGCCAAAGGCCGCCAGTTCTGCCGAGTTATCGGCATAT
>JACCDR011970435.1_pt1 | contig 11669 bp, 12 predicted proteins | sample 7446431 | NCBI WGS metagenome assembly JACCDR01 (sample SAMN15323443, study PRJNA562643) | freshwater metagenome | isolation source: river surface water | place: USA:Blue River Watershed | collected 2017-08-17
AGCAAAAACATCGAAATATTTTAAGGGGCCAGGAGCATGGACAGCCATAGGAGCAAACGTGCCTCCTATAGCGAATTCCTTGCCATTGTAGAGATTGCCGCCCTGATAATCGCCAGCAAGGTTACCGACGTTCGGAATCGTACCATCAGGCGCAGTTTCGCCTTTAAATTTCAAAGGACCGCCTAATGCCTGAGAATAAACATTAGTGTCGTTATAGACATTCTTATCGATTGCTTCTATAACATAATTGTCTAATTGTGATAACAGATCTGCCATATTATTAATTAACGTCCCGATGATTTTACTTGCTGTTTTGCCACCTTTTTCGCAACAACTTCAGAATCCATTTCAATAGTAATGGTCGAAAATAAATTAGCTGGAACATTAGAATTTCCAAAGTTCATAGGACCAGACATGCCTTTTTTATAATTCTGCAATATTGTATCAGCTTCTTCCTTGTCTGTTCCTGCGCGAGCCAATTTTCTAAAGAATAATTCTTTAACGTCGCTGTCTTCACCTTCAAGATTGTTAGCAAAATTCTGTAATGCCTCGCTACTAGCTCCTTTTTGCAATTCCTGAAACTGAGTAACTAAATTCCTTGCGTTAGGAGAATCAGACCAATCCGTGATATTTTCCATCGCTTCCGCCATACTATCAAGCGAATTAGTAACGCTATTAACGGTTTTTAGCACCTTTTCAAAAAGACTATTTAAACCATCTCCTTTTTCCATATTGCCAGCAAATTCAGTAATGCGATTCGCAAGCCCTTCAATAGTAGATTTAAATATATCGGCGCCTTTGCTAGCCATTTCGGTAGCGCTATTAAACCCAAGCCATTTTGCTGCAACTTCACCAATTGCTCTAAACAAAATTTGAAACTCTGCCTGAGTATTGACTAGAACAGAACGTAAATTACCTAAACCACGATCCCAATCCTGAGTAACCTTAAGCGACCTTTCCTGCGCTTTAACCTGTGCTAAAGCTTCCTTGCGTGCCTTTCCGCTGGAAAACGCTAAAGCAGCTTGCTTACGATCCAGATTGGTCGTTTCCATTAAAACGTTTTGTTCAGAAACACTTAATGTATTAAAGCTTTTCCCTGTTCGCTCTAAGGCTTCACGAATCATTTCAAAGCGCTTCTCAGGACTTTGCTCTAAAAGCAATTCCATCGAATTAATGGTCGTTCCGAAAGCAGCATTTAACTTAGACGCTACGTTTGTCGTGCCTTCAATTGTATCTAATTGCCTACCGAAAGCAGCATCAACTTGCTTTATATCTAAGCCATAGCTACGCGCTGCAGCCGCTGAGCGCTGGAATTCTCCAACATTGGCCGTGCCAAAACGATGTAGTAAATCTATATTTTCGCCAATATCACGTCGAATTTGCTGAACTGGAACACCAAATTCTGTCTGCAAATTAATGGCATTACGCATTTCGCCATCTAAAACCTTAAGACTTCCGCCTGTCTTAAGGAACGCATTCATTAATTGTCCGGTTTGCTCGGCTCCTAAACCAACATATTCCGATAATTTAAGTGCAGATCGTAAAGCTGTATCAGGAATAGCAATCGTACTCATAGACGCTGCTATTTGCATTACAGCCTGCGCACCAGCACCGAAATCCAGACCCATGCGACGGAAGGTTTCACCTGCGCCCATAGCCTGAGAACTTAATTTAGCAACGGCACCGCCTGTATTTCCTAAAGTTTTACCTAAATTTGCAGTCGTAGGTAAAACAAACTGATCGATATAATCCCAGGTGCTGAATATAACAGTTTTTAAACCACCTAAAACAGAATCTAAGACAGCAATACCCGTCGTAATAGCCGCTGCACCACCAATCGCTAATAAGGTTTTACTGCCTTTACCTTCATCCTGTTTCTTTTGAATGTCTTCAAAACGTTTCTGTATTTTTTCTAACTGTTTATCGAACTGATCTACATGAGCATCTTTAAGATTTTCTCGAAACTTCTTTGTGCCATCAGCCATAGCCTGAAAAAATTGCTTTTTGACAGGCGTAAGTTCAAAAGTACCATCTTTTTTCAGTTTTGAGCTATATTTCGAGAAATCTGCAGCTTCTTTATTTATTTTCTGTAACTGAGGCAGAAATCTAGCCGGACCTTCCATTCCTTGCGTAAAATCGTAACCTTTTTTGCTTTTCGGGCCGCGCTGCATGAGTTTATTTGCTTGCTGCGAATGCATAGGGACGCCAGCTAATTCTTCAAGCGATTTTGCGCTTGCAGGAGCCGCAGAAAAAGCAAAACTGTTTTTATTCGGCGGTAAAGCCGGTGGTTGTTCTCGTAAATTCGGCAAACTCGGAGTTACAGACCGTGCTAAAGACTTAAGAGACGGTGGCTTATTGCGAGAAAAGTTTTTCCGCATAGTTTCAAAGGTAATATCCAAATTCTTTGCAAATTTGGACATATCCTTTAATTCTTCGTTAGCAGCCGCTGCCGCTTTTTTGCGCTTATCCGCTAATTCAGCAAGATCTTTCGCTACGTCGCGCATATAAGCACGCGATTTGCGAGCCTCACGGCTCATAGATTGCGTAATACCCGCTAATTCGCGGGCTAGTTCTTTGGGATCTAGAGGATTCGGAGGGTCTTTCTCTGCCATTATTCTATCGTTTCCTTAAACTTTACATAACTACCTACGCCAGATAGTTTTTCTTATAAAGTTTCCATCGCCATTGCTGCAGGTAAGGAAAAGCAGCCACAACAAATGGCGATGCAAGCAAACGCAGGAATGCGAAGAACAGGTACGTCCATATCTTGTACTGTACGTACAGGAATACAGGCAACCAGATCCACCAGGGCATCGTGTAAACGAAGAAACCCCATATGGCCGTGAATGCTAAAAACATAGCGGCCTCCTAGCTATAGTATAGCATCCGGAAAGCACGCCGCAACGTTATCTTCTGGTGGGAGACTGGAATACAGCCGGCTTCGCTACAGGCCGTGACTCCATCGGACCTGTCTTGGGCATAGGCTTTTTAGGACGGGTGTTATTTCGTTGTTCTTTAGGAGTGGTTAGCTCTTGATGCTGCCGTATCAGGTATTTACGTACCTGAACAGGCAGCCAGTATGCGTCCCAATACCCCATATGACATATGAGCGTAAGGTAAGCAAGGTCGTCTATAAACAGATATTGCTTATTAGTCGAAATCGGGCCAAAAAAAGTTTGCGCCCAATGGGACGCTTACCTCACTTGTCACGCTGCAGTGACGGCATTTAACATCCTGAGTCATATTTAATTCCGGCTCTATCTTATCGATATAAGACCGTAATGCTCTGGAATCGCCTGCCCGTAAATTCGAAATAATAGTTTGAATTTTAAGGCGATCCGTCTCGCCATTAAGAGAAAGAATAGAATACAGAAGACGGTTTGTAACGCGGTTTTCAACCTGACCGCCAATCTTCTTTTTCCTATCCTCTATTTCGTTTAACGCACGTTCATCTGCGACAGTAAGCAGCTTAAACGTCACATTCCAACCGGATAAAGGCAGCTTATAAGAAAACAAATTTTGATATTTTCCTACAGGCTCTGCACCTAAAGGCTTATACGGTAATTGATTTAATTGAAAAGTATGATCAAATGTTTCAGAACATTCTGGACACGTCACTTTTCCTTTATGGTTCGGACCGTAACCAACCACACGAATTGCAACTAATAAAGCATTGCGATCACCAACTAAAAGCGACGTAATATCGACAGATTTATCCTGTAAACACGCTTTAACCAATTCATCAACAACAGTTCCAGCTTTAATCAGCGCCTGAGAACTTAATAAATCTTCTTCGCGCGCCGTCATAGAACGAATTTCAACGGCTTCTTGGTCATGAAAAGGATGATCAGGCGGATAAAGCTTACCGGCGCTAGGTAACGCAATCAATTCAACAGGAATATCTAAATTTAATTGCTTAGAAATAGTCTCTATTTTCCCGGCATTGCCGCGAAAAATATCATTCGAAATGTTAGTCATACATAATCCTTAAGGTAAAATGAGAAAAACTACGGAAGGTAAATCTATTAAAATTCGAGGACGGCTTGGTCAAACTGCAGAACTAAGTCGATAGTCACTAAATCGTCAGAAGAGTAATCTAAATCACCCCAATTACTGTCCTGAATCCATGCGCCTTGTAATGTCCATTGCTGCGCAACCTGACCAACAGGATCTAACAGTTTTAACGAAATATCCTTTTTGTACATTTGGGCATAACCCATCCTGCCGGTTGTGTTTTCCCAGACAAGTCTTATCCATTCCATTACTTTTTGCGAAGCGGAAGGAACAATCGGATCATACAGAGAAAGGCTAATGGTATCCCAAGTACCTTTACCTGCAATCGTGCGCCTTTGGTTAATGTAATCAATAACCGTTTGCCCAAACGTAAGGTGCGGACGGGTAGCACTATGCGCAAGAAACGCATCTATGCCATTTATTGAGATTATCCACCTAAATTTTCTCAGCGGCTCGAAGGTATCCGCGAGCATATGCTGTATATCAAGAACTTCAGCCAATGTCTTATATTCTCCTTATTCTAAATATAACTACCTTCGATTTTTACTGAGAGAAAGTAGCCCCCGTACGGCTTATTACGAAGTCAATTACAATTTCTTCAGCAACGCGGGTCGGCTTCAGGTAAATTTGCCCAGCCATAATATTACGATCCACCAGATCCGGCGTATTGGTCGTATCATCCATAACGACGCGGAATTGTTCAATACCGTTTCGGGTCTGAATATCCAGTAAAATAGGATTAACTAAGTTACGGAATTTCGTCCATGTTGCAGCATTGTTCGCCTCGAAAACCAGATACTTAGTTACGGAAGCAATTAATTTCTTCGCACGAATCAGTAAACGACGAACATTAATACGATCCAAGGCAGAAGCTTTTTGCTGTAAAGTCTTCTGACCCCACACCACAATTCCTTCGCCAGGGAAATGCGCAATCGGATTAATACGGGCATCATACAGCATGTCCCGTTCTTCCTGCTTTAAGCGATCCAACACTTCAACAACCGTGAAACCGATTGTATTGATGTTTAAGCCGCCTCGATTCAGACCGGCAGGAGCATACCAGGGAGCCGCAACGCGGTCCGTATAGGCGATTGCACCCGCTGCAGGAACCGATGCCGGAACCGTTACAATCTTATTGGAAACCGGGTCCACAACTTTAACGCTGGGATAATAACAACCAGTATAATTCGTATCATAACCCAGCGTGCTAACATTTCCAACCGCACTGGTAACGTCGCTGCCAGAAATATCCATGATGTAAAAAGCATCACCGCGTTCTTCAACTGCAGAAATCGCATATTTCGTAACAAGGGACGACCAAATACCAGGAATTACCAACATATTAATGTCAATAAAGTCCGGATCCTTAACGCAATCAACACCCTGGCGAATAGCCTGCGTACCTAACTGATTTGCAAGCAATAATTGCGTTTCATTCTGCACAGGGTATTTGCTTCGCACATCCCAACCGTCGAAACCGAAAGCAACCGGCACAGTAAATTGCGCATGTTGCGGATCCAACGTGGTATACCCTAAGTTCAGGCCAGGAGCCTTTTTGCTGCTATTCAGCGTCGGAATATACGTTAAATTGCCTTCAATGTTTCCAGAGACGAATTTTAAGCTGAAATTCGTATCAGAACCCGACATGGCAGGAAGCATTTGGAAACGACCGGACACGTTACCCGATAATTCGTATTCCACGCCCCAATTGACGTAAGTTTTGGTTTCGGCCTGCGTCTCTTTATCCAGTAAATCCTTCACATAAGGCAGATCCCGAATCGAAATCTGACCAGCGCTTAAACCTAAAGCGCCAGAATTAACCATTAAACCAGGCTTTGCTAATCCTCGGAAACCCCAAGGAAGCGACTCAGCCGGGTAACTTCCAGTAGTCATTTCAATACGAATTAAACGACTGGTATTTTCAAAAACGCCATTCGGAACAATCTTATCTTTCGTCGCATCATACTGGTGAAAACGATCACCAATTCGTTTTGCAACGTAATTGTTCGAAGCCGGATTCAAATCGCAGCTAGGGAAATTCTCTAGAATAATCGGCTGACGATCCGTGTCGTTGTAAGCGCGAACCTGCACATCAAATTTACCGTAAGGATTAACGGCAGGGATAGGCGACGTGGTGATATTTCGTACCACAATCTTAATATTTTTATTTTCAACCTTACCGTGTCCTAACGTATGGAAACGGAACAGATTGTATTCGGTAGAACCACCGAATTCCTGCGAATTAACCCAAGGGCTAGACGCAGAATTGTAACCAACCTGGAAATTGGTCATGCCGCTATAATTTGACGCAGCATAACTTGCGCTGCCAGCATTCGTTAATTTAAACGCATAATCGTAAGCGGCTTTAAGGTAGTAACCGGACGAATAATACTGCGTCGGATCAGTATTTAAAACTTTCTTTATGTAATTCGCAGACGAACTTAATAAAGAAGCGGTAACCGCTAAAACATAACCGTTCGAACCCGAAATACGTAAATCAATTAAATCGCTACCGATACCAGTAGCCGTTACAGTAGAGCTACCAGAAACCGCGATTAAAGCTTGCAAGCTTGCCGTGCTATTATAAACAGCATTAATGCCCCACACGGCATCAACGGCATAACCAGGCGTCACACCAACGCCATTCACAACGCGACCCGAAGGGCCTAAAACTCGAACTATGGTTGCCTGCGCGCTATTTCGCATATAAGCGCGGACGGCGTACATCATGGGATGATTTTCGTCTAAATCACCAAATATTTTAGCAGCTTCACTGTAGGTAGAGGCAGTATAAGGCACAAATGCAGGGCCTCTAGCCGTAGTACCGATAAAGGCTGCACCGATGGATCCTACGGCTGCCGGCAGATAAGATTGATCAATTTCTCGCGTAATTACTGCCGGTGAAACAAAAGTCTTGGCCATATTGTTTTATAATACTCCTGGAGTGCCTTTTTTAAAGTATAACTATAAATTTTGCCCTAAAAAAGCAATTTTATGTCCATTTTAATTATGTCGATTTTTTTTCAATGTCTGATAATTTCGCATCTTTTTCCGTTAACTGAATATCAACAGAAGTTTGCTGTTGATACACTAAGGGCGCATTATTAGAAGTATCGCTGCCTTTGTCACGTCCATAAGCTAACGCTTCATCATCAGGTGAAAGAATCAGATAAACAGGCACTCGTATTGCGTAAGAATAACGAATTAATCGTTCAGAATCAGTAAATTCTTCTAAATTTGACTGCGAAAGGAAATCTCCATCTCTAAATCCTACGAAATAGTAACCTTTATTGCCTTGCGTGCTTTTTCCCACACCTTCATATGTAACAGGCATCACAAAAGAGTCAGAATAATCAAAATTGTAGAAAATTTTCTCTAAAATATCGTTCATTTGGTTCTGATACTGCGTCCAAATGGTTATTTCGTACGTAAATTGGCAGAAATCCGGAAATGGAATCGTTAAAATGTCTAAAACTTGCTGAGATTCCTTCGCTTTAGGAAACCCGTTCGTTCGCCGCTGTTCCTGTAAGGATTGAAACATGGGAGTTTTAGGGTTTTGACGCTTTGTAACAGTAATATACGACGTTTCTATACCCATTCCGCCGAAACCTTTTTCTCGGCTAATGTCTGTGCGGCGTATAGAAATAAGAGGAAGGATTAACGTACCATTTTCATCGCGAAACCCTTTGTCTTCATCAATTGCTTTCCAACGTTCAGGACTTGCAAAAATTACAGGTACTTTTTTTCTTATATCCTCGCCTGCATCAACGGTAAGCTGCAGCTTGCGATCAAAATAATCCACCACAGCTTGATCCACTGTTCGGATTTTAACCGTCGATATTTCGTAGCGACCTTTTTTGTCATTGAATGCATTGTTCATTTTGTTGTTTCTGCGCGACGAATTTTTTCTAATACCACATATACAAGCTTCTTATCAGAAACAGCAATAACAGTATTTCTTAAAACTTTTTGAAGGGCTTCTTTTATAATATTCCAAAATGTGTCAGAACCTCTAGTTTTATATAGATCTGACCATTGCTTATTCGGAGTCGCTTGCATTCGAGTAGATAACAGTTTTATAGCAACGCGCGCATCATCATCAAAAATAGGCTTAATACCTTTATTGCGATTGAACGTGTCGCTATTCAACAAATCCGCGATTACTTCCATGTCACTATAAGAAACTTCTGTATAATCTTGACGACCATTTACTGACGGGTTTTCTATAATCAGCGGTTTCGTTAATGCCTGAGACGTAAAAAATACGGCTTGTGAAGGTTCATTCCCATGAATTACCCCAGAGCCTCTATCGTAAAATCCTTGTATTTTGTATTTGCGCAACAGTAACGCAGCCCAACGCTTACTGTCTCTGTTAGCTTCTTCGCGAGTTATACTCCAAAAAGCGTAAGGAGTAAGGCCAATATCTTTAAACGTATAGCGAAACCTTGGGTTTTCGCGCATAGCCTCTTCAATAAGATTTTTTAATTCAGCATCACTGACAAGACTGCTTGGATCGGTAGCTCCTAATTTATTTATGACAACAATTCTTGACCCAGGTCGGTAAGAAAATGCAACTAAATATTTTCTCTTCCCTGCGAAGGGGACGCGACCGTCTAGGAATGTATTTAAGTCATAAAGGGAATACGCTGGATAGCTGTATATTCCTATTGGGGTATTAAATGTAGAGCTAGGATTTATTCCTAATTTTGGTATATCGCTATACTGAATAAACAGATTTCCATCGGATTTGTGCTGTTCATAAAGTTTCTTAAATTCATCTACGGTATTGTATTTTACACCTGTTTGCTGAGCATAACGTTGCTTTTCTGCTAATGTCTCAAGCAGTATTTTCTTAAGTGCCTTCATTTTCTATTTTAAATTGGCCAGCACGCGCCTTTCTGCACCTAGCCTTTACCTGTACCTTGTGTTCTACCTGACCATAGACAATATCAGGTTTAGTTAATTCCTCAACTTCGTAGAAATTCTCTCCAAACTTAACAAAATCACCATTCTTCGGTTCAATTTGTCGTTCGCGCAGTTCATGCAAATGAAAATAGATCTCTATGCTGTAAAGAGTATCCTCAGTAAATTGCGATGTGGTCTGCGTAGGAGCCTCGTAAAGCACTAATGCATTGATTTCTAACGGAACGTAGACAGTTTTACGTATAGCTTCACCGTATAAATCATCACCGTTCGTCATTCGTTCCGAAACAGAATAATAGACAATCGTTTGACCAACGATTTCCTGGATTAACTCTTTACCAATGGCGTTAAAGAAATTAATCTCTTGATCGCCTATAAATAATCGTCTTGACATTAGCTTTTCTTTTGCCGCCGTTGCATCTGAGTATATTGTAAATCTCTAATGAAAGAATTTATTGGTGAATTTCTTTCAACAGGTTGACCATTACTTGCCAGCACCTTAATTGCTGCAGGAATCGTATTTAGAAACACCATTCGCAATTCTTTATCGTTCAATACGCGGTCAATTAGTTCTTCACGGTCTGTTTCGGACGGCAAATAACCTAATTTATCTGTAGCATTACGGATTTCTTCGGCAGTAGGATGCCAATTTCGCTTACTCATTAAAGCATTATATAGCTGACTAAGCTCGCCAGACAAACTACGCACATAATCTTTATTTCTTGGTGAATTATCGACTACCATGACCGATTGAACAACGTCTTTTCTAAAAAATACGGCCTGCGTCGGCTCGTTTCTATAAATGGAGCCAGATCCTTCGTCAACTAAGCCTAAAATACCAAATTTCATCCACAACGTAGTCGTTTTTTCTTGCGAGAGATTCTTATCTCCATAGTAAATCGTTGGATTTCTTAACAAGTTTTGTATATTTAGTTGCTTTACTTGCGACGGTATATTATACTGCTTTGATTGCTGCGTTTTATAGGCAATTTGATCAGGTGTCTCTATCGCCACAGAACTAAGCAATTTCTGCAATTTTCCTTGTGCTTCACCGGACGTTTTCTGCGTATCTACTTCGCCATTCGAAGCAATATAAATTATACTGTTTCGATACTGAGGGTTTATTTTAAAAACAAATATATACCGTCTCGTACGTCCTACAGGCACGCTACTTTTCGATAACTGTCCATTATTTGCAAGGAAAGGCAAAGGATAAGCATAAATCCCTACAGCAGTACCGTAACCACCGCGTGGATTAAACCCCAATTTCAATATATCTTGATAAGAAATGAAGTAATTGTCTAAATCTTGTTGGTGCTGTTGAATGAAGTTTTGAAGCTGAGAAAAAGTAGAGTATTTTTCACCCTTCTCCTTGCTAAAGCGCTGCGCTTCAATGAAAATTTTCTTTAACGACAAATTCATTATTTAAATTGGAGTAAATGGGGTTCCTCATATCCCCACAACCATACCGAACTTACTTTCCATTTACCTTCTGGTTGTATGTCTGCAAATCGTCTTTCTTCGCCCGGATGGACATATTCAATCGTCATATGCGGTGTATAATCAGGGTGTTTGCTGTCAATTTCAATCCCATTAGCCGAAAGACGATCTTTTAATACTTGTCGAAAAACTCGCAGTGGCTCACTGATAATCTGAGAATGATAAACCTCTGCATCGCTGTTGGAAAATTTGTTTACTGAACCTAACTCAATAGCAAAAGGCACTGTTTTCTTGCATACTGATTTTATAATGCTTACTATTTTAGGTTCAGATTCAAGCGGCATTTCTCCGAAATATGCAATCGTGATATGGTGCGGAGATGCGTCTTCTCCTTCTCGTCCACCCTCTGGAAACTGTTCAGCAATTTCTGACGGTGGTACAACAACCAAGCAAATACTTTGTCCTATTTTTCTGTCAGAATTATTGTATGAATAATCCAAAACTTTATAAATTTGCCTTAGATCCACTTACGGATACCTGCCTAGGTAACTCGTAACAGCACTCCTACCAATTAAAGGCGCATAATCAGTAACTTCACCGCTAACGTCGCCAGCATCATCGTAACAGTGCGGATCTTTTTTCAGGCGTCGCAACGCTTTATAGATTGCTAATTCAATATTCTTCTTTCCTTCCTGCGATTGTAGCTCCGTAACCACGCCTAAACGCAACGCATCTTCATCAAAATCGTCTAATTGAGATCCGGACAGCTTATCATACAATTTTGTATGAAAAAGACAGCGTACTTTCTCCATAAAAGCGTCTTCTTGAAGGATTTTTCTTACTATTTCAGTCAATGTCTTCATTATTTTACCCTACAAATATTGGCATAAATATCTTGCTAAGCTGTTTTTGAAGCATATCAGCTTGATCGCTCTGAATATTAGCAAGATTCGAGTAAGTCATATAATCAAGCGTCTCTTTTAACTCAGTTCTTAACACGTTTTGTTCATCTCGCGCTTGATTTATCAACTCCAACCCATTTAGAGAAAGATTTCCATTAGGGATTGGAATATCACTTACTTTACTTCGTACCTGGCCCAACACTTCTTTGGCTAAAGCCAATGCAAAGCGCCGGATCCAGCCTTTTCCTAGCGCATTTATGCCGTTATAGGGCATATTTCCGAAAGGAGCATTAGCAATATTGGTTGTAACGCCCATTGCTGACAATGTTGGATCAGAATACGGATTTTCGTTCTTGATATAGTAAGTAAAATGCAATCTTGTCGTAATTG
>JACCDR011243885.1_pt1 | contig 11668 bp, 12 predicted proteins | sample 7446431 | NCBI WGS metagenome assembly JACCDR01 (sample SAMN15323443, study PRJNA562643) | freshwater metagenome | isolation source: river surface water | place: USA:Blue River Watershed | collected 2017-08-17
CTGAAGAAATCGAACGGCGCTATGCTAAAGACAAACCAATATCGGAATGGGAGGGCGAGAATGCTTACCAAGGGAAGATAACTAAGAAGCTATATCTACATGAAAACAATAAGTGAATTAAATGCAAAGTGGTGGTATCGGTTAACCAAAGTTATCTTTATATTGATAATTGTAATAATTACTTTAACTTCCTTACTTTTAATTTACGAAGAAAATTATTCTCGACAAGAATCTGACTACATTGTTTTTTGTAACTACGGCAATAAAAAAACTTTTGCCGCACGCAAAGAGGCACAAATTTACATTTACGGAACAAACGCTACTGTCGCAAACCTTCCCGATTATCAAAGAATAGCTATACAAGAAGAATGTGAAATTACTGAGAAAGAAATAAGTGAGAAACTAGCTGCAATTGCAAATAAAATTGATAACGGAATACCACTCTTCACTATAAGACATGCAACTGTAACGGTTGGAAACACTTGGTCGTTAGTGAAATTTAGCATAATTGCCTTACTGGTAATCCTTTCTGTATCAGAAGTTATTAGAAGATGTTTCTACTACATCGTACTCGGTAGTATCCGTCCTAAGAAAAACCATGAAAGCGATACTTTACTGCCGTAAGTCCACAGACACTGAAGATAAACAAGTAATGTCTCTTGATGCCCAGGAGTATGAACTTCGTATCCTAGCTGAAAAAGATGGTATCAAAATTATCCAAATCTATCGAGAATCAATGTCTGCCAAAACCTTTGGTCGACCATTATTCAATGAAATGATAAAGCGTATCAGTGCTGGAGAAGCCAACACCATTTTATGTTGGAAATCAGACCGTCTTTCTCGTAACCCAACCGACTCTGCTATCCTCCAAACATTATTGCAACAAGGGACACTCGAGCGAATAGTTACTTTTGATAGAACGTATCACTCCACAGATAACGTGCTTATTTTTGGTATTGAACAGCTCATGGCAAACCAATACATCCGTGGACTGTCTGCTAACGTGAAGCGTGGCAACCGTGAGAAGCTTCGACGAGGCGAATGGATCAACCGTGCTCCATACGGCTACAAGAACGACAAAAATACCAAGACACTGGTAGTAATCGCTTCACAAGCTAAAATCGTTCGCCAAGCTTTTAGTCTATACGCTACAGGAAACTATACCTTCACCCAACTTGCTAAAGAACTTGGTATTCAAAAGAGCCAGCTTGAACGCATCCTTTCCCGCAAGTTTTACTATGGTGTTATGGAAGCAGTAGGTGGAGAATACCCAGGCATCCATAAACCAATCATCACCAAACAACTGTTTGACCGAGTCCAAGCGATTAAGACTGGTGTTACCGTAACCAAAGCTCGTCCGCAGAAGCTCGAATTTCCGTACCGTGGTTTTATGTACTGCGCTGAATGTGGCTGTATGCTCACCGCAACAGTGAAGAAAGGCAAATACGACTATTACTACTGCACCAACGGCAAAGGTATCTGCACCCAGCACAAAGAGTATCTAAACGATAAAGCGGTTACCGCTCTTTTGGCGAAAGAAATGCAAAAGCTCTACTACGACGAGGAGATTATCGAAATCATGTACAAAGCAGACCGTGAACGGCTTGAAAATGGCTCATACAACGTCCAAGGCACTGTTGATGGCCTTAACCTCCAACTCCATAAAATCAAACAGCAGGAGCGAAAACTGCTCCACTCCTTTACGACTGGTCTAATCGAGGAGGATTTGTATACCGAAGAAGCCCACAAGCTCGGTAAAGAAAAGCAAGAGGTGGAATCAAAGCTTCGTCATTACAGCCAAAACGCCCATACCGGATTGGCTACTTTGGAACTGACAAAAGAGGTCTTTATGACTAGCAATAAAGCCGTTTTAGAGTTTGAAACCGCTGAACCTGAACGAAAACGAGAAATCGTAAATTCGCTACTTTGGAACTGCGCTATCAAAGATAAAAAAGTATTGGAAACTAAGTACAAAAGACCATTCTCTGTACTTGCTCATGCCCCTAAAAATGGGTCAATAAGCGAACTGCTGCCCGACAAGGACTCGAACATTACAGTCTCAGTACCCTGATTGGATAACTTACTTCGTTACACTCATAAATTATACTCAATCAGGCTTCGAGTCCCTGACGTGAATGACATTGAATCACTCAGTTCCGGCAGCACGAGAAAAAGCGCACCTAGGCGCTTTTTACTTTCGTGCTGCCAGACTTGGATTCGAACCAAGATAACGTCCTCCAAAGGGACGCGTCCTACCATTAGACGATCTGGCAATATCTACCTACTTGGCGGACATAATACCATACATCCAGCCAAATATTGTACGATTCAACATGGTACTACGCCGTACCCGAATTGCAACTAGACCACGGTAAGTCTCAGCTATATTTTTTCTTTTTGTTTTAGGGTTGTGTTTTTTTACAACGGGTTTACTAAATTGTGAAGCAGGTACGCCAGTTATATGACTCCAATACGAGATAAATTCATCAAGTTTCTCAATGTGGTTTTTGTGAATATGCAAAACAACAACGATATCTTCTTTTGGTACCAACAATGCTTCACCAAGCCATCGTACAAAAAAGCGAATCATCTCGGGATCAGAATTAGCAAAATCTATCCCGACCGATGTTCTATATGATTTCTCTTTAGAGCCTTCTGCCCAATAAAGCGCCGCGCCAATAAGGATTCGTTCTCGTGAAGTCAGTTTACCAACAAAGGCTGACGCTGCAGAAACTGCTACCTTAGTACGATTTAGCCTGTCTTGTTTCCGTTGCGCTGCTCCCCTTTTTTGTGCATCTTGTCGCTTTTTTGTAATTGTCTGTTTTTGAGCCTTACTTAACCCAACTTCACGCAACCATAACGACAGTGATGACTTTGCTACTGGAACGATAGTCAAAATCTCATTATAGGTTTTGCCTTCCTTGCGCAGTTTGAGTGCAACTTCTTTTTGAGATAACTTTGCTTGCATACGAACTAATATAATACAGTGTATACTACATATACTACCATACAGATTTTATTAAAACCCTTACTCAGTGAGCAAAGGCTTAATAAGCAAATCTAGGCCCGGGACTTCTTGAAGCAATCCATACACTTGAGATTGCTCGTATCCCGTGGCGTAAATGGTAGGCTCGTGATTGCTCCCCCGCAGCTGCTACACGTCCAAGAACCCTCGACTCGAGGTTTTGGAGCACCATCGCTACTGCCACCACCTTGACCAGAAGACGCACTACCGGCATCACGATTCTTCATAAAGCACGTCCGGCAGGTGAGACCTTCGGTTCGCCGTGGTTCAAATGGTAATTCAGTGATTACTCCCCCACAACTGCTGCACGTCCAGGAACCTTGATACATAGTGATGATATTGATTAGGTAAAACGAGTTAAGTCTCGCGTAATAACTTTTTGGTGACTTTTTTGGAGCGCAGTATCAAGATTAATCTGATGAGCATTTGCAAAACAAGCCAATGCGTAGAGTATATCACCTAACTCTTCTTCAATATGCTGAACATCTTCAGAATCCTTTCGCTTTTTTGGGCCGTATTCGTGATTGACCACCCGCGCTAGTTCACCTACCTCTTCAGTGACACGAGCGAGCATCTCATGAGGTGTCCAGTACGACCAGCCGTGTTCAGCCATCCAGTTGTGAATTATCTGTTGTTCTCTATTCATACATAATTTGTTACACAAATAGATCTTTTGGTGCAGAATGAAACGGTCGAGGAAAATAATGTGAGGCGTACTGATTGTACGTTAAAGATTATTTTACCGAAGATCAACAAAGGGATGCATCAAAATTGCTATTTGTCTTTCATGGCAGCTTTGATAAAAGCAGTGAAGATTGGATGAGGTGCCAGCGGCCGAGCGGTCAGTTCAGGATGAAATTGTGTCCCGAGGAAAAATGGGTGAACTGATTTGGGGAGTTCGACCATTTCCATCAGGCGTCCGTCAGGTGAGGTCGCACTGAATATAAGACCAGCCGCTTCAAGATCATCAATGTACTCGGGGTTGACCTCGTAGCGGTGACGGTGGCGCTCAGTGATCGTCGACGCTTTGTATGCATCGTGGGCATGTGTTCCCTTTTTCACCTGTGCTTCATAGGCACCAAGTCGCATCGTTCCACCCATTTCGTTTTTAGCAATTTTTTCTCGCTGCTCGGGCATAATACCGATGACAAGATGTTTGGCTTTGGGGTTGATTTCTTCGGTGGACACATTATCGAGGGCAAGCACATGTCGTGCGTATTCAAGTACTGCCAACTGCATACCATAGCAGATACCGAAATATGGAATCTTTTTGGTGCGAGCGTATTCGATTACTTTGATCTTGCCCTCAATACCAGTTTTGCCAAACCCACCTGGCACCAGAATACCATCATAGGTTGCAAGCTCATCGAGTGATCGTTTGCCGGTTTCAAAATCAAGCGATGAGAGATAGGTAATCTCTGCTTTGGTACCAAGCTTGTAGGCGGAATATTTGAGCGCCTCAAGTACCGAGATGTATACATCTGATAAGACGAAATCGCCAGAACTAAAGTACTTACCAACAACGGCAATCTTCGTGATTGTTTTGGTAGTTTTGGTACGATTCACGAACTGTTTCCAAGCCTTGAGATCACTTGGGGCAGGCGTCAGTCCGAGAATAGCGCAGAGTGATTCGGACACCCCCTCCTTTTCAAAGTGTAGCGGAATATCATAAATACTCCGTACATCAGGGGCTGATATTACATGTTCTGGACGTACGTTACAAAAGCGTGATAGTTTCTCTTTGCGCTTTTGATCAATTGGTTCGGTACTCCGGGCAATAATCATATCCGCAAATACTCCTGCACTATTAAGTGCTCGCACAGCTGTCTGTGTCGGTTTGGTCTTCATTTCACCAATACTGCCGGGCACCGGTAGATAGGACACCATCACGACCGCTACATCATCAGGTGACTCGCTCTTCATCATACGCACCGCTTCAAGGAAGAGCACATTCTGATACTCCCCAACCGTACCACCAATTTCGGTAATGACAACATCTGCCCCAGCTGTTGCTCCAGCTTTTTTGATACGATCTATCACTTCAAGTGGGATGTCTGGCACCACCTCTACGTTTCGTCCTCCATATTCGAGGTTACGCTCTTTTTTGATCACTGATAGATAGACACTACCGGTGGTCATATAATTTGCAGCGGTCAGGTCGAGATTAAGAAAGCGCTCGTAGTTACCCATATCTTGATCAGTTTCAAGACCATCCTTGAGCACAAAACACTCACCGTGCTCGGTTGGATTCATCGTACCAGCATCGACATTGATGTAGGGATCAATCTTGAGTGCCGTAACCGTCAGACCACGAGCTTGGAGCGTCAGTGCGATCGAGGAAGAAGAAATTCCCTTCCCAACACCACTCATGACCCCGCCGACGATAAAGATGTATTTTGGCCGTTGCTGCTTCTTGGTGTTAGGTTGGGACATCTGTTTCGACTGCGCTTTAGTCATAGGCTGTATTGATTACTGATTAGACTCGTAGATAACGAGTGATGGCAAGGAGACTAGATACCAGTCCAAGCCCTACACCGATACCGACGATAGTCAAAAAGAGCGTTGAGAAGTTATTTACAAAGTAAAGATACAAATCAAATTCAAAGAATTCGGCAGTAGCTGGACCGATCCAAATCATAATTGGATATAGAATCGCCAACGCGAGAATACCAGAAATAACTCCATACATCACTCCTTGGAGCATAAATGGACCACGAATAAATGAATTACTTGCACCAACCAACCGCATGACCGAGATCTCTTCACGAGCTGTATAGATAGCGAGACGAATAGTGTTAAAGGTGATCAATACCGCTGCCACAATAAGAACAATCATCGTGATCGAACTCGCACGCTCAACAGCATTAATAATGTTAGTGAGCGTCTCAATTGATTCTTTGTTATCTGCGTAGTTTACTTCATCAATCAAAGGTGTCTGCGGGGTTTCAAGGGCTTTTTGTTCGTCCAGAAAACGAGCGATGTTTTCGTACTGTGATGTCTCGCGGGCCCGAATGGCAATTGTTGCACCAAGTGGGTTTTCGCCGAGTTCTTCGAGTGCCTGCATTGCAACACTATCATTTTGATTCTTGAGGCGATATTCGGTCAGCGCATCTTCACGCGAGGTATACCGTACTTCAGCGACATCAGGTAGAGCTTCCACCTTGGTCTTAAGTGCCATAATATCCCCCTCTTCGGCAGTAGTGACAAAATAGACATTAATGTCAACTTTGGATTGGATGTTCGTCAGTGATGCAGTGAGTAACTGATCAAGGAGCATTGTAGATCCAATCACAAACAACGCAACAGTTATCACAAAAATTGACGCCAGTGACACATAGGCACTTCGCCAAAAACCAACAAATCCAGAACGAAACACTCGACGCAAACTCGTAATCATACCCACTGTTATAACACGTACCTACCGGTACTGTCGTCCCGAATTATTCGACCTCCATCCATAGTAATTACCCGTCGTCCAAGCTCGTCAATCACTCCCTTATTGTGAGTGGTCATAACCACGGTCGTACCAAGATCATTAATCTTTTTGAGAATTTGTACCACTTCGTAGGTTGCAATTGGATCAAGGTTACCGGTTGGTTCGTCAGCAATAATGATATCTGGTTGATTGACAATCGCCCGTGCTATAGCAACCCGCTGCTTTTCTCCACCAGACAGCTCAGTGGGGAAATTCCACGCCTTATCAGCGAGGTCAACGAGGGCGAGCGCCTGTGGGACGTTCTCGGCAATCTCCTCATCGCTACGACCATTGGCTTCCATCGCAAACGCAATGTTTTCATAGGCGGTCTTATTTGGCAGTAACTTAAAGTCTTGAAACACCGTACCGATCTTGCGACGGTAATGTGGGAGTTTTGAACGTGGGATCTGATGAATATCGAGTGACTCAAAAAAGACATTTCCGTGCGTCGGTTGATCTTCGGCAATAATCATCCTGAGAAGGGTTGTTTTGCCTGCCCCAGAATGCCCCACAATAGATACGAACTCTTTTGGGTCAATTTGAAAAGTCACTTCTTCAAGTGCTGCCTGACGGCCGTCGTTGTAGAGCTTTGAGACTTTATCAAAATAAATCATAGACGTCTCCTATTTTACGTTACTTCCTGACTTGCGTCGAGGAACACCTGTATATCTCCTTGTAATACAGCATCAATTTGGCGAACTTCAACATTTGTGCGGTGATCTTTTACGAGTTGATACGGGTGCAGTACATACGAACGAATTTGACTTCCCCATTCAATTTTGACTGTCTTTTCGACAGACAAGCCTTGGAGTTCACGTTGCTTTTGTAGCTCCTGAAATGCAAACAACTTACCAGCCAATAATGCCATGGCTCGTTCACGATTCTGTTGCTGGCTTCGCTCTGAAGATACATGAACTGAAATGTTTGTTGGCTTATGAACGATCCGAACTGCAGTCTCACGTTTGTTAACGTTTTGTCCGCCTGCACCACCCGATCGTGCAAAGGACACCTCAATCTCTTCTTCCGGAATCGTAAAATCGCCTTGAGTATCGAGAGCCGGGGAAACTTCAACAAGAACAAATGATGTCTGACGCTTGCCATTACTATTAAACGGTGAGATCCGCACCAGGCGATGAACTCCTGACTCTGAAGCCAATGTGCCATATGCCCCCTTACCGGTTACTTCGAGTACCATATTGCGATAGCCCCCGTGATCGTTTTCATTACTGTCAACTTCTACCACACCCCAACCGCGACCCTCCGCATACCGCCAATACATCTCGCGAAGCATCCGAGCAAAATCTTCGGCATCATCCCCACCGGCGCCGGCGACAATAGTAATAACAGCCGGATTACGGCCATACTTTCCTTCTCCAGACGCTTCTGCTTTGAGATCTTGTAGTTCTTTAATCATCGCCTGGGCTTTTTGGCTGTCTTGCCAAAAATTAGGTTGGAGCATCGCCGCTTCAATCTCGGCAATCTTGGTAGTCGAATCAGTCATAGCTATGCAAGGCAATACAATTAGTATATGAAAAGGTCTTCATAAATTTAATTCTTGTAGCAAATTAGTCATTCTTCCTGCTTTCATCGTCTTGTTTACGTTTACTAACCAAAGATCGTTTATCTTTCCAATATCTGAGTTCTTTTTGCATACTTGCTCGAAGTTCTTTCCATTCTTGATGTGATACAGTATGTTCATCATCAGATACGCGAGGTATTTCTCGGATAACTCCCCCAATGTACTCAATCTTTAAGTCTATCCAACTTAAAGCCCTGTCATATTGTTCGGCTTCAATTAAGTGTTGAAGATCAGGCCACACTAAGCCTTGAGCAGCAGAAGATGGTCTCTCATGTTTCTTACCTTCAGGTTTTTCAGGTTTTTTAGGTTTTTCCTTATATTCCTCCATAAATATAAATACATTATGGCATTTTATTAGCTTTGAGCCAATGGTCGGGTTTGAACCGACGACCTGACGCTTACGATGCGCCTGCTCTACCAACTGAGCTACATTGGCAACATGAGCAATATTACTCAAATCTATCCACCAGTTCAAGTTTGTTGTGGGTATATATGGAGAGTATAATTATATAAAAGATAATATCTACCACATGATTCCCACACAAAAAGACTTAGAGTATCAATATCTGAAGCAGGGTTTATCTGCAAAAGAAATATCCCAAAAACACAACTGCTCTGAAAACAAAATTCACTACTGGTTAAATAAATACGAAATAAAAAAGCGAAGTATTGCAGAAGCAACTTATATAAAATCAAATCCATTAGGTGACCCGTTTACTTACAAACACCCCAAGACAAATAGTGACTGGTTTTTATACGGCTTAGGTTTAGGACTCTTTTGGGGTGAGGGAAATAAAGCGAATAAACACGCGGTAAGGTTAGGTAATACTGATCCTGCTCTTATAAAGCATTTCTTAGACTTTTTACATAAAATTTACCAAATTGATAAAAGCCGCCTTCGCTTTGGCTTGCAATTATTTACCGATACAAAACCTGATGTTGCAAAACAATTTTGGTGCACGAGACTTGGGGTTGATACCAGACAATTTCATAAAACAACTGTCATGAAACAGCATAGGCCTGGATCTTACGGAAAAAAATTACAATATGGTGTCCTTACTGTCTATTTTTCAAATCGCAAACTTCGTGATATTATCGTAGGCGCAATTCAAGAATTGCAACAAAATCAAAAGCCAATGTAGCTCAGTTGGTAGAGCGCATCCATGGTGGAGTCAAAAAGACTCTTGCCCACAATATTGGAAACGATATTGTGAATCCCGAATAACGGTTAATAGCCAGACATGGCCAAGACCGTGGCGACACTCTCGCCCGAACGACTGACAAGGGTTGCTACATCGAAAGATATGCAAAAGATACAGTCTAGCCCTTAGATAATGTTCAACACCAAACTAAGGTACAATCGAAGGATGAGGTCCCCAGTTCAATCCTGGGCATTGGCTCAATAACAAAAGACTCCCATACGGGAGTCTTTTGTTATGTCTATCATTCTATCATATATGATAGAATGATATCTTACTTTCTTGAAAGAAAAATCATTCCGAAGACCCCTACTACTGCCCCACCAAGATTAAAGATAAGATCAATCATTGCGTTTTCGTATCCTCCCACCCCATTACGCTCCACCGTCACCGCAATCAAAAACTCCATAATTTCATTGAGTCCACTGATACCAAGCGATATCATTGTGGCAGCGAGCGCCACGAGGAAAGTATGCCCCTTGATACCAAGTGGCACGCGCAGGGTGTGATACGCCATCATAGCAACGAGTCCGTAGAGATACGCATGAACTACCTGGTCGTATTTGAGAATATAGAAGTCCCCACCGAAATCAAAAAACGGATAGATCTTGTACGCAAACAAGACTCCATCAACCGTCTGCACCGCCCCACCCGCCACATGCATGAGTCCCCAGATAGACAAAAGCCACAGCATCCAGATGGGAAATTGAGTCACCCGCAGTGTCGCAAAAACACCGGCAAATATCGCTACAATCACCGCGACGTAAATAACAAATTCGAGATTAAGATCACGAGCGAAATAGATACCGCCGAGAATAAGATAAAGGGCTGAAAATGAGACGACAGGGATGAGTGATTTGGTCATATTTTATAAATCTAATAGAGGGTATACATCGTAGGTAACCTGATCATAGGGATGTACTGATAACATGGCATCTATAACCGATTTAATAATTGCTTTTTCACAGGTTACTTCAATTCTTTCTTCGGTAACTGATTCAAATTGATTTATTTTACCAAGGTGAGGGGTAGCTCCTTCTAAAGGTTTGTACCTACCTGTCACCGGCATACTCACTGAACAGTGTGAGTATGTCTCAAATCGCCACGCCCCGGCATCCCCTATAGCTTGTCTCACAATATCAGCATGGGTTAAGGGTACAGTGACTACTAATTTTACTTTTGAAAACTCCATGCATATATTGTACCATCCACTGACGAAACTTGATTACTCTGGGGTAAGATCATTTCAATTGGTCATTAACCACCCAATTAATCATTCGTTTTACTCTCATTCTGCTCAGTCTTCACCACCTCTTGACTGCCACAAACGAAACATATCCGACTTACAGTTTGTAGGCAAGCAAAGCAGTTTGCTTGCCACAACACAAAACACGGCATATAAATGCCGTGTTTTGTGTTGTAAGTAACTGCGCGGTAGACGGGACTTGAACATTACATGTTCGGTACAGGTTGTCGCTATTTTTATCAAAATAGCTGGCAACCTTTTCAAGTCCCACAAAATATGTCCCACATATTTTGTCCTCTACCGCGTACGAAAAAAGCCGGCTTTAGGGTTGACTTTTTTCTAACTGGTCACGAATCACTAACTATAATTTTCGCTATACTCAAATTATAGTAAGTGTTCTCGACCCCACCTCGCTCGCCTATCGGCATAGCTGCGGTCCGCAGTTACGTACGCAAGCAAAGCAGTTTGCTTGCTAAAACACAAAACACGGCATTCATATGCCGTGTTTTGTGTTTTACGTAACTGCGCGGTAGACGGGACTTGAACCCGCAACCTCCCGCGTGCACGGCTTCCACTATTTTCATAGTGGCGTGGACTATATCTTTACCATGAATCTTTCGACTTTTAGGTACCCCTGTATCTAGTCTCTACGGCGCCCTCATACTATGTGTTTTTGTGTATGAGGTTCCCTCGGTATTCGCATATCTCAAATTAAGACTTAGCCTTCACCGATATCCCGGAAAGTTTCAATCCCCCTTTCGAAGGGAAAGCTGCACGTCTACAGGCGGGTGCTCTAACCAGTTGAGCTACCACCGCAGTTATTTCATCATTTCCTGTCACAAAGTAACAGTGGCAAGAGTATATACACTTTTAAGCAAAAGAGCAAGATCTTGCGTGGTGTCGATGGGAGGGAATGATCCTCCGACCTCAGCTTTATGAGTGCCGCGCGCTAACCAACTGAGCTACATCGACATAACTTCTGGCGAAGTGCTTGGAGTATACCAGAAGATTAAAATTATTCTAGTCCGCACTTCCCCGCTTATACGAGGCCGTACATGAGGTTTTTCTCCCGACTTTCGAGGATGGTCTCGGCGCGGGTAATGTCCTCAGGGTAGCCAATCGGAATCCAGAGCTCTTGCTCTAC
>JACCDR012235324.1_pt1 | contig 11668 bp, 13 predicted proteins | sample 7446431 | NCBI WGS metagenome assembly JACCDR01 (sample SAMN15323443, study PRJNA562643) | freshwater metagenome | isolation source: river surface water | place: USA:Blue River Watershed | collected 2017-08-17
AACGTCGCGCTGCAAACTCAATCACAAAGGACCTCGACGCAAATAGGTGATCTTAAGCACGACAACCGAAAGAAAAATAAAAAAAGCCCACTTGAGAAACTCTTCATACTCTTCTTTATACTGAGTGAATTTATCCACATCGATTTTTGTTTTTTCAAGTTGATTGATTTCATCAAACACAGATTGAAGTTCAACACCGGTCTCTGCCTTGAAATACTTTCCACCCGTATCGTTAGCCATTTTTGTCAAAAGCTCATCGTTCACATAACTTTCAAAAGCTTGATAAGATTTAATTTTATTTCCAAAAATATCTCGAGTGAAAATAGGCAATCTTGTAGGTCCAGATTTTCCTAGTCCAATGGAGTAAACTTTGTGTCCGTAGCCTTTGGCGATCTCGAGACCTGTGGCTGGATCAATGAGCCCAGAGTTGTTTTCACCGTCAGTCAGAAAAATAATGACACGACTTTGAGCTGTTGATTCACGCAAACGACCAGCAGCGCTGGCAAGTGCCACGCCTAAAGCAGTTCCATCTTTAATTCGAGCATTTCTGGCCGTTTGAATTTCAGCAACACGGTTTAAAACCATTTCGTAATCGAGCGTGAGAGGAATCAAAGTGAAGGCTTCCCCTGCAAAGATAACAACACCGATTCGATCAGAGGTTCGGCCTTTAATAAATTTTCCAATGATTTCTTTTGCAGCCTCAAGACGGTTTAACGGTTGAATGTCTTCAATGAGCATTGAATCTGAAATATCGAGAGCAATCACAATGTCAATACCATCGACATTTCTCTTAATTTTTTCAGATGCAGTTTGAGGTCGAGCCAAAGCACAAATGATCAAAAAACCGACAAGCAATTCAAAAAATGGAACGAGCTTCGTTAAAACTACTTTGAAGCCACCCGAAAGATCTTTGTAAGGCGCGACAGAGGAAACAACAAGAGTTGGATTTTTTTTTGCAAAATTCCTCCAAAACAACAAAATCAAAGGCAATATTAAAATAAATAATTCTGGATTTCTAAAACTCATAGGTCTCAATCCTGTCAACCACAGAAGAAGCAGATCTCAATACAGACTCTGCTTGATCTCGACTGATTTGAGTTTTCTTTTTTGCTGCTGAACTCCAAAACTGAAGTTCCTTCCAAGAAGCTTTGATTTTCTCAAGATCCTGTTTAGAAATTTTCTTCTTCAAGTCATTTCGAAATCTTCGAAACCCCCAGCCCTCTGTGGGCACTTGAGTTTTGGTCGCTAAATAGAGGAGCCAATTTTCAAAAAGCAAAGCGAGAGCCTGATCGAGTTCTCGCTCCTGACTGATGAGACGCATGATCTTTCTTGTGTTTTGGAAATAAAACTGCGCTGGGTTCCGCCCACCCTGCTTTTGCAGTTGCAAACTTAAAAGCTTCTTTCTTTTCCTAAAAATATAAAATCTGTAGACCACTGGAATCATCATCAGAATCAGAACAAAAGCCAGCCCAGCAAAATAAAGAGGCGGCCAAGAAAGAGCTGATGTCATTGGTCCCTCAGGAGCCTTGGGGGGATTCTGGGGATCAATCAGTGATGAAACTGTGAACTGAACAGGTGACAACAAAAAGGCATTTTCTGAATCGATGAGCTGAGCATTAAGAACTTGATGCTCTCCCGCTTCAAAACTCACGACCTTGAGCTGCAAAAGTCGATCTGATTTTTGAGAGAACTCCACAAGCCTTAAGGTGTCTTGTTGAGATTCATCCACTCGAAGCTCCACAGCTTCTTGTTTAATTTGAGGAAGCTCTTTACCTGATTCACAATTCAGAAAAAAACTCTGTCCGGCAAAAAGTTCGTCTCTCTGAATTTGCACCTGACAGTTAAGATCAGCCATCACTTGTGCCTTGACCGAAAGTAGTTGATCAAGGGAGCAACAAAGTCCCCTTGAGTGGAAGTGATAATCTGGTCCACTTGAGCTGAACGTAAAAGTTTTTCTCGCTGAGCTCTTTTTTGCAATCTTTGAGCTTTAAACTGTGTTCTCGTGTGACGAGAGCTTGAATCAACAAGATGAACCTCTCCTGTTTCAGGATCTTCGATTTCAACAAGCCCAATATCGGGAAGATCGTCTTCCATGGGGTCCTCAACCGTAATGGCAAGAACATCATGCTTTCTTCCTAGGAGTTTTAGAGATTGAGTGAAACTCTCATCCATAAAATCAGATAAGATGAAGATAGTTGATTTTTTTTTGAGATACGCCTGCATGTGATCCAGCGCTGCTTTGAGACTTGTCTTTCTACTTTTTGGTTTCAAAAAGTAAAGATCTCTTAAGAGACGGTGAACATGACCTCGGCCTTTTTTTGCTGGAACAAAGTGCTCAACGCGATCAGAAAACATGAGAAGTCCGACGTGATCACGATTTTGCGCTGCCACAAGGCTCAAGAGAGCTGAAATCTGAATAAGAACCTCAGATTTTAAGTTTGCAGTCCCAAAATCGTTTGAACCACTCACATCAACCATTAAGTAAACTGATAGCTCTCTTTCCTCATCAAATTTTTTTAAATAGGGTTTTCCAGTTCTCGCTGTGAGAGTCCAAGCAATAGCTCGAACATCGTCACCAGGTACATACTCTCGAAACTCTGCAAAGGTCATCCCTTGCCCTCGATAAGCTGTCTGGTACTCTCCTGAGAAAACATTATTGACCAGCTTTCGAGTTTTGAGCTCAAGAAGCTTTACTTTTGCCAAAATTTCCTGAGGGATGACAACCCCTCGCTCTAAAGAGTTTTCGTTCACGAGACCTCGATGGTGGCTAATATATCTTTAATCACTTCATCGGACTTCACATTCTCAGCCTCTGCTTCATAGGATAAAATCAAACGATGCCTTAAGACCGAATAGGCGACAGCTTTAATATCATCAGATGTCACAAACCCTCTTCCTTTGATAAAGGCGTGAGCCTTGCCTGCTTTGATTAAGCTCAAGCTGGCTCGCGGAGAACCTCCCACAGAAATCAGACTTTCGAGAGAAGAAAGCCCGTACTCTTTTGGTTTTCGAGTCGACATCACAATTTCAACAACATAATTTTCAATTTTAGGATCAACAAAAACCTGATCGCAAACGTTCATGGCTCGCCCTAAATCCTCCGAAGTCACGACGGTTTCAACGGTGGGAGTCGCCAGTTTTGACATTCGCTTGATGATCTCGAGCTCATCTGATTTCGTTGGATAGTCCACGTGGATTTTAAACATGAATCGATCCATTTGAGCTTCTGGCAAAGGATATGTCCCCTCTTGCTCCAAAGGATTTTGTGTCGCCAAAACCAAAAAAGGTTTCTCCAGCTTATAAGAAACATCACCAATGGTGACTTGCTTTTCAGCCATCGCTTCAAGGAGGGCTGACTGAACTTTTGCGGGGGCTCTGTTGATTTCATCAGCCAAAACGATGTTCGTGAAAATAGGCCCTTGCTTCACTGTGAATTCACCTGATTTTGGATTAAAAATCATTGTTCCGATTAAATCTGTCGGAAGTAAGTCTGGAGTGAACTGCACTCTTTGAAATCCCAAAGAAATACTCTTTGCAATTGTGGAGATAGTGAGGGTTTTTGCAAGACCTGGAACACCTTCAAGAAGAATGTGACCACCCGTCAAGAGCCCCATCACAATTCCTTCAATCATGTCCTTTTGACCAACGACAACACGTCCCACTTGGTTGATCATTTGGCTCACAAACTGGTTTTCTTTTTGAACTGCGGCATCAATGGCTTTGAGATCTGACAATTGAGAACTCCTTTTGTCTTGAGTGGATCGTTCAATTCTGCTTTTATAAAATCCAAATGAAAACAAAAAAAGTGGTTCAAGTTTTTCTTCTCGGAACAATGATTATGTTTCTTGGACTCCTTTTTGGCGGACGTCCTGGACTTCTCATTGGATTAGTGCTGAGTCTTTTAATCTTTTGGCTCTCAATTCAGGATGAAGTCCTCTTTCTCATTCAAAACAACCCTCATCGCTTGATCAAAGGCCAGGACTTTTTTGGATTTAGCCAAGAAGTTCAAGCCACTCTTTATCTCATTGAAACTCAGGATGCTTTTATTTGCTCTGGACCTGGCTGGGGCTCCCCCACTGGGTGGATTGCTGTTTCCGAGAGGCTTGCAAAGCAACTTAAAAAAGAAGAACTTCGAGCACTTTTGCATTTTCATGATCAGTGGGTGCTACAACGCTCAGGCTACTGGAATCGCCTTTTTTCTGGAGTGTACTGCAGCATTCAAAATATGATTTATGCCTCTCCAACTCATCCTCTCACCTCGAGGATTGGAACCTTTATTACAAGTTGGCTGACTGTTTTACCGGGGCTAGAAAAATATTTAATACGAGCACTTGAAAAAACCCCGCCTTCTGAAAAAGAAAGCTTGGCAAGAGCTTTTGAGCGACTTCGAAGCTATGCCATCAACATTCCAGCGAATGTGCCTTCAAGCCTTGATTTCTTGTTTGTTCACCCTCAAAGACCTTGCCGCCATTTGTCGAATCCTTACATTCGACTCCTGGTAGGGTATGAACCTCTTTAGAATCTTTTAAAAGAAGGATGTTGTTATGAATATGAATGAAGCCAGTTTTTCAATGTTAGCTATGTCCATCGCTTCAAGTGCAGCTATGGCTCTTGGCCTTGCACCCCATCCTGAAACTCAAAAAATTGAAAAGGATAAAAACATGGCGAAATTCAACATTGATTTGCTCATCATGCTGCAAGAAAAAACCAAAGGAAATCTCTCTGAAGAAGAAGCTCGTCTCCTCACTTCAGTTGTCGCTGATTTGCAGAATAACTTCATCAATTTTAAAAACTAATCCTAGGAGAAAAAACATGAAAAAAAATGTGATCATTCTCGCCGTCATTTCAATTTGTCTGTGGCTCTTTGCTCAGGATCTTGTGGCCCAGAAAAACTCAAGCCCCACAGCTCTTCCTACGAACACGACTCTCCCGAAACTCAGCTACGGTGACCCTCTTCCCGCTAATGCTTTTATTGAGCTCGCGAAGTTAATTAATCCAACCGTCGTGAATATTTTCACAACGTCGACTCCTCGACAAATGCGGGGCGGCCCCATGGGACGAGATCCATTTTTTGACATGCTTGAGCGCTTTTATGGATTTCAAATGCAGCCTCAACAACGAGAACCAGTGACATCTCTCGGGACAGGTTTTGTAATTACCGAAGATGGCCTTATCGTTACCAACACTCACGTGATTTCCACTGCTGATAAAATCAGTGTTCAGTTCAGCGAGAATTCCCAAGAAAGACTGGAAGCCACTATTGTCGGAAGCGATGAAAGAACTGATATCGCTCTCATCAAAGTGAATTCTAAACGAAAGCTTCCCTTTGCTCAATTGGGTAATTCTTCAGAATTACAAGTGGGAGAATGGGTTGCCGCTTTTGGAAATCCTTTTGGACAAGGTCACACGATGACGAAAGGAATTATCTCCGCTGTGGGCCGAGATATCAAAGAGATCAACAGACTTCCTCTCATTCAAACTGATACGCCCATCAATCCAGGAAATTCGGGGGGCCCCCTGGTCAATCTTCGTGGACAGGTCATTGCTGTTAATGCTGCTATCGACGCCCGAGCAGAAGGAATTGGTTTTGCCATTCCCTCTGACGAGGTTAAAAAAATCATTCCTCAACTTGAAAAAACAGGTCGCATCCGCGCTGGATTTCTGGGGGTGAATCTCGCAGAAATCTCTCCCAGTGCTGCGATTCAACTCGGTCTTAAGAACACGGACGGAGCACTCATAGCTGGTGTTGAGCGAAGAGGGCCTGCTGATCGTGCTGGAATAAAGATTTATGATGTGATCACTGAAATCGACGGCAAAAAAATCGATAACTTAAGAACTCTCATGGACCTTATTGCAGCAACCCCCGTTGACTCTCAAATCACTGCCAAAGTGATCCGTGAAGGCAAAGAGCTCTCCATCAAAATTAAAGTTGGGGAAAGACCAGGGCCTCAAAACCAAGCTCGATCACGGAGCCAAAGCCTGCCCTCTGGGCAGTCCGACTCCATGGGTCTTGGCTTCTCTCTTTCAGACTCAACCAACAACCTTCGTGAGCGATTTAATATTGCTGATGATTTTTCAGGCTACCCCATCGTCGTCGGTGTCACTGACGGCCCTGCTGCTGGTCCCGGAGGACTTCGCCCAGGGGACGTTGTGTTAGACGTCAATCGAAAGGAAGTAAAATCTGCCTCTGATGCAACAAAAGCCCTCAGAAAAGGATCCAACACCCTTCGAATTGCACGAGGCAACCAGTTCCTCATTGTCATCCTTGAATCTAAGTAAGGCCTTCTCAAAAAAAGGCCTTGCCGAACTTCAGACAATTTTCTACTTTATTGAGGTCTCAAAGCGTTGGGGTGTCGACAAGTTGGTAAGTTAGCAGATTTTGATTCTGCCATTCGGAGGTTCGAGTCCTCCCACCCCATCCAATTTTCCTGTTAAATTAGATCTCGTCCTGGAATTACACCATCTTTTTTCTTAAAAAGTTTTTCACTGCCTCGTCTTGAGATAAACCGATGGCAATATCGTAAGCATTTATAGCTTCAGTGCTTCTTCCTAATTTAAATAATAATGAGGCTTTTAAAGCCCAATAAGGTTGATAGTTTTGTGTGATTTCTGGCGGCAAGTTTTTGAGTGCTTCTATGCCAATCTCTAGGCCTTGAACTTCGCTGAGAGCATTGATGCGCCCAATGACGGCCCCCGTAGTAGGAGCTATTGATAATAAACCATCGTAAAGTTTTAAGATCGCAGTCCAGTTATTCATTTTGAATTTCACTCTGGCACAGTGAGCAGATTGAATTGCAGCCTCAAGCTGAAATCGGCCCAAACGACCCTTTGAAAAAGCATCTTGAAGTAAGTTCTCTGCTTGAGAAATATAAGCCCGATTCCAAATATTCACATCCTGTTCATCGAGGGGAATGTACTCACCAATGTTCGATCGTCTCGCCGACTTTCTTGATTCGCAAAAAAGAATAAATGCTAGAAGACCTTTTGCTTCAGGTTCATTTGGAAGTAGTTCAACCAAAAGATTCGATAAATATAATGCCTCTTCATTGAGATCTGTTAAATGAGTATCAATCAATCCTAGTGAGTCCCAAGATTTACCGTAAGCAGCAAAAATGGCTTCTGTTACAAATTCAGTTCGCTCAGACAATGAATTGATATCCGGGACCTCAAAAGCAATACCTGCCAATTTAATTTTTTGTTTGGCCCTCACTAACTTTTTCATCATTGCCGCCGGTGAAGTTAAAAATGCAGAAGCAATCACCGCTGAATCAAGTCCCAAAACGGTTTGCAGCATCAAAGGAGTTCTAACACTTTCATCAATGGACGGGTGACTGCAAACAAACATTAATCTCAGGCGATGATCTTTGAAATCGAATTCTTCTTGAAATGATTTTTCCTCCTCAAGTTGAACCAAAGTAGATCTATTTTCAAACTTTCGATTTTCTTTCCTTTTTTGATCAATGAGCTTATTTTTTGCGGCATGAAAAACCCAACCTTCAGGATTATTTGGAACATGACCACCTTTCCATGTGTCTAAAGCTTGGGAAAAGGCACTTGCTAATGCATCTTCGCAAGCCTCTAGATCACGAGAACGAGAGCATAAAGCTGAAAGCAGCTTCCCGTAAGAAGCCTTCATTATTTTTTCAATAACTTTTTCAATTTCAGCTTCAGTGCTCATGCAATATAATTTTAAGGTGTTTGTAAAGCTGGTCGAATTTCAATCCGACCTTTTGCAAACGCCGGAGATTTAGAGGCCCACTCAATGGCTGCATCTAAATTTGGAACATCGATAATAGAAAACCCACCGAGTTGCTCTTTGGTATCTGCATAGGGCCCATCTTGAACATGCTTTTTCCCGTTCTTTAAACTTAAAACAGTTGCTGTGTCTGGGGTTTGCAAACCAGCACCACCACGACCAATACCTGCTTCATCAACTGCCTTCATATAACTCATCCATCCGCCCCAATAGACTTCTGACTTTTCTGGATGAGTTCTTTCAGCCATGGACTCTTTGCCCTCGTAAAACAAGATAACGTATTCCATATAATTTTCCTTTCGTTTCTAAAACCCTACTTAATTGTTGGGTGTTTTGCCCATAAGACGTTTCAGCTTTACTCCAACGGACATCCTTTAAAAATAATATGCTTTCAGTAATTTCAATAACTTGCAAGTCGCCCTCAGAGTATCTTGACTCTAAATATTATGTACAATCTTCGAGAATACCAAAAGCAAGCTGTAGACATTATCTCTTGTCCTCAGCTAACGTCGAGACATCTAAAACTTTTTTGAGAAAGAGATTATGATGAAAAAAATGATTCTTACACTTTCACTCCTTGCCTCCGTCAGTGCCTCTGCATCCAACCACGGACATAGCCACAAACACAAAGAACACGGGGCTCATGTTCACGGAGCTGGAGAACTCTCCGTTGCATTTGAAAGCACAAAAGGCAAGATCACCTACGAGGGCTCGGCTCAAGGAATTCTTGGATTTGAGCATGTTGCAAAAAAAGAAAAGGATGTTAAAAAACTTTCTGAAGTGACAGCTCAGTTTGAAAATGATTTTTCAAAAATGGTAAAGCTTGACCCTTCACTAAAGTGCCAATTCACCAAAGAAAAGCTTGGTCAAGTTCCAGAAAAAGGACAAAAGAAGATCTCTAAGCACTCGGACTGGGTTGCTGAATTCTCGATTAATTGTGAAAAATCACCAATGAATTCAGATCTGGTTATTGATTTTACAGCTTTCTCTGGCTTGAAAGATGTGGATGTTACAATCGTCGTTGATTCACTTCAAAAAAGCGCTGAGTACAAAGGCCAAGTCTTAACAGTTTCTTTGAAGTAGAACTTGGATCGTTGAGAGTTTACTTTATCTCAACGATCTGGTCCTGCTCTGCCACTTGAGCTTCAATCTGAAGCTCTTCAAAAATTTTAATTCGAAGAGCCTCGGCGGCTTGAGGCTCCCCGTGAGTGACATATATGTTTTTTGGTTTTTGTTTAAGGCCTTTGAGCCAAGAGATGAGCTCATTAGAGTCAGCGTGTGCTGATAGGGTTTCCATGTTGACAATCTCGGCGCGAACGGGCCAGTGCTCACCATGAATTTTTATTCGGTCAGCCCCGTGAACGATGAGGTCCCCTCGGGTTCCTCCGGCTTGAAAGCCAACAAAGAGCACCGTGTTTTGAGGAAAAGAAATCAGAGATTTGAGGTGATGAAGCACCCGCCCCCCAGTGGCCATTCCACTGGCAGCAATAATGACGGCAGGCTCTTTACTTTCATTGAGAGCAATGGAGTCCTCAGGAGATTTGACAATTTTTACGAACTTGCCGATCTCACGAACTTCTTCCGCTGAGATTTTAAGTTCATCTAAATGCTTTTCAAAAACAGCGTTAGCGTTAACAGCCATGGGGCTATTGAGATAAATGGGAAGATCGAGTGGGATCGCCTTTTTCTTTCTTAATTGCAAAAGGTAATAAAGTATCAGCTGGGCTCTCCCAACGGCAAAAGAGGGAATCAACAAGATTCCCCGTCGAAGGAGTGTACGAGTGATGATATCTTTGAGCTCAGACTCCGTGTCTGTGGCTGGGTGAATTTTGTTTCCATAAGTTGACTCAATAACTACGTGACTCACGCCCTCATGGAAATCAGGAGAGCGTACGAGAGGATCGATAGATCTTCCTAGATCTCCTGAAAAAGCGATGCTTTGCGTGCTTGATCTCACCGTAACACTCGCGGCTCCCAAAAGGTGGCCTGCGGGGTGAAATTCTACTTTCAGCCGATCGCTTCCACCACCAGTGATCTCAAAGGGAACCTGCCAATCTTTTGAAACAAAAAAATCAAGAGACTTCTCGGCATCCTCAACTGTGTAAAGAGGCAACGCGGGGTTGTGTTTTGAGTACCCCCTTTTATTGGCATACTTTGCTTCCTCTTCTTGAAGGTAACCAGAATCAGGTAACAAAATTTTGCACAAATCTTTTGTGGCACTTGTGCAGTAGATGGAACCTCTAAATCCATTTTTGACCAGAAGAGGAATATATCCACTGTGATCTAAATGGGCGTGAGTCAAAATCACCGCATCCAAGTTCGCGGGATCTAACGGAAACTCATGCCAGTTTTTAAGTCGAAGATTTTTAAATCCTTGAAAAAGCCCCGCATCCACTAAAATATTCAGATCTCCTGAGGTGAGTAAATACCGAGATCCCGTTACTGTGCCTGCGGCGCCAAAAAATTGCAGTTTCATTTTGTTCCATTCTTTAAATGAGAAACTTCGTTCACAAGAGCTTTCCCATTCTCAAAATCAGAAATATTTTGAAGAGTGGTTTGAGCAATGTTAGCAAGAGCTTCGTGAGTCAAAAATGCTTGATGAGATGTTAAAAGAACGTTAGGAAATGTCAAAAGGCGAGCCAGTTGATCATCTTGCAAAACCTGATCAGAAAGATTTTCAAAAAACACACCTTCCTCCTCCTCATAAACATCAAGTCCTGCAGATCCAAGATGACCTGTTTTGAGCGCCTTAACTAGGGCTTTTGTATCAATGAGAGCTCCTCGTCCCGTGTTGATCACCATAACCCCGGGCTTCATCAGTGAAAAAGCTTTTGAATCCAAAAGATGATGGGTTTTTGGCGTGAGTGGAATATGAAGCGACACAATGTCTGACTCTTTAAGCAGAGTTTCAAATGGAACGTACTTAACACCCATGGCTTTAAGATTTTCTTTCTCCTCGAGATCAAAAGCTAAGACTTCACAGCCGAAGCCTGTTAAAATTTGCGCCATAACTGTTCCAATTTTTCCAGTTCCAATAAGTCCAACTTTTTTTTGATACAAATCAAATCCAACTAAGCCCTCGAGGGAAAAATTACCTTCTCTCACTCGATTGTGAGCTCGATGAATTTTTCGATTGAGAGACAGGATCAACGCCACTGCATGTTCGGCCACAGCATGAGGAGAATACTCAGGGACTCTGACCACCTGAATTTTAAACTCTTGAGCCGATTTCAAGTCCACATGATTAAAACCCGCCGATCGAAGAGCAATTAAGCGCGTTCCGCCTTCTGACAAAGTTTTTAGAGTCTGCCTGTTTAAGCGGTCATTCACAAAGGCACAAACACTAGGGAAACCTTTTGCCATGTGAGCAGAGTCTTCAGTTAATCTTGTTTCAAAACAAGTGATTTCATGAATGATTTTTGGAAAGTCTTTGATTTGTTTTATAAATGCTACTTTTTCAAAATCATGAGCATCAAAAAATGCAACTTTCATAAAGCTCTCCCTATGACAATTTCTGTCTACAAGTTAGACGACTCTGGTATTTTTACCAACCCCATTGCGATTTCTTCAGATTGCGTTAAAAGGATCTAAGATTTTATACAACAAATAAGGAATTAAAATGTTAAAAACGAGCTCGATTGCTTTGGCCCTTTTTTTAGGATGTGCGCTTCAAGTCTCTGTGTCCAATGGACAAGTGAATGACTGCCCGACACTTCAAGTTGACCCTAGTAACCCTGATGTTGTTGGACCTATCTACGGTCGACCTGAGTGCTATGAAGATCAAGCCGTTAAAGAGATTGCTCGAGCGATTTATCTTCGACCCGCTTACCGAGGCGAAGCATACCTTAATAAAAACAGCCTCATTGTTACAATCAACAAACCCCATCTTCAGGGAGTCACTGGCTGTATTGG
>JACCDR012423008.1_pt1 | contig 11664 bp, 18 predicted proteins | sample 7446431 | NCBI WGS metagenome assembly JACCDR01 (sample SAMN15323443, study PRJNA562643) | freshwater metagenome | isolation source: river surface water | place: USA:Blue River Watershed | collected 2017-08-17
AGGCGGAAGGGGTAGGAGTCGAACCTACAATATCAGTAGCCGCTTGCGCTAAGCCACCCGCTTTGCCATTTGCGTACCCAACCGTGCCCTTATGGGCTAGAACTTACAGATAATATCTTCTATATAGACATAATAATGTTTTTCTTTACCAACACTCATCTCTTGCAGAGTATAAGCAGGGAAGACAACATTATCACCAGCTAATACAACACTATCTGCCTGCGCCGCAACCACTTTCCCTATGCGTGTTTCTTGATGTACAGTATCGGGAAAGATAATACCGCCATCACTTTCAGTAACCTTCTCTTCAGGCTCAACAAAAACATTTCCGTTTAATGCTCTAATATCCACTGATAGTCCTCCAATAGAATTGGTTGGCGGCAAGGGGTTAGAGACGTTTTCCAAATGTAGTCTCTTGAGCATCCGCCTAGTGGCCCTGGTAGAGTTGAACTACCCAACTTCGCAAGAGTGATAAGGCGTATATAATTATCTATTACGCTTGAGTGCCTTACCGTTATAAAGCGAAGCCTACACCTCAGAGCCAGTGTTGCAGGGCCTTCTCCCCTGCTTACCTTCATTATACTCAGGTTCCGTTCAAAGTCAACCCTCCTCTTTTCTAAAGTAGATAGGTCTTTAATGTACTCCTATTCTGGCATCTGTAGTCTTCGCCCCGAGCGAAGCAGCAAGGATGAACAAGAGGTGCCCTTTCGGGTCTTGTAAAGGCGAGGAGTAGTTTCCCACTCCTCACCTCTATTTTAAACCGACTTAGCTTAGCTGTCAAGGCCCAGTGTAACCGAATCCTTGATAATTTTGGCGAAGTCGCTGTTATCGTGGTTAACGAAGTTAGCTACAACTTCAAAGACTGCGTCGCTGAAGCCGCCAACATTTAGGATATCTTTGCTATCGGGAGCCTGAGTCGTAGACCCAGGTGCGATATCAACACAGATTAGCTTGGCCTTACGGTTGCGCTGTCTGAAGGCTTCCCATTCGTTGACCATATTAGTCTTAGCGTTTGCTCTACCATATAAGATAAAGCCAGCGCTACTAGCAGGCGTATACCAGCTTTCGTTGTCAGAGACAAAGATAACTGTATCTGCCTTAGCCTTAGTAGAGTTCAAGTGACGAAGCGCACAAGAACAGTCAGTGCCACCACCTCTAATAGAAAGCTTTGCTGCGTTGGTCATAACGCTATCGCGTGGGTTAATATAAACACTCTTTACCGAAGTATCGAATGGTATAACCGTTGCGTTAGGATTGACACGCATGATAGAAGAAGCCATTAGGGCGGCCACGTCTACACGCTTAGTCTTAGTAGTAGAACCAGCACGAACACCAGTTACGGCATCCTGCATGCTACCACTCACGTCAATACAGATGATTGTCTCGCCCTTCAAAGAAGGAACGTTTTGTGTGGCAATCTCAAGAGCGTCTTGTAGAGCTAAGCTCAAAGCCGCTGGAATCTGCCCCTCTGTATTCTGATAAGTAGTCAATAGCTGATAAGGGAAAGCGTTGCTCTTACGAACACTCTCAGCATCCCTTAGCTTCTCAGCCAATACCTTTACCAGCGTAGCATCGTTGTAACACCCGTGACGTGCGAACGTATTAAGGTTCATACGTAGCGTGTTCCAGCTTGCGTTACGTGCAATATCGCTCCACTGCTCTGTGGTTAGTGATAGCGCCGTAAGCATACGGAAATCTACTTCAGGCACCTCACCCTTCCCCTGCTTAAAGTTCTCAAATTGCTTTAGCAGAGGAGATAGGTAACGCTTATTGTAAGTCTTACCAATCAACCATGCATAGAAAGCTTCTTGAGCCTTGTTTACAGGCTTAGGGTGAACCATCTTGATTACGTCCGCTAGGCTTGGGTCATTACCCACGCTGCCCTTGAATAGATTATCTGCATCCTGGCTTTGCAGCCATTCGACAATCATTCTCTTGACGGCAGAGCCGAAGCTCTTACGCCCACACTTACCGCTACGTAGAATCTGACAGAAGTTACGTAGCATCTTCGTACCGCTAATAACGCGAGGGAAGATAGCTCTTAACAGAGCCAATCCTTTTTCACCGCGATTAGCTAGAACATTAGCTAGTAGGGCCGGCGTGTCCTTCATACGCGCAACGCGATGTCCGTAGACAGCCGCTTGAGCAATGAACTCATCGCTACACTGGTTAGCTAGTTCAATAACCTTCTCCACCTGCTCATTAGCACTAGCGTAGAATGTTTGATTAAATGTGCCTGTTACAACGTATTGGGCAAGACTGCCTTCAGCACCAAGGTCATAGGCGCGACCGCCTGCCTTGTTAACAGTGTTAGTAACAGGAATTGAAGACTTACGAGTAGAATTGAAAATAGACTTGTTAGCCATGATTGGCCTCCTTTATTCAGTGACAAAAAATTCTCTGACGAAATACATTCTTATCTTTAAGGAGAGATAAGAACATCCTTTTTATCAACACCCACCAGGGTATCAGATAAATCATAGCGATAAACATCGTTATTACCTACAGATGACAGGGTATCTGCCCCACCATTACCTGATAGGTCATTGGTCTTAGCTCGACCATATAAAACATCGTTACCACCAGAACCTTTAAGAAGACTAAAGTCTCCTAGATTACCAAACAATACATCGTTGCCTGCTGAGCCATAGGCGGCTTCTACTATCTCTGTATTGTTCATATATAAATCATTGCCGGCTCCACCAAAATAAGAAATAGCTTTTACGTCGTCAAACGTTTGCTGGAGCAAGCCATTACCATCACCTAAATCATAGGTGACACTAATAGTATTTTTATCTACGCTATCGATGACCACTGAGCTACCATTATTAGATGGAGTAATGTATAAAACACCGTCTTCAACACCTATAAATGGAACGCCAGGAGTACGACCAGGACGGAAAAATCTCACGACTAAGTCTTGTGTATCCGCAGTGACGTTAGCAGGGAAGTTGGTGAATATTTTATCTTTACCATTCCCTTCGCTGCTAATAGTATTACTACCTAGTAGTGCATAGATAATGTCGTCGCCTTTACCACCATCAATTGTATTGTTTCCAGTACCACCGAATAAGGTATCATCATGGTTCCCACCTGTAATGACAGAGTCCAGGCTGGTATTATTCTGGATTACGTTCTGAGTATTCTTATCGCCTTGGATATTCAATGACTGCACAAGTGCAGAATCAAAGCTTGTGACTACCCCATTCTCAGTAACTTGGATTGTATCACCAACCCTATCAACAGACACTATCTGAGCATCTGTTACTACTAGAGTGTTATCTACTAGGGTGGTAGATGGTGTAAGCCTGTTTTCCAATGTCTCTAAGAACATCTCTACTCCTTATTTCATAGGCTTAAGTAGCCACTCAGAGCTACCATTCAGTAACTCACCACTTGTTGGCGATGTAAGCTTAACGCTCCACTTTGAAAAAGTTTGTGGCTCATCTAAAGGATGCTCCACCACCTTTAAAATTTCATTTTCTACTATCCATTGACCATTCCACCAACGGCCCTGCCAATGACATGAGAAAAATCCCATACTATGAAAGTGAGCTTGGGATTCTACTCCCCTCCACGTCATAATATAATTACCAGGCTTAATAGTTAAAACTTTTTTTGGCTGTTCTTTCTTAGCAAGAAAGGGTGCCGGCGCGGCCAATGCGAGAGGTGCTAATAGCAGATAAACAGCAAGGCTTTTCCACATATTATCCTCCTTTGTATTTCCGACTACGATGTAGTCAGCTAAGGTGTCTGACGGGAGTCGAACCCGCGAAAGAATGGTTCACAGCCATCCGCCCTAATCCACCAGGGTCATCAGACACAGTGTCGGCTATAGGAATCGAACCTATCGAGCGGGCTTATGAAACCTGCCTGAACAACCAGCCCAGCCGGCAATCGTCTACTTCGACAAGGATTTGGAAGACAACGACTTCAATGTAGTCTTCACGACATTCGTTTCGACACTTTCATTTTACTACCATCTTACCTCTTTGTCAAGCCCCTTCTCCTGCAAAATTCTTCAACACACAAAATAAGCAGAACGAGGAAGACGACAGTTATAACTATTGTCATGTGCCACCTAGCTTATCTAGATGAGCATTAAAATCTTCATCGCTGATTTCATCAGCACCATCACTGCCCTTTGGCATATAAGCTAGAATCTTCTTTAGTTCATCTTCACTAACAACAGACACATAAGCACGGAGTGCCGTGAGTAATAGTCTATCTTGGCCGTATACCAAAAAGGTTCTAGCTAACAGCGCATCTATGCGGGACATCAACTTCTGTCTCAGTTCTTCAGCAGTCATCATCAGTATACCTCATTCTTTCTGTGGTGTCAAGGCCACGCACCCATAATCTCTCATGCATATCTCTAAAACTTTAGGGTCTGGTAGCTCACCATAAGCCATAGCCAACATTTCCATTGTCACCATTACACTAGTATTGTCGCTAACGCGACCTACTTTATCACGAAGTTCGCAAATAAGCTCTCTAGCTTTATCTCGCGGAATGTATTTATCGATAGTATCAATAATCATTTTCGCTTCATCGTGTGTTGTCGGCATTTACTACCTCCACAAAGTTAGCCTCTATTAATCTTACAATAGCCATAGCGATTTCTTCCTGAGTAGGAATAGGGCTTCTGTCATCAAGAGTTTCTAGGTCAAACGGACCCGCAGAATAATTTGTTATATCTTTCCTGGCTTCCTCTATTACCTCTCTAAAAGAGAGTGGTTTAGCAGAGCAGAGTAGGTGGAGTATATGTCTATATCTTTTATCCACCACTCTTTGCCAGACAGTCAAACTATCTGGATTAAATTCTTGTTTATATTTCCCATCTGGCGTATGTGTATTCCTACGAAACTTGTTCAAGATTTACCTCCGTTGTTTTATCAAACTAGACAAACTCCTCATTTTGATGAAGAATTTTTGTAGTGCAATAACACTGTCCATTAGATAGTTGACTCTTTTTAATAAGGTAAATGTTGCGTTTATAAGTCCGTTCAATAGAACCTCCCTCCGCTAACACTTCTAGTTAATGTGTTTTTTGGTGGTTCTATAGAGATGTTATAATCTGCCTGCCAAATAAGATATTATTGCCACGCAGTAACCACCATACTTTTATAGTACACGAAACATTACCGCATTTATTTTCACGTCTCTATTTTCTCCGGCTATCTAGTGACTCCACCAATAGTTTAACCCACTCATTATGTTTGGCAACAGCTTCCATCTGCTCATATAGTCTTTTGATTGCATTTTTATAAGTACATTCAGCCATACTTAAAAGCATTTCAAAGTGAACCTTAGCTGACTTACGACTTCTTAATTCAGCTTTTAAATCTTCGCATGAATCATATCTCATACTTTCGTCAATCTGTTGTAACATATATCTTTTTAAACCTTCATGGTCTGTAGATGGTGGACTCCAGGCTTCAACCTTATCTCTCATAGCCTGTAAGAGTTCTCTTTCTTTAGTTGTAATAGCAATTTCTTCTTTTGTACTATTAATACTTTCATCTATCTGAGCTTGGGCGTATTCAATCTGTTGTTCAGGAGACATAGCCCGTAATTTATCTAGCCTACTTTTAGTGTCAGCTACGTTTTCTTCATAGTATGGGTCCAGTTTCATTATTTCGATACTATCTCTCATACCATCTCTAGAAGACATACTAAACGCCTGAGCAGTATACAGTACCCATTCTTTAAAATCCATACCTTCAACAATCTTGTAGGTATAACCTGTCATCCTAATAACTCCTTCAATAGTAAAACTGTAAGCAGAGAAGAGATGGTTAGAACGAGTAGAATATTAATCTTTACTACAGTATGCTCATTCAATAGGCTTATGTAGTTTATGTATAGACAAGCTGGTAGTAGTAGTGGAGCGAAACAGAGTAGCGGCATATTACTTAGGTAGATTACCGCAGTAATAAACACACATAAAAAAATATCAATTAGTAATTCACTCCACTTCATTACCAACCCTCACTATTACGATAATCCCTATCTACCCTGTCGAAGTATAAGGTTCCTAACAAGTGGTCTATCTCATGTTGTGCTACAATAGCTAATACGCCCTTAAAAGTCTGTACTTCGGGCCAGTTGTCGCATTGCACGCTAACTTGTTCCCAACGCCACACTGTTTTATATTCGTCAGGAAATGATAAACACCCCTCTAGAGACTCGATTCCATGATTCGCATAAGAGATTATTTTTGGGTTAACCATTACCCAATCTTCTACCACACATACTGTGATAAGCTTACCTACTTGCGGGGCGGCTATCCCAACTGCTCTAGTGGTGGAACTTTTCTTGTTATGAGTAAGCAGGAAGGAATATAGCTTACGGCCAAACTCTTTACCTTCCTTCACCGAGACGGGCTTACAAGGTAATCTTAATTGAACTTCATCCTTTATGATACGCATTAACCTTTCCCCTGCTTATGGCTTTTTCTTAAACTCTCACGGGGTCTACTAGACATCCTACCAAGGAAATTTGGTTTGTCAAGCCCAAAAAAAACGGCCCCTTTCGGAGCCGCGAGCCTTAGCTCACCTTTGTCTTTGTTGCCTCTGCTAGCTGTCGTAATGTATCGTGCATTTCATTAATGAACTCAACGTGGGCTAGACGTTGGTTTTCAGTCTCTTGCAGCTTACCTTCAGCACTAACAGCCTTAGCTGATAAATCGCGTAGCTCACCTTCTAGAGAGACAGCCGTCAAACTTACTTCAACAAGCTCTTTTTCTAGTGCTTCAATACGCTCTTGCTGCGCCTTAATAATCTCATTGTTTTGTGCGTCAGCCTGAACCAACCTAACATTTTGTTCTACCATTAAATTATTGGCGGTCTTAGCTTCCTCTAGCTGAGCCTGTAAGTCTGTGACGCCACTAATATAATTATCTTGTTTACTCCTAATCTGGTCGTAGCGGCTACTCAGAAGGTTATAGGAGTTCTGTAGTACCACCCTTTCCTGCTCAGCGGCTTTTAACTTCCTGGTAAAGTCTAGGAAATCATCGTTCGTCTTTTTTAGTCTATCATCGAATTCATCTTGTAATTGTCTTTGCCTTAGTTTTAACTGTTCAATAATTTCCAGGGCTGCTTTAGCTGTATCCTTATGGCGTTGCTTGAAGAACCACTCGTCGGAGTTCATCATATCTCGTAGACTTTCAAGACCATAAGCGTATAAATATTCAGACATCCTTTTTCTCCTTCCACCAGTACCATGCTTTAATAATAATGTCACAATGACATGCCTTCGGCGCACAGAAACATCCTAGAAGGTCATCTTCTTTGATTGCTTCCAATGCTGCTATTACTCTCTCATCACCTTCTACAAGTCTAGTATACAGCCATCTTCGGTAGAAGTCAATAGCTTTACCTCTAGTTGCTTCGCCGTTTAGTGGGAATGGATTGCCCAACACGGTTGGCCGCCCACAAAAAATAACGCCGGCCTTAATAGCCGGCGCTACACCTCCATAATCGTATACGTTAACTACTTTCATTTTAATAAGCTTAAGTAGTAAATACCATTAGCAAAGGCGGTTATAGACATAATGATAGCTCCAATAGCCACCAAAATGTGTACTGGTACTATAGATGGTTCTTCATGAGTCTTATTTTCTTCTTTATAAAAGATGTTGCCCAATATATAAAATAGATTGATATTGCTAACATAGCTATGCTAGTTAGTATTAAAACTGACGGTAAAATAAAATCTATCATATTATTCTCCAAAGTGTTTGATAACTACATAATCGCTTACGCGATGATAGCGCAAGCTAAGTAGTATGGATAGTAGGGACTAAGATTTCCCACAATGAAATCATATTTTTTTCCATTCAGTAGGTATTGGTTTAGCTACTAAACATATATTCATTGGTTGCGGTACTGCTTTTATAATCTCATCATAAATAATACCTTTAGCGTCTTTCTCATCAATAGCTTTACAATACATAAGATTAAGATGAGTTTCTACTCCAGATAACCTTACTTCACTAATTGTTTGGTAAGCTACAGCCACAGCGTAAATTTTTACATCCATTTTTACTCCTTTTCTTTCCTACCCAAATAGTTTTGTGAAACAATTTTCAATTGTACTCTGCCCACTGCATCATGTTGACGCTCCACTAGTGGTTTCACTACAATACCTTCAGCGATTTGTCCTTCAGCCCCCGGCACCATACTCTTCATCTCAGCCATAGCCACCAGCTTATCGAAATCAAACGGGATACCTTCGGCAACTAGTGGAACCCAAGGAATAAGTGGGGCCGGTGCGGCGATACGAGCGGCCTTGAAGTCCAACCACTTACCATCAATCATAATATCGAAGATAGCGATTTTTAGTTCTCCGGGCTTCGCCCCATATTTTAAGTCTTGGACTTGTCCGTAAACCTCGCCATACATAATGGCCCCAGGATGTAATGCTAGCCAATCCATCATGTCTGGATACTGGCGTAGCGCCTTCCACCACATATTCTGTGTGGCCGTCCACTTCTCAAGCTTTTCTTGTACCTCTTGCATTCTTTCAGGAGGACAGCCTGCGGCGTGCATATCTTCTAGGATTTTATCCTTGTTGGGGGCGGCCCCAAACTCTTTTTTCCATTCTGTCCTGCTACCACAATAGAACTGTCCATCCCAGAATACCCAACGTCCGTTAGCGCCGTGGATTTTCTCGGTTACTACCACGGCTTCGCCAGGAACGAATACCTCTTGAGCATAGCGTTGGAAACTATCTACGTCATACTTAACAAAGTAAATAGGAGGAGGAGAGGCCACTTCTCCCTTTGTGTCTGGCGGCTCTGGCGGATTCCAATGAATAGTTCCTAGCTTATCAGCTACGTTATCTCCAGCTTGAGCGCCATCTGGGGCGGGCACAAGTAGTCCGTAGGAAACTACATTACGCAGTTTCTTCATACGCACGCGGTGATATACGGGCTGGTCATCACCCTGTGCCACCTTCTGCTTAGCTGAATAACCGTCAGCAAAATAAAGAGTATTTTTACCATCGTTCAGCCAGTCAAACTCAGGACGACGAGTATCAACCAGGGTGTCAGGCGGAATCCATGCGGCCACCTTGGCGTCCTTCCAGGCTTCCGTTTGGCAACATACTTGATATCCGAAAACCCTGTTGATGCTAAGTGCGTCAGCGTTGGGGTGTTTCTCTAGGTTTACCGGCACTACTTCTACCTTATGTCCACTATTCATTTTTGCTCCTTCTTTAATTTCCTGATTTCACTTTTGTTTAACTGTCTACGTTTGAAACAATAAAGATTTTTTCCATATGTTTTGTTTAGTATGCCCGCGCCATCCTGAACGTGTCTACGCAGAAAGACATCCCATTCCTTAGCATAGCGGTAAGCATATATCCATTTTGGTTTATAGTCTTTTAATGTATGGGTGAAAAAATATTTGTATTTTTCTGGCTGTCTAAAGCTATCAAGCCAACACTCCCACCAGATACCTTTGTCATCCTGAACGTAACAATGCTTCTCTCCTGCTAATACTAACTTCATATTTTTCTTTTTAGCAGGACGAGGGCGTGTGGGCGTGCGACAGAGTATACCAGTGTCGGGATGAACATAGGTTAGCTTGCGTGTTTCTACATAAGGATAGGCAGACTTCCCCCATCGTTTAGGAGTAGGCAACGCCTCATATATCTTACCGTCTTCGATACGAACATCTTTTTCGATGTAATCAAACAGGTGAGTTAGAATATGTTTCTGGACAACGTTCCCTTTATCAATATGCTGGCAAATCTCGCTATAGATATCGTCCCACTTGCGACCTACGCAGGAGAGGACATAACGCTTAAGCGGACCAAGATGTTCACCGAATATTTTTTGTCCACCCCCATATCCACCGTATTTCCCTGCGGGAGATGTTGTTTCGTGTTTACGGGGCGCTTCGCTCTCCATCTCTTTACGGAGTGCTTTGTGATATCCTTTAGGCGGCTTACTTTTACCACCAAAGCCACCGTGGCGTGGTTCCTCACACAACACCTTAGCCATATCTGGGCGCATATTGTCTCCTTATGCGTAGCTACGAAAAAACACCCGCCTAGTAATTCTACCAGACGGGTGTTGAAAGTCAAGGCTTAATTTTAGCCTTCAGCTTCGTCGGAAGCTTTTTCCTTACTAACGAGAGCATTAAGAGCCTCTACGTTAAGTCTGCGAGGATTATATCTTGGCATCTTCTTCAGGCGAACGCCTGGGGTGCCATCCTTACGTGGCTTGCGATAAACAGCGCTGCGAGCAAGCACAATATTCTTTGGCATGTCCAGCTTTTCTGCTACCTCTTGAGCGCTTTCGCTCTCTTGCCATACCTTAACAAATTGCTCAGCAGTTACATTGTAACGCTTACGGTTCTTCTTATCACCCTTTGTTTCTACTGCTTCATCACTCATAATACGTCCTCCCGTAGATAAAAATATATGCCAGTTGTCTTGGCTTAATACTACCCAATCATACACTCAAAGCACGCTGCTGTCAAGTGTCATCCAATAATTCTTTTCTAAGTTTTTCCAACGCTATCCGACTCTCTCCAGCAAGCCAGTCACACCGCTTACTAAAACGATTAGTATTTCTATGCACATGATTCCAATGAATCTTATACAATCCACACTTCTCAAACCATTCTATAGCACCCCATAGACAGCCATTACCCTTACGGACGTAAACTCCGTTGCCGCAACGTACTGTTACTTCACTATCAGAAATAATTTCGATATGAGCAACCTGTCCAGGCCGACAGATACTCCTATAGATATTATCGAAGTGCCAAAGTGCCTGTACATAAGGAACTAGCTCTGCGAAGTTGTTAGTTCCACAGCTAATAGCTCCATTATGTATATCAATTTCGTCAATAAGACGATTCCATGCTACGCAAGCCCAGCCTGAAGCCTTATCGCGAGTAGTGCCCGAACCATCACCTATTAGAAGAAGGTCGAATGAGGGCAGCGATAGTTCAGAAGCTAAAGCTTCTAGGTCGGTGACTACTGCTGCCCCCCAGAAGGGTTTATACCGTTCTCCCTTTGCCATTTTTCTACTAACTCCTTTGCTTCGCTCATACTACATCCAGTACGCTCACGCACTAGTTTAATAGCAGGAATACGTTGATTTTCCCTAGCAAGTCCAATCTCAGCAGGCGTAAGCCCACTGTGTCCTACTCCAAGAAAGTCAACCAGGGTTGAACCGAAAACGGTTTGTAACTTATTTACTTGTTCGCCTAGCGCCCTTTGCTGTTTTACAACAGCTAAGTCTTTAAGCTTCTCCAATAGACGAAGCCCCGTAATAAGCTCAGTAGTGGGTGACACACCCTCTTGAATAGTGATTTTTCCATTACGACTCATGTGGCCCTCCTTCTGCTAACATTGTAGCACGATTGCTCAATCCGTCAAGTGAGTAGTGGTTCCAAACCCACAAATCGTGTTCAGCGTAGTCCTTGCTTAGCTTATCACAGATACTCAGGAAAGCTTCTTCTAAACGATAGTAAGCAGAGGAAGCCTTGGGTGGAGTTGTCTTTGGTACGTTGGGTACACCCTGTTCTTTTAGATACTTCAGTATGTGTGTATCGACTGCACAGATTCTTTGTTTGGGTCTTGTATGTAATATGAAAAAACGTGCTGTTTTTGAGCCAATACCTTTGATACTCTCAAGGTCGGCTG
>JACCDR011722468.1_pt1 | contig 11661 bp, 8 predicted proteins | sample 7446431 | NCBI WGS metagenome assembly JACCDR01 (sample SAMN15323443, study PRJNA562643) | freshwater metagenome | isolation source: river surface water | place: USA:Blue River Watershed | collected 2017-08-17
CTCAACGAGGCACCCTATGTGTGAGGCCCTATCAACACGCAACAGAGCACAGCAGCTGAACCGCCTACCCCAGTGGTTTGTCGCCCTGCTGGCGCCTTGGCTTTTTGCGACACTGGCATTGGCCCAAACAGAGGCCAACACGCCACCCGGCAACGGGCAATACAGCCTGATCCCGCGCACCGTCGACCCGGGCCTGCCACCCATGGTGATGCTGGCCCTATCGAATGACCACCAGTTGTTTTTTAAAGCCTACACCGACTACGACGATACCAATGGCGATGGTCGTCTGAGTATGGCTGAGGCCAGCTACCAGACTCGCCATGTCTACCACGGGTATTTTAATGCCCGTCTCTGCTACAGCTACAACCCAACCAGCGGCTATTTTGCCGCCGATTCAGCCGCTGACGAGGGCAGCCACTATTGCAATGGCACAGAAGGCGGCAATTTATGGAGCGGTAACTTTTTGAACTGGGCCAGCATGACCCGCATCGATGTTATCCGTTCGATTTTGTACGGCGGTAAACGCAGTGGCAACACCGATAACGGCACACTCCTTGAACGCAGCTACCTGCCTAACGATGCCCACAGCTTTGCCAAATACTACAATGGCGCCGATCTTAAGCGGGTTACACCGTTTAACGTGACCAGCACCGATCTCAAGCAGCAAGGCCTTACCCTCTGCAACACCACTTTGCACCACCAAACCGGCCAAGCCGACAGTCGCACCAACACCAACCCACCCCTGATGCGCGCCATCACAGGCAACTATGCCCTGTGGGCCTCCGGTGAGCGCTACCAGTGTCTGCAATCGGGCGCCAACGAAACCCCCACAGGCGCACCGGCGAATACCGGTGAGGCCATCAACAACGCGGGCAAGGCCGACAAACTGTTCGCACCACTTGGGTTTCAACCCCATTACCAAATGCCGAATGCCGGTGATCGCAGCACCGATACAGGCGAACTGGATTACATCGTCAGGGTAGAAGCCTGCCATAAAACGCTGGAAGAAGGCTCTGACCGTTGCAAAACCTACCCGGATGGCAGCCTCAAACCCACAGGCTTACTGCAGCGCTACGGTGAGACTGGGCAGATCGAATGGGGCCTCATGACAGGCGGCTACGCCAAACGCAAAAGCGGTGGCGTGCTGCGCGCGGGCATTGATGAGTTCGACTCCGAGGTAGACCCAGAGACAGGTGACTTCATCAATAACACCGGCATTATCACCAACCTGGATGCCCTGCGCATCAGCGGCTGGCAATGGAAAGAACAGGGCCCTTACCTGCCGAATTGTTTTTGGAACCAGGCAACGTTTGATAACGGCCAGTGTGTGGACTGGGGCAACCCCTTCGGTGAAATACTGATGGAAGCCTACCGGTATTTTGCCGGTGCCAAGGCTCCGCTCTATATGGACAATGGCCAAAATGAGCTCGCCAAAGGTCCGGCACAATCGCGCGTCGCCAGCTGGGCACCCCCTGTTTCAGCGACCAATTACTGCGCAAACCTCAACGTATTGGGGCTGAATACGAGCGCTGAATCGTACGATTTTGACCCGCGTGGCCAGGAGCTGACAGTGGCACTCGGCGACATAGCCCTGCCGAATCAGGCCAACAGGATCGAAAACCTCATTAAAAAACATATCCGCATAGCGGCAGGCGAGTATTTTGTGGGTGAAACCGACGCCAACGGGGATCAGCTCTGCACACCCAAGACAGTAAACACCGACAACTTGGCCAAGGTCGCAGGCCTCTGCCCGGAAGCCCCCCGATTGGAGGGCAGTTATGGTATCGCCGGCATTGCGAATGAGGTATCCGACATAGACACCAACCCAGGCGTCAAGGGCACCCAAAACATCACCACCTATGGTGTGTCGCTGAAAACGGCGCTGCCTCAAATTACTGTCGATGGCATCACGATTATTCCCGCGTGCCGCAATCTCAGCCCCAACACTAACAACAGCGTTATTGGCAACTGTGCGCTGGTCGATTTTCGCTTGTTGGCTACCAATGCAGACAGCACTGAAGCCACCTATTACGTCAACTGGGAAGATAGTGAGTTTGGCGGTGATTACGACCAGGATCTGCACGGCCTTTTGACATACAGCCTGACTGGCAACAGCATCACGGTTTCAACTGAACTCTTAGGAACCTCCACAGCGGCGAGAATGGGCTTTGGCTATGTCATCACGGGTGTCACCAATGGTGGCTTTAAAGTCCATTCCGGTCACAATAACTACGCTGCTCAAGGCTGCACCGCGTGTAAAGGCACGGATCCCGCCACCAGTACCACCTACACCAAAAACACCGCAAAAGTGGATTTTTTACAGCCACCTCTTTTTTATGCGGCTGACAACGGCAGCCGCTATTACGCGAGCAATAACCCGGCGGAGTTGTCACAAAATCTGGAGAGTGTCCTCGGCAATATTGGGCCTAAGCCCGCGCGAGGTGGCAGCGAAATCGCCGCAACCGACGATGCAGGGGATGCCAATCTATTTTTGCATACCCTTTATTACCCTGAAAAAACCGCGCAAACCGGCACCGACAAAATCCGTGTCACCTGGGCAGGTCAAGTCGGTGTGCTCTTTTTGGATCGGGATAACAATCTGCGTGAAGACAGCAACCAAAATGGCCGATTTGATGCTTCGGATTTGATTATCGTCTTTGATAACACCCAAAAAGACGCAGACGGGCAGCCGGTTGTCATCAAACACGCAGAAGACAAAACACCGGCCGAGGGCGCGCCTGCAACCTTTGCAGACATTCTCTATCTGTGGAATACCACTGACAGCCTCAATGCGCAACAGCCGCAAAATCGCCAACTGTTTAGCGTCTTACCCCAAACAGCCACCGAACAAAACGACTGGAACCTGGTGAGCGGAACCCTGACGCCCTTTACGCTCGCCAATTTTGGCCCCAACGATGAAGGCAGCCGCTATTTAGGGCCTGGCCTGACGCCAGACCGGCTGGTGCCCTTTATCCGTGGCACCGAGAACCCTGAGCTTCGCAATCGCACACTCAATGGCAAACGCCATTTGCTGGGCGACATCCAAGGCCCAAGCCCGATTATTTTGGGTAAACCGGATTACAGTTACGACACCGAGTTTGGTGATCGTGACTATGCCGCCTATAAGGCTGCAAAAGCCACAGCACCGCGCGTGGTCATTACCGCCTCCAATAACGGCATGATTCAAGCCTTTCTGGCAGGCTCCTATAATGCCGACACAAAAGGGTATACCGTACCCGCCGGCCAGCAACTGGGGCAGGAATTGTGGGGCTATATACCCTTTAACCTCTTGCCCCACCTGCAATGGCTCGCCGACCGCAATTACCAACGCACGCCCTATTTTTCAGGCTTTATGCGCACCTTTGATGTGAAAGCCTTCACGGGTGCCGATGCCAACACCAATGGCCATATTGGCGGCTGGGGTACGCTCCTCGTGGTCGGCACCGGGCAAGGCGGCGGACATTTCCCGATTGATGTCGACAATAAAACGCTTCATACGCGGCCAGCCTACATAGTGCTGGATGTATCGGATCGCCTCAACCCACCCAAATTGATCGCCGAAATCAGCCATGAGGCTCTCGGCTTCACCACCGCCGAACCGGACGTGGTGCGGTTTGAAAAAGGGACAGACCAGTCATGGTTTTTGGTATTCGGCAATGGGCCGCGCGGCACCGACTTGCACAATCGCCGCCATGCACAGCTGTTTTACGAGACCCTTGCCGGCGATTTACTCGGCGAGGGCAATGCCAACAAAGCACAATTGTTTGCGTTTAACTTGAAGACCAAACAACTCCAGCAATTCCCTGTCGCGCAGAGCGAAGTCAACGCCTTTGTCGGTGGTGTGAACGGGATGGACTGGAACCGCGACTTTTTAGACGATGCGGTGTATTTCGGCACCATCAGCCAACGCACGACCGCCACTGGCTCAGAGCCTATCGGGCGGCTGGTGCGCGGTACACTGACCTTAACGGGCAGTGAATTGGGCGTGACTTTCAGCACCTTTTTTAATCCGGAAAAGCCGATAGTAGGCCGCCCGCTCACGGTCATTGACCATTTGGGCCAATTTTGGGTGATGGCGGGCACGGGTCGCTACTTTACCCGCCGAGATGGCGATGCCCTGCATAACGGCAATGTCTATGTCGGCCTGAAAGAAAAGCGCGGCACCAGCACCGGCTTCTCGCTGGCCGGTTACACCGCCACCGCCAACCGCCTGGAGAACATCTCGGCCATTCGGGTCAGCACTGACGGACAACTGTTCGACACCGAATTTAAAACCATTAATGAACTGCGAGACCACATCGCCACAGACGAAGTGGATGGCTGGCTGCGCAATTTAGGCACCAATGAACGCCAATACCTCAACAGCGATTACGGGGCGCAAATCGTGCAATTTGATACCGGCATACCCGGCACACAATCGGCCTGCGAATCAGACGGGAGTGGTTACATTTACCGGGTGGATCTGCGGTCGGGCGTACACTCGCCGAATTCCGGCTTTACCCAGAAAACGCCAGACCCGAACAATCCGGACCAGTTTATTGACGAAACCATCCCGGGTCAGCACGATAACGCCCCAATAGCCCCAACGAGTTTACTTAAGCAGTTCGGCTCCGATCCAAATGGTAGGCCTACTAAAGTACCGCCCCCTGACATACAGGCCCAGGCCAAACGCCATGCGTGGCGCGAGCTAGAAATCCCTTGGCAATAAAGTGCCTTTTGAACTGTTTCCCCTTGGAGTCTGTTATGCCTGTTAAGCCCTTCCCATCGCGTGGTTTTACCCTGATCGAAGTCATGGTGGTGGTCGCCATCATTGCGATTTTGGCAGGTGTCGCGCTGCCGTCTTATCAAGAGCATGTGCGCAAAAGCCGCCGCGTAGATGCCAAAGAAACGCTCACTCGACTTGCCACTCAACAAGAGCGGTATTTTTTTCAAAACTCGCGTTATGCACGCACTTTGGCTGAGCTTCAAGTCACGAACACCTCACCTGAGGGGTGGTACACCATCAGCATTGAAAATAACGGCTGTGACCAAAATCAATGTAATAACTTCACGCTGAAGGCAGTCCCCGCTGAGGGCCCGCAAAAAAATGACAGCTGTACGAGCTTCACGCTGGATCACACCCTTAAACAAGACGCAACCAAACCCGACTGCTGGTAAACGATCGGCTCAGCGCCCCGCACTCATGCCGGCCCGGGGATTTTGGCTGGCTTTTCAAGCGACGAAAAAAAGCATGCTAGAATCGCCGCATTTTTGACGCTAGGCGCCACCTCATGCTAAAACGCTTTTTGCAGTTTTTAAGTCCCTCCAAATCCGGCCATCAGGCCACAGGGGTACGCCAATCGCACGCCTGCACGCTGAACGGCATGAGCAGCGGCGCCACCAGCCTGTGTAAACAACTGCAAGCCAAAGGCTTTGAGGCCTATCTGGTGGGTGGCTGTGTGCGCGACAGCCTCTTAGGCGCCACCCCCAAAGACTTCGACGTCGCCACCAGTGCCACGCCCGAGCAGGTGCAGCAGTGCTTTCGCTCCAGCCGCATTGTGGGCCGCCGCTTCAAAATTGTGCATGTGCGGATGGGGCGTGAAGTCATTGAAGTCACCACCTTTCGTGGGCACCACAGCGAGGCCGCGGGCAAAGAAGCCGTACAATCGGCGGCGGGCTTGCTCCTGCGCGATAACGTCTATGGCGACCTGACCTCCGATGCCTTGCGGCGCGACTTCACCGTCAACGCTCTCTATTACGACCCTGTGGCACACCAGCTCATCGACTTCACTCAGGGTAAGGCGGATCTCAAAAACCGCTGTCTGCGCATCATCGGCGACCCAGCCGCGCGCTACCGTGAAGACCCGGTACGATTGCTGCGCGCCGCCCGCTTTGAAGCCAAACTCGGGTTTGTACTGGATAAGGCCAGCCTCCAGCCGATGAAAACTCTGGCGCCGCTGCTGAAACAAATTCCCTCAGCCCGGTTGTTTGAAGAGGTGTTGAAATTATTTTTAGGCGGCTCTGCCACCGCGACCTTTCACCGTTTGCAAGAGCACCAGCTGCTGCAATATTTGTTTCCGGAAGTCGCACCCTTGGCGAGCGCCTCGCCCTTTAATAGCAGCCTGCTTGAAACCGTGTGTGTTCACACCGACAAGCGCATTCGCCAACAAAAGCGGGTGACACCGGCTTATCTCTATGCCGCCTTTTTGTGGCTGCCCTACCAGGCTCGCATTCAGCAGCTGCTCAGCCAAGGCAAAAAAATGGGCGAAGCGGCCCACATTGCCGCCGAGCAAACGCTGCACGAGCAATATTTGGCAACGGCCATCCCTAAGCGGTTTGTGATGCCGCTACGCGAAATTTGGCAACTGCAACCCGCCTTGGAACGTCGCCAAGCCAGCCGTATTGAAGCCCTGATGACACACGAGCGCTTTCGCGCCGCCTATGATTTTATTCTGCTGCGCGAAGCCGCCGGCGAAGATTTACAAGGGCTCGGCAGCTGGTGGACTCGCCTGCAAGAAACTGACGAGGCAGGCCGCGCTGCATTAATCGAGAACCTGCAAGCCGCACCCGCTCCCGACAAAACCCGCAGGCGCAGGCGCCCCAGCACCAAAACCTCTCCGGCAAGCCCGCCAAACACCCGCCATGAGTGATAGGCTCTCGCCACCCGCCTGGGTCTATCTTGGGCTTGGCAGCAATCTCGGCGATCGCCAAAGGCTGCTCGAAAGCGCCCTCACCCACCTGGGCTCACTGCCTCGTACTGAGGTGATGGCAGTGTCTCACTGGTATGAGAGTGTGGCTCAGGGGCCAGAGCAGCCCGACTACCTCAATGGCGCGGTGGCGCTTCGCACAGGGCTTAAACCCTTGGAACTTCTGGATGCGGTGCAGGCCATTGAACAGGCTCACGACCGCGTTAGGCTGATCCACTGGGGCCCACGCACCTTGGATATCGACATACTACTGTGGGATGACATCTGCCTGAATCTGCCGCGTTTACAAGTCCCGCACCCTTACCTTAGGCAACGGGCGTTTGTCGTCTTGCCACTGCTAGAGATAGCACCCGGGCTTCACTTGCCCGACGGCCAGCCCCTCGCAAGCCTGGGCGACAGTCTCGATGCCACCGGCTTGCGGCGGCTCAGCCTGCCGGCAGAAGGCCCAGCCAACACCTAAAGGCACACTATATCCCGCTGTGGATTTCCGATAATTCTCCAAGAGCCTGCACCCCATGACATCGCCAGACGCCTGCCAAGCCTTAACGCACCCCATCACCCTACCCTTTTTACGCAAACTCAAAGCTCAGCGGCAAAAGTTCAGCTGCGTAGCGCTCTACGACGCCCCTTTGGCCCGACTGGCAGAGGCCACCGGCGTTGAGACGCTCCTGGTTGGCGATAGCCTCGGTATGACCGTATTGGGGTTTGATTCGACGCTGCCTGTCACCATGGAGCACATGCTCTACCACGTTGAGGCGGTAGCGCGCGGCGCCAAAAAACCGCTGATTCTGGGCGATATGCCGTTTATGAGTTACGCCACCCCCGAACAGGCGCTGCACAATGCCGCGCGTATCATGCAGGCGGGTGCCCATGTGGTGAAGCTGGAAGGCGGTACCTGGCTGGCACCCACTGTACGTTTGCTGACAGAGCGGGGCATACCCGTGTGTGCGCACCTCGGCCTCACGCCGCAATCGGTGAATAAAATCGGCGGTTACAAGGTGCAGGGGCGCGATGCCGAGAGCGCAAAACGCCTGCAAGAAGATGCCGTGGCTCTCGCAGCGGCCGGAGCGGATTTGTTAGTGCTTGAATGCGTACCCCAAGCACTCGCACAGCAGATTACCCAAGCGTTAGCGATTCCCACCATCGGCATAGGTGCGGGGCCCGACACTGACGCCCAGGTACTGGTCGTGAACGATATTTTAGGCCTGACGCCCAAGCCGCCGAGTTTTAGCAAAAACTTTCTGATAGACGCACCCGATATTCCCGGTGCACTCGCTGCCTATGTCACTGCAGTCAAAAGCGGAGCCTTTCCCGATGCTCGCCACAGTTTTTAGTCAAGCCGGCTAAAGTCCTGGACAGCAACATGATTCGCCATTTATTGGTTTATGGCAGCCTGGCACCGGGCCAAGAAAACGCCCACTGGCTCAAACCGCTCAAAGGCCACTGGCAAGTGGCCGAGGTCAAAGGTCGGCTCTATCGCGAGGGTTTGACCGGGACAAAACCCTATCCAGCGCTGATTTTGGATCAGAGTGCGCCTTGGGTGGCGGGGCAGGTTTTTTTCAGTCCCCGGTTGCCCAGCCTATGGCCTCAACTCGACGCCTTCGAAGGCCGATTTTATCGGCGTCAGGTTTGTAATGTCCGGGTATTTCGGTCCCGGTCGGGCCAGGGCCCTGCCGATCGACGTCTGGCCTGGGTCTACGCTTATGCACCCCCGGCACGCCACACGAGCAGTGCGTGGCGCCTGGAAGCAGATCACGCCAGTCTCAGCGCCAAACCACTCCGGTAACGAAAGGCCCAGAAAACTACTCACCCATCTTTTTTAGACTTTTTATTGATCAGAACAATCGGCACTGAAAAGTAAATAAGCACTGAAGGGTAAAAGCATCCTTGCCTGATACGCCGCCGAGAAACCCATTGGCGGGCGGCTTTTACGCTATCGAGCGGGTGACCCCGCTCGATTTCAGGCGCTAATTGCCAATGGCTGCACGCTTAATCATCAAGGGAGACGTACGCCTTCCATTTCCACTTTGATATTCGGTTGCGCTACCGTAATGGCAGACGATCCGGATACTAAGTCTAAGGTGGCGCTCACTGTTTTTAGGGTGCCACCTACAGTGGCATTAACGCCAATAATGCCATTGACCAGTGTTCCAAGGGGCATGCCCACTGAGAGGGATTCGCCATTGAATGCCACGCCTTCTATGGCGTTGCCGCCGGCAGAAACCTCAACTTCCGCAACCAGTTGGCTGGCTGAAAAGCCGGTGATAGCACCCGCCGCCGGTAAAAGCTTCACGTTGACTTCACCGGAAGCCAGGGACAGATCCGTGATGACCAATTCCAAACCATCGAGAAAAATGTTGTAGCCGGTGCGCCCATCAATAAGGGCGGCTAAGGTCGGGCGCTGATCTTTAAAGCGCAGTGCCAAGTTGAGATTGACTGCAACCCCATTAATCTCTTGAGCAACAGAGTAACCATAGGCTACGCCTCTGGCGCCAATAGCCGTAACAGTGCTTTTGAGGTTAATACCTTCCGGTGCGGGCAGCAGGGATTGGCCACTCAGCTTTTTAACAAAATCTGCGACTATCGCTGTGCTTACCGGCCCCAAGGCTGCGACGGCATGAGCGATAGCGGCATCATTCAGCCCCTCTGCGACAAGACCTAAATAAAATTCACGATAGGCCTTTTGATCCACCATTCCGAGAAGGGCAGTGCCAAGATTAACGATAGAGTCTGTTTTAATACCGAAATCAGTATCTATCTGGTCAACCAGATTCAACGTTGGGGCTGGCGCTACAGAGCTAGACGCCACCACAGAGGAAGAGCTATTGGCAGACGAAGGCGCGCTACTTGTTGAGGACACCGCCGACGATATAAGGCTCGACTGCATTGAACTACTAGAGACCGTCACAGCGGAACTCATGGGGATGACGCTTGATGGCGCGCTGCTTTTTGAGGACACCGCTGACGATTTTTCGCTGGACTGGATTGCGCTGCTAGAGATCGTCACAGCGGAACTCACGGGAATTACGCTTGATGGCACGCTGCTTTTGGAAGACTCCGCTGACGATTTTTCGCTGGACTGCACGGAACTGCTGGAGAGCTTCACAGACGAACTCGTAGCACTTAGGCTTGATTTCACACTGCTTGAGTTTTCTTGAGTTTTGGATTTTCCAAAACACCCTGTTAGCGCGACGGCCAATAATGCAATAGTTATTATTTTCCCGTTATACATGATTTTTCTCCGAGACTGATGGGGGAATGATGAGTCTCAAATTCTAGATGTTACGGTTTTTTTATCTGTGATGCTGAGCATGATTCTCTCAATTAAGCGTTTTCAAGAATCAATTTTTAAATATGATTGCGGTGTCTTTGATAAGAAAATGCCGGAGCAGGCGCAGCCTTACTGACCGATGATTTGATTCAACCCCTTGCGCATTTACACAGGCGTTTTTTTAATTGGATCACAGAAAAATCATCGAGGTATATTTTTTCAGCGCAATAATTTAAGCAAAAAAACCTGTTACTTTAGCAACTCACAACAATCTCTAGCCATTTGCGTGAATACACATCGGAGATCATGTTGGAAAACATCGCGCACAGCGAGTCGGCACTGATATAACTGATATGAATAGTGTGTGACACCAAGCTAATAGGCCTGCAACATGTCGCCGACTTTGACCGAGTGAACGGGCTCTTTCAGGTGCAACTCGGTTGTGGATTTCAAGGGAAAAACCCCCGTCAAGGCAATATCTGACACCCGCTGCCAGCGGTAGCTGAGCTGCCCGCTGGCGTCGCGGCCAGCAGGCGCACGGCGAAACAATGTAAACCGGTCACCCAGCTGCAAGCCAGCATCTTGACCCGCGTTGATCTCCAGCCGATTGCCCGACACCTTAACCACAGTCGCCCGCAGCGGAATACAGGTTACCGCCTGTTCGATAGCGGCTACCTGCTCGGTCAGCAGCTTGTCGAGCAAAACCCCATAGTCGCTTCGCCAGAAGCCGCGGCTGCCAAAACCCGGCGCAAGGCTGGGTGTCACGCGGTGTTCCGCTTCGCCGCCAAAACGCCCACGATTTAACAGGGCGCCGCTTGCGCCATCATAGAGACTGACCTCGACCTGAAACCGCCGCCAGTAGCTGTCGCGCCAGGCTTGAAAGAGCCCGCGCTTGAGCTCTTGAAACGATTTTTCAGCCGAGATCACTTGGCCGATATGGGCGGTTTCACGCTCGAACGACAAATCCAACAAGCGCCCCACTAACAGCAGCTGGGCGTTATGGCGGTCCGCCAGTTGGCGAATTTGCAGATCGTTTAAGGGCGCATAAAGCCTGGAATCCGGGCTCTGCGGCAGCGGGTAATAGCTGGGTTCCGGTGGGGCGCTGGTCGCATCCAGCCCAATAACCTTGCCACTGTGCGCCAAGCGGTACGCCAGCTCGCGGGGGTATTCCTGTTCGATATAGGGCATGTCCACCGCCTCGACCCGGCGCAGCAAGGGCATCGGCATGACGGCCAAACGCTTGCGATGGCGGCTGGATGCCGCACTCTGGCTTCGGCAGGCGGTTGCATCGGGTGATGTTTGCCAATCGGTTACCGGCAGCGGGCCTGTGGGCGGCGGGGGCGGCAAAAACTCATCCTGTGGATAGTCCAAGGCCTCGGGTGACGCGTCGGCTGCCTGCACGGAACTGTCAACCTGCGTAGAACTATCAACCTGCGTAGAACTATCAACCTGCGTAGAACTGTCAACCCGCGGAGAAAGGGTCGCCGGCGCAGAACTAGTCGACACCCAAGATCTGCCGGGCTGACTGGCGGCAGCGGGCCCCGTTACGGACGCTTGTGACACCGACGCTTGTGACACCGACGCTTGTGACACCGACGCTTGTGACACCGACGGTGTCTTATCGGGCGATTGAGGCGCATCCGCCAAGAAACCACAGGCCGCAGGACCCAACGCCAGCAGACTCCACACCACAGACCGCAGAAC
>JACCDR010493961.1_pt1 | contig 11660 bp, 11 predicted proteins | sample 7446431 | NCBI WGS metagenome assembly JACCDR01 (sample SAMN15323443, study PRJNA562643) | freshwater metagenome | isolation source: river surface water | place: USA:Blue River Watershed | collected 2017-08-17
CCCTGGGCACTCGTGGCGGCGTGAGTTCGGCCGCGCACGGCGGTCGACCGGCCGTGCATGGCTGAACCCTGGCTGCCGGTGGTCCACTGGCCCTGGACGCCCCGGTCTTGACGACCGTGCTACGTTGTGTCTGTAACCGCCACACGAACGGAGTTCGACATGTCCGTCAACATTAACGATTACACGAACAGCGAGACCACCGCGCGGGTCACGGTGAACACCACCCGCGCCCCCGGTAGGGCGCCGAGCTGGACGGCCCAGGTGGGCAACTGGTACGCCGGAGGCAAAACCGAACGAGAGGCCGCGAACCGGCTCGCCGAGGGGATCGTGGCCTTCGCGCGTGCCCCCCGGGACCCCCGCATCGTGGTCTTCAAGGGGCATGTGGCCGTGATCTCGGCCGCGCCCAGTTTCGACCAGCCCGAGAGGACCTTTTGGGCCGTGCAGGTCGTGCGGCCGAACGGGGGGAACGTCAGCTATTCGAGCCGAGGTGGGACGCTGGCCGACGCGGACGCGGCCACGCGCCACGGTCTGGCGCAACTGGCCACGGACTGGCACGACGATGCCAGCGTGCACGAGGGGGCGGCGTTCCTGGACGGCCTGGACGCGGTCGACTACGGCCAGTACGGGCCGGACGAGTTCTACCGCTACGCGGCGTGGCAGCGGGCGGCGAAGGCCGCGATGGACGCCGGCGAGCCCGACTTCCACACCTGGGCGACGAAGCACGCCCGCGAGTTTGAGGTGTCGCGTCCGCAGTGACGGCCGCGCGCCGGTGACCGACCGGCCCCACGGGGTCGGTCGGGGTGCCGCGCACGGCTGTACGCCGAGCGAGATGGCCCTGGTGGAGCCGGGGTTGACAGTGCCGGACGCCACGAACTACGTTGTGTCTGTAACCGCCACACGAACGGAGTTTGACGTGATCGACGCCTACGCCACGCGCGAACGCATCACCCGCCGCCCCTACCGGGGGGCCGACGAATTCGTCGTCTTCCGCGCGGCCGACCGCTACGCCGGTTCCAAGTTGGCCAACCACCCGACCGGCGTCCGCCGGACGAAGCGGACTTTCGTCCGCCGCACCCGCCGCGCGGTCGCCCAGGTCCTCCGGGCCGACTACCGCTGATCGGTCGCGCGCGGTGGCCGACCCGGGGTATGAGCCCGGGTCGCCCGCCGCGCACGACCGAACCGCGTCGATGCGACCGTTCCCCAAACGGAGGTACCGAAAGTGATCAAGTACGCGAAGGAAACGAAGAGCCCGGCCGCGAACGTCGCCGCGCACACGCTCGCCATCCCCCGCACCCCGACCGGCCGGATCAGCTTCGCCCGACCGGCGCGCGTGGCTCAGACCCCGACGGATCGTGTGGCGCACGCCGACGCCTGCCGGGCGTGGGCGCGGCGCATCACCGCCGACGTCGGCGCCGCCAAGGGTCGGCCGGCGCCGGGCACCCCGCCCCGCATCATCCTGCGGGCCGGCGACACCGTGACCCTCACCGCGCGCGGTGCGCGGCTCAATCGGGCGCACTAACCCCCCTTCGACCACGGGCGCCCGGAGTGAAAGCCGGGCGCCCGTGGTCATCCTCGCCGTTCCCCAAACGAAAGTGAGCCGTCATCATGGCTGTCCGAAAGTTCCGCATCCCCACCGATACCGCCGACGCTTTGCGTACCGACGCCGCGTACGACGGCCCCCGCGTCACCCTCACCCGGCAACTGTCCGCCGACGTGTGGCGCGGCGTGAAGACCGTTCTGGAAAAGCTCGGCGCCGAGTATGTGATGGGCGCGTCGGCGTTCGAATTCGAACCCGACCAGGGCGCCCGCGCGCTGGTGATGGCCGCGCTCGCGGACGGGTACGTGATGGCCCTGTCAGCGGCCGAAGGGTTCGTTGCCACCCCGGACGGGTTGGCCCGGGAAACGGTCAACGACCACGCCCATATCGAACCCGTGCCCGGCCGGGTCCTCCGTGTGCTGGAACCGTCGTACGGGCGCGGTGCGCTGGTCCGGGCCATGCTCCGCGACGACGGCGACGGAGCACCGCCGGACCTGTCCCGATGGCTGCACATCACCGCCGTGGAGCCCGACCCGCGCCGCGCCCGGTACGTACCCGCCAGCGCGGCCGTGACCCCGGTCGTGGACACGTTCGAGACGTACGCGGCCAACGCGACCGAGGCCGGGACGCGGTTCGACCGGGTCGTCATGAACCCGCCTTTCAGCGTGCCCGGCCGTCCGACGATGTGGGCCGAACACGTTCTGCGGGCATGGAACCTGTTGGCCCCGGGCGGGCGGCTGGTCGCCATCGTCCCCGGTAACGCGATGACCGCCGGGGGGCGGCACGCCCGCGCCGTGCGGGACCTGGTCGCCGCGAACGGCGGATACGAGCCGTTGGCGCCGGACGCGTTCGCCCCGTCGGGGATCATGGTCCGTACCGGCCGGCTGTGGTTGGACCGCCCGTACCGCCGGTTCCCGTCCAACCCGTTTCCGGAGGGCTACGCGCGGGAGCACCGGTGGATCGTTCCGACGTACCGCGCCGACGCCGAGCCGGTGACCGTGGATCGGCTCATCTTCACCCGGGCCGCCGCCGAGGTGACGCCGGTGCAGGCGATCCGAGACAACCATCGGGACACGGTGCGGGTGATGCGGTACGCGGGTGACTGCGCGGAGTGCACCCGGCCGACGTGGGAGTTCGACGACGGCCAGAACACCCCATTGGGTCCGCTTGGTGACGCGGCGGCGCATGCCCTCGACGCGGCGACGGACGGCATGGTGGGGCCGTCGATGGCCGCGTGTTTCAGGTGCGGCGACGACGGCGAGATCAACGATAGGTTGCATGCGCGGGTGCGGCCGTTTTGGACGGTTGCGCCGGCCGAAGACCCCGACCCGGTCCCCGTTGTCGACGGGTATGTGTCGCCGTGGTCGCTGGTCGACGTGGCGTAGATGTGCTGGTGGGGCCGGGGTTTGCACTGCCATCCCCACCGTGCTAGGTTGTGTCTGTAACCGCCACACGAACGGAGTTCGCTATGTCCCGTACGCTTCCCGAGGGCGCCAAGGGCCTCATCCTCAGCGTCTACCGCCCGGCTGACAGCGCCTACGACTGCACCCTGAACGGCGTCTCCTCCAGGCACGCCAAACTGACCCTGATCGGCATCATCGACGACCGCGACGCGGCCAGCTGGACCACGCCGGCCCCGGCCAAGGGGCTACCCAAGGACTGCCACGTCTTCGCACCTACCGCCGATCGGCCCGCCGTGGTCCTGCGCATCCGCCGCATGGGCGACCGGCTGGTGTACTCGGTCGAGCCCTACCAGGCCGACGGCGGGGCCCGCTGGTACATGGCCGGCGGCAACCACGCCGGCTCGTCCGATTCCCGCTTCGCGGAACTGATCGGCGGGCTGTACGCCGCGATCGCGATCCACGACCGGCACGAGGGCTGACGCCGGGTGGCGCGGGACGCTGGACGACTCCCACGGGTCGCCCGGCGTCCCGCCCCACCGGGGCGACGCAACCGCCACACGAGCAGGGAGCAGCACAATGAAGTTTCTTCTTCCGATCAGGATCGAGATCGACCCGGCCGATTGGGCCACCGAATACGGGCTGTCCGGCCCGGCCGAAGTCGAGCAGCACATCCGCGAGAGCATGGAGCACGCGGGACACGAGAACTGGGCGCCCCTGGCCCTCGTGCAGGCCTGGCCGGCGCTGCGCGACCTGGCCACCATCACCGCCGGGGCGGCGACCAACAACCCGGACGCGGCCGTCGACGCGCTGATCGCCGCGTTCGGCCTGGACCGGCTTCGGGAGGCCGTGCGGCACCACGTGGGGCTGCAGGCCGACGCCGAGGTCGGGAAGGTCGTGCGGGCGGCCGTGGCCGGCGCCCGCTTCGCCCCGGACGCGGTGCCGGTCGCGGCCGTGTTCGACACGATGACCTACGAGGACGGGAACTACCTGTACGACGGCGGCGCGACGATCCACTTCGCGGACGGTCGCGACGAGTGGTTGGAGTTCGACGACGCTGAGGCGAGCAAGCTGAGCGGCGCGCTCAACCCGGACGGCGAGTGTGCCTCGGGTGCGCGGGTGCTGGTGAACGTCGCCACCGGCCAGGTGGAGCGGTACGCCGGTCACGAGCAGGACGAGGCGGTGTCCAAACTGAGGGCGTGGATTAAGCGGGCGAGCGTTTCGGTGTCCTGATCCGGCGTCGCGTGTTGCTGGGCGTGCGCTCCGCGTCCGTCCGGCTTCACGCGGTGCCGGCCAGGTTTGCCCCGGCCGACCCGCCGTGCTAGCGTTGTGACTGTAACCGCCACACAGAGAGGGGCGAGCGCATGCTCACCACCGACCAGATCGACGACCAGCTGAACGCCATCTCCCAACGGCGCAGCGTCCTGGACCGGGCCGCCGCCGCACTGAACATCGCCGCCGCCGTCGCGCACCTGCGCGAGCAGTTCCCCACCGCCGCCTACGCCTGGATCCACGCCGGCACGTCCATGTACGACGGGGGTTCCTACGAGGCCGACATCCTGCGCGTTCACGACTCGGCCGGCGCCGTCCTGTGGGACCCCGACGCCGAGTACGGGGGCGACGGCTACGACACGCCGACCGAACCGGCATCGCTGTCGATGGCAACGGACAGCGACGCGGCCGTGGTCGCCTTCGCCCTCACCTGTGCCGGCGGCAACCCGCGACCGGCGAAAACCCGCGACCCCGTGGAGATCGAAAGCCCGGCCACGGACGCCCTGGTCGCCGCGCTGCGGGCCGACGAGAACGCCCTCCCGACGTTCTACCGGCACGCCCACCCGGTCGCGGGTGTCGCGCCGAGCACCGACCAGGGTGACGACCCGGTGCTACTCGTGTTCGCCGACGTCGACAAGGCCGCGCAGGCGGCCGTGTTCGCCGCCGAGGTCACCCCGGTCGCGGTCCCGCAGATCAACAACGGACAGCCGACGCTGGTCCTGTTCGCGGTCCCGTCCGACCGGGTCACCGGCATCGACACGTTCGAGCAGGCCGACGCGGCCAAGCTCGGCCCGCCTGCGGTCGTCGACCTGCGCGACGGGGAACTGCTGGCCGCCCTGGGCCCCGCCCCCGAGGCCGCGCTAAGCGCGCGGTGGGCGCGCAACGCCATGGAAACGACGGGCTACCGCGATCCCGCCGGGATCTGGCACGCGGCCGATTGCGGGGGGACCTGCGACGGATGCGGGTTCATCGCGGTCGACATGCGGTGGTACCCCGGGCCGACGCCGCCGGCCGACAAGGACCACCAGACGGCTCGTAGCGAGTACGGCAAGCGGTTCGCCGACACCGGTACCGAACAGGCCGTCACGTTCACCCGCGACCAGGTCTCGGACGACGACACGCCGAGGTGTCAGCAGTGCGGACGCGCCGAGGGTCAGACCGATGCCCGGGGGCTCCGCGTGACGATCAACCCGCAGGCCGGCATCTGCAAGGGGTGCATCGGCTACAACCTGTCCCGCAACTAGATGTCCGATCGTCCCCCGCTGGTGTTCGTCGGCCGCCGCCTCCTCTGCGGCCGGCACCCCGTCCCCAACCCGGCCGAGGGGCCGGGGGATTTGTGGCGCACGGCCGAACAGTGGACCTACCTGGAAGTCCAGGACCGCCAACGCGCCTGCGACGGAACCCCACCACCGAGGCAACCCGAACCGCCACACAGAACGGACCCCAACACCATGCGTACCATCGCGGACTTCCGCCGCGCCGCCGTCGCCGGCAGCGTCTGGCAGTGCACCAACCACCTTCGCCCGCACGTATCCGGGGAACGCCGCATTACGGGCGGGTCCCGCGTCCTGACGTACACCGGCACCATGGCCGACGGAACACCGATCGACAAGGGCAGCATGGACATCCCCGCCCGGTCCGCCGTCCGTATCGACGGCGACTCGATCACATGGTTGAACGACAAGGACGGCTCCGACGCGTTCACGTGGACGCTTCAGCCGAACGAACCGGCCGAGGGCCGGTCCGAGCGCGGCGCCGATCGCAGCGGCCAGCCCGAAGGGCGCCATCCGCGATTCCTGCTCACCGACGATGTTTACGCCGCACGCGGCGCCGTGGTCGTCGTCGACGGGCGGTACATCGGCCACGACACCGACGGCCGGGAACTGTTCAACCGGAAGGACCTGGCCGGCGCCGAGGTCGGCGCCAAGCGGTACGGGTTCCGGCTGGTCATCTCCACCTACTACGGCGTCGACCGGGCCGGCGCGGACACCACCGCACCGGACATCATGCGACGCAGGGACGCCGAGCGCGCAGCCAAGGCAGAAGCGGCCGTACCACCGGTCGAGGACGTTGACCCGGTCGCGGGCGAAGCCAAGTGCGTCATTCGCCACCTTCAGAAGTTCACCCCGGAGCAGCGCGCCGACCGGGCCTCGTCGCACCGGCTCGGCCACCGACAGCGCGGCGCCGTGGGGAGTTACTTCTACACGCACCCGGACCTGCCTGGCCGGTCGTTCGACACCCGTGGCGCGGCGGCACGTGCGGCCGTCGCCGAGGCCGGCAAGCGGCCCCGTCGGGTCGAGATGTACGCGGCGAAGTTGGCCGCCGAAACGATCCGTGACGAGAACAACCCGCGCCCGGTCGACCCGACCGATGACGTACTCGCGAAGACGTTCGAGCATTGCGCTCGGCCGGCGCCGTCCGACATGTACGACGAGATCCGGGCGGCGTACGCGAAGCTGGTGGCCGCGTGGGAAGACGAGCGGTACACGGCGATCAAGGCGCGGCAAAAGTCGCTCCTTGATCGGCCGGATGTGGCCGCCGCCGCCGCGCGGGTGGCCGCGCTGACTGCCGACGAGCGCCGGGCGCTGGACGCGGCGTACTGGCCGCATTTCCAGATCTACCGGATTCCACTGCTGCAAATCGGCCACCGGTGCATCCGGGCCTACGGGGAGAACTACCACGACGTTCACCACGTGGCGCACACGGTAGCGGGGCCGTTCGAGGAGTTCGCGGGGGCACACCACGCTGCCGACGCGTACGTTCGGGCGCTGCTGTGGGGTGACCTCCTGGCCGACCACGAACGCGCCATATTCACCGGCCCGTGGGTTGCCGTGATCGGTGAGGGCGGTCCGCGCGCGGAGTTGCCCGCGCGTACGGAGGCGTACGTGTCGCCCTGGGTGAGGGTGTGAACGCGCCGGCCGGTCGACTTGACCGGCACCGGCCATCTGCTAGGGTTGTGTCTGTAACCGCCACAGACAGAGGGATTGAGATGACCACATCCACCGCGATCAAAAACGCCGCGAACGGCGTCGTGCCGCCCAAGGACGAGCGAAGGAAGCTCATGGACGACATCCGCACCCTGAGTGCGGAACTGAACCGGGCGGCCGCCGCCGTCAACCTTGCCACCGTAGTCGACGACGTCCGCGACGGCTGGCCGGACGCGGCCTCGATAACGGTCAGCGTCGACTTCGGCGAGAACCCCGCGTGGGTCACCTTGACGGCCATCCACGCCGCCGGCGGCCGGGAACTGTGGCCGGCCGGCGCCACGACCCCGAACCAGGCGCCGGCATGGAAGTCGCCCACGAGTCACGCCGTCATCGCCCAGCGCCTGGCCAACGCCTACGACTGGGAGGCGACCAGCCTGGGCGAGTTGGTCGACGAGCAGGACGAAGTCACGACGTACCGGTACGACTTTCCCGCATCCGACCCGGTGACCGACGCCCCCGGCGAACCGGACCGCCCCGCCGCCCCGGCGGAGGCGGTGGCCCGGCTCTGGGAACTCTCCGACGAGTACGGGCACCATCCGGACGCCGACCGGGGCGGCTGGCACCTGGACCCGGCCGAACGGTTCCTGCTGGTGCAGGAGAGCGTGTTCGTTCGCGGCCTGAACTGGCTGGCGACCTTCGCCACCCAGGACGCGGCGAGCAGTTACGTCGAGAACGAGGAATCCCGGGAGTCCTGGACGATCGTCGGCCTGTTCGACCTGCACACCGGTGCCCGGTTCTCCGCCCTGCTGCGGCCGGCGTGGGAGCCGACACCCGACCCGATGTAGTAGGTCTTTAGGGTGCTGGCCGGGTTGCCAACCCGGCCAGCCGCCTGATACCTTCGTGTCTGTAACCGCCACACGCAATCGAGAGGTTTCGTCATGCCCGCAGAAGGCAAGATCAACACCGTTGCCATCGCCCAGGAAACCGGCGCCGGCCGCACCGTCCGCATCCTCGCCCGCCAGAACCCCGACACCGGCGCCCTCACCACAACCCTCCGCAAGACCGGAGCCGTGGCCGTCACCGTCACCAAGGTCGACGTCGTCGGAGGCAACCACGCGCGCCGCTACCAGCTCACCACAACCGCCGGAATCGTCACCGACACGTGCGCCGGCAACACCACGCACTGGCTGGCCCGCGACAAGGACCCCGACGCCGCTGTCGCTGCCGGCCAGGCCCGGGCTTCCGTCGAGGCCGTGGGCGTCGGCGAGCCGAACCCGCGCCCGAAGCCCGCTGACGGCTTCGGGCCGGTCGACGCGGTCTACGCACCCGGCGACCGGGTCAGCACCGTCGACAGTAACGGCCGCACGTCGGTCGGGGTCGTGGTGGACGCCGTCGATCCCGTGTTCAAGGACGGTCGGCCGGTGCAGCCGTGGGACACCGCGTACACGGTCCGTACCCCGGTCGGCGGCGAGATCTACAAGGACACCACGCAGATGCGGCGCGAGTTGCCGGTCGAGGTCGGGCAGACGTGGACGGCGACGAACAGCCGGGGCGAGCCGTCGACGTTGACGATCGGCAGCATCACGGACATGTTCTACAACGACGACCCGCACGGGCTGATCGTGAACGGTGTCGGCTTCAAGCCGCGCGGTATCGCGCTCAGCTCGTACGACTGGGCGCAGATCACGTCCGGCCCGCACGAGCCGACCGGCACCGTACGGCGCTGCGACATCGGCGGGGAGGAACTGACCGGCCCATACTGGCTGCTCCACGGCCTGGGCCGTGGCTGGGAAGACAACCGGGGCGCCGCGTGCGCGTTCCACACCGGCCAGCCCGAACCGGAGCAGATGCCGGACGCTGGCCCGGCCCCGCGTGACGGGTACGCCCGGTACGTCGAGGCCGCCGACGAGCGCGCCGAGCCCGTTTCGGGTGCCGACGAGTTCTGCGGCATGTGCAGCCCTGGTCACGACGCGGGCGACGGTACGTGCGAACGACACGGTAAGCGCATCCGGCGCGAAGAGGCGTACGTGTCGCCGTGGTCGTCGGTGGGCGAGTGACCCCGCCACGCGGCCGGTCCGGCACCGTTCCGGCCGTCTGGCCCCGCCCGGGCGGGCCGTACCAGCCGTGGCCGCCGGCACCGCTTCCACCCCGCCCGGCCAACACGGTGGCCGGGCGGGGTGGCCCGCCCGGCACGGGTCAGGCGTCGCCGGTACCGCTTTCGCCACGGTGGCCGGGCGAGCTGGCGGGAGCCGCCCGGATTGTGACGGCGGTCGTGGCTGGTCTGGTGACGTTGGCGACCGCGCTGATCGGCGGCGTCGGCCTGGTCGTCGTGACGGGTGGCGCGATCGTTCCCGCGATCGCCGGCGGTGCCGTCCTGGGCCTCGTCGTGAAGCCCCGCCGGCCGGGCGGTGCCCGCCCGACAGGTGCACCCCGCCCCCCGAAACGGCCACGCCAGCCGGCACCACGTAAAGCGCCGAGACACGATGCAGCACCCCGCCTGAAACCGAGATAACCCCCAACCCGAGAACAGGAACCAGACCAGTGACCGTCCGCCCATACCTGACCACGCGTGACGTGGCCGCGTTGTGGACCCTGGAGCGGGAAGCGGCCGAGCGGCGTAAAGCAGCAGCCGCCGGCCGCGCCCCGGTCCCGGTTGACCCGATCTCCACCGACACGGTCCGCAAGTACGTGTGGGAGTCGACCCCGGCCGGCGAGGGTCAGCCACCGCGCCGGTACGAGCTGCATCCGATGCCGATGCCGATCCATCCCGACTCGCAGCGGATGGTGTGGGTGCCGGCGCCGGGGCAGACGATGCACCAGCTGCGGCAGGCGCTGCGGGCCTGGTACCGGAATCGGCGCCGGAACCTGACCCAGCCGCCGGCCGGGCCGACGCCGACCGGGAAAACCCTGGAGTACCTGACGATGGACGACGTCGCCCGGATCTGGACGGAGGAGCGGCGCGAGCGGGAGGGCCCCGACGCGAAGGCGATCACCCGAAACACGGTGAAGGCGTACGTGTGGTGGTCGATGAAAGCCGGGCCGGGGAAGAAACCGAACCGGTACGAGGATCATCCGGTGCCGGCGTCGACGCAGTTGGACGGGCGGCGGCGGGTGTGGCTCCCCGGGATCGGAGAGTCGATCGCCGACGTCGAGGAAGAGTTGCGGCTGTGGTACCGGAACCGGCCCGGCCAGGGCGTCGGCGGGGGCCGCAAGACGGACACGTCCCGGCCACGCTGATCTTTGGTTTTTGTTTCACCAAACCGTTCCCCAAACGGACACACCCGATCGAGGAGCCTTGCCATGGGTGGCATCCTGCACTATTCCGAGTTTTCCGGTGTCGGCGGCACCAGCGACGGTGCCGAGGCCGTCGACGACGTCGAGACGGTCGCGGCCGCGAACCACGACGAGCACGCGATCGCGTCGCACGCGCTGAACTTTCCCAACGCCGAACATTTTCAGGCCGATATCACGAAGATGCCGATGGAGGAGATGCCGTGGTGCCACATCGCCACGTTCTCCCCGGCGTGCCCGGCGTGGACGACCGCGAACGGGGTCAAACGCGAGTTCGACAAGGCCAACGCCGAGCCGAAGCTGTTCGTTGACCTGTCCAAGCCGAACCTGACCCCGAAGGAACGCAAGCGGCGCGAGGAGTACCGCCGGTCGCGGCTACTGATGCGCGAGGTCATCCGCTACCTGCGGCACTGGGTCGAGCAGGGGGAACCGGTTCCGTTGGCGTGGCTGGAAAACGTCATCCAGGTCCGGCTGTGGCACGAGTGGGACGCCTACCTGCGGGAGCTGTGGAAGCTCGGCTACAGGACGCGGGTGATCGCGTACAACTCGATGCACGCCCGGCCCCGCAAGTCGAAGCAGCCCGGCCAGTCCCGGAACCGGGCCTACGTGGCGATGTGGCACGTCAGCGTCGGCCGGGACCCGGACTGGGACAAGTGGCTGCGGCCGCACGCGTGGTGTGACAACTGTGGCCAGGTCGTGCAGGCGCTGCAGGTGTGGAAGAAGCCCGGCGCCGACATGGGCTCGTACGAAACCCAGTACACCTACCGGTGCCCGTCGGCGCGGTGCCGGGGGCGGCGGGTGTACCCGGAGGTCGTGCCGGCGCTGGCCGCGATCGACCCGACGATCGTCGGGCCGCGCATCGACGAGCGGGCCGACCTGAAGATGAAGCGGTTGGAGTTCGCGACGCTGTGGCGGACCGCGGTCGGGGTGAAGCAGTACTGGGGGCCGCTGCTGGTACCCGCCGGTGGCACGTGGCGGGGCGGCCGCGACGGGCAGGGCGCCCGCCCGGTGAACGTTCCGATGCCGGCCCGGACCACGCGGGAGACGGACGCGTTCGTGGTGCCGCCGCTGACGGTGCCGGTCGAGGGCCGTGACGGGAAGGTGGCCCGGCCGGCGACCCAGCCGATCCGGACGATGACGTGCCGCAACGAAACCGGCATCGTGACGGGCGCCGCCGCCGACGGGTTTGAGGTGACACCGTTCATCACGCCGCTGCGAGGCGGCGGCGACCGG
>JACCDR010568895.1_pt1 | contig 11660 bp, 6 predicted proteins | sample 7446431 | NCBI WGS metagenome assembly JACCDR01 (sample SAMN15323443, study PRJNA562643) | freshwater metagenome | isolation source: river surface water | place: USA:Blue River Watershed | collected 2017-08-17
GCTTGATTAATTATTGACAATCGAAAAAACACACAACTAACAAACAATAGATTTGTTGTGAATTGATAATCAATGAGTTATTTTTGTTTGTTAGGTTTAAAGTTACTGAGAATTGAATATTTTTGTTTTTCACAGCAAAAATATTCAATTCTCAGGCATTTTGAGCAGCGTAAAAAAACAAAAAAACAGCTAATACCCTGATAATTAAACAACAACAAGTCTAATATTTCATATTTCATATCTCATACATCATATATCATCCACACCTATCGTCGGAGATTATCACAAATAATAGCCGTAGCAATACCAGCATTAAGCGACTCGGCTTGTCCGAAACGAGGAATTGTAATTTTCTCGCTTACAAAAGCTTCCACTGCTGTCGAAATGCCGTTGGCTTCGTTGCCAATGACAATATAACCCCTTGCATCAAACTTGACTTGATGCACATTTTGAGCATGTAAAAATGTGCCATATACCTTCGCTTGGGTTGTAGCTAAAAACGAAGGCAAATCGGTATAGTACAATTGAACCCTCGTAAAAGAACCCATCGTAGCGGCAATCACCTTGGGATTATACAAATCTACTGTATTTTCAGAGCATATAATTTTGGAAATTCCATACCAATCGGCAATGCGAATAATCGTGCCTAAATTGCCTGGGTCACGGATGTCGTCGAGTATCAAAGCAAACTCTTGGGCTGCCACTTGCAAAGGCTCATTGGCTTTCATTTTCGCCACTGCCAAAGCCGCATTGTTCGAGCTGAAACTTCCGGCACGTTCTAATTCACTTTGTGTGACAATTTCAGGCTGAATAGTTTGTTTGTCTAAAAGGGGTTTATTTTCTTTGTAAAAATCCTCGGTGACATACAAAGACGCTAACACAAAAGGCGATTGGAGCAGTTCCAACACACTTTTTCCACCTTCTACGACAAAAGCTTGAAATTCTTGGCGAAATTTTTTTTGTTGAAGAGCGTTGATATATTTAATCTGATTTTTTGATAACATAATATTATTGATTTATCACCCATAAGAGATTATTTCTTGCTGGAATAATCTCCTCATATAAGCATGACGCTACAAGGTTTTATTCGTTTTATCATTGTATTGTGCTGTGGTGCGTATCTTGTTGGCTGCACGCCCGAAGCTACTTTACAATACCCTTTGCTCTATTCTCAGAATATTAAAGGTAACAAGGTTGTCAAAAAAGAACAACTCGATGGTCTTTTACCTCAGCGACCCAACAAGCGTATTTTACGCACACCTTTAACGCCCGGCTTATATTTTTATCAATTATTTTCTAAGAAATACCCTCAACAAAAAGTATTATGGGAGCAACAGGTTGCAAAGTTAAATCAAGATTTTGAGCAACAAACCTCTGCGATGGATAATAATTCACCAGAATACTTAAAATTAAAACAAAAGAAAGAGAAAAATATACAAAAACTAGAAAAATACATCAAAGAAGGCAACTGGGGTATGCGTACATTAGGCGAAGCACCCGTCTATTTTTATACGCAAGATGTAGTGAGCAATGTAGAAAAACTCAAGACGTATTATAAAAATCATGGCTTTTTTTACTATGATGTTTCCTATAAGGTTGATAGTTTGTTTCTCAACAGGAGAAGCGTAGCCGTTACCTACCTGATTAAAGAAGGAACTTTTTATCCGATTGGTCGCAACGATTCGCTGGTTGTAAAAGATTATGCGCTAAATATACTTTTAAAAAAACACCAACACGAGTCGCTTCTCAAAACAGGCGAACGCCTCACCCTCGAAAGCTACAACGCCGAAAAAGAACGACTGGAAAAACTCCTCCGCAACAATGGTTACTATGCTTTTTCTAAAGAATTTTTAAGCATTAAAATCAACGCCCTCGATACAGCACAAAAGCAAAACCTCGGCGTTATTACGTTTATTCCCAACCCAGCAAAAACACAAAAAAACGATGTTTTTAAAAAGCGTTATGTATTTGGGAAAATACAATTTGTTTCAGATGGAAATTCTCCAAGCGTGCCATATCCCAAAGTTGATACTCTTAAAAGTCCTTTCATTCAGTATATTTTTGTTAATAAACATTTCTCTACCAAGCTATTAGATACTAAAATTGACTTACGCACAGGTGCCGATTTTAGTCAGGAAAAAATAGAGCAAACACAGAAAAAACTATATGCCCTAGAGCAATTTCAATTTACCCGCATTAACCTCGATACTACGCAAGGACGCATCAATGCTACCATTCATGCCCGACCGCTCGACAAATACGAGTTTTCGGTTGAAACAGGCGGTAGCGTATTTGCAGGAGGCAGTGGCTCAAAACTGGTGCCTGGGCCATTTCTTAACACCTCGCTCAAAGCCCGCAATATCCGCAGTACAGCCAACTCTTTGGAAACCAATTTGCGTTTTGGTTATGAAGCCCAAGCAGGTTTTCTTCGCCCCGACTCGGTGACACGCAACCTCGAACTCGGACTCAACACCTCTTTCATCTTACCCAAAATTTTATTACCAGAACCCATTGCACAGCAGTTTGAAAACTACTCGCCACAAACCCGCATCAGTATTGGGGGCGAATTTATTGGGCGACAAGAGTACAACCGCTTTGGGTTTAAAATCGGGAGTTCGTTTGCTTGGAAATCAGCCCCCAACAAATATTGGCAAATTTCGCTATTCGATGTAAACTTAGTGAATACCAGTAACCAAACTTTGGCATTCCGCAACTTTCTTGATAGCCTACAGAAGCTCGGCAACAACCTTAAACGAAGCTTTCAACAGTCGTTTATTTCGAGTGTGAGTGCCACTTATACTTATACCGATAACCCTTACGGGCAACTCAAAGAAGGTAAATACTTGAAGCTTTTCCTCGAATCGGGCGGTACAACACTCAACTTATTTCAACGCAACAAAATCGGATTTTTGCGTACTTTGTTTGGCGATAGCCTACAGTTTTATCGCTACATCAAGGCAAGCATCGACTACCGTAAATATATACCCATGAGAGGTTCTACCAAAAACTTGTTTGCCTATCGTATCAATACGGGTGTCGCTTATGCTTATGGTTCTGACAAAGAATTACCTTACGAGAAAAACTTTTTTATTGGTGGTCCCAACAGTCTAAGAGCTTGGCAACCACGCCGATTAGGTCCCGGTTCTTTTAGTGGCTCATTCGATAATCCTGGCAGTATCATCGTAGAAAGTAGTGCCGAATTTCGCTTTAAAATTCTTCGATTTTATGGCGACTTAAACGGGGCATTATTTGCCGATGCAGGTAATATTTGGCGTATTACCAACCAAAATACCGCCGGCCTCGAAGGCAGTGATTTTCAGTGGAATCGCTTTTACAAAGAAATAGCCATGGACATCGGTTTTGGGCTTCGTTATGACTTATCGTTTTTTGTAATTCGCTTCGACTGGGCTGTGCGAATGCTAGACCCCGCTTTCAAAGGCGACAATTGGGTATTGTTTAGAGATAACCTCAAAAATCCTTTATACCCTGAGCAAGCCTATCAAAATCCCCTGACGCTCAACTTCGGTATCGGATACCCATTTTAGTGGTCACTACCTTGATACCAAGGTAAGTGATGTTTGGCATAGCCATATTTACGATTGGTCGAAAATTCCAGCCATTTAGTCAATAATATTGACCAAACTAGCCATTAGCTGAACGTTTTTGTTGTTGTAGGCGTTACATTTGTAAGAAATCACCCTGTATTGAAACAATATTTTGTCCAACCAATTAGTAGTAAAATGTATAAATTTCACAACAACCCAATCATATCACGGCTACAAAATGTATTATTTTTACTCCTTTGTTTTCAGTCGGCGATATATGCACAAGAAACTTCATCTTTGCCTCCTCCCAACGAATTGCTTTCGAGTGCAACGCTAGAAAATATCATCCAATATGCCCTAGCACATCAGCCACAAATCCAGCAGGCCGTTATTGACCAACGCATCACCGAAAATACCATCAAAAGCAAATTAGCTGACTGGTATCCGCAAGTAAATTTCAACTATAATTTACAGCATAATTTTGTGGTACAAACCAGTATTATTGGTGGTAATCCCGTAAAATTGGGCGTTGATAATACCTCTGCTTTGCAATTTGGTTTTTCGCAAACCATCTTTAACCGTGACGTATTATTGGCTAATCGCACACAACAGGATGTACGCCAACAGACTGCCCAAACACTTGAAAATCAAAAAATTACCGTTATTGCCAATGTTTCAAAAGCCTTTTATGCGGTTTTGGCAACGCAACAACAAATAAAGGTAGCCGAAGGAGATATTACTCGCTTACAAAAAAGTTTGAAAGATGCCAAAAGTAATTATGCAGCAGGGACTAGCGATAAAATCGACTATAAACGGGTAAGCATTGCCCTCAACAACGCCCTTGCTACCAAAGCCAGTAACGAAGAGCTACTCAAAGCAAGGCTACAAACCTTGAAAACCCTGATGGGCTATACCGATACCAAAGACCTTCAGGTGGTGTATGACGAAACCCTCATGGAAAAAACCATCGCAGCCGATACGACTACGCCACTAGCGGTTGACAACCGTATCGAATATCAACAATTGCAAACCTTAAAACGGTTGAGAGAAGCTGATTTGCAGTACAATAAATGGAGTTTTTTGCCCAGTCTTTCGCTCAATGGGGTGTATAATTTAAACTATCTCAACAATAGTTTTAGCGATTTGTACAGCCGTAATTATCCCAATTCTTATACGGCACTTACGCTTTCTTTACCTATTTTTCAAGGGGGCAAACGCAAGTACAACCTCAGTAATGCCGATTGGCAAGTAAAAAGATTAACGTGGGACATCAATAACCTGAGCCTAACCCTCAAAGCTGAATACCAACAAGCCTTGGCAAGCTACAAAAGCAATTTGGCGGTATATCTTTCTCAGAAAGAAAACGTCGAACTAGCCAAAGAAGTCTATGAAGTGGTATCGTTGCAATACAAATCTGGTATTAAAACTTACCTTGAAGTTATCACTTCGGAAACTGATTTACGCAACGCTCGCATCAATTATTACAACGCTTTGTATGCCGTTCTTTCTAGTAAAATAGATATTCAAAAAGCATTAGGGCAACTAGGCCGTTAGTTAAGATATGAATGCAAAATTGTAAACCATGTTTCTGAAAAATCAACATACTAATTAACAATTCAGCATTCATACTTATACAGCATAACCCTCCACATTTTAACCTTGTATTTTTATGTTTCGTCCAAACACTATATTATACGTCTTAACGACTTCAACCCTATTGGCCGCTTGTGCTGGCAAAAAAAACGACCAAGCCCAAACACCTCCTCCTGTTTTGGTGGCCATCGAGTCGGTACAAACAACCGATGCCGCATTTTACGACGAATACCCTGCCACAGTCAATGCCCTTGATATGGTAGAACTACGCCCACAAGTAAGCGGCTATATCTCAGGCGTGCATTTTGCAGATGGGGCAACAGTCCGCAAAGGACAATTGCTTTATACCATTGATACACAGCTATATGACGCTAACTACGACCAAGCTATTGCTAGTTTGAAAGTACAAGAAGCCAATCTGAATAAGGCTCAAAAAGATGCCAATCGCTATCATGAATTAGCCAAAAACGATGCCGTTGCCAAGCAATTAGTTGACAACGCCGACGCAGCCTTAGAAGCCGCCGAAAAGCAAGTAGAAGCGTCTAAAGCCTATATTCGTGGTGTGCAAACCAATGTAAGATATACCAAAATTGTTGCTCCTTTCGATGGCATTATTGGTATTTCTTTGGTCAAAAAAGGAACAGCCATAACGGCCGGTCAAACGATATTAAACACCGTTTCGACAAGCAATCAATTGGCGGTTGATTTTAGCGTAAATCAGCAAGAAATTTTCCGTTTTACCCAACTACTCGAAAACAGAGGCAAAGCCATCGACTCTACTTTTTCGTTGATGTTTGGCGAAGCGAAATATCCTTATTACGGAAAAATAGCCCTACTCGACCGTGCCGTTGACCCACAAACAGGAACTATCAAAACAAGATTGATTTTTCCGAATCCTAAAAACCTTTTACGTGCTGGCATGACAGGCGTTGTGCGGGTACTGAATACAAGCAAAGCCGCTACCATTATTCCTTACAAAGCTATTTCAGAGCAATTAGGCGAGTTTTTTGTCTATGTACCAAGCGATAGCAATAAAGTGACGCAACGCCGTGTCGAATTAGGCAAAGCGGTAGGCAATAATGTCATCATAAAAAAAGGACTTACCACAGGCGAAAAAATTATTACAGAAGGGATTCAAAACTTACGAGAAGGCTCGGTTTATACCACAGAAGTGCCAGCACAACCAGCCAAACACTAAGGCTATTTTTTCTTCACATTCAAAAGCATTAACGCATGATTGCAGATATTTTCATCAAAAGACCTATTACTGCCATAGTGACTTCCATTGTGCTAGTAATCGTCGGAATAATTGCCTTGACAACCCTGCCCATTTCGCAATATCCCGACATCACCCCACCAACCGTAACGGTTTCGGGGATTTTTACAGGAGCCGACGCTCAAACCGTTGAGCAAACCACTACTACGCCCATCGAAACCCAAATCAATGGTGTGCCAGGCATGAGCTATATGTCGAGCAACAGTACCAGTAGTGGCCAAAGCAGCGTAAACGTCACATTCGACATCGGTACAAATGTTGACATCGCCGCCCTTGACGTGCAAAACCGTGTTTCGGTAGCTCAACCTACCCTACCCGATGCCGTTAAGCGTTTGGGCTTGACAGTCCGTAAACGTAACCCAAGTATCATGATGGCATTGGCTTTGTATTCGCCTGCTGGAACGCATGATGCAAAGTTTATTGGAAACTACGCCAATATTTACCTGAAAGATGCCTTACAAAGAGTCAAAGGCGTTGGTGATATTGTTTCTCGTGCCGACGACTTCGGGATGCGTATTTGGCTTAATCCCGAAAAATTAGCTGCCCTACGGATGACCCCCTCAGAAGTAACGGCTGCATTAGCCGAACAAAACTTACAAGTAGCCGCAGGGATTGTCGGAGGAAATCCTCAGCCTTCAAACCAAGCATTTGAGTACAGTGTGTTGACCAACAGCCGTATTAATCGGAAAGAACAATTTGAAAGCATCATTGTTCGCTCTGCACCTAATTTGGGTAGTATTGTTTACCTGAAAGACGTAGCACGAGTAGAATTAGGTCGTTTTGATTACGGCGTAAATGCCTTTGTATTGGGCAAGCCCGCTGCATTTGTCATTATTTATCTTGCTCCTGGTGCCAATGCTTTAGACACCTACAATGGTGTAGTAAAAGCAATGACCGAAATGAAAAAGACTTTCCCCAAAGACCTCGATTATGTTGTTCCTTTAGAATCAGCCTCTGTCGTAAAGGTTTCTATAGAAGAAGTATTGCATACCTTGGTAGAAGCACTTATTTTGGTGGTTTTGGTTGTATTTTTATTTCTTCAAAACTGGCGAGCAACCCTTATTCCCATCTTGGCGATTCCTGTATCTTTAATCGGAACATTCATTTTCTTTATTCCTTTTGGATTTACCATCAATACGCTTACTTTATTTGCTTTCGTTTTAGCTATTGGGATTGTAGTAGATGATGCCATTGTTGTGGTAGAAGCCGTACAACATAACATCGACTCGCATAAAATGAATGCAAAAGACGCAACCATCAAAGCCATGAAAGAAATTTCTGGGCCTGTTATTGCCATTGCGTTGATTTTGGCTGCCGTGTTTGTTCCCGTGAGTTTTGTTCCTGGCATTGTAGGGCGTTTGTATCAGCAGTTTGCTATTACGATTGCCGTGTCTGTTATCTTATCAGCTTTTGTGGCTTTATCGCTAACCCCTGCCCTTTGTGCAACCATGCTCAAACCAAGCAAGGGAGCTGATGAAAAAAAGAATTTACTAGAACGTTTCTTTGCAGCTTTTAACAAGCGATTCGATAAGCTTTCTTTTGCCTATACGAAAGGAGTAGCACAATGGATTAAAGCTACGCCCTTGGTGTTGGTGATGATGGTCTGCTTGTTTGTGGGCTTATTCTTTTTGTTTAAAAACAAACCTACAGGCTTTATTCCGACCGAAGACGAAGGCCGCTTGTACGTTACTTACGAAATGCCCGAAGCTACTTCGACAAGCCGAAATGTTGCCTTTTTCCAAAAAATTCGTCAGCGACTCGAAACCCTGCCCGAAGTACGAGTAATTGGAGGTATCGCCGGCTTGAACGTTGTGAGCTTTTCTAATAAAACAAACGTAGGAACGTTTTTTGTCAACCTAAAACCTTGGTCGCAACGAGAAGGCAAAGAACACCACGTACAGGCTGTTATTGAAAAAATTAGAAAAATGACTGCCGACATCAAAGAAGCAAGGGTATTGCCCATTGCACCACCTGCGATTCCGGGGCTTGGTCAAACGGCTGGTTTTACTTTTGAATTGCAACAAACCACCAGTCCAGATAACTTACAGCAATTTGAAAAAGTAGCCAGAACTTTCTTAACAACCCTCAACAAACGTCCTGAAATTGGCTTGGCTTATACTTTCTTTAGTGCCAGAACCCCCAGTTTTCAGATTGATGTTGACCGAGAACAAGCCAAAAAACAAGGCGTGCAAGTGTCCGACGTATTTAGTACGCTTTCTACTTTATTGGGAAGTACGTATGTCAATGACTTTACGCTTTATGGCCGTAACTTTAGGGTAATGGTTCAAGCCGACAGCAGTTATCGCTCTTCTTTAGATAAAATTCAGCAATATTATGTACGCAACAGTGCGGGCAATATGGTACCATTACGGTCGTTGGTCAAGACGAAAGTAGTTGAAAATGCCAGTTTGATTTCGCACTATAATGTGTATCGTACCGTAGAAATCAATGGCTCGCCTAAGCCCGGATTCAGTAGCGGACAGGCGATTCAAGCCTTGAAAGAAGTGGCAGCAAGCACCTTGCCAGTGGGTTATGCTTACGAGTTTTCGGGCATGAGTAAAGAAGAAATCAAAGCAGGCGATAGCACGATTATCATCTTTGCTATATCTTTGGTCTTTGTCTTTTTGTTCTTGGCAGCTTTGTACGAAAGTTGGACAATTCCATTTTCGGTACTTTTTGCTGTACCTATTGGAGCGTTCGGTTCAATTTTAACGCTTACATTACTGCCTAATTTGTCGAATAACATTTATGCACAAATTGGACTCATTACCTTAATTGGACTAGCGGCAAAAAATGCGATTTTGATTGTAGAATTTGCCAAAGAACGGGTAGATGCAGGAATGGCATTAGTACCTGCCACCTTAGAAGCTGTGCAGCTACGTTTACGCCCTATCATCATGACTTCACTGGCGTTTATTCTTGGCGTACTCCCCTTGGCTTTTGCCAGTGGTGCAGCAGCCGAATCTCGTAAAACGATTGGTTGGACGGTCTTTGGCGGTATGCTTTCGGCAACGTCGTTAGCCATCTTTGTTGTACCTGTACTTTTTGTTCTCATCGAAAAAATTGCTCATCGCAAAAAGAACATAGCCTAACAAAAATAGGCATTGCAAACGAGCAATGCCTATTTTTTACATTTATCATTAGCCACAAATAGACCAAAATACTAACGTAAAAACACCTACCAACGCTATTCTTCGTTGGTAGGCGTATCTTGCAGGGCATTGCGAAGTTGTACCAAAAAGTCTTTAATCTCTTCTAAGCGAGCTACGATTTTTTGGGTTTGCTGACGTTTTTGCTTATTTTTTTCAATAGAACGTTTCGCTCCTTCAATAGTCATGCCTTCTATTTCGAGGAGTCGTTTGATTTCTTTGATATGTTGAATATCGCTTTCGGTATATCGTCGGCCTCCGCCTCTATCTCTTTTGGGATTGAGGCTCGGAAATTGCTCCTCCCAAAAACGAAGCTTTGAGTCTGATAATTCTAGCAGATTGGCTGTTTCTGATATGGAATAATAACGTTTAGTAATATTTTGCATAGGTAAATCTATAGAAAAAAGCCTTCTTGATACGATGAAAGCACTTTTACCGTGTCTAATATCTGAGCTGTAAAACGATAAATAAGAATTTTACCCCTAGCTCATTGGCTCGTAATGTGTTGTTAGTTAGATGAATGATGCTCGTTTTTATAAAAAATATGCAAGTTTTCCAAAATCCTTGTTAAACAATGTCGTTCTTCCACTCGAAAACAACTAATTTTGCAAAAATTTGATTTTAAGCAAAGATAAAATTTTTATCGAAAAATCAAGAAGACATACGATTACAATTATAAAAAAAATACTAATTCGGGTAGCAGCAAGCCTTTTCTTGTTTGAAACATTACCATGCAAGTGTGTCCGAAAGCCGTATCATCTGGCTTGGGGTTTGTTTGAAAACTTTATTGCAATTTACCAATGACATCCAAAGAAATACGTCAACAGTTTTTAGACTTTTTTGTATCAAAAGGTCACTTAATTGTTCCTTCAGCTCCTTTAGTTGCTAAAAACGACCCAACCTTGATGTTTAATAACTCAGGGATGGCCCAGTTCAAAGATTTTTTCTTAGGTAACGGTACGCCACCGTCAAAACGTATTGCCGATACGCAAAAATGTTTGCGTGTGTCGGGTAAACACAACGACCTCGAAGACGTAGGTTTCGATACGTACCACCACACCATGTTTGAGATGTTGGGCAACTGGTCTTTTGGCGATTATTTCAAAAAGGAAGCCTTGGCGTGGTCTTGGGAATTATTGACAGAAGTATATAAATTACCTAAAGACAGAATTTATGTTTCTGTGTTTCAAGGTGATGAAAAAGACGGCGTGCCTTTCGACCAAGAAGCATGGGATATTTGGGCAGCAATGGTGGGCGAAGACCGTATTATTCTTGGAAATAAAAAAGATAATTTCTGGGAAATGGGCGACACAGGACCTTGCGGGCCATGTTCTGAAATCCACATCGACTTGCGTGATGCGGATGAAGTAGCCAGAATTTCTGGAAAAGAATTAGTAAATGCCGACCACCCACAAGTGGTTGAAATTTGGAATAACGTATTCATGCAGTTTGAACGCATGGCAGATGGTTCGTTGGTTTCGCTACCTGCCAAACACGTTGATACGGGTATGGGCTTCGAGCGTTTGTGTATGGCGATTCAAGGCAAACAATCGAATTATGATACGGATGTTTTCTCAAATACCATCAATTTTGTGGCTGAAAAAGCTGGTAAAAAGTACGGTGAAAACAAATGGGAAGACATTGCGTTAAGAGTAATTGCTGACCATATTCGTGCGATTGCGTTTGCGATTGCCGACGGACAATTGCCTTCAAACAACAAAGCTGGTTATGTCATTCGCCGTATTTTGCGTCGTGCGGTGCGTTATGGTTATACTTATTTAGGTTTCCGTGAACCGTTTATGCACAGCATTATTCCTTTGTTGGCAGAACAATTTGATGGCGTTTTCCCTGAATTGAAAGCTCAACAAGAATTTGTAGAAAAAGTAATTTTAGAAGAAGAAAATTCATTCTTGCGTACTTTGGAAACAGGCTTGACAAGATTAGATAAAATCATTGCTGAAACAGAGAAAAATGGTGTTATCGCTGGAGAAATCGTTTTTGAATTAAACGATACTTTCGGTTTCCCTTCTGATTTAACGGCTTTGATTGCTCGTGAAAATGGTTTATCAATCGACGAAGAAGGCTATAAAGTTGCCC
>JACCDR010055988.1_pt1 | contig 11658 bp, 9 predicted proteins | sample 7446431 | NCBI WGS metagenome assembly JACCDR01 (sample SAMN15323443, study PRJNA562643) | freshwater metagenome | isolation source: river surface water | place: USA:Blue River Watershed | collected 2017-08-17
ACGTGCACCTTCCACAGCCGCGCCCGTGGTGGCAAGCCGGTCAATGATCAGCAGCGGATGGACCCCTGGCATGTGGTGCGGTGGTGCACCGAGCTGCGCGTGAAGCGGTTGCTGGTTGAGAACGTGCCCGAGTTCGTGCACTGGGGACCGTGCAGCACCACCACTGGTCGCCCGATCCCGTCGCGGCGCGGCGAGTACTTCCGTGCCTGGCTGAAAGCGTTGAAGGCCATCGGCTTCCGCGCGGAGTGGCGCGTGCTCAATAGCGCCGACCTTGGCGACGCGACCACCCGTCAGCGCTTCTTCCTACTTGCGCGCAGCGATGGCAAGGCGCTGCGCTGGCCGGAGCCCAGTCACGCAAAGGGCGGCGTGACCGATCTGCTGGGCACCCGCAAACGCTGGCGCGGCGCGCGGGAAATCATCGACTGGTCAGTCAAAGGTCGGTCCATTTTCCGCCGCAAGAAGCCGCTCAAGCCCAACACCTTGCGGCGCCTGCTCGCCGGCGCGGTGCGCAATGCATGGCCGCAGCCGTACGTGGACGCCCTTCAAGCGATTCTGGACGGCCTGCAACCGAAGCTGCAGTTCACGCGCTCGGAGTGGATGGCAGCGACCGGGCAGGAACCGGAACCGTTTCTTGTGCACTTCCGAGGTACCAGCGAAACCCACCTGCAGAACACCGCACGCGACATCAACGAACCCGTGCCGACGCTGACAGCCGGCGGCGGACACCTGGGCTTGGTGATGGCGACCGCAAGCGGTGGCGCCGCGCGCAACGTGTCCGAGCCGCTTCCGACTGTAGTCGGCGGTGGCAACGGAGCGCGGCCAAGTCTGGCCGTTCCGCTGGTGATGGGCGTTGCATCCACTGCGCAAGCAAAGCCGGTGGACGATCCATTGCCCACCATCACCACCGGTGGCGCCAGCTCCGAGCGACGCCCGGGCAATGCGCGGCCGCAGCTGATTGAAGCCATGCTGGCCCCGTACTACGGCGGCGGTAGCGGGCTTACCTGCAGCCCCGTCACGGAGCCGCTTGCCACCGTGACCACCAAGGCCCGCTTTGGCCTGGCTGAGCCAGTACTCACCCGAGCCAGCCACGGCGACAGTGATGGCCGGGACCCAGCCGGGCGTCTGCTGGATCTGGATCAGCCTATGCCAACCCTCACGGGTGGCGGTGGTGATGTGGCGATCGCGCAGCCGTTCATCCTGCCCATCACCCACAGTGGCGTGCGACCAGTGCACCAGATCGATGACCCGCTGCGCACCATCACGGGCGCAAACCGCGGAGAACTCGCGCTCGTAGAGCCCTGCCTCGAAGAAGCGGAGCTTTTTGATATTGACGTGCTCTATCGGATGCTGGGTTATCGCGAACTGGCCAGGGCGATGTCGCTTGACGATCACGGCGAGATTTACAACTTCGCCGGAAATGCGACCGAGATCACGAAGCAGATCGGCAACGCAGTACCGTGCAGAACTGCGCAGGCGCTGGTTACGGCATTGATGGCGGATGGTGCGAAATGAGCCGAACCAGCCTCACAAACGCTGCCCGCGAAGCTTTGCAATGCGCCTTGTCATGGCAGCCAGAAGCACGGCTAATCGGGAACGTTCGCGCTGACGATCTGGCCACGATATTCAGTCGATTCGTGGAACTTGAAAAGCTTGCGTTCGTGGTGGCTCACGATGAAGCGCAGCCACAATTCCGGCGCGAGTATGCGCTGACCTTGATCGACTCAAGGAGTTGAACGCCATGACCGACGGCGAACTTTGGTCTTTCCTGCGTAGCGTCATGTCGCAGGGTTCGGATATACGCGCCGACTACGATTCAGGCAAGTGGCCGAATTACGAGGCGTACAGCGCTCGACTTGACGCAGCTGCCGCTGAACGGGCTGATCAGTTGGCTAAAAAGCTGGGTTTGTCCGAGATTGTTGATCTTCGAAAAGACTCCGAGCGGCTGCAATGGTTGATTGACAACTATGAAGACGCAGAGCTCAAGCCAGGCCCTCTTGGTTGGGATGTTTGGGTTACAACATTTGACCAAGAATCGGTTTGGCTTTCTGGTGAAACGGCCCGCGATGCCATTGATCACGCAATGCAAGATGCTGAGGATGTGCGCGACAACGGCACCCCCTATCGTCGGCAATGTGACGCAGAAGAAAGCGCCAGGGCAGACGCCGCGGCTAGGAGCAATGCCGCATGAGCGCGCTTGCGCAGACTCCGCCCCTCACCGTCGGCATCGAGGGCGCCGCCGATCTGCTTAAGGTCAATGAGAAGACCGTGCGCCAGTTGGCCGGCGCCGGTAGATTGTGCGGCCGGCGCGTGGGTCGGCGGTGGGTGTTCGTAGTCGCTGACCTGCTTGACTACATCCGGGCAGGCGGCAAGGTGGAGCCATGGCGCAAAGACGAGAAATCAGCATCGAGCCGCGCGGGAAGCGCGGCATCCTCGACATCCGGTTCACCGGGCCGAATGGACGACGCATACAGAAAAGCTCTGGGACTACCGACCGGCGACTTGCGGAAGAATTCGCCAGCCAGCTCTGGACCGAAGCCTACCGGGAGCAACGTCTCGGAGATCGGCCGCGCAAGAACTGGGAAGACGCGGTAACAGCCTGGGTCACGGAACACGCACACAAGCGCAGCCTGAAGAAGGATCAAGCCAACCTGCGCTGGCTGCACCCTCACCTCGCCGGCACTCGGCTCGACAAGATCACGGCGCAGACCATCCGCAACATTGCCGCAGTGCGGGCGTCCGAGCCGGCCAACAAGCGCGCCAAGGCCGAGGGCGAAGCGCCCGCGCTGACCAGCCCCGCAACGGTCAACCGTATGCTGGCGCTGCTGCGGTCTGTGCTGCGCTACGCCGTCACCCTCGACTGGCTGGACCGCGCGCCGGCGATCAAGCTGCGCAAAGAAAAGGCGGACCGCCTGCGCTGGCTCACGCGCGATGAAGCGGAATTGCTGCTGGCCGAACTCCCGGAACACCTGGCTGCCGCGGCGCGCTTTGCGCTCGCTACGGGACTGCGGGAGCAGAACGTCCTGCGTCTGGAATGGACCCAAGTCGACTTGGCCAGGCGCATCGCGTGGGTGCATGCCGACCAAGCCAAGGGCGGCGTGAGCCTCAGCGTTCCGCTGAATGCGGCCGCCATGGTCACCCTGCGCGGTCAGGAAGGCGCACACGCACGTTGGTGCTTCCCCGGTCCGGAAGAATCGAATCCAGATGGCTCGACCGTGCGATCCGCGCCGCCGGTACGGGCGTCCAACAAGAGCTGGTACAGCGCCGTGAAGCGCGCCGGCCTTGCGCCTCTGCGCTGGCACGACCTGCGCCATACCTGGGCGAGCTGGCACGTACAGGCCGGCACACCGCTGGAAGTGCTCAAGGAGCTCGGCGGCTGGAAAAGTCTGGCGATGGTGATGCGCTACGCGCACCTGTCACCCGGACACCTGGCAAAGTACGCGGACCAACTATCCGCACCGGTACCCGTTGCTGCTGACCAGAAACAAAGGGCGATGTCATGAACCGTGAAGCAGCGAATCGGCTTACGTACCGATTTCTGACGCTGCCATTCCGCCATCAGGTTGCGGTTGCAAACAGTCTCAACCTGCTGACCGACAAGGACCAGGCGTTAAGCGACGATCCGCTGTTCCACTTGATCTTCAAGCGCGCAACAGCGGCGGGGCTTCTCGACAAGCTGTGGGACGAGATCGAGAAACGTCACGTCTATCCAGCGGCGTTCAACCCTTTTGCGGCGCCAAGTAGCGGGGTGGTGACGTGAGCGCCCGCCACCCCGCTGCCCAACAGCGCGCGGAAGCCATCTTGATGGCCGAAGTCGGCCACACCGCTCCGCTGATCGGAGACAAAGGGCAAGCCGTGGTTGTGAAAGGCCACGCGGGACGCTAGGAGCTGGTGCAAATTCGGTGCAAGTGCAAGCAGAAGTTGCCGAAATCGCTCGTAAGTGCTTGATAAATGGTGGCCAGGGAGGGAATCGAACCCCCGACACGGGGATTTTCAATCCTTGGACACGACGCCAAGGTGTTGAAACATATAGGGTTTCTCCCGAAATCGCCGCGTTTACCGGGCCTAGGTGGACTCACGCGGTCGGTGCTGGCACGACAAGCTGGTGCAAAACTGGTGCAAGTTGCGAGCCGCCTCAGCAGGGGTCGCGCCCTGCTCGCTTGTCGTACGGCTTGACCACTTCGTCACGCTCGGAGCCGTAGCGGTCGCGACGGTCGATTGCCTCGATCTCCCGGCACGCCTCGCTGCGCGGTATCGCGGTTTCTTGGACAAGATTGCGAGACGTGGCGGTGTACGCGCCGCTCGCACGGTAGACCGTGCCGTGTGTGGCGACAACGCGCAGCGGGCACCGGGTGTGCTGGAACCACACTTCGCCGTTCTCGGACTCGCAGCGGTAGCTTTCCGGTCCGGTGCTTGCGGCCGGGTATGCGACCGATGGGATTGCTGTGGTTGTGGGCGCAGGCTCTGCTGCGGCGGGCTCAGGCGCAGGTGCCGGCTGGTACTGGCGCGGTGGATCAGGCCGCAGCTTGACCTGTTCGCCCCCCGCGCACGGCGTGGACTGAAATGCGATGCGCCCGTCTGCGGTGCATTTGTACACAGGCGTTGCGGTCAATACCACGGCAGCAATCAGTGCAATCACGGCAAGCCTCGCTATTTGAGCAATTCCATCTTAGACCTCCACCGTGGCCGTGGGTAGATCTGCCGCGCTTTCGAGAATGCGCCCTTCAGCGATCATGGCGTATTCGCCGATAGGCACACTTGTGCCTGCCACGCGCCACGTCGCAGCGCCGTCCAGTGCTGTCACTGTGCTGGTGCCGTCTTCATTGTGTGCGATCACGGATGCGATCTGGACAGTGGGCGATGCCGACAGTGCCGTCCAGCGGGCCCAGGGGTTACGGGTAATCATAGTGACGCTCGACTCCAATAGTCTGGCGGACTTTCAGCGTCGCGCCCTGGCGTTGCGCGGAAATGCGGCACGCGGTTGTTACGGCTCGATACGATTCGGCGCCATCGACCAGCACGAGTTGTCCGGGCTCGATCAGCCCTGGCATGCCGCTGCCGCTGGAGAGCGGCATTTCCAATTCGACAAGCTGGCGCGGCCCAATGCGGGCCAGCTCGTACAGTCCGCGCGCCGCCCCGGCTGCGTGCGTCGTCACGAGCGGGTCGACAAACACGCCCGCGCTTTGTGCGCCGGACGTGCCCGCTCGCAGCACGCGCGTCTGAACGCCGGCCCGTTCGCCGCGGACGATGGCCAGCTCTGGCCGCACCCCGCCCTCGAACCGCCCGCTGCGGCTCAGCGTGTAGTCGGGCAGCAGCACCACGGCTGGCGATTCGACCGACCACGCCCAGGGTGCGTACGGATAGACCGGTCGCACATGCAGCACATCGTCGACGCGGTCGGCATGGACGAATGCCCCGACGCTGGCGGCGATCCGCTGAATCGCTGCAATCGGCGTCTGCCGGTCGACCGTGTGCACGCCCGCCGGTACCAGCCAATCGAGCGCCGTCCAGTCCAGCTCCCAGTCAGTCAGATCCAGCTCGATGGCCGCGAGCTGCTGCGCCGTGCGCGTCAGCTCCACGACCCGGCTGCGCTTGGGCGCGTATGGCTCGGCCAGGTATGCAGCGCGGCTGCGGCCGTTGACTCTCCATGTGTTTGCGGACCACCCAGCGCCTTCGTCGAATCCGTCAACGACTGCGGTCCAGACGTAGCCGTTGATGGTCACCTCGATTTCGCGCGGGCCTTCGGCCGTGGGGCGCAACAGCGCGAAGGCCGCGGCGCTCGATAGATCGGCGCTCAGCGACCACGCGAACTGGCTGGTGTCGATAGACAGGCTGACGCTGTTGGCGTGAACGGGTGCGCGGTCGGGCAGGCGCACGATCGATGCGGAATTCAGCACGTGGTAAACCCTTCGGCGTGGGTAGAGATGGGCGCAGGTCACGCGCCCGAGCAGGAGCGGCACATGTGCGCCGCCGCCGGTGTGGAGCGGACATGCCAGGTTCAGTCCGACATACCGCCCGCTGGTGCTTGGCGTGGGCGGTTCTGGCGGGTCTACGGGCTCGGGCAGGACGACCCATGCGGCCGCCGCGGCATCGCCCCAGCGCAGGGCAGTGCGCCGTTCGCGCTGCGTGGCATCGGTGTACGGCGTGGCCGCTTCGATGCTGCGGCGCTGGCTATCGAGCCATGCGCTGGCCCAGGTGGCCGCGCGACGCTCCGGGTGCAGATAGCCGGATGCCAGTACCGTACTGCGCAGCTGCAGCATGTCCCACGCCGACGCCGTTTCCCGTGTTCTGCGGGCGATGTGCACCCACGGGCCGCGCACAGTAGCGGACTCGCGCCGCAGCTGCGCGTGCGGCAGGGTTTGCAGGCGCTCCCGCCGCGTATTCATCAGCCAGGCCGAGGCCAGCACCGGAGATGTGCGCACGCCTTGCTGGTGCGGCGCGGCCACGGTCACGACGATGGCGCCGGCGTCGCCGAAGCGCACGCGCGGCGCTGCGATGTGTCGCGTCGGCAATTGCGCCCACGCTGCACCAGGGCCTGCCCACAGGCTGGGTGCGGTGCGAGTCGGCGGAGGATCCGGGGCGATGCCCAGCAGCAAGCCGACGAATTGCCCCGCCGGCAGCTCCTGCGTGACAAGCCGCAGCCCGACAAACGCGCCGGCGGGCGGGCTGTAGGGCATCAATCCACAGCCGGGCGAATGCGGTCGGCGATGGCCGCATTTGTGGTGCCGGTGTCATCCAGACCGACGACGATGTATTCCACCGCGGGGTCCAGATTGTCGACGCGCCATGTGCCATCCGCGGCGCTGCGTGTTTCCGCCACCACGACCAGGCCGATCCGCGACATCACGACGACTCGGCAGCTTGCGAGTGCGCCATCAATGCGGGTGCGGCCGTCGGGCGATTCCGGGTCGAGATCGACCGGCGCTTCGCCTGCCAGATAGCCAGCGCCAGCCCAGAACGTATTGCGGGCGGACAGCCGGGCTATGACTGTGACCGCGGCACCGAATGCCGGCGAAGCCGACCACGAGCTGAAGACGCGTTCGAGCCGAATCGAGGACATGGCTCAGTCAGTCCGCGTTCGTGGTGTCGAACAGCAGCACGCCAATCTGACCATTGTCGCCACGCCCCTGCCGCACCAGCTTTGCCGTGAAGTTCGTCCCAGACGGCTGGCCCGGCACCGATGCGAATACCTGCAAGTCCGTAAATCCGGTAGTCGGATGCAGCGCGACGTAAAGCCCAGGATAGCGACCGCGCGGGCGCCGGGCGGCCTCCATCAACAGACCGCGCTCAAACACCAGGCCAGAATTGACTTCATAGGGGTAGGCCACGCCCGCCGTCCCCCACGCCGTATCGCCGAAGCTGGTTTGCAGCGCGGCGACACGCACCCCTGACGTCACCTGCGCGTAATTGCGCGCGATCCATCCGTTGTAGTTGGTGGCGTCCGGAGGGACTGTGGGGTTAAATGCCGACCCGAGGCGGCTGCGGATCGAGCTGGAAATCTGATTTGCCACTTCCGACCCGGAAATGTGGAAGTGCGCGGCATCACCCGGCCGCAGACTCACAATATCGCCAGCGAAGTAGCCGGCTGCGGTATCCAGTCCAGTGCCGAAGCTGTCCACGAACAGGTACAGCCAACGCTGGCAGCCGATGGCCCACCATGGCCGTGTCGTGGCGCTCGCCGCTGTGCTTTTGTGCCAGACGATGCCGCTCGACAGCTGCGCAACAGAAGGGAAGGCGTTGGTGCCGGTCGCCGCGTCCGTCATGGACTCGAAGCCGCGCATGAGCGCTTCTTTCGCGCCGCCGGCACCGTCCGCCGCGTCACGACACTGCAGCCAGAACCCGGTACCGGTGCTGGTGCTATTGCGCCAGGCGCCGAGCGTGCTTGTGTTGCCGGTGGCGGCGGTCCAGCCGCACCCGGCCTTGCTGCCGTAGCCGGTGCGCAGCAGCGCATCCAGCAGCGCCACCATGCTGCCGTTCTGGCCGGTCAGCTGCGGCGCACTCGCGTCGGTGCTGCTGTAGACGATTGGGGTATTGCTCACGTGCTGTCTCCCATCATGCGAATGCGGAACTGGTCGGAGGGCGTTTCAACGGGCCCGGCCAGCGTGGTGCGGGCAATCCAGATCGGGAACCCGGCGCCGATGGTGTTGAAGCGCACGACGTTTCCGGACGCCCATCCGGCGCCGAAAGCGTCTTTGTCGATCACGAACATGGGCGCGCCGGTGGCGGGGTTCGTGATCGTCGTATCGCTCAGAATCGAGCCCGTGCCGACCACGCCGTATGCCTCACCCACCACGTTGAACTGGCTGGTGTTGACGAAGACCAACGCCCACCGCTCGGTGATTGCGCCATCATTCGTCAGCGTGATCGGATACACCGCGTTGTTGAAGCTGGCGCTCGCCGGGGCGTCGCCAATCCGGGTGTCGCTCCAGACGCCCGTCCACGTGGCTTGTTCGAACACGCCCGCCACTCGGCCTTGGAGGTCAGCGCCAGGCGCCACCAGACAGCCGCTGAGATAGCTGCCCGAGGCAAATTGCCGCGTGGTCGGCGGCGTGATGTCTACCTCGCCCGTGATCTGTACGTCCGAGATCACGCACAGGTGCGCGATGGTGTGACGAATTTTCAGCGGCAGGGTGTACGCAGCCAGGTTCAGCGGGTCTTGGAATGTCACTTCGCCCGCATCTCGATCGATCGTGTACCAAGACGACAGCACCGGCACATCGGCGCTATCGCGCACTTCGACGAAGTCGACCAGCGTCCGGCCCAGGCTGACCGTCTGACCCGCGCTCGGCGACACCGACACCACCCCGGTGTGATGCAGCAGCGCGACTCCGCCCGGCTTGAACGCCTGCACCCGGCCGTCATCGGGCAGGCGCACCGGGTCCAGTCCCAGCAAGCTGGCCTCAAGCGGAACGTTCCGATAGACGACCGTGTTCACGAAGATGCTAGCCGGCAGCACTTGCGTCGGACGCCAGATCTGGCCACCGCTCACCCACGCGACGTTGTACCAGGGCGCGGCTTCATTGCCGGCGGCCGTCACCAGTTCGCCGAACACGACGTCAAAAACGCCGGTCTGCCAGTCGACGGTGCCGGACATTTCGTCGCCGGTGATCACGCCGTTTATGTCGGCCGCGCCTGTCAACAGCGTGCCGTCCAACGTGTTGGCCCGAATGGTGAATGACCCAGGTCGCAGCGGTGCGCCGGGAGTGCGCGCGAAGATGGCGGAAACGCCCGGCTCCCGCAGCACGGTCATCAGCGATTGAATGGCAATCGTGTTGGAGCCGCCCGCCGTGTAGTCCGTGATGACGCACTGGCCGGTGTTGTAGTTGATGGTGCCGGCCGGTGTTCCGGCATTCGTGGCGGCATCCACGCCGTAGTACAGCGTGCCAATGCGGTCGACATAGGTTCGGCCGCGGAAGGTGAAACGCACGGAGCCCGGCACGACGGCATCGATGATGCCCGGCGTCAGGTCGATGCGCACAGGCGGCGCCTCCACCTCATAGACGACATTGTCATCTGTCGCGCTGTCGAGCACCCAGTTCAACACCACGGGCGTCGAATCCTCGAAGATGATCCCAACGTTCTCGAGCGTGTACCCGGAGACATACATGCACGTCCGGTCGCCGTGCCGCTGCGGCGAGTACTGCGGCACAAAGGCGGGTTCAGTGAACTCGACTTGGAGCGTCACCTCACCCGTGGTGTAGTTGATCGTGCCGAACCCGCCGTACGCGGTCCCCACGGCAGAGCGGACAAAGATGCCGCCGACGCCGTTGTCATAGCCCTCGATCTCAATCGGCCGGCGAAACACGCCCAGCAACGATGTCGGCGTGCCGGTATCCACACCCTGCCAGCGTGCGCGGAACGTGCCCGGACGGATCGGCCCCGCGACACTGAAGGTGATCGTGTTGCCGCCGCTGGTGCTGAGCACTTGCGTCTGGCCTTGCTGCGCCAGGCGCGTGTATTCGTAGCGAATGGTGGTACCTGAGTCCGGCAGCGTTGCCGGACGGAATCCCACCTCGCCAGTGCTGTACACCACGCGGCCCGTCGCGTCGCCCGACAGCGATCCGTCAGTAGCGTCGGTTGCTTCCTTTGCGTTGCCGCCAGCCGTCCACTGGACCACCAGCGTGCCGGGCTTGACCGCCACCTGCGGCAGTGTGGCCAGCACCCGGGGCGCCTCGATTGCTGTATCGCCATCGCGCCGGCTGGCCTGCTTCGGCGTGCCGGTCGAGATGATGATTGCGCTATCGACATCCGGCAGCACCGGCAGCGTGATGGCCAGCGACCCGGTCGCGTAGTTGATGGTGCCCGTGCCCTGCCCCGCCTGTTCGCCGCTCAGCTGGCCGGCGCCGTTGTCGCGCAGGCGGATCCATTTGCCCAGCGCGCGGTAGTCCACCAGCAGCGTCCCAGGCTGCGGCAGCGGCACCACCGAATCGACATAGCTGTATTGGCGATTGCCGCCGGTGATCCGGAGGATCCGGCTGGCCGACTGCGCGACCAGCACACCCGCCGGAGTCGCGCTGGCAACAATGGAGCCCGACCACGACGATGTGCGCGACAGCGTGAAAGAGCCCTCGGCGTAGTCGACCGTGCCACTCCAGCCCGCCGTGCCCGTCAGCGCGCCGTTTCCATCGTCGACCAGCGTTGCCGGCTGGGTGATGGACAGCGATCCGCGCGCGAATGCGGTCCCGAAATACCGCGTCAATTCCGCGCCGGCCGCCACGGTGGATGTGCTGCTGGACATCGTCAGGGCGTTCAGGCCGCCGCTCTGCACGTACGCCGCATACCCCATTCCGGCGAGCAGGTCAGTGACCGCGGTTTCGGCCAGCGTGCTGGGCACCAGCGGCACGAATGGCGTGCCGATGTTGACCCGGGTGGCGCCCGTCAGCGTGGTGGTGGTCGTCGGACGGATGCTGTAGTAGCTGGCCGCGTCAGCCACCTGCGTCAACCGGATCCGGGTCGGCGGATAGTCACCGGTTCGGCGCGCCGGCTCGGCCCGCCCCTCATAGTCCGCGGCCAGTGTTGCCGTGAGCTCGATCTGCAGCACGTCGCGCTGGAATGCGCCGCTCTCATCGATGAAGGTCTGCGTGGTTCGAGACACGACGCGCTGCACTTTGACGAACTGCTCCTGCCCCGTCGCCGGTCCGGTTTCGACCGCCAGACACAGCACATCGTTGATGTCCGGGCTTGCGGTCTCGGCCAGGCAATAGACCTGAATCTGCCGCATCCCGGCCGGGTGCAGGCCATACAGGATGAAGCGCGACGTCACGCCCTTGATTCGGTAGTTCTCGATCCGGACTCTGGCCGCTGCGCGTTCGTCCGTCCACGAGCTGGTAGAGAACAACAGGACATGCACCGAGTCATCCGCAGGCGGGTCCGTGATCAGCGCCATGGCGCCGTAGAGCGTGTCGGTGTTGGCCGTCTGGACGCTGAAATAGGCCTTTCGGAGACTCACGCGGCCGTACACACGGTCGAGGTGCGAGATGTCGCCGAACAAGTTGTTCACGACGCCGTCGACGACCTCGTTACCGGTCATGCGCCCGCCGCCGTCGACAAAGTCAGTCAGTCGCTCGGCTTTCAGCAGCTTGATGTCGCTCGTTGTGATGGTCATTCAGGCTCCAAAAGTGAAGAACCCCGCACTTGGCGGGGTCCGGTTGGGTCAGTGGG
>JACCDR011917405.1_pt1 | contig 11656 bp, 12 predicted proteins | sample 7446431 | NCBI WGS metagenome assembly JACCDR01 (sample SAMN15323443, study PRJNA562643) | freshwater metagenome | isolation source: river surface water | place: USA:Blue River Watershed | collected 2017-08-17
CACGGATACTGTCCCCACGGTTCTCTCACTCAGATTTGCTCAGTTGGCCGCCCAACCACGAGAATGGTCCCAGAAGAAGAGAAGCTTCGCAGAAGAAATTACTGGATTGAATATAAACTGGAAGTCTTCGCCGCTTATGGCGGAGCCTCATGCAAATGTTGTGGTGAGACTAATCTTGAGTGCCTTTCCATTGATCATATTAATGGAGATGGTGCGGCGCATAGGCGGGAGCTTAACGGTGATGCCAGGGATGGCCGCAACTTGTACGTATGGCTCCGCCGTAACCATTTCCCGTCAGGATTTCAGGTCCTCTGCATGAACTGCAACTTCGCTAAGGGCCATTTTGGGGTCTGCCCTCACATCACTATTTAAGGCAGGCTAAATCATAACTCATGGAGGGCTGTTTAAGCCCTTAGTCGGAGAAGACACCATGCCTGTACAGATCAAGAACACTGCAAACGATCGCAACAAAGCGCACCTGCATCGCGTAGCTTCGAAGATCACGTACGAGCCATCTATTGGTGGTGTCCGTCTCCGCCTTGGTGAGACGATGACCATCACCGACGACCAGTACGACCGTCTGAAAGACATGTTGAAGGGTTGGGAGGCCAAGGGGATGATCGAGATCCTCGATGCGCCGGATAAGCCCAAAGAATCGTCTGAGGACTCTAAACCAGCCGAAGAAGCCATTTCGACGGCTCCTCCGGAAGCAGCTCCTTTAACAGTTCATCAGGAGACTACTGCTCCCGCCCGCGTGGACGACAGCGAGTGGAGGACCGAGCGCGCACCGACGCTCGATGAGTCTCCTGCACTGCCCCCGATTCCTACTCCAGGGCGCGGAAGCACTCACGACGATTCTTCTCCAGAACATCCTCCAGAGCACCATCACCATAAAAAAGGCTCGAAGAAGAAGCTTTTTTAAGGGAGGTGCGCCATGGTCGTGCAAATCACTAACATCACGGATGGGCCAGGAAAGTCTCCCATTCAAGTCGACATTTATAACAAGACGCTAGGGCCTGGAGTTTCAATCCGCTTACCGGCGGAATTGATCGATAAGAAGGTCCGTAAGCTGGAGGAGCAGGGACTCATTGCCATCGGGCGCTTGCCTCCTTGGTATGAGTCTTCCAAGGCTCGCAAGGGCCGCAGCTTGTCCCCAGAGGAGATGCAGAAGCGCATTGTCCAAGCGCCGGCTCCGAAGGAGACAAGTATCCCTATGCTAAGCGCGCCTAAGGAGGAGCTGACACGTCCTGCCGAATTTAAGCAGGTAGATTGGACCGAAGTAGTAAAACCGTCAGATCAGGAGGGCTGAAATGTCTGGTGATTTGCTCGGGGCTTCGGTCCCTTCCTATAACATCGCGCTCGAGCAGTTCGTCGGCATCGTTCGCGAGTTCATGCGGGACTTTCCGGAGCTCAACCGGCTTATTCAGGGCCAGGAACATTCGAACCGGTTGATAGCCTGGGCAGTCATCGACTCGTTAGATGACTTTAATAGCACGCCTCCTCTGACGGGCTACGGGCTGACCAATTTCCCTTCGAAGAGTTTGCTGGTTCGAGGGACAGTTATTTCGCTGCTCGAGTCGGTCGGCTTGTTGATGACCAGGAACCATCTGACATTCTCAGATGGCGGGATCCAGGTAGGTATCAGCGACAAGACGCCTTTAATTCAAGCTTGGATCCAGATCTTCACGAACAAGTACGAGCAGAAAAAGAAAGAGCTAAAGATCGCCCTCAATATCGAGAATGGATGGGGCGGCGGAGTGAGCTCCGAATACGCGTGGATTGGGGGCTTTTACGGCGGCTGAGCGCTTCCCACAGTAGGTTCTGAAGAGGAGGATGAGACATGGCCGTGGCATTAAAGGTTGCGTACTTCAGTGACGCCAAAGCGTTGGCCGATTGGGTGGCCGATGAAGATAATGAAGTCGGATCGGTCGTTCATATCGTCGCTGATAACAACGGCCAGTTCGTCCTCTTCTACACGGAGGCCGCCTAATGAAGCTCGATGATTTTTATCATGGCCTAAAAGGCGATGATCAACAGAGTGCTGAATTAACCGCCTCTGCCGAGCACTTCGTGCGTTTGAAACAACAAACTGGGCTCGAGGCTTACCGACAAGAGCAAGAGCTCGAGAAAGTCGCCAAGCTCTCTGACATCGATCCGTTTATGCTGGCTATTCCGGCTATTGGTGCGGCTATTGGTGGCGCTGGGACGTATTTATCTTCGCGCCCTAATAAAGACAAGGGTGGTACAAGTGCTGACGAGCGGGCTACTGGGGCAATCGCTAGATCTACCCAGCCCGATAAGCACAGCGGCTATTTAGCCAAGCTTCGCCATGCCGGTACGAACGCCATGCACGAGGTCGCGAAGGCCTCGCGAGAGCATCCGTTAAAAGCGGCGCTTTTGGGATCAGCTGGTGGAGCTCTTAGTGGCTATGGTCTCACCAAGCTGCTTCGCGGAGGCAAGTGATGAAGAATTGGCTTGCTAAGCTGGCTCAGCAAGAAGTCGAGCATCAGGGCCTTCAGGATGCCATTGATTCTCTGAGCCCTGATGACCTAAACGATTTGGCAGTAGAGACCGGCGTTGCTGAGACTGCACCCGAGACCAGTGCGTTCCAGGAGCGCATGACTCAAGCCGACCGTATGGGTCGAGAGCTTGCGCAGATTCATGGCGGTCAGTTGGCTAAGCAGGCGCAGTTCCGGCTCGAGAAGACTGCTATTTTACCGGCGCTCGCTGGCTTAGCTGTTCGTTCTCTTGGCAGCGCTGCAGTTGGTAAAGCAGTTGGTGCCGCAGGGGATGCGTTTAAGCCCAAAAGCTTGGGAGCACTAACGGGGGGCTTTAAGTACGCCAGCCACGACATGCGCAAGCAAGCCTGGGCCAATACTGTTGCGAAGCACCTCGGAGGATCTGCGACTGGGTCTAAGTTCCTGCAGAGAGCAGGAACTATGATGAAGAACGATCCATCCAAAGCACTTGCTATTGGCGGTGCAGCACTCGGCGCTGCGAAAGGTCTAATTCAAGACCCTGGCTATGATGCCCAAGGCAATCGCAATTCTCGCCTCGGGAATATGGCTGGTAGTGCCGCGATGGGTGCCGGTCTTGGTTATGGCGCTGGCAAGCTAGCTCCCAAGATGATCGGAGGCAGAGTTTCTGGCGCCGGCGGAGAATTATTAAAAGCCCACAGTGCTGCAGGGGCCGGAGTTCCAGCGAAAGTGCTCCCAGCCGCTGGTGCTTCAACTCATATTCCGGACATGACTGAGCATGCGAAGTTAGTGTCATCGAAGCCGCCAGCAACTCCTCCAGTTAACCGTAATGCTCCAATAGCGTCTCATTTGCCGGCACCTAGATCTGCAGTGCAGAATCTTCCGGTTAACGGTCCTCCTGGACCTCAACCTGCTCAGGGAATTTTTAGCACTAAAGCATTATTAGCCGGTGAAGGGGGAGCAGCTCCACTTCCTGACATTCAAAGTCCTCTTCCATCCACTAGGGCCGCTATGGCCGCAAAAGCAGCTACTCCCACAGAGACGTGGGCGGCTATTCCAGGTGGTCGTAGAGGTAGATTAGGCGGGGGCGGGTTAGGAGTAGTTTAGACATGTTTCAGATCACCCAGCTCTACGCGAGGTCGTTCGACCTTGATTGCATGGATGTGTTCTGGGAGATCTCGGACTTCGAAGGTGATGTTCTACGCTACGAGTTCTTTGTTGATCGCAGTGAGTCGCCTGCAGGTCCATGGGAACAATTAGCTGGCCCGTTCCAGGACCAGTATTATTTTCGTGACGCTTCTCCGTCACTGCTGCACCAGTGGCGGACGCTTTATTACCGACTCCGGCTTCGGGATAAACAGGCCGACGTCACAACCGAGTATGGGCCCACAGCTCAGGTCGCAGAGCCCGATCTAATTGCTCTCGAAATTAATCGACAAGAGGATGTCCTATTTCGCGAGTTCGTAGGGCGTAAATGTTGGGCCTATCCTGTGCGAACTTTCGGAGCCAAGTGCTTCTGCTTTGACCGAGTATCTGGACGCCGTACGAAGAGCAATTGCTTGAACTGCTACGACACGGGTTATTTAGGCGGCTACTTCTCGCCCATCGAGTGTTTTATCCAGATGGATCCATCGAATGACAAGCCGTCCCCGACACCGTACGGAGAAATGCAAACCGGACAAACTAGTGGTCGATTAACCGCCTTCCCGCCGCTAAAGCCCAAAGATGTCGTCATCGAATCGGAGAATTATCGCTGGCGAGTTGCTTCCGTAGGCTTCACGCAGCGCCTTCGCTCTGTAGTTCATCAGGAACTTGTGCTCAAAGAAATCGCCCGCGGCGATGTCGAGTACAAGTTGCCGGTTAACGTAAACAGCTTGCGAACTCTGTCGCCTTCGGCCGAGCGAAACTTTACCAATCCGCACCACACGGACGGGCACTCCGAGCTCAAAGATATTTTAGCGGTGTACGGCTACAAGCCGCGCGGAGGATAGCGATGACTCTTAGTAACCCCGTTACTCGCGCGGCGTTGTTTGATGAGCTCGTTAAAATTAGCGCAGCAAGTAACTACGCTGATAGTGAGCACAAGCGAACTCTGGGTCCGGTTCTACGGTCGGCTCTTGCAGCGACTGCTGGGGGCGCCGCTGGTTATGGCGTAGCCGATCTTCTGGCTCGCAATTTGGAGTTTTTCAAGCAACCCACTACAAATCGGGCCAGACTGGCGAAAATTATCCTTCCCATACTAAGTGGGTCTGCGGTCATGATGGCGGACAGATACAGGCAAAAGCTGAACGACGAGTATTCTAAGGTCAGAGGCTTTAAAGACCGCGATAAGCCCAAGTAGATGTCCAACGATAGAACTGCAAGTGGCTTAGTGGAACCTCAGGGACTCGGTGAAGAGCCCCTGTTCTATTTCACGCGAGTCTATTTGCTGTTCATGCAGGGTCTATTTAAGCAACTACCAGAAGGTAGTTATCGCTGGTCGGATGATGATGCCCTGACTGAGATCGCCATCACCGACCAAGTCCCTATCCCAAGGGACAACATTGAGCAGCGTCCGCATGTCGTTACGATGCGAGGTCCAGCGCAATTTGCGAACTTGACCCTCGATCAAATGCAGTCGCTTAATTTACGTACGGGAGAAAAGCGTCGTACGGATCTCGTTGCCTGCACGATGTCGGTCAACTGCATCGCTAAGAACGGCATCGAAGCGCAGCGAATTGCCTGGATTGTAGCTCGTCATCTACGAGGGCTAAAGATTCTGCTCCAACGCGCCGGTTTTCATAAAATCGGAGACGAGGTCTCCATAGGCCCTGAGTCTCCCCCGGGAGCTATGGTAGCCGGGGACAGTGAGCCAGACTGGGTAATGGTCACTGTCCATTCCCCGTTCTTTTTTCAGTGGACGGACATCGACGCTCCACTGGATGCGATCGCGCTTCGCAGCGTTGAAACTCATATGCATACGGTCCTTGCCCCGGCATCTTCTACAAGCACCGCCGGAGCGCAGGAACTTCGTGCTCTTCTTAGCCCCCCAACGATCCGAGGCAGGGTTATTGGGCCAGCTCCGGCCGATGACCGTGCTCCGATCGACCAGACCGCGAAGACTTAGAGGAGAAGCCAATGGCTGCTGAGCTGCCCAGGCCGGGCGTCGAAATCATCCAAGAGTTTCAGTCGGCGTCTCCGACGATTGTTCGTCCTACGCTGGTCCCGTTTGTAACGGGCGCAGCGAAGGAGATCATCGAGGTTACGACGTCTGATGGCTTGCTTAATGCGAACGCCAAGCAAGGCGCCTATGAGCAGCTACCACGAGTGATTTCCCAGACCTCGTTCCCATCGCCTCGCGACAATATCTCCGAGGTTGATGTCGAGGAAAGCACGGTTCGGGCCTTCTTCCAGTTTGGCGGATCTCTGCGTGAATTAGAGCGAGATCCTGGCGAATCGTTCCTGGTGGCGCAGAACCTGGCGACCCGTGCCTGTATCCGATCGGGCACGTTCGCGACGTCTTCTGGGCTTGATCTAGATGGCAAGCTGTTGGTTATCGCCGTGGACGTCCGGGCTCGCTTGAACGAGACCGAAGATATTACGGTCACGTTCTCAGGTTCTGGGAACCTGACCCCGGACGACATCATCGAACAGATCAACGATGCGGTCGGAGAAGACATCGCGTCGATTATTACGGTGGACACGGACAGCCGCATCGCCCTGACCTCGACTACATACGGAGCAGGTTCGTCGATTACGATCCGGCCGGGCGGCTCTGCGAATGATGTTTTCGGCTGGGAAGAGGATACAGAAACCCGTGTCGAGGGTTCTGGTTTCCGCGCAGAGGACCAGAGCAATAATACAACGCTGTCGCCTTGGATCGAGTGGTCCAAAGGCAGCTATCAGATCGACGGCGAAGAGGAAGCTTCACTGCCGGCCTATGCTGATTCCGGATCGGTGACGACCGACTTCGGCGTTGGTTTCACGGATGCCGATGACACGTTCACGGCGTCTTATATTGCGGCTAGTACGGCATTCACGGGCGGTAGCTCGTTAGACCTCGAAGTCGGCGACAAGTTCTACGCCGATGGGGTTCTGCCGAACTCAGCCGTGATCATGAAGGTCGAGGCGAGCCGGTTCAAGCTTGGGACGTTGAACACCAAGCTGTCTGTCTTTGACGATGACGGTAACCCGGTTTCCGCCGTGTACGATGCCAGCAACGTTAATACGTTGTTCTCTTCGGTGCCTTTTGCACCGCGCTATGCGTGGTTCATGGCAACTGGCTTAGAGGCTGGTGATACTGCCGAGGCCGCGGTTTTAACTGGCACGACACACGGAACTGCGGCCGATACAGCGACTATTGAAGCGCCTAATATTCCTGATGGCTCTGCACCCTATGCGCTATCCGGACTGACCTTAGAAGTCGACGTAACCGTTGATGGGGTTCTGCAAGACACGCAGACGTTCACGTTCTCGGGCGGTACGTTTGCTGACTTAGCAGCGATTGTTGCTGCCGTCGGAACTAATATTGAGGGCGTCTTTGCGCACACGGATCTGGGCGGCACTAAGTTCGCGTTGTCTACAACGCTAACGGGTGCGCAGCAGTCGTTGACTATTAAGGACAGTTCGACAGCTCTGGTCGCACTCGGTTTTGAAGAAGAGACCGAGTACAGCGACACGGGTACGGACGTCGAGGTGAATGATGTAGCTGCTGCTCTGCTTGGCGGTACGCAGTCCTTTGCGTTCACGGCAACCAACACAGAGACGTTCATTGTCCAAGTATCGACGGACGGCGGGGCCACTTGGCCTACGACGCGGACATACACGTTTGCGACCGGTAACCTGAACTTCGCCAATATTGGCGCTCTAGTTACAGAGCTAGGAACAGCTACTCGCTGGGGCGGTGGTGTTCTTCCCACCGAATTTGCGATTACGGCTAGCGGGAGCAAGTTGCTGATTACCAGCACAGCGACTGGTAGTTTAATCGGCTTGCGAATTGGATCAGCTTCGACGGCTATCGGTGCAACAGCCAACGCCGACCTGGTCTTCACGTCGCTTCAAAGCGACCTCGGTGAAGAGAACCTCAATAGCCAGCGCTTGAAGTTCAAGCTGAACGACCGCGACAAGACCTACGACGTTATTTTCACTAGTAACTCGATGGTTGATGCCGTCGACGCTATTAACGAGGCGGTTGGTTGGCCCATTGCCGCTATTGCTGGCGATGACGACGACCAGATTGAGCTTACGTCGACGTTGAAGGGTTACGCCTCAAAGATCGAGGTTACTTCTGATAGCACTACGGCCAAGGCCCTGGCCGCTCTCGGTTTCGGCTCTGGAAACCAAGAAGCCACTGGAACAGGCCGCCCGAACCCAGACTTCTATCTCGATTCGTCTGGGAACGTGAATTTAGGCGCAGAAATTCTGCGCTCTCAGATGACCGGTGATCCGTTCGACCCCGGGACCTCGGATATTTATATCCAGTACACCGGCCTCCGGAAAGACGTCTCTCCGATTGCGGCGGATCCTGGACTGCTGCGTATCTCGAACGTGACAGACTTAGAGGCCGTTCTATCCCCAATTAACTCGAGCAACCCGCTGGCGCTCGGCATGTTCTTCATGCTGGTGAACGCCCCCAATATCGAGTGCACTGGATTGGGCGTAGATGAGATCTCGGCGGCAGAGCCCTACGGAACGCCAGTCGCGTTCACGCGAGTGGCTAATTTTATCGAGTCGGAGGAGATCTACGCGATTGCTCCGCTGACTCACAGCGAGACCGTTGCGCAGATCTTTAAGAGCCATGTGGAAGCCATGTCCGCGCCCGATCAAAAGGGTGAGCGGATTCTGTTCTTTAACCCGGCGGTTCCGACACGAGAAGTTGATGACATTATCGCTTCAGGTGCCTCGGGGAACACGACCGCTACGGATAACCAGTTCATCGTCGATGTGAATCCGGTCGGCGGGTTGTCGGATCGAGGCTTGGATCCGGGCCTTCTGGACTACGACGACCAGGTCTTCCTGGAAATCACGGTGGACGACGAGATCCGGTCGTACTTGGTGTCCTCGGTCAGCAGCACACTGGTTACGTTGACCACTGAGTTCGAGGACGACGAGAACGAGGACGCGTTTTTCTCGGTCACGCCGTTAACAGAGACGTTGATTAACGCCGACTGGAAGCTCGCGGTTCGCGGTGACAAGCTGCAGATCGCTGGATCTACCCTGCCTAACAAAGGCCTGATTGCGGAGACTATCCAGGCCAAGGCTACGGCATACAAACAGCGCCGGCTGTTCTACGTCTTCCCGGACAAGGTCAAGGCGTCATTAGGCGGCTCGGAAGAGATTATCCCAGGCTTCTATGTCTGCGCCGCCAACGCAGGCATGGTGGCTCGGCTCCCGCCTCAACAAGGCTTTACTAATTTCCCAGTCACCGGCTTCACTGGGGTCGTCGGATCCAACGACTACTTCACAGAGAAGCAGCTCAATGTGATGGCAGCTGGCGGTGCTTACATCATGATCCAAGAGGCGCAAGGAGCGCCGATTGCGTGCCGCCATCAGGTCTCGACCAATTTAACCAGCATCGAAGCGCGGGAACTGTCGATCACTAAGGTCGTCGACTTTGTTGCCAAGTTCCTGCGCGTCGGGCTGCGCAATTTCATTGGAACGTTCAACATCACGCAGCCGTTCCTCGACACCCTGTCGACCGTTATCCAGGGCATGTTGGGGTTCCTCGCCGAGAATGGCGTGATTATCGGCGCGGATCTGAACAACCTCATCCAGAGCAAGGACTCTCCGGATACTGTCTTGGTAGACGTTTCCCTGGACGTTCCGTACCCTTGCAACTACCTCAGGCTCACACTTGTAATTTAGTCATCAGCGTTAGTCATATATACCGATACTAGGCTCATCTACGAACAGCGCTCTAGAGATCCCTAAGGAGACCCAATGCCGACTCCGTCGTTCAGTGCACAAGATCTCGCCCAGCTTCGGTCTTGGGCTTCCCGCGGCGACAAGATGGCCGCTCTTCTCATCCGGTCGTTTGATACCAACCGGGCCGGAGATAAAGAGCTGCACCTTGTTCGTGCTGCCACGACAGGCAACAGGACGCTGTCTGGTGTCACCAACACCAACCTGGATGGGGTCACGCCTGCGGCTGGCGATCTCATCCTAGTTAGGGCGCAGACCGATCCCAAGAACAACGGCATCTACATCGCCGCCTCTGGCGCGTGGACTCGTGCCAAAGACGATCAAGGCAGCGATGTTCTGCGCCCTGGGATGCTGGTTAGCGTTGCCGAGGGCTCGACGCTTGCGGACACGTTATGGACGTGCACGTCCAACGCGACCGTGGTTGGAACCGATAACATCGTGTTCGCTCAGAACCTCACCGCTGCGCTGGGCTCCGGGTCGGTTTCGCCCTCTGTCCTCAACGGTGCAGAGTATTTCAACTACGAGCAGGACTTCCCGCTCGCAGCTAGTGGAACTCTCCCTGCCCCCCTGGCGAAAGACATCCACAACACAGGGTCTGGCGATTACCTGAGCGATGCCGCTGGCGGCGTTTATTCGCTGGCGACTGCAGCTGTTTCGGAAGCTCAGTCGGCCCAGCTGACCTTCGGAGACCAGCTTATTTTAGACCCTTCCGAGGGCCTTATTTTCGAGGCTCGGGTTCGGTTAAATATTCCAGGTGCAACGCCTTCTGCAGATGAGCGCTGGGTGGTTGGCCTCACTAGTAACCATACAAACTCCGAGGACGCGTTAGATAGCGTCACTAGTCATGTCTGGTTCCGTGGCGAGGGCGCAAACCTCAATATCTTAATTGAGGGTGATGACGGCACGACTGACACGGACGACGAGGACACGACGGTCGACTACGTCGACAACACCTGGATGGTGCTCAAGATCGACATGACGGACTTGGAAGCCGTCGTGTTCTCTATCGATGGGGTTGCTGTCGAGACCACGATCGATGTCGCTGCGCTGACGGGTTCGACTTTGCTGCAGCCCATCTTCTGTTACCAGCGCGATGCGGGGACCGAGATCAACCTGCTCCAGGTTGACTGGTTCAAGGTCACTCAGGGCCGCGCGTAATAGATAAGTACGCTCCTGAGGCCCTCTAACCAGAAAGGTCGCTAATTGTATGGCTAAGCTAAGCGAGTGGAAACCGTACGAGCGCTATGTTCAAGGAGGCCTGGTCGACGGGCAGTTCTTGTCGGCCGCCTTCACGATGATTGCTGCGGGTCCGCCACGGCTAGCCAATATTGGCGGTGCTGCAGGGGCCGCGGCGACTCTTTCTACGGACGGCGCTGGTAAGGACTGGGCCCTGCCTATCGGCGTGGTCCAGAACGTCGGCCTTTCTCATAACCGAAACTTTGCGCGGTTCTGGGAAATGGGATCCGAGCGGTCCTATTTTATTAGCGGCCGAACCACGGGGCAGTTGCAGCTGAGCCGCATCATGTACCACGGGCCCAGCTTGCTCCGCATGCTGTACGCCTACTACCAAGACCTTGTTCCGCCCACGATCGTCCCGTTCGTGTTCGAGAACCCTGGTGCGGCGACCATCGCGAACCCGCACGATGTGAAGATCCCACCAGGGTACGAAAACATCTTCTTGAACCTGGCCTCGGACTTATTTAGCCAGCCTATTGGCTTGCTGATGTACTTCCGAGACTCGAACGAGGACACCGTCGGCGCGATCTACATGGAAGGCTCCTATGTGCCTTCGCACCAGATCGCGACCGATGCAGGGGGCACAGTGATCCAGGAGTCTGCTGCGATTCAGTTCGAGCGAGCTGTTCCGGTAGCCGTGAAGGGTCTGGCCCTGGTCTCTGGAGCATTTAATCCAACGACGGGGTTCTGATAAGTGCTTGAAATCGTTGCACTTTCTGCTGGTGAGCCTGTTAGGACCTGTGTTACCTGTCAAGTAACTAAGTCCCTAGCTGAGTTCGGATCCGAAAAGCGGCGATTTCATACCTGCAAAGCGTGTCGAAATGCTGAAATTAAAAGAAAGCGTGCTAAGAAAGCGTCTATAGAGGAGAAAATCAGGCAAGGCCCTATAGGACATGCTGTTTGTAGAATTTGCGAGGAAGTTAAGCCTCTATCCAAATTCTACGGTAATAAGATGATGTCTTCGGGACGGTTTAACGACTGTTCCCAATGTTACCACGCTGAGAGGCGTGGTAAAAAAATAGGTAGTCTAATTGGTCGATTAG
>JACCDR011928275.1_pt1 | contig 11656 bp, 14 predicted proteins | sample 7446431 | NCBI WGS metagenome assembly JACCDR01 (sample SAMN15323443, study PRJNA562643) | freshwater metagenome | isolation source: river surface water | place: USA:Blue River Watershed | collected 2017-08-17
AATTCTTACATGGATTGACTTCGATCATCATATGCTCCTACCGGTCGGTTCGGTCAGTCGAACATGCGGTGGTTCCAGTGGTACTTGGCGACCAGACGGGGCGGTCCCATGTCACCGGGAACGGCGAAGCACTCGTTGACGTAGTACCTGACCAGAGACCTGTACCGGCCCGGCTTGAGGACGTAGACCGTCACCAGTTGCCCGGTGAACGTGCGCCAGGTGAGGCGTTGGCCCTTGCGGAACACGGCTGCTCCTACTCGCTCTTAGCATCAGTCGTAAAGTTTTGCATCTTCCCAGTCTTCATCATCGATGGGCCATTTTGTAATTTCCATCCATTTTGGATATCCAGCGTTCAGTGCCTCTGCTCGTGCAATAGCACCATAAACATATTCAGGCATGTCCACCAATCTTCCTATAAAAAGAGTCAACATAGCATTCACTGCAAACCTGACGGCCGTCAACAATTGCATTGAACTGTGAATTGGAGTCTGTGTAGACAACTCCACGACCGCACGAGCACATCTTTGTCTTGTGCTTCTGAGAATACATTAGAGCGCCCTTGTTATGGGCGGCTGAATACTTGTCAAATGCGTCATCACTCATGGTAGTAGCCTAGCACCGTTCGGGTGATATGGCTAGGGGGACGACATCCAAAAATGTCGTCCCCCCAGTTTAAATCAGTTTGTTCCCCACTTACCAAAGTTGGTGATACTAGCAGAACTAGTTCCCCAATTAGTTACCTGAGACAGATTACGATTCTGATCATTTACATCAGAAATTACTGGCTGCGTCTCCTGCGAAATAGACTCTTCAACTTCTCCATCACTTTTGGATTGGTCAAGAGCATCACCAGAATTCTCTTCATTTTGTACCTCCGTGTCATCACCAGAATCAAATTCATCCGGCTCTACAGGGTCTTCAACAGGCTCCTCCGGCTGTTCTGGCTCATCGGCAACTGTATCAGGACTTTCGTCTAGATCAATAGTCTGCTCTAGATCAGGATCATCTTCTTCGTCATCGTCTTCATCATCTTCTTCGGGTGCGTAGGAATCTTCCCATTCCTGGTAATCATCGTCTTTTTCCTCATCATCCAGATCATCATCGTCTGCCTCTTCATAATCAATGGCATCATCTGTGACATTAGAATTGTAGTAGGCGCCAGAATAAGGCTGGTCAACAACTTCTAGAACTGTATAACGACAAACTCGAATCTTTTCAGCATTAGAGTCCACCGGAACCGACACAACGTCACGGGGGTTGATACTGACGGTCAGAGTAGCACCCTGAGCAAATGAGTGAGCATATCGCCAGTTACCGGCGTGCAGTCCCACATTACAAGCCACAGAAGGATTGAATTCAACCTGGCTGCGTGGCATTTCAACAACAGCGCCGACATAGTTTGGAATGGCGCCATCATACTCAACCCCATCTACAATTGCTTTTCCATGGCTAATTGATTCATATTTCGTCTCACCATCTTTTGAAACAGACCGTACACCCTTATAGGCAAGGATATGACCATCTGAGTCGATAGTGAAATCACGATTACGTAGCCAATCATAAAGTTGAGTGCGGCTGTGGTTGGAGGGGTTGTTGGCAATATTCTCTAGGAATTTCACAAGAGGCTCAAAGTCTTGATCTTCGTCATAGAAACGAACAATCTGATCGGTAAGTGAACCATCAATGAGTTCATTATCTAGATAAACCTTACCCGCCTTGAGAGACACACGTTCAGATACCTTGTTGAAGGCTTGAGAAACGCCCTGCTCTACGTTAAATAGCCTGAAAACTTCTTCGTCTCCCGCCTGTACACCAGCAATAATGTCATCAAAGCGGGGATTAGAATTATCTACTACCTCTAGATCTCCGTCAGGCGTAATAACTGTAAGACTCTTAAAGCCTTCGTGCTCAATAAGTTTGTACTGAATATTCATATTCATTTTCCCTTTCCTGGGGCGTTTGGTGCATAATAATACCAATAGTAAGCGTTCATAACTTTAATTTCTGACCGAGTTGTCATCCATGAATTAACCCATGGATAACGCGATGACATAACAGGTGGATAAGTCATCGACTTCGCAAGGGTTTTAATTGGAACTCCCCATCGTGTTGCATCGTCGTGGAGAATCTGATAAGCCCTAGCATGTGGATCGTTAGATTGTTTTTGACTATCGAGATAACGAACAATCAGTGTTTTAATATCAGGATCATCGTAATCCCTTAATGATTTTCCTCTAGCCCAATCCTCATCTTTATAATCCATGTCAAATTTTATGGGAATGGGATGAGGCCAATTGTCTATCTTGTCTTTTATTTTTGATCTTATATAGTCATGATATTTTACTGCCGAATGTTTCTTCAACAGTCCCTTAATCTGACGAGGCTGAACTTCAATCAATACTGCATCTTGTAGATACGAAGACATTTGATTATGAGTTCTACGCCAACCATCTGATTTGGAAGCATAAAGCAGTGTCTTACCGGCCGGGATGCCTGAAACATAACGCCGATTGGCAAAATCATAAACTTCAAGCGGTTGAGGTGTCCGTTTTTGGCGGGGCTGTGCTTCAATCTTAATACTGTTGATGTCATCCCACTGAATGACTTTGAAGTTTTTCAGCCAATCATTCTGAGGAAGACTTTCAGTAACGACAAAATAACTAGGACCTTCTATTTTTTGCTGTTCTCGGTACAACCCGATCTTAATTTTATGAGTCCGAGAAATTTGTTTAAGATTAAAACCCACGACTACATGATCTAAGGCGCTAAAGGTCGCTACTTTTTCAGAACGTTCTGTTTCGTCCCAAATTCGATAACCTTCACATTCAAAAGCATAAGGAATGAATTTACCATGCCATTTGAGAAGATTACGATCAACAAGTTTACTCACCGAGTCTGCGGCTGTCAACGCTTCTGACTCATTGGCTGCGCTCTCAACCTTTTCATGAATGAACTTTTGTACAAGAGAACTTGTCTCGGCCTTAATTTGGTCAATATAAGCGAGTGTCCTAGCAGTATAATGCAGTTCTTCACGACTTGGAACAAAATCAACTGCACCAATAGGAACAAAAAACACAGCGGGTTTTCTCAAAGAAGCATACAGTCGATGTTTGAGTTCGTAAGGAATACCACCCATGACTACTACATCAGAGTTATAAACCAATTTAGAATCGTCTACATAAAGATTGTCATAAATTTGAATAAGTGACGCTGTTGTCGGTGGTTCTCCATCGATGAGTACCGAATCTTTATCCCAATACTTGAAGAAATTCTTACAGGTATTGTGAAAATCTTGCTGCATTTTTGAGGGAATAATAATCTCTACACCATTAGGCAGTTGAGTGGGGGATTCATTAATAATCTCCATCTCTCCCCCGCCGTCTGCTGTACGAGAGATTGACACATTCGTCTTAATGCCATCCTTGATACCAATCAAATTGAACTGAGTGGTATATGTCAAGGCTGACTTAGACCCAATACCCATCATTCCAGTTGCATCATTACTATCTCTTTTAGTTGATGCTCCGTACTGGCTATAAAGCACACGGATATCTTCCGCATTCATACCCAAACCAAAATCCTTGACTTTAAAATAAGGTGCAAGCCGGTTAGGTGTAGTGATTTCAATAGGACGAGTCTGTCCACTAGCCTTGTGAGAGTCTAAAGCATTCGTACTATATTCACGAACAATGGCTAGTTCTGGGTTGGAGTAAAGATTGGTCAGCAAGCCCATCAAATGAGAAAGACTATTTTTGTCAAAGCCCATCTGCACTTTTTCGCCAGAAAGATCCCCTTCAGCATTAATGACTTGTGTATTCGGCTTCACTTACAAAACCCTTCTATACTGTGTATTTTCATTCCATACATTGCCGTAACCAATGACTGTACCAGTTTTTCGAGCATCGAGAATTCTTCCATTACCAGCATAAATTCCTACATGATGAACTGGGCTCCCAAAGAAAACCAGATCACCTGGGCGAGCATCTTCTGCGCTTACCCTAACTCCAACTTTAGCCTGATCACGAGAAACACGAGGCAGACTGACACCTAATTGCTTATAGACAAGTTGAGTAAAAGAACTGCAATCTAGTCCAGTAGCGGGATTGTTCCCACCGAAACGGTAAGGAATTCCAAGATATTTTTCGGCTACTGCAAAAACATCGGAACTTTGAGTTTCATCAGTAATGTCAAAATCGGATGACTCTTCAACATCAGGAACTTTCTCAGCCTGTACTACCTCGGCCTTGCTAAGTTTTTCCTTAGCAGCAGCCTCTTCGGCGGCTTGAAGTTCTTCTTTCTTTTTTCTGTCGGCTTCAGCCTTTTCATTCGCTAAACGTTGTTCTTCAGCGACTCTTGCTGCCTCTTCTTGAGCAATTCTTTCCTGCTCAACTCGTACCTTTTCTGCGTCTACAGACTCTTTAACGGTCTGTGCATGACGAGCACGATGAACCAGTGCAGCATCAGACGTAGCAAAAGTCTGAATCGGCGGGGCCACACGACTACTATCACCATACAGGGTTGATGGCGAGTTGTCTATAGGTAATGAATAATCTACTTTATCAAGTACTTGGACGGAGGAAGAGGGCTTAATACCGTCATAACTGGCAGGTGCTGCCGTTAAGAGCAACGGAGGAATAACCATTAGCGCCGTTGCTTTGCCCTTGTTGTCTTGAATTACCCTTTCATATGCGGGCTGTGCCCGATGTTTCCCCATTGTGCATCCTGTCACGGGTGGCGGTTAATTGACGTATCCAGGTTAACATAGGTGAGGGGTGAGGAGCAAATCAACTAATCACAAGCGTGTAACTAGCCGTGCTCCTCACCCTGAGTAAATTAGGTTGTTACTTGAGGTAACACTGTCACGTCTCCCGTGACATATGTCTTAACTCTTCCGCCTGAATCTGTCAATTGCAGATCATAAATATAAGATCCTTCAGTCAAAGATGAAGATTGGTCAGAAGTTAGGATCATGGTTATTTTGTTGTTTTCAATTGTTGTACTAAGAGTTACGGGATTTTGATCTGAGTATGAGTTTTTGAACTGAGCCTTTGGTGTTTGGTTGCTAATATCAATAACTGCGCCATTGGCATCCTCAAATTGAAATTCCCACTGCTTATAATCGCCTTGGTAGATTTTTAAATCTACATTGCCCGGCATGTCTTCGTTACCGAGTGTAGCAGAAGGCGCGGCGCCTGGTAAAACAATATCCGGCATTATGCTTTTCTCCTTAAAATGATATAAGGGTTTGAGTTGTTTGTATTCAGTGTAAGAACATAAGAATTATTGGTAGGAAAGTCATTTTGATTGTCTATGGCGTAACTCTTTCCTTTGAGATTGATATCCATATCTGATGAAGTTGGCATAGCAATATCAATCTCCTTGTAACTCATCATCGTAGGAGTCGCACTTGGTGAGCCGTTAATCTTAAAATAATCGCCAATCCAATACAACCCCGGCTGTAATGTCATGTCACTACTAGCGGCCATATCCGCACCAGAATTACCTGTAGTATTGGATAAATCAACAGTGGCCTGGCCTAAAGCGCCGGAAGCACAGTCCGGAATACCATCAGAAGTAGATTTAAAAAGAGCAACTTTGTAAGTAGACGTTGCCCCTTGAATCGATGAAACTATACGCATCCTAAATGCGTCAACAACGATATTGCGTGAAGACCAAATAGGAACAAAACGAACTCGTCCATTAATCAATTCTTCGACTCCGTAACTAGTCACTCCTGGGATAGTAAGATACATACCAACCGGTGGATTTACTATCCCGGAAAACCCTCCGGAAGAGGGTAAAGTTCCTCCGGAGGGTTGAGAATCAACATAGTCTTCAGTCGCTACTCTAACGTTTTTACTTTGTACCATATTAGTAGTTTACAACAACCCATCCGTCAGCCGCTGTTGCACCTGAACTAAGTTCTCTAGAGAGAGTTACTGAGTACTCAGGAAGATTTCCGGCATTTGTTGAAACACTCTGAGCGGAAATTCTGGCTCGCTGGCCAGCGGGCTCAGGAGTCCCATCGTTAGCAACGAAGTGGGCTGATACAGGTGACCACTTGTTCATAAATGGAGAGTACATTTTCTTAGTGGTATCTCCGGCACCCCAGTAAGCCATGTCGCGGTCTTGGAACTGGCGTGTTTCAGTAGGTAATTGGCCGTACCAAGTGTTAGTACCGTCAAATCTTACAAATCCAGAGTTATAAGTTGCAGGACCGGCGTCAGGAGTCATGAGAGCATAAACACCTGCGTCACGAACTTCAAATCTGTTGTTACTAAATTGGAAACGAGCCGTAAATCCAGCGATACACATGTGTCTATTAATTGTTCCCCAGTTTCCATTATCTGTGGGAGCATAACCTGTTTCAAGGTGGCAGCCAATAACATGCACGAATGCGTCATAGTTTTCGATCATGACTCCAATGTAGTCAAAGGAACATGCAAAGAAGAATGCATCAACACCAGAACCATTGGCGACGACACCCTTTTGTGAATTCCAAAAAACGCAATTCTGGAAAACCATTCTTTCACCGTGCTCACCAATTTGAGTTCCGCCATTGTGTGCGGCGGATTGGTCAAGGTCAACACATACTCCACAATTTCCAAACGAGCAATTGTCGATCAACATACCGAAAGTGTCACTATTTGTGGTATCTAATCCATAGAAGAAGCCCTGGGCATCAACATCTCTAATACTGGAACCGATACCTGAAATATCAATAGCCTTACAAGTATTATTCTGGTAAGCGAGTTTTTCCGTGCTGTTGGGGCCCTCCAAACGCAAGTTTAATAAACAATTCTTGCCTTTTACCTTAAGGGCTGTTCCTGAAGTACTCATCCCCCTAAAGTTAAGAATCGTCCCGGCAACACCGCGCAAGGTGACTCCAATGACGTTGATTTGACCATTACATTTTATAGTCTTGGGAGGGAGAACAACGGTCCCGCCTCCATAAGTGTTTTTTACATAATCTACTGCCGCTTGAATTCTTGAAGTATCATCTGTTGAATTATCAGCAGCAATTGCTGTTAATCCTGAGCCTGAAGGGGGAGCGTCTGCATAAAGTACATAAGGCACTCCTCCACCGCCGCCTCCGCCGCCACTGATGGGTGGAGCCGCCCAAACACCGTCACCTCTAAAGAATGTTGAAGAAGAAGCAGTCCCACTAGTGGGGGCCAGCGCCGCGGCGGCAATACCGTTCTCCATGTTGTCAAGAGCAGCCTTGGTAATAGTTGCTCCGGTTGCTAAATTATTTTTGTTATAAGCCATAATCTATATAATCTCCTTAAGTTTTATCCGACCAATGCAGTGCCAACGACTGCATTATCTACAGTATTCAATGTACCAGAACTTCCGCTAGAACCTGAGCCGCCAACAACTGATGTGCCAACAATTGCGCCATCTACAGTAGCAATATTACCTGATGATGGAGGTGGAGTAGTTCCTCCCGCTCCAATGGAAGTGAAGTATGGAATACCATCACTATCAAGTTTCCAATTTACATTACCAAATAGCGCTAATAGAGCGTTTCTTATTTCACTACCTTCTGTGGCAATTGCATTGGCAACCGCTGTTTGGTCTAACCCGCTTGAACCACCAGTTGAAGGCTTGTTCAAAAGATCATTATAAGAACCAGTGGTAGCGACCGTTGAAAGTCCACTAATTTTAGAAATAGCAATTGCTGCTGTATTAGAGATGTCCGTGTTGGTGATGGTTCCGTCAGCAATTTTACTTGATGTGACAGCACCATCAACAATCTTATTGGTACTTACTGTATTGTCTGTTGGAGTTCTCATGTCAGTAAGTCTTGAGTCGTTTGTGTTTACTTTGTTTGCAAGACCAGGGACTGTAGGAGAAGCGGCTGTTCCACCTAAATCTCCTGCTAGTTGAACAACACCTTTTGAAGTTGATGTTGCATCACTCACTGTCCCCCCGCCGCTGGTGGCCGGTTTATCTATTAAGTCGTTATATGAGCCCGTTGTGGCAACGCTAGCCAAACCACTAATCTTAGAGGTTGCTATAGCCGCAGTCGAAGAGATGTCGGCATTTGTAATCGTCCCATTGGCAATCTTTGCTGAGGTGACTGAATCGTCTGCTAATTTTGCAGTAGTTACAGAACCATCAGTAGGAACTCTAGTATTTGATAAACGACTATCATTACCCTGAGCAACTGTACCCGCTGCTGTACCAAAATTGACTGTTAAAGTTCTATCAGCACTTAAATCTCCACCACCAGTTAACCCAGTTCCTGCGTTAACAACTCTCGTGGTGTTAACCTTTTGGTTAAGCGCTGTTTGAACATCAGCAGTTTTCGCATATGCTGATAAATCTTGTGAACCTCCTGACCCGCCCCCACCAGGCCCAGTAATATCACTTAGAGCGACAAGATTTATCCATGTAGTGTCTCCAATTAATCTCCATTGAATATGGGTAGCACTTTTTGTTAATTCTACGGAGCGGCCAGATGAACCTGGAACGCCTGGGACATTAACTTTAATAATTTCAGGCGGTTTGTTCGGTTCACGAATTACTACAGTGGTCATACATTCTCCTTATTTTATTCAAGAATATATGAAAGAAGGCTATAACTCAACTAAATGTTATTGTGCTCGATGATTAGTACCCCCGGACGAGTCGAGTCCGTCAAGAAGACAGGCATCTGATTTACAGTAGCAGCAGTACCAGCAATTTTAGCAGGATTAATTGCTGCGCTCGGGGATATATCTGCGTTGACGATAGTCCCATCAACAATTTCACTAGATGAGACCGTGTTTGGCCCCAATCCTCCACCACCAGCGTTCGAAACATAGGATATTTGACCATTTTGGTGGTAGTAGTATTGACCCAACTTTTTACTAATAATTCGGTAATAGATAGTTTCTGAAAAAATAGGTAATTGAATGACGATATTTCTACCATCCATGACAACAGGAGCGACTTGAAACTCAATGTACGGAGTCAGTGCTCCCGAAGTACTATATCTAAAGTAAACCATATGGTCTTGAACGTTCATTGCCATAGGTATAAGCACTTTTTGTTGAGAAGAAGCACTAAAATCGTATGTAGACATATAACGATTCTAAAGTATTACGAATATAAAACAACCCCGCCGGGGGCGGGGTTGTTAATTATCTATATTTGGATCTTTTAAATATTTTCTAATATCTTCTTCATCTTTACTTCCACGTTTCTTACCTTTTGTTTTCAGTAAAAGCGCCAAAAGCATTGCATCATCTTTATATTCGTGATCATGTTTATCTCTTAAAAGAGCCATGTCAGCAAGTTTCATTCTTACCTCCTGCCGTTATTTTACAGCAAAGCAGGTGACTGAGACAACTCCGGCTATAGATACAACAGCATTGTTCTTAACATTAACAGTACAACCTGTAGTTGTCTTATTAGTCACTGACACTACTGTCATATTAGACAAGAGTGAAAGTGTGTTCGCATCTAAGAGAACCAACGGTTTGTAATTAGCATCTGGTGCAGGCTGGGTGAATGTTATATTAACTGCAATCATCGACCCCGCCAAAATTGTCACAGGGACAACGGCATTGCTTTGGCCTGCTGTTTGAAACATGTTAACCGTACCCATACCAGTTTTAAGTGCATCTATTTGATTTTGCAAATTAGTCACTATAGATAAATCTACAGTTCCAGTATCACCCTTATCTCCTTTAATTGAGAGCCCATCCTTACCGGGTAGGCCCGGATCACCTTTATCACCTTTAATACTAACACCATCAATACCATCTCGACCAGGCGGTCCTGGTACTAAACTGATCGGACCGGGTGGCCCCGGAGGACCGGGTATATTAGACGCCGGTCCAGCAGGCCCCTCAAGACCCTGTATGCCTTGAATTCCTTGCGTACCCACGCCGGGATCGCCCTTCTCTCCCTTATCACCTTTCATTCGCTCCATCGGCATGGTAGATAGAACAGAATTAACTTTCTGTTCTATCATTGATTCCATGGCAACAGATGCATTAACGACCGGGGCAATAGCAACGATACCGATAAAACCTTGATTATAGGCTGCGGGTCCTAATGTGTTTAACACATAACGGAATGTTTTGCCAATATACCATTCAGGCAAATCAACATAAATGTTATTATCATCATTACTGATAGTAACGGTTGGTGCATCAGGAGAATTTAATGCCCTGAATGCGGTGTCCACTTCATCACCATTGCTGAGTGGGAAAACTAATCTTCGATTATTAGCATTCTGAAAGAAATCGATTGTCTTCCGCATAATATACATTTTACTAAGTCATGACTAAAGACAAAAAAATGAAGGTGTAAAAATAATAAAAAGTTATAGGCAAACACCCCGGCTTATATGGGCCGGGGTGCTGTTATTCATCAAATTCAGGAATCTTATCTGTCTCTAGCCAAACTTTATATTGTTCATGCGTCCAACCAAGATAATCAAACAGGTCAATGTTTTGATTTACGTAATCATCATCTTCGCCATACAACTCATGCCATTCATCTATTGCGTCATCAATTTCTTCTTGAGTTTTTGCAGGACCATATCTAGCCACGTTTTAATCTCTTTCTAATTGCATTATCACTCACGCCAAGTTCTCTACCAAGTTTAGAGTAGTTGCTTGTTTTGAGTCGTTCTATAAGTTCTTCGTTAGTCGGCCAGTTAATTTTAAGCGGCTCTCTAAACTTACCTGCACAACTTTTGCATCTCAGTCCCAAAGAAGGTTTTTTGCAGTCAAGACATAAATTACATTCTTTATGCCAATATTGTGTTCTTCTACATGGCTGATGGCAAATAATACAAAATGCAATATATGGTTTTATTCGTTCTTGAAAAACATTATCTTTTATCCTCTCAGAGACCGTTTTTAAATCTTTCTATTTCTTGGGTTTACCATTTGCGTCTTTTTGTTTGCAAAAAGTATCCGTCTGTCCATGACAGTTGTAACAAAGTATTCTCAAATTTTCTACATTATTGTTTAATCTATCTCCGTCTATATGGTCAAGAGCCAGAGGAATTGGTTTGCCTAGCCAATCAGTACCCTCACATATTTCGCATATCTTTTGTTTTAATTTTTCACGATACAAACGTTCTTTCAAAGTACTTGAATTTTCATATCTACCATAAACTAGAACATTTTCTATGGGTCGGGCCGGGTTGGTCGTTGTCTTAGTCCCTTTGATCCAAGATTGGCCCGTCATATGTTCTCTATCTAAACCTAGTTCTAAGGCAGTAGCCTTGAGAGTTTGAGCAGTAGAACCGTAAATAGCCAGTCCCAAGAATCTTGCACACTGAGTAACGCTTCGTGCGTTTGTCCAAGCCTCTACAAATTCTTCTTTAGTATATTTTCTCTTATTCCAATTTATCATGTCTTTATTCTAGCAGAGCGATACTTAAATGGTCAACTATCGCTTTACCAACTATAATACAAAACAAAACCCCAGCGTATGCTGGGGTTTTGTAGTAGGGACGACGGGATTCGAACCCGCATGGCTTGCGCCGATTTCTTTTAAGGAAATTGTGTAATCCAGTTCCACCACGCCCCCGTGATATTCAATTTTAGCGTGTAGGTGGAGGGAGTCGAACCCTCGTCCGTCGTGGTTCCGACATGCGGCTTTACCAACGTCGAATAACCCATCACCCACGTACCCTTAGCGGGACCTG
>JACCDR012187703.1_pt1 | contig 11656 bp, 27 predicted proteins | sample 7446431 | NCBI WGS metagenome assembly JACCDR01 (sample SAMN15323443, study PRJNA562643) | freshwater metagenome | isolation source: river surface water | place: USA:Blue River Watershed | collected 2017-08-17
ACACATCCAAGCAGATGCGCCCGTCACGCGGCACCAGATACGCCTGCTTCTTAGCTGGGTTCAGGCTGATGCCGATGGCGGCGATGTTGACCACGGCATCGTAAACAGACTGCCGGTTATTCATGGCGATCTTCATCGTGAAGTCATTGCGGGCAAGCTGCTGGATGGCAAAGCCCGCTTCGCGCTCAAAGTTGATTGACGGATCGACCCGCGCAAGGTCAAACTGTTCGCGTGCTCCATAGATGTCTTCGGAAACCACGGTAAGCGCACTAGCGGTACTCATTTTTCATTCCTCATCGTTCAAAAACAGCCTGGCCCTGCCCTGCGGCGATAGCTCAGGCGTTGCAAGTTCCAGCGCACGACAAAGAATCGCAGCGGTAGCGGCGGCTTCGTCTTCCGTCTTCGCGTATGCTCTCGCCCATTGCTCGGCATGCTGCTTTGTCAGGCGTGCAATTGCGGTTTCTTCAGCATCTGTCATGGTTCAATTCTCGCGATGGTTTGCATGTACGTCACTAGGTGTTTTCCCTAATGCCGCAAGCGTTCGCTGATGCGCCAAGTCCCATAGCTGCGCCCTCTGCTCGCGGGTTAGCATCCCTGAATCGACTTCGGCATGACAACGCTGGCAAAGCGCTGCCGTGAACTCATCGCTTGCCTTGATCGACCGTCCCTTGCCGTGGATAGCCTGGTTGGAGTGCGCGGCTTGCGACGGGCCACCTTTGCCGCACAGTTGGCAGTCGAGCGATGCGACGGCCATCATGTGAGCGCGGGAGCGGAAATAGGGGAACTTGGCTCTCATGCCGCCACCTCGTTTTCCGCCTGCCATGCTTGTATGTACGTAATCAAGTCCGCGCATTCCGACTTCGACAGACCGCTAGTCCTGACCGGTACGATGTCAACGCCATGCCCATCCAGCGCGGGCAGAATCTCCATAGACTCGCCGCGCATCCGGCACCATGCGGCCACCAGAAGGCGCTTCCAGATTTCGGCGTCGCGTTTCTTGCCTGCCCATTCCTGCGTTGCGGCAATCTCGCCAATCAGGGCATGTAGGAGCGCATTCTGTTCGCCGTTGCGCGTCGGCTCTGCCACGGTCACGCAAAAGCCATCTGGCGCGTTTCTGACGGCATCCACAGCCCTTTGGCGTGCGGTAGGGTGCGCGAGGATGTAGACGGACTTGCTCATATCCCATGCTCCAAAAGCAGTTTCATTTCATCCAATTTCAGGCAGTCGTATTGATTGCTGAAGTCGATGCGATGCAATTTGCTGTAGGCCCATGAAACAAGTTCTGTAAGCCTTGCAATCTCTGCAGCGCACTCGCCATGCGGGTCGCCATCGGGTTCTTCGTCAAAGCGGCTCACTGCATGCTCCAATGCACCAACAGCGCCGCAAGCACAATGCCGATAACGACAGCCAGCACGACACCGGCAGCGCGTTCTGTGCGCGATTGCGGGTAGTGGTGGATAGCCTGCCCGCCTGCAATCCATGTGGCGTCTTCCATCGTGCGGGGGGTGGTGTGGTAGCTGGATTTCATTTGCTGCGCTCCTGTAGCCAGTTAAAAAGTTCCTCGGCATCGGCAAACACTCGGTAGGCTTCCTCCTGCGTTGCCATCCGGCAAAACTCCCAATCGTGCAAATGGTTGTAGTCACTACCAACCTGCACAGATGTCACCTTGCCATCAAACATCGGGCGCTTGAGCAGCGACGGCCCGCCGTGCAATGGCATTGCGCTGGATGCGTCTTGCCACACGCGCGGCCCCTCAAACGCTGCAAAGTGCGGATGCTTCGGGTAGATGTAGGCGTACACGTTCCAGCGATGCCCCATATCGCTGTCGTAGCCCGCTGATTCGTCAACCTTGACGGTGTAGTGCTTGACACAGACCATGAAGTCTTTGCCGTGCTTCCACCACTCATCTTTCTTTTCCCATTCGCTCATTTCGCCACCTTTTGCCCATAAGCTGTGTTTGCCCGAACGTGTGGACGCTCCAGCGGCGCAGGGCGACTAGCGGCAATGCATTGCTCTGCGGCTTCGTCGTCTGCTTGCGTCATGTCGTCACGCTCGGTTGGTGCGCGGCGGATTTCGTATGCAATCCAGCCGATCAAGGCGACGGCAGCGGCGAGGAATAGAAGTTCGTTCATACAGCCGCCGAAAGAAAAGCAGGGATAGACGGCGCGACATACGACAGCGGTGAATCCAAACCTGAGCGCAGTTCGGCAATGTCAGCGGCGTTCATCTGGAGATAGCGCTTCACGACTGCCTGCTGGTAGTCTTGCACCGGGCGCAGGCCGCACACAACCGCGTGGAACATCTGCAGCACTTCAGCATAGTCGTGGACGCTTTCAATCGCGTCGGTGGCCTTCTGAGCGCCTTCCGATACGCCGCTGCTGCGGATGCTGTCGTACTGCGTTGCAGGCACGTACATGCCCGGCTTGCCTGCGAAATGGCCGGTAAAGGCGGCGATGATTTCGCGCTCGACTTCGGACAGCACGCGGCTGTATTCAAGGGCGTTGTCTAGTTGGGTGTCGTATGTGTCCATGATTTGCTCCTATCCGCGTGAAAATGCTTGGGCGCGAGTAACAAGGCCATTGCGCTTTGCGGCACTCTTAATCTTTTTTAGTTGCGCCTGCACTTGCTCTAGCGTGAGTTCTCCAGCGTCCATGCGCTCAATCAAGGCCCGCCGAATCTCCATGCTGTCGGCAACTTGGCCAGATGCTTCTGCTGCCTTGACGGCTTCGCGCTTTGCAATGCTTGCTTCAAATCTTGTGCGTGACATGGCTCTAGCTCCTTATGCGGAGAGGGTGGCGGACTCTTGCTCAACCGTTACGACATTGGTTTGCGGGTCAAGGCGATAGCGCTTCCCGTCTTTTGCCGTGCGGACGGTGGCTGAGTCGCTCTTGGAAACTGTGTTCCACCAGTAGGCGTCGTCGTAGCCGCCCCAGCGAAGAATCTCAAATTCCGGCGACCAGACGCAATGCGTCCAATACAGATCGCGTCCAAGTGACTGAAACTTTGCGTGTGTTGTCGTCATGCTGTTTGCTCCTGTGGGTCTGGTGGGTTATGCGGAGAGGGTGGCGAGAGCGGCGGCAGCGATTGCTTTCCAGTAGTCCTGCCAGAAGCCGGACAAGTGTTCCCACTGAACGCGCTTGCTGGTTTGGCCGCCTTCTACAGACTCGTATGCGGCTTTCGCCGCTTTGGTGATGGGGTCCATTTAGATGATTTCCCACTTGAGGTAGGAAAAGGGTTTGTTGTTGTAGGCCGCAAGGGCCGTGGCCCTGTTGACCAGGACCCGAATGTTGTGGGTGAACTCGCTGTCGTACTTGAGGCTCATGTTGCGGCTCCTGTGGGTTGTGTGTTGCGATGGGTGAATTATGTACCCTTTCCCGAACGTGTGCAACACACTTCTCAAAATAAATTTGTTGACAAGGTACGTTTGTCCGAACCACAATAGGGGCCTATGAACTTCAAACCTCTATTGCGTGACCTGGCCGAGGTCTATACGCTAAACGCAATCGCAGAGATGTGCGGCTTCGCATCTCGTGGGCACGTACATGACGTGATGACAGGCAAACAAGCTGGCGTCAAGTATGAGCTAGGCGTGAAGATTGCCGATGCCCATGCAAAGCTTGTGCGGCAGCAAAAACGGAGGGCGCGGAAGTGAACGACTACGACGCATTTGTCGCCAGCAAACGGCGGTCTGAAGTCGCCACCGGCCACAAACCCGGCGCACTCAATGAGCATTTGTTTGACTTTCAGCACGCCATTGTGTCGTGGGCCATTCGTCGCGGTCGCGCTGCGGTTTTTGCCGATACGGGGCTTGGCAAGACGCTGATGCAATTGGCATGGGCGGATGATGTTGCGCGGCACACTGGCGGCATTGTGCTGATTCTCGCGCCGCTGGCCGTGTCTGAGCAGACTATAGAGCAGGGCAAGTCATTTGGCATTGAAGTGTTCCGAGTGCCGCATGGAGAACCGCCTGCAGGGCCTGGCGTGTGGATCACCAACTATGAACGCATGGATGCTATTGACTTCACCGAATTGCATGGTCTTGTGTTGGATGAGTCCAGCATCCTTAAGGCGCATGACGGCAAAACCCGCACGAAGTTGATAGAAGCCGCTCAAGGCGTGCCGTATCGTCTGTCCTGTACTGCTACACCATCGCCTAACGACTTTGAGGAACTTGGCAACCAATGCGAGTTTCTTGGGGTTATGACTCGCTCGGAAATGCTGGCAACGTATTTTGTAAACGACACTGGCGACACCGGCACATGGCGTCTAAAGGGATGGGGCGCGTCTAAGTTTTGGGCGTGGATGGGGCAATGGTCCGTCGTGCTGCGCAATCCTTCCGATATTGGCTTTGATGGCTCCCGGTATTTGCTTCCGTCGCCTGAGTACGTTGAGCATGTAGTGGAAACCGAGCCGCTTGGAGATGATCTGTTTTCTCGGCCTGCGATGGGGCTTGCCGAGCGCCGCGTGGCCCAGCGCAACAGCGTAGAAGCCCGTTGCCGCGCATTGGCTGATGTCGTCAACGCAGATTCTTCGGAGCCGTGGCTGATCTGGTGCCACCTGAATGACGAAGCAGAACTGCTAAAAAGCCTGATCCCCGGCAGCGTCAACGTGCAAGGCTCAGATAGCGCAGAAGTCAAGACTCGCGGCATGATGGACTTCACGTACGGCAAGTTGCGCGTGCTTATATCAAAGCCGAAAATTTGCGGTTTTGGCATGAACTGGCAACACTGCGCCCGCATGGCTTTTGTCGGTCTGGATGATTCGTTTGAGAAGTTCTATCAGGCGGTACGGCGCTGCTATCGCTTTGGTCAGAAACGAAGCGTTCAAGTGCATCTGTTTACCGCAGAGAACGAAGGGCAGATTCTTGCAAACCTGCGCCGCAAGGAACTGCAACACCATGAAATGAGTGCGCAGATGGTCGAACACATGAAGGACATCATGAATCAGGAACTGTCGGGGCAATCGAACATCGTGGATGAATACCGCGAAGCCACCCATACCGGCGAAGGCTTCACGGTACATCTCGGGGACTGCGTGAAGTGGGCGCGGCGCATGGATGACAACAGCATTGACTACAGTGTTTTTTCTCCGCCGTTTGCTGATTTGTTTGTGTACTCCAACAGCGACCACGACATGGGCAACTGCAAGGATGATGCAGAGTTTGCCGGGCAGCTTCGCTTTTTGGTGGACGAGTTGTTCCGCGTGTTGAAGCCGGGGCGCAATGTCTCTTTTCACTGCATGAATCTTCCGACTACCAAGATGCGGCAGGGCTTTATCGGTTTGCGTGACTTTCGCGGGGATCTGATCCGCACGTTTCAGGATGCCGGGTTTATCTATCACTCCGAGGTGGTGATCTGGAAAGACCCGGTAACCGCGATGCAGCGCACCAAAGCGCTTGGGCTACTTCACAAGACCATTCGCGAGAACTCCACGATGTCGCGCATGGGCCTGCCTGACTACGTGGTGACGATGCGCAAGCCTGGCGATGCGGCTGAGCGGGTGACGCACGGCGATGATTTGCCGGTAGCGATGTGGCAGAAGTACGCTAGCCCGATTTGGGACGACATCAACCAGTCGCGCACGTTGAACAAGCTGCCCGCTCGGGACGAGAACGACGAGAAACACATGTGCCCGCTCCAGCTTGACGTTATCGAGCGGTGCATTCACCTGTGGACAAACCCCGGCGAGCTTGTGTTTTCCCCATTTACCGGGATCGGCTCTGAGGGCTATTGCGCTGTCAGGATGGGGCGTCGGTTTATTGGCGCGGAACTGAAGCCGCAGTATTGGGAACTGGCCTGCCAGAACATTGAAGATGCCCTCAATGAACAGCATGGGCTTTTTGCGGAGGCGGCATGAGCGTTTTCGATTGGTGCAACGGCCAGCCCTCCATCTTCAGCAGTCTCCAGAAAGACGCGAACATCGCCCGCAAGGCATCGGCCAACCTCTCTGCCAAGTTGGGCACGCGGCCTGATCCCGTTAACCTGCGCAAGAAGCCGAACCGCAACGGCAGCGGCAGGACTATCCCGCTAGGAAAGCGCATTGACCTGCAGGCCGTCTATGCCTACCGCATCAGCGGCAAGACTTGGGATGAGTGCGCGGCAAAGTTCCAGTGTTCTACCAAGCACATCCATGAAAAGATGACGGACACTTACCCCGAACTCAAGAAGGTCTATTTCCGGGGCAAGGAACGGCCTGGGAACCGCCCGAAAGACGTGGACATGGCGGCGATCATCCGCGACATCCTCGGGGGCTTGAGCATCCGCCAGGCGGGCGCGAAGTATGGCGTGTCGCATGTGTCGCTCGGTCGGCGACTGAAGCAGACCACAAACGGGGCTTATGCGTCAGAAGTGGCGCGGGCTAGGGCGCTCGATATGAACGCGGCGCGAAAAGAGGAAGCAGAACAAAGGAGGAAAAATGCTGCTTAAGACCGGACAAGAGATAACCGACGCGCTGAACCGTCGCATCAACGCAGCGGACAAGCGTTACGGGCCGTTTGCATCGGTGCATGAGGGCATGGGCGTGGCGCTCGAGGAGTGGCACGAACTGATTGAAGCGGTGCACAGCAATCATGCGCTGCACATCCAGCGGGAAGCGCTGGACCTGTGCGCGGCGCTGATGCGGCTGTGCAGGGACGTTAGCAATGTCAACACACATCAAAGGAGTGGACTGTATGAAGCTGAACTGTAAGCCGGGTGACCTTGCCGTGGTCATCAAAGGGTGTAACGCTGGAAAGTTTTGCACTTGCTTGCGTCTTGCAACGAGCCAAGAAGCGATTGCGCTTGGTTATCTGCAGGGCGCTCCAATGTGGCAAACGGACACAATGCTAAAGGATAATCTTGGCGGCGAAGACTTGCTTATGTTTGACCATTTATTGCGCCCCATCCGAGACAACCCCGGCGAGGACGAGACGCTGCAATGGGTCCCGCGAAAGGTGGAAGCATGAGCGATATTGTTGAACTCCTGCGCACAAGAAACGGGAACTCAGTCGGGTTTGGCCTTGGCCCGGTGTGCGATGAAGCCGCCGCCGAAATCGAGCGCCTTCGCGTTGACGCTGCCCGTTATCGCTGGCTGCGAGATGATCCACCGCTAAATCTTGCCGTGCGGCGTTTTCCGGGAGAAACGGAACGCGGCTGCTATTTGGATGGTAGTAACCTTGATGCCGCCATTGACGCTGCAATGATCCCCCCTGTTTCAGCGAACGGATAAGCGCGAGCGCCGTTAAAATGATGGCCGGACCCGGATACCTGTGGATTGATCCCCGCAGGGAAAAGCGAACCTGACGCCTGCCGGAGTTTCCTTTATCAGGCGCGTCAGGGAATCCATGAACTACTACGAACGCCACATCGGCGACTACCTCAAAGACACGGCGCACCTGTCTTTGCTTGAGCACGGCATTTATGGCCGCCTGCTGGACGTTTACTACACTCGGGAAGGCCCACTACCTGCCGGACAGGTTGAAAGGCTTATAGGCGTCCGTAGCAAGGAAGAGCGCGCTGCGCTGTCTGCGGTGCTGGCTGAGTTCTTTAAGGCGGATGGCGAAACTTTGGCGCATAGCCGGTGCGACCGTGAGATTGCACGCTATCAGGACAAGCAAGCGAAGGCGAAACGCAGTGCGGAGGCGCGATGGAATGAGCGTACAGCGCATACCGAACGCAATGCGAACGCAATGCGAACGCATAGCGAAGGCAATGCTCTCCAGACACCAGTAACCAGTAACCAGACACCAGTAACCATAAAGAGAGAAGAAGATAGCGGGTCAGCGCAAGCGCAGACACCGCCACCGCCCTACCGAGGTGAAGCGAATGAGGCAGACATCCACCCGAAGGCCAAGGTCATCCTGGCGACGGATTGGGAACTGCCAGAGCCGTGGGGTGTGGACGCCGAAAACCTTGGCTGGCCTGCCAAAAGCATCCTGCACGAAGCGGAGAAGTTTCGGCAGTTCTACACGGTTGGCAAGGGTGGAGGAACGCGCCGAGGGCTGAAAGGCTGGCGGCAATCTTGGTCTAACTGGCTGTCGAACGCTGAAAAGTTCGCGCCGATTCGGAGGGTTGTATGAGCTACAAAGCTAGGGCAAAATCAGATGGCGTTGAGGATTCTGGCGGTTCGCTGATGTGTCGCGCTGCCGGTTGTCCGTTGAAATGGTCGGTGCAAACGAACGATGTGACAGCATGCAGTTTTCACGCATGGGAGGATGTGAAGCGGTGGCCGATCATTACGGAAGACATCTTGAGCGGAAGGGCAACGCTGAAGCCGCGATCCGAAAGCCCGACTGTCCGCGACATGAAAACGCGCCTTCGTGGCCATATCGGCAATCTTGGCGGGCAAAACTCGCAGAACTGAGGGGAAGAGCATGACCTACTACCAAGCAATCGCCATCCTCCAGCGCGTGCGGGCTGGCGACACTACCCCGACCGTAGCGGAGATTACGCGGGCGCTGCAACTGACGGGTGATTTGGAATGGCTGGCATGACCCGCATCGTTGTCGGTTGGACGTGGAAGCAGGCGCTGGCGTTTCTGGTGCTCTACGGCATCGTCTGCGGCCCGTGGATTTACTGGGCTTGGAGGATTGCATGACCCGCGCCGAAATCATCGCAGAGCTACGGCGCAGTGCAATAGATGATGTTCACCCTGCGTATCAGATGTCGCAGGAAGCATGGGACGCGCTTGACTCTCTGTGGCATCACGGCGACCGCATTGCAAGCGAAGAAAACACCCAGTACCGCACTTTTGTTCTGATTGCCGCTCACGCACTGGAGGACGAATGACCCCCCAACAGCACATAGAGCAACTAGCGCAGCAAACAAAAGCGCACATAGAGCGGTTACGGGCTGCGCACCAGGGGCCGCATGCTGATGCTCTCAGGGCGCGGATGTGGCAGATTTTGGGGCCGTATCTGCGGGGTGGGGCATGATCGCACGCAGCAAAGGCCGCAGAGGCCAGCAAGAGGCACGCGAACTGCTGCAAAGCAGGGACTGGAGCGTAGCCGAACTAAACGCCGGTACAGCCGTCGAAGACTTTTGGGCGTGTGATCTTGCGGCGGGCAAAACCTACTCATGCGAAGTGAAGAACACGGCAAGCATCACGACAGCGCACCGCAAGCAAGCGCAGACACAAGCGGCAAAAAGCAAATTGCCGTGGCTACTGATGAACAAGATTAGCGGAACATCGTCCTGGCTGGTGCAGCGGCAGGGGGAAAGACCAGTGGTTTGGCATAAGGGGGAAGCATGACGCAGTAAACCATCCGAAGCACTACACCACGCATCCAAGCGGCGTCGAGTGCATCCAGATCACGGAACACATGGGGTTCTGCCTTGGCAACGCCATCAAATACATCTGGCGGGCAGACTTGAAGCAAGACGCCATCGAAGACCTGAAGAAGGCGGCGTGGTATCTGCAGCGCGAGATTGAGTTACGAACGAAAGTTAGTGGAGGCTGACGATATGGACACCAAAATAGTGCGAACTGCTGAGAGGCGCAAGCCACCGAACGCAGGCAAGGGGCGAAAGGCTGGAGTGCCGAACAAAGCAACGGCAAACGCACGCGAAGCCATTGCCCGCTTTGTAGACGGCAACAGCGACCGATTGCAGGGCTGGCTGGACGACATAGCAGCGGACGAGAAGCAAGGCCCCAAAGCGGCGCTAGATGCCTTCATGGGCCTGCTTGAGTATCACGTACCGAAGCTGGCGCGGACTGAGCATGTCGGGGATGGCGGCGGGCCTGTAATCGTCCAAGCATCGAGCCTTGATGAGCGCATTTAAGCTAACCGACCGTCAGACTGAGGCGCAGCATGTGCTGGCGTCTGATGCAAAGCACATCATGCTGTTCGGCGGGAGTCGATCAGGCAAAACCTTTCTGCTCACTCGCAACGTGGTCATGCGGGCGCTCAAGGCTCCAAACAGTCGGCACGCCATCTTCCGATTCAGGTACAACCACCTGAAAGCATCCATCATGCTCGACACGTTCCCCAAGGTGATGCGCCTAGCGTTTCCCGGCGTGGAATGGGAACCGCACACACAGGACGGCTACGCGACATTGGCGGGCGGTTCGCAAGTCTGGTTTGCTGGCCTGGACGACAAGGACCGAACCGAAAAGATTCTCGGCATGGAGTTCGCCACCGAGTATTTCAACGAGTGCAGCCAGATACCCGCATCGTCTATCGACACAGCCCTGACGCTATTGGCGCAGCGCGTCGAGGTCAAGATGGCAGGCAGGGAGCCTACGCTTCTGAAGCCTCGCGCCTACTACGACTGCAACCCGCCGAACAAAGGGCACTGGACTTACCGCAGGTTTGTGCAAAAGGTTGACCTAGACACAAAGAAGGCGCTTGCCGATCCTGACGACTACGCATCGTTTCAGATCAACCCGAAGGACAACACCGACAACCTTTCGCCAGAGTACCTCAAGACGCTGGAGAGTTTGCCTGCCAGGATGAAGGCGCGATTCCTAGAGGGCAGGTTTGCAGACGCCAATCCATCGGCGCTGTTCCCTGAAGAACACATAGATAAGTGGCGCGTGCTGGATGGGCGCGTGCCTGACATGGTTCGTGTGGTGGTGTCGGTTGACCCATCAGGGGCAGATGACATTGACAACGCAGACAACGACGCCATCGGCATCATGGTTGCAGGGCTTGGAACGGACGGGAAAGCCTACGTCTTTGAAGACTGCACGGTGAAGGCTGGGCCTGCGACATGGGGCAAGGTGGCGACATCGGCCTATGAGCGCCATTCTGCAAGCTGCGTAGTGGGTGAAACGAACTTTGGCGGCGCGATGGTGCAGCAAACCATCCAAGTGGCACGGCCTAGAACGCCATTCAAGAAGGTGACGGCCAGCAGGGGCAAGGTGCAGCGTGCCGAGCCATTCAGTGCGCTCTACGAAGAGGGCAAGGTGTGCCATGTCGGCTTGTTCCCCGAGCTAGAGGAAGAACTGTCTGGCTTCTCTACGTTCGGCTACACAGGGCAAGGATCGCCAAACAGGGCTGATGCGCTGATATGGGCGCTGGCTGAGTTGTTCCCGAGCATCACATCGGGACCGCGCAGCAAGATCGACTACAGCAAGAGCGCAGCCACGGGGATGGCTGGTTAGCTATCACGTTTGACAAAACGATAGTTTCGTGCTATCGTGCGCCCCAATTCGCACCGATGGGAATCGTCCGATGTCTTATGCCACGCTTTGCGCTGGGTTGTGCCTCCATGAGCGCGAGGCATTGCTATGGACGCTCTGAAGTACGCTCAGGAGCTTTACCAAGAGTCGCTGGAAGCGCTGCACGACCAGCGCGAACAGATTGAAGAAGACATCAAGTTTTCTGACCCGTCGCATCCAGACCAATGGGATGAAGACGTAAAGCGCAACCGCGAGAACGATCCTGGCGGCAAGCGGCCATGTTTGGTGTTGGATCAGACCGGCCAGTACGTTGCCAACGTCGCGGGCCAAGTCGAGAAGCAACCGCCAGCCCTTCACGCCATCCCTGTGGGCAACGGCGCAGACAAGCAAGCGGCAGAGCAGCTAGACGGGCGTTTCCGGCACATCGAGTACGCATCACGCGCAGCCATCCACTACACGCGGGCGATGACATCAGCGGCGCGGGTTGGCGTGGGCTACCTTGTCGTCCGGCCTGAGTACGTGGATCGCGCCTTGGGCTATCAGGAGCCGCGCATCG
>JACCDR011738496.1_pt1 | contig 11654 bp, 10 predicted proteins | sample 7446431 | NCBI WGS metagenome assembly JACCDR01 (sample SAMN15323443, study PRJNA562643) | freshwater metagenome | isolation source: river surface water | place: USA:Blue River Watershed | collected 2017-08-17
AGCAGCGCGGCGCGAGCGGCGGGCGCGTCACGCGCCGCACGACCGGGCAAGTGTCCTACGAGGGCTCGATCACCTTCTATCGCTCGGGGTACCAGAAGTTTCTCCGCTCGATGGTCGCAGCGGCGAAGGCCCAGGGCCTCGTGCGCGGCAATCAGATCGCGATCTCCCCGGTGGTGTTCGGCCTCCAGATCCAGCACACGCCGCTTGGCAGTGACGAGATCTACGACCGCCGCGCCAAGGGTTGCCGCGTGCTGGGCGATACGCTCGACGCCGCGGAAGGCACGGACGCCGACCAGATCGAGGTCCCGCTCTCGATCATCGAGATCGCGGACATCATCGACGGCGAAGAAGTCGTTTTGCTCTGATCCACCGGCCGCGGTGCGCGGCCTAGCCACGGAGAGTCAACATGAGTGAACCCCTCGAAACGATCGAGGCGCGCCGAGTTGCGCGCAAGAAGGCCCTGCAAGAGCAAGCCGACGCCCAGCGCGTGATCGACATCACCGCCCTGGACGAGGCCGAGCAGGCGCACGGTGACACGTCCGTCTGCCGCGTGGACGTGCCCTATACGCCGGGCTTGCCGACGTGCGCGATCGCCAAGATCCCGCGCCCCGTCGCACTCAAGCGCTACCGCGACACGTTGAAGGTCAAGGACGGGTCCGTGGACCTCTCCGCCGCGAACGCCGCGAGCGAGCAACTCGTGGCCGACTGCCTCGTGTACCCTGATGCAGAGACCTTCGCGAAGATGTGCGAGGCCCGCCCGAACTTGAGGGGCCAGCTTGGTGCCGCCGCGGCGAAGCTCGCCAACGGCAAGGCGGCCGACGAGGGAAAAGACTTTCAGAGCTAATCCGCCGCTCCCGCCGGAGCGACGTGGTGCTTGCGGAGTGCCTTGATCAGCTCATCCCGCACGACGGCTCGACAGAGTCGCGCGCGGCCGTGCTTCGCGTGGCGGAGCTGGTAAACTCCTTGCAGCGCGCCCTCGCGCCGAAGAAACGCTGAACCATGGCTGACACGAGTTACGTCATAGACATCGCCGCGAACATGCCCGAGGGTGGGCTAGTCGCGAGCGAGCTTGACGCACTGTCGGCCTCGCTCGTCGAAGCAGGCGCAGACGCGGATACGTTCAGCGCCGCGGCGGCGACGGTAGCCCAGCAGATCAAGGCTGCGCAGGCCGCTACCGAATCGGCCAACGCCGCGCTAGCCGAGGGCAACGCGCGCTATAGCGAGCTCGAGCGCGCGGCCCTCAACGCCGCCAAGGCGGCCGAGCGTGCGGGCCTTAAGAACGGCGGAGTGATCCCGCCCGGCCTCGCCGCGCGAGTGGCCGAGACCTCCGCAGAGCTCGACGCCCACGCCTTCGCGCTCCAAGCGCTCGAGCATGACGCGCTCGCCGCGGCCAAGGCGGAGGCCAAGCTAGGCGAGGCGCAAGCGAACCTGAAGCGCCTCACCGGCGCCGCGAGCAAGTCTTTCGCAGAGCAGGAGGCCGCGGCGAAGAAGAGCGTGCGCGAGGCCGAGGGCATGGTGCCCTTGGTTAAGCAGTACAACGATTTCACGGACGCCATCTCCTCGAGTGAGGGCGCGGCGATCATCGCCACAGGCGCAGCCATCGGCCTGGCCGCTGCGATCGCGGCTGTCACCGCCGCGCTCATCGCCGGTACGATCGCCGTGGCGGCGTGGGCGGTGGGGCTTGGCAACGCCCGGCGCGACGCCGCGCTTGTTGAGGAGGCCTCGGCCGCGCTCCACCCCGAGCTAGCCGCTCTCTCCGGCGAGTTCGCCTCGATCACCGAGCAGACGGGCGCGAGCGCGCAGCAACTCCGCGGCTGGAAAAAGCAACTCGATGCTGCGAAGGTCCCCGCCGAGGACATTCCGGACGCGCTCCGGGCGATGGCCCTGGCGGAAGCGGCGCTCGGGCAAGGCGGCTCGGCGGAACTCCTTGAGAACCTCAAGGAGACGAAAGACGCGATCGGCGACGCTGCGCGCGAGGCGCAGAAGAAGCTGGGCGGGATCGTGGAGAAGCGCATGCTGGGCCTCGACCAGCAAGCTTTGCGCTTCAAGAAGAATATCTCGGACATCTTCGGGAACCTCAACATCGAGCCCGCGCTGGAAGGGCTGCGCGTGCTGGTAGACCTGTTCGACAAGGGGAGCGCCTCGGGCCAGGCGATCCGATTCTTGTTCGAGACGATCTTTCAGCCTCTGATCGACGGCGCGGCGGACGCGGCCGTGGTGGTGGAGGCCTTCGTGCTCGGCTTCTTGATTGGCCTCACGCGCCTCTACATCGGTGCGAAGCCATATATCAAAGCGATCCAAGAGTTCTTTGGGTTCGAGGACACCGCCCTCGAAGACACGCTTCTCTCTGCCAAGACCGCGGGGGAGTTGCTAGTGCCCGTGTTCATCGGCATCGTGTTCGCGATCACCGCCGCGATCGCGATCGTGGGCTTTCTCGTCGCCCAACTTTTCCTCCTCCCGGCCGCGGCCGCGGCCGTCGTGGCGGGCGTGGTGTGGATGGGCATGCAGGTGTGGGAGTGGGTTACTGGCACGTTCGAGAAGGTCTCCGCTTTCCTCGACGGCCTCATCCCCGGCTTCTCCGACGTCGGCCTCAACATCGTCAAAGGCATGATCAACGGCATCACGTCTGGCGCGAGCGGCGTGATCGGCGCTGTGATCGACGTCGCGAAGGGTGCGATCACCGCCGCGAAGAAGGCGCTGGGCATCGCCTCTCCGTCCACCGTCTTTGCAGAGCTCGGCGGGTACACCGCCGAGGGCTTCGCGGTCGGTGTGGACGACGGCGCCGCGGACGCACAAGCCGCCATGCAGGCGATGGTGGAGCCCCCAGCCGCAGGCAGCGTCTACGCCGCGGCCGGGCAGAGCGGCGCGACGGCCAGCGCTGAGCGCGCGAGCGCCGCTGGCGAGGCGCGGGGCGGCGCCGCTGGCGGGAAGATGGTCAATTTCAACGGCCCGGTGTACTTCGGCGGCAAGCAAGCCACGAAGGGAGAGATCGCCAGCCTCGTGGAGCAGATCACGGCCGTCCTCGAGGGCGACGCCGCGGCCATCGCCGGGGAGCTCGCGCCCGCATGACCACGCCCTACGAGCTCGGAGACGAGCTGGACTTTATCGTGCTCGGGGACGTCCCCTCCCCGGGCATCGTCACGCTCTCTGGGCATGACCGAGTGCAGAACTGGGACGTGCAAGCGGCGAAGGGCCAGACGGGTGCGAGCTCGCAGCTAAACGGCGCGCCCGTGGGAAAGTTCAAGGCAACGTTTTTCCTCGCTCACGACCGCCTAGACCAGCCGGACATTGATGACTTTGCGCTCTGGGATAACTTCCAGCGCTTGATCGAAAGCATGACCGCTGGCCCCACGCCCGTGGCCCTGCCCGTCTACCACCCGGACCTCGCGCGGAACCACTTCACCGAGGTCTCGAACGCCTCGATCGGCGGCATGGTGCACGATGGTCGCGGGGGCGCGACGGTTACCGTCGAGTTCATCGAGTACAAGCCCCCGAAGCCGAAGCCCGCCGCGGGCGCGAAGGCGAAGCCGGGGGGCACCGCCACGGCCCCGGGCAAACAGCCCAAGCCGGACCCCAACGCCGCCGCGAAAGCGGAGCTGACCGCGCTCGTCGCGCTCGCAAAGGCGCCGTGAGCGCCTCTCTTGCGGGCTCGCCGCTTGCCGCGCTGCGCGTGGCGTGGCCTACGTGGGGGCTGTGGTGGGTGGAGGCTCGCCCGGCGCAAGCGCTCGCGGCTAGTGGCCGAGTGGCGCTGGACGTCGCGGGCACTGCTTTCTCCGGGACCGTCGTCAGCGGTGGCACCTTCGACGGGCAGAGCGCCTACCGCCTTGTCGCGGGCGCTGGCGGAGTCGGCAAGCCGCTCCCCCGCCGTGGCTACGTGAACGACGCGGGGGTGTCGTTGGCGAACGTGCTGGCGGACGCCGCCCGCGAGGCCGGCGAAGTGCTCGTCACTGCCGGCCTTACCACGCGCCTCGGCCCGCACTACGCTCGCGCCGAGGGCACTACCCTCGGGGACCTCCTCAACCGGCACTCGCCGCAAGCCTGGTATGCGGACCCGGACGGCACGCTGCGCATTGGCACGCGCGCGGCCACTACCTACGCGGGCACCGCCCCGCGCACGCGCGTCAGCCCCGCCGCGCAAGCCATAGACCTGGCGGTGGACTCGCTTGCGGGCCTCGCCCCAGGAGTGCAGATCGACGGCTCACTGCCGGCGACGGACCTGGAGATCAACCTCACCCCCGAACGGCTCACGGTCACGGCCTACGCGGGCGCCTGGACTAACAAGCGGCATGACGCCTACCGCCGGATCGTGCGCGCTCTGTTCCCCACCCTCGCCTACGCGGGCTCGTGGGAGTACCGCGTTGTCACCCAGACGGGTAAGCGCCTGAACCTCCAGCCGGCGCGCGTCGCTAGCGGCATGCCGAACCTTGCCAACGTGCCGATGCGCCCAGGTATCCCCGGCGCGGACTGCAAGGTCCAGCTGGGCGAGCTCGTGCTCGTGGTGTTCGCGGACGGTGACCCCTCCAGGCCGTGCGTGGTGGCCCACGACGCCCCAGACGCGCCGGGGTGGATGCCACTGGAGCTCAGCCTCGGCGGCCCGCTGGCGCTCGGGGTGGCTCGCCAGACAGACACCGTGCAAGCGGGGCCCTTCGCTGGCGTGATCACGGGCGGAAGCGCTAGAATCAAGGCGAGTCTATGAGCAAGCCGAAAGCCCCCCGCAAGCGCAAGCGAGCCTTCAAGGTGACGCTTACGCGGGACATGGTGGCGCCCGCCATCGGGGCGGAGCTGCGCAAGCGCTTCGCCAAGCTTTCGGACGCGGAGCTCGGGCACCTCTTCTTGTTCCTCTCGACGGGGCGCCGATGCTGAGCGCCACGGCCCTGGCCGCGCTGATCAAGGCGAAGCTCACCGCCAACCCAGCGACAGGGTTCACGCCGGACCACGCGGGCGCGGACCCGTTCTGCGCCGCGATCGCGGAGGCGGTCGTGGAGCACATCCTTGCCGCGGCGGTGGCGACCGTCCCGCCAGGGGTAGCCGTCTCCGTGGCCGTCGTGGGCGCGGCGGGCACGGGCGCCACCACCGCGCCTGGCGTTGGGGGCATCACCTGATGGCCACTGGCTACGGCACCGACGTCTCCCTCACTGACCGGCTCGTCACGGGCCGGCTGGTCTCGGGGCGCGCGCTCGTCATCGAAGCGTTCTACCGCCGGCTCATCACCCCGCGCGGCTCGCTGCTCGACGACTTAACGTACGGCTTCGACGTCTCTGGCTTCGTTGGCGCAGTGGGCTACGAACGCGCGGCGAAGGTGATTGGCGGCATGGTGGCGAACGAGCTCGCCAAGGACGACCGCGCGAGTAACGTGCGCTGCGAGGCGCTCATGTCCACGCTCGACGATGGCACGCTGCTACTCACGCTAGACGTGGACGCCACGCTCTCCGACACTGGCGAGGACTTCTCCTTAACCGTAGGCGTGACTGAGCTGTCCGCCGAGCTGCTCACGGCGGCATAAGCCCGAACCGAACGACCATGGCGATCAACGTCACTAACCTCTTCACCGCCACGCCCTTCGCGACGCTCTACGCGCGCGCACTCGAGGTGGCGGAGTTCCTCGGCTTACCGGTCAGCTCGTGGCGCACGGGCGACCCCACGCGCTCTCAGTACTACTACCAGGCAACAGTGCTCGAAGGCCTTGAGCAGAAGGCCGCGGAGTTTGCCAAGTCCGGTTTCCTCTCCACCGCCGAGGGCGACTGGGCGACCGTGCACGCGTACGAGGTGTACGGAGTGCAGCGCAGCGCCGCGACCTACGCCACGCCCACGGTCACGCTTCGCAACGCCGGGGGCGGTGTGTTCCCGCTCGCGGCTGGGGACTTGGTGGTTCAGAACTCGATCACCAAGAAGACGTATAAGAGCACGAACAACCCTGGCGTGCTCGGCCCCGGTGCGACGCACACGTATGAGCTGATCGCGGAGGAGGCTGGCTCTGGCTCGAGCCTGGCGGAGAACGAGCTGGACGCGTTCGTCACGCCTGCGGAGATGGCAGCGTTTGGCGTGGTGATTGAGAGCAACACCGCCGCGGCCGCGCAAGACGAGCAGACGCTGACCGAGCTCAAGGACCAGTGCGGGGACACGCTCGGGGCATTGTCTCCGAACGGCCCGCCCGACGCCTACGAGTACGTCTGCAAGAACTCCGCGCTCACGGGCGTGACCGAGGTCAACCGCGCGACGTCCGTAGGCGACGACTCCACGGGCCTCGTGCAAGTCTACGTCGCTAGCTCCACCGGCCCCGTCTCGGGGGCGAGCGTGACGGCGTGCCAAACCGCGGTGCTCAAGTGGGCGACGCCACTGTGCGTCCGCCCCACCGTTTCCAGCGCGACGCCTGTGGCGGTGGCAGTGACCGCGCAGATCCACGGCACGGACATTCCCGCGTCGTTCGCCACCGCGATCAGCGGTGCGCTCGGCCAGCTGTACGCCTCGCTCGGCATCGGCGAAACCGTCTACCGATCACGCATCATCGCCACGATCCACGCCGCGGTTCCGCAGATCGAAAGCGTCGGGCTCATCTCTCCCGCGGCGGACGTCGTGCTCGGCGCGGGCGACGTGCCCACGGCCGGCGCGCTCGCGGTGACGGAGGTCTGACAATGGCGCAGAGTTTCCGCGCGCTGTTTCGCTGGCTGCTCCCGGGAAACTACCACACCGAGGGGAGCGACGGCGAAAAGGTCCTCTGGTCACTCGCCCAGCAGCTGGACTTGATCGACGAGCTCAACCGCGAGCGCTTGACCGCGCGGTTCCCGAGCTACGCCGACGAGTCCGCCCTGGCCTTGATCGGCGCGGATCGCGGGCTTATCCGCGGCCGGGCAGAGACGGCGGAGGCCTACGCCGCGCGCTTGATCGGGTGGCGCTACCCGTACGGGCACCGCGTGCGCGGCTCGGGCTACGCGCTGCTCGAGCAGATCTGGACCTACTTCGGCGGGGGCTTCGAGCTCCACACTGTCCAGCAGAACTACCTCTTGTTGCGCCGCGGAGCGGATGGCACGGAGAGCGCAGACGAGGCGTACGGGTGGGACTGGGATTCGCAGAGTGAGGAGGACTGGAGCGAAAAGTGGGCGAAGGCCTGGGTTGTGATCGACGGGTCCGCGCTCATCTCGGAGACGCCTGACCTTGGGGACCCACTCCTGTACGGCGGTCAGCACGGCGACTCCTCCTACGCCTTCGGGCACGGGGGCGTGAGCGCGGATGACGTCAACGCGATCCGCCGGCTACTCCGCGGCCGGGCGTGGAAGCCCGCAGGCACGCGCTGCATGTGGGCCATCGTTTCGTTCGACGGCTCGGAGCCGATCCCCGAGGGGCTCTGGGGCACGTGGGGCAAAGACAACGGCTCTGGCACGTGGGTAGCCACGCGCTCGCCCAGCTTCCGCTACTGGGCCTTGGACCCCACCGCGAGGCAGTATGCGGGCGACCCAGAGAGCTACCCGCTGGCGGCGATCGATGTGACCGCGGGGGCTTTCGTAGGCGACGCCACCGTCTGGGACGGCACGTCTACGATGCCCGGTGGGTTCAGCGTTGCTGGCAACCCGGCGCTTTTCCCCGCGTCTGCTAACCTGATAGACGACGGCTCGATCCCATGAACCGAAAGCACGCTAAGTGACCGTCACTGCATCAGATTTCAACGTCCCGATCGAAGCGCTATTCAATCGCACGGCCTACCTCCGCGCGTTGCATGCGCGGAGCGTAAGCGTGCTGAATTACGGGGCGGACCCCCTGGGCGCTACGGACTCCCTGGCCGCTTTCAATGCCGCTTGCACGGCGGTGCTGGCGCTGGGCGGCGGGACGGTGCTCGTGCCAAATGGCGCCTACCGCATCAACGGATCCGTGATCGTGCCGCGGGGCGTAAGCATCGTGGGCGATGGCGCGATCCTCTACCAAGAGGACAATAGCGATTACACGCTCCAGCTAGACACCACTGGCCCCCACAACGGCCCGGAGACTTTGATCGATGGGATCGCGTTCGAGGGCCTCTCCGCAGGCAAGGCGGGGGACTCGATCTTTCTGCCCGACTACGCCAACCCTCGGGCGGTGCGGGTCCGTAACTGCACGCACAATGAAGCTTCGCAAAACCTGGCGGGCCCGTTCGTCTCGGTGCGCGGCGCGTTGTCGCGCGTCGCGATCGAGAATTGCCGGGCGCGGGCGCGTAGCAGCGGCGAGACGCTCATCTACACCGACGGCGACGCGGGGGCCGGGACTCACCTCGAGGTGGTGGGCGGCCTCTACCGCGGGGCCGCTACCTACGATCGCGGGCTCCTCAACGTGCACTCCTCCACCCTGCTGAACGTGGAGCGCGCTACGTTCGACTTCAACGGCCACACCACTGGCACGGCGTACTGCATCGATCTGTCGGGCGTGGCGGTCTCGCGCACCGTGCGTGGGTGCACGTTCGTGGGCGCGGGCGATTCGTACGCGCTGCGCGTCGCAAGCGGGACGCGCGTCGTGGAGAGTGACTCGGTGTTCTCCGGCATCACCGCCTACAGCATCGCCGCTGCACTAACGTCTGGGTCTAGCCTGGGGCTCCGCCCTGCGGTCACGTCCTCGCCCGGCACTGCCGGGCCGTTCAACATCGCGGACCTGGGTGTGTACCGCAACTACAGTTATCGGTGCGACCACGACTACGCGGACGTGTCCGGCCCGGACTTCGTGGCGCCCACGGCGCTCTTCGCTGGCCAGCGCCTCACCCTCACCGCCATGAATAATGCGGCCGGCGACTGGGCCGGCGCGCAGATCTCGGGGGCCTCTGGTTCCGCCATCTCTGGGCCGATCGCTTCGGGGTATGGCCTCTTGTGGGAGCTCGTGGCGCTCGATGGCGACAGTGATGGCGACCTAGCTTGGAACGTGGTGAGCACGTTCGGCCCCTTCGTAGTAGGATAACACCCATGGGTTACGACGCACTGTTCGGCAAGGTTTTCAACAACGGCGTGGAGGTTCCGCTCGGCGGCGGCCTCGACTTCGGGGGCGCTGCTTCGTACAACCCTGCCACGAAGCGGATCGAGATCGACACCTCAAGCAGCGGGGGGACGGGCGTCGCTATCCCCGCGCCGGCCCTCGCGTCCACGAGCAACATCGCACTTACGGGCAACATCACCGTGGATGGCGTGGCGAGCAACACGCTCAGCGCGGGGCAGACGGTGCTGTGCACCGCCCAAACGGACCCCACCCAGAACGGCTATTGGGTGCCGAACGTCAGCGGAGCGTGGACGCGCCCCGACTACTACGGCTCGGACGCCACCATCTCTGCGGCGCTCGGGCAGCTCTCCGGCGCCGCGACTAGTGGCACACTCAACAAGGGCCGGAGCTTCTACGCCCTCTCGGGCGCGACCCTAGCGGGTGCGAAAACTTGGCTGCCCGGCAAGGCTCCGCCCACCATCTTCGCCAACGAAGCCCCCTGGTTTCTGAAGGGCGACGGCTCCGACGAGACGACCACGCTTGTCGCGCTGCAGGCCTACGCCAACGCGGTGGCGGCCGCGACCGGGCGAGGCCTCACGATCGCGCTCGGTCCCGGCCTGTACTGCACTACGCAGACGCTCGTCTGCGGCAAGTACGTGTCGTGGCGCGGCGCGGGTCGCATCGCAACGGAAGTGAAAGCGATCGGCTCAGCGCTGATCGACGTGTTCGTTTGCAGCGAGATCTTAAACATCGGCGGCGGCGGCCATCAGAAGTGGTCGCACATGCGAATCACGAACGGTACCGTGACGGCGAACAACCCGGGCATCCGCGCAAGCTCGGCCGCGGTCACGCTCGGCACGCGCAAGCGCTGTGCCCTACCCGGTCGTCAGATCCTCGAGTGCACGACGGCCGGCACGACGGGCGCGCACCCCCCGATCGGGACGTTGAGCATCGTCAGTTTCCAGCAAATGATCCTGACCGGCACGAGCAACGCCGACCGGGAACCCGTCGTGATTGTGCGCACCAAGGGGCTCTTCGGTACGTTCCAATATCAGGTGTCGCCAGACAACGGCGCGACGCTCGGCACCGTGCAAACCACTACGTCGCTCAACGCGGACGGCACGTTTCGCGACTACGTCGACTACGCCATCCCGTCGAGCGGCACGCTGGGCGTGCGCATCGCTGAGCAAGGTGCGGTCACCGACTACGAGGAGTCGACCACGGGCGCTAGCTTCACACAGCCAGCCGTCAACTCCAACGTTCAGATCCAGGTCGCGAACGTCGCTGGCCGCAACACCACGCGAATCAGCGCGACCGGCTACTTTTTCGTCCAGGGCTCGGGTCTCTACCAACGAATTTCGATCGACTCGGCGCTGCTTGTCACTGGCAAGTTGCTGACCGCAACCGCTGGCGCGCCGTCGCCCGGTGGCACCGTCGCATCTGGTGCGGCGATTGGGCAGGCCTGGTACCCGACCCCGCGCGTCGAAGTCATTGGCACGCCGCCCGCAGACGATTGGGTGCTTGACGTCGTGGCCTATGACAACGCGGGCGTGAACACGATCGGCGTTGTGGGCAAGCTCGGCGTGTCCACGTTCAAGATCGGCTCCGCGCAAAAGGGCTACCTCGCGCGCTCTAAATCCAACCCGGTTGGCGTCGGCTCGCTGATCAGCCCCACGGCGGGTGCGTACTACGACTACACCGACCCTGCGAGCGGTTGCACGGTGCGCTTCCACACGGGGGTGTACAGCGGAAACGGCACGTGGGTGTACACCACGCCCTGGGCTGTCACCAGCATGGTGTGGGGGTCGACCGTGCAAGATGGTACCGTCACGTGGACAATCAAAGAAGGTCCAGAGTGCCTTCGCCTGCTCGGGCGCGGCTCACTCGAGGTCGATGACGTTTGGTTGGAGGGCGGCATGAGCGGTATCTTCATGTCGCAGATCAACCAAGTTACGATCCACGACGTGATCTTTTCCGGCATGCTGTTCGCTTGCGGCTACGGTAGCGACGGAGACGGCCGACAGAACGAGTACGGTGGCTTTTGCAACGGGATCGTGTACTCGGGCAACTGCGTCGGGAAGTCGCAAGGCTTCGGCCCCGTCTACGACGGAGGCAATTCCTACGTGATCGAAGGGACGTTTAACTTCCAGAGCTGTCCATGGGGCTTCGTGCGCCTCTCGAAGGTGGGCGGGGGCGGTATGTCCGGCTTCTACGTCGAGACCTCGGGCGGCGCGCTCATTAGCGATTGCTCCGCAGGGTCGCGCACCGCGCGCCCGTACGGCTTGCATGGCTTCGAGGTCGGCGGGTTCTACGCGGGGTCCGTCTACGGCAACTTCTCTTTCATCGTACAAGCTCGCGTCAACAAGGGCATCAAGTGGCACGGCGGATACTTCGGCGGCGCGGTCGCGGGCATCGCTGGCGCGGCCAATTGCACGGGCTCCCGTATCGACGGTTCCCAACACATCAACGCCCTGCCTTTGGTAGACAGCGCGTTCGGCTCGGGCGTAGTCGAGGACCAGGGCTACACAACATCGGCGGTGTTGGCGATCGACGTGCCCAACGCGCAGGCCCTCGTCAACGGCGTGAACGATCTCGCCGCGCCCGGCTACTCCGACGTTGACCTGAGCGGGCCCTCCGGGGCTTTCTCGATCCGAAGTGCGCCGGTTGGCGTGAACGGGCAGCGCACGACATACCGCTACTTCGGATCGCAACCCCTCACCCTGCTC
>JACCDR012465566.1_pt1 | contig 11654 bp, 7 predicted proteins | sample 7446431 | NCBI WGS metagenome assembly JACCDR01 (sample SAMN15323443, study PRJNA562643) | freshwater metagenome | isolation source: river surface water | place: USA:Blue River Watershed | collected 2017-08-17
CATGAGCTGCAAAAGGTTTATTCCATTTGCCCGATTCGCTGTATTCAAAAATAAATTCGAGCATTCCTTTCATTAACGTTGTGTTGTACAGCAAAAATAAAGGAGCAGAAGGGTACGTCACATCAACCGTACCAATAGAACCATTTGAAAAATTTTCTTTCGAGAAAAACAACAACGAACCATCGCCTCTGTCAACGGCTTTGTGTGCAGCAATGGCTTGTCTATAAGCCAATTGGCATATATCTGCATACATTTTCCCACCTGCTTTTTCGGCATCTTTGTAGAGTTTTTTATCAAAATCCTCACAGCGACGTGCAATTTTTCGGTATTCATCTTGTGCCATATCTAGGGCTTTTTCCATCGTCATGGCAGGGTTTTTACGCCACCACGGACGCAAATTTCTACCAAAATATTGTACCGAATACTCATCATCGTAACCCATCAATACGGTTTTTTCAAAAGAAATTGCCCCCACTACACCATAGTTTAGGCTTGCTTTCAGTTGCTTGCTTGAGGAATTTACCTGTACACCTCCGTTTTTGGTCGCCAAATACACATAGCCCCAATCAATGCGTACATCGTCGCCTTTTCTGCCCAAAACTTCTTGGGTGATTGTTCCAGCTCTAGCCACTTGTAAACCTTCTGGCGTTTTCGGTAACGACTCTACCAACACTTCTTGTGTGGGCGTATTGCTTGCCACCTGTGCCGAAACATTGTAATATACACGTACATTGTGCCCACGGTTGTCGGTCGATTTTACTTCAAAAGCAATGTACGAAATGGGTCTTGCCAATACCTCTAGGTCGTCTATCAACAAAGGCGATGTAAAGGTAACTTTCAAATGAATTTTTCCTGCCGAAAAATGATAAATCGTACTGGTGGCACGTACTTCTACCGATTGCTGTACGGCTTGTTGCATCGTAGTTTTACTAATTATTTTTTGTACCAAACCCACATCAATAAAGCCTCCACCTTGGGGATTTTTGCAATGCACTGCAATGATATTTTTGCCTCTTTTCAAAGCTTTTTTAGCTTCGGGCAATAGGTCATATAGTTCATAGCCAGCAATATAGCAAGGGCCACATTGATATGCCAATACGCCATTGACAAATACCTCTACGTCGTCGTCGTGGCTTATTTGTAAGAGCAAATCTTCGGCTTTAAATTCACCTAATAAGATTTCTCTTCTGTACCAAACGTCTGGGGTTTTCCAAAGGGTATTTACTTTGAGTGGATTACTGCTCGCACCATCACCCAAAGGAGCTTTGCCGTATTGCCAAGCGGCATCGTCGAAAGTAGGCAATTCCCAGCCCTGTTGCGGTTGAGTAAATGTATATTTTGCTAAATAGGCTTCTTGGTTGGCTGTAGGCACAACGGTAGCGTATTGTACGGAAGCCGCACCCAAAAATTGATATTGCACGCCGTCCACGTCGATAATCCCTTCTAAAGCCTGTGGTTTGCCCGTCCAATGCCGGGTCGCTGATTCGTTTAGCTGGTCTGTATTCGACCAAATACTAAAGTAAGGGTCATGTGTAATGAGCGGATAAGCCGGTGGTCTGAGCGTTTGAGCCATCATCCAATGACTAGCCAATAAACATAGCAATAAGATTGTTTTTTTCATAGTATTGGGGTTGAAGTCATTCGTGCAACAATACTAAAAATTAGTACTGTACGAATGTAAAAGTGATTAATTTCAGCATTTAGATTTCAGATAAAATTAGGGCAGCGTTAGGTCTTTGCCTAAAATAGGTTGCCTTCCAAACGCAACAAATGATGGCAAATTCATAATTCGTAGTACATGGTTACGCCCCTACAACTTTAAGCGATTTGGGCATAACTCCTATTTTCAACTCATTGGCTGACAATTGCAGCGGTTCGCCATCGAAGTGAATCAGCAAGGGTTTGGTAGATTTTAGCACAAATTGTGCAGCCGATTCCATGTCGATATACCGAGAATTGGGCAATGTTCCTCTAAACAACCGCACCCCAATCACAGGAGCAGCGCCAAATGGAAAAGGTTTGAGAATCACCAAATCTACTAAGCCATCGTCGATTTTCGATTTAGGCGAAATCAAGGCATTGTTGCCGTATTGTGTAGCATTGGCAAAAGTGATAGAGAATGCCATTTTTTCATAAACAACACCTTGGTGTTCAATGACATAAGATTCTGGTTTATAAGCACGAAAAGACTTTAGCGACATTTTGGCGTAGGTTTTTAAACCCCTAGAACCTTGTTGGGCAAATTCGTTGGCAACAAAAGCATCGAAGCCTACGCCTGCGGTACAGAAAAACGGAATATCGTTTAAATAACACGTATCTATATAACCAGCCGAGCGGCTCAAGGCAAACTGAACGGCTTGTTCTATTTTCAAAGGAATATTCAGGTGGCGTGCCAAACCATTGCCCGACCCAATTGGTACGATACCCAAAGCCGTATTTGAGCCAATGAGTCCTTTGGCAATCTCGTTTACAGTGCCATCGCCGCCGATAGCCACAACACGCTCAATGCCTTCGTTTACAGCTTGTTGGGCAATAGCCGTACCATGCCCAGCATATTCTGTAAAAATAAGCTTGGCGTGGGTTAGTTTATTGATGCTTTGAATAATTTTATTTTTACGGGCTGGTGTGGTAGTACCAGACTTAGGATTTAATACAAACCAAATCATATCTTCATCACTCGCCGTGTATTACGAGTATTTTAGGATAAAAATATAAACATTATTACTATAACGACGATAAAGGTGAGGTACATGAGTCCATCTACCAAATAGTAATCTTTATATTTTTCTACAAATTCTTTGAATGTCATAAAAATCTAATGTCTTTTTAACGGTAAGATAATATATACTCAAAACTACAAAATTTTGAGCCATGAAGCCTATATTTTTAGCGAGAATATCAGAGGATGGCGGTATAATACAAAAAAAAGCAACAATCCAAAGAACTGTTGCTTTCCACCTTTTCTAATATACCTTATTATAATGAATTTCTTAGAATCATCTGCATGGGCAACTGCGTGTTGAGGCGTTTGCCTTCGAGCACAACCGAAGCTGCCAATTTGCCCGCTTCTTCGAGTGGGCTTGCCATCACGGTGATACCGCCAGCCAAAATTTCTTTGTAACATGAATCTTGCAAAGAAATCAGCCCAATTTGTGTGCCTAACGTAAGATTTTGGCTTGCCGCCGACTTGATAGCCAATACCAAATCGGTGTCGTCCATGGTCAAATACGCATTACCAGCTTCTACTTGCTCGCCTTCCAAGCCATCTAATACCTGGAAGTCGAAGCCATTGTCTTCACAAAAATTGCGGAAACCCGTAATCAGTTCGGCATCAAAATATTCTTCTTCTGTTAAAACCAAGTTGAGGGTGTTGTATTTTTTAAACTTGCTTACATTATCTTGCATCACCTTGCGAATCTCTTCGCCCGAATTGTTCAAGATAGAGGAGTTTGTTCCTTGAAAATTGAGGAAAGATTTGTCGAGTAAAACCAAGCGTTCGCCCGATATTTTTTTAAGGCATTTGTAGTTTTCGTCGTTCTCTTCTATCAAATGAGGCATAATCACATAGTAGTGATAATTGCCTAGGTGATTGTGGATGATTTCACGGAAATTATCGCTTTTGTAATTGTAAGTAAAAATATCTACAATTACGTCTTTGCCTGCTGCTTGCACAAAAGCGTTGAAAATAGCCTTATTGCTTTCGGTGATTTTGCCTACCAAGAAAAATACCTTTGTCTTTTTCTGAGCAGATTTGCCTGCAATAAAATATCCTTTTCTGAAGATAGACGTGATTACGCCCAAGCGATGCAATTCGGCATAAGCTCTTTCAACAGTATCACGAGAAAGGTAGCATTCTTCACTTGCCTCGTTGATAGAAGGTAGTCGTTCGCCGACTTTCAACGCACCCCCTTCGATGTCGGCCAACAACGAGTTGACTAATTGTTGGTACTTGGGCGTTTTTGAGTCGTGCTTGATTTGAGCAAATTCTACAAATGTCTTCATCATACAAAATTGGATAGTATTTATAAGGTATTGGGGCTTATTTTTTTGTTTTTATAGCAATGCTCATCGAAATAATCATGTAACAAATGAGGTAAAACGAAAAAGGAAATTTTTATTACAATGAGTTATTGACCTATTAAAAACAAAAGACTTTAATCGTCTGAATTATGATAAATCTTAGATTTTTGATACACCAAAATTATAATAGCTTGGCAGCATTATCATAGGACATCTCTAGCAAAAACTGGTACATATCTTGCAAAATGCAGGATATAGGACATTTTTTACATCTTTTTGGCTTCATTTGAAATATTTATCCTGTAATAAATTACCATTTTTAGATTTTTCATAAAAAAAAGAAGAAAGGAAAACTTTTTGTATTTTAGCCAGAGGGCAGGTAACAAAAAATCCTCAGCTAAAAGCAGAGGATTTACCCTAACCAAATGTATGATGAATGCCGCTTTAGTGACCCAAAACAACCACGTGCAAGGTAGCACACCTTGCTTGCCAAGCGTATCCTGACATATCCTGTTGCCCTGATTTGCCCCTACAGCACGGCATAAAACAGGACATTGAAGCACTCCTTTTGAGCGTAATTTTAATCTGAAGTAGAATCGACAACCAACCCTACATACAAGTGATAAAATCGGATACTATACTCAAACAAGATAAAGCAACACATACCTTGAAAATACTTTTGGTGTTTAATCGTCTCAGTGATTTTGAAGACCAACTCTACAAAAGTTTCCTTCACACTATTGATGGAAAGGCTTTTGTAGATGTGTATGTGCAGCCTTTTTCGCCACAAACTGCCCTACATTTCGACCAAATAATCAGGAGCAAAACTGCCCAATACGACGTTATCGCCGTATTGCTTCATGCGGTGCATCTCAACGAAGATATACTCAAAACACTCAATAGTATCCCTAAGCAAAAACTCTTATTACTTGATAAAAAAAATCCGTTCATACGAGGCAAATACGCCTGCGTTTACAACGACTTTCAGCAGGGCATCGGGCATATTTTAGAACGCTTCCAACATCTTTTCTTAAAATATAAAGCCATCAACATCGTTATAGAAGAACCCAGTGTTTTGCAAAGAGAAATCGCTGAAACGATGCAGGCTTTTACCCAAAAGCACGCCCAAGCTTGCCACATTTATACCGAATTTACGGAAGCTATCGTGCGTAAAAATGAAGCCTATTTGGTATTTTCAGAAACCTTTTTAGCCGAAATGCTCAAGGTTTGTCAAAACAAAACCCTAACATTAGGCAAAGATTTAGGAATTGTGTCGTATCATGAAACACCTCTGAAAGAAGTCCTTTGTGGCGGTATTACGGTACTTACCGCCAACCATACCCAACTCGGAAAATCAGCGGCCGAGTTGATTTTACAAAAAAGCCAGCAGCACGTGCCCAACCCTTTTGTGTTTATTCAACGAAACTCTTTGTAAAATAAAAATACCCCATACCGTTATGCAGAATTGTGATGGATAGAACAATGAAAAATAGCATCCTTGCGTTGTGTTTTTGTACTTTATTCGGTCTATAAAGTAGGTAAATGGGCAAAAAAGCTTTATCTTTACTCGTTAAGGCACAATACGCAGGCTGTAATGAGGATTTAATCGAATGAGAATCAAAACTTTGCTGCTATTGCTTTGGAGTACTTGTAATGTTTTGACAGCCATTGGACAAATCAAGTTCAATCATATTGGCACACAACAAGGTCTTTCACAAAGTACAGCATTTAATATATTTCAAGATAGTAGAGGCTTTCTTTGGTTTGCTACTTCCGATGGGCTAAACAAATACGACGGCTACCGCTTTACGGTATATCGCCACGAATTTGATAAACCCAATTCGATTAGTAGTAGCAATATCTCTTGTATTACCGAAGATTTTGAAGGAAATCTTTGGATTGGTACAATCAATGGAGGCGTAAATAAATTGGAGGTAAAAACCGGCAAATTTATTCGCTACGACTCCGACAAATACCACGCAAATATTGGCAACCGAAGCATTTCGGGCATTATCGCAACCCGTGACCATAAAATCTGGGCTGCTACCTACGGCTATGGTCTTTTGACGATAGACCTCGACAAAAATTCGGTTTCTTGGCGTTTGTCAGAAGCCAAACAGCTTACTACTTACGATATTACCAAACTTTACTACGATAAAAAAGGAAACATCTGGATTGGCGGCCACTATGGTGTAATGACCATGATTGACCCTGCTGGCAAAGCCCAAACCTTTCGGCTAGAAAATGAACTGCCTCCTCAAAAAAATCAAATCAATTGCCTTTTTGAAGAAGCCAACGGCGATTTGCTCGTAGGTACAAGAGGCAATGGGCTGTATAAATTCGACTCGCAAAGCAAGCAGTTTGTCCGACTGCTCTACAACCCCGCCGTAACCGATAAAGAGAACATTATCACCAGTATGGTGCGTGATAAACAAGGCATTTTGTGGATTGGCACCGATAGCGGGGTACTGCTGGTGCAAAATGCCAATTACAAAAACCCAACTCGTTTACAAGCAAACCCAGACGAAGAAAATGGGCTGAGTTCGTTTTCTATCATTTCGCTTTTTGTTGACAAAGACAACAACGTTTGGATTGGCACATGGGAAGGCGGGCTGAATGTGCATTATCGCCGCCACAGTCGTTTTGCCCTTTATCGGCATCAATCCAATAAAACACAAAGTCTATTGAGTAATAAAGTCACTTCTATTAGCTGCGAAAACAATGATAAAATTTGGATAGGCAGCAATAACGGACTTACCCTACTCGACCGCACGACCAATCAATTTAAACATTTTATCAACGACCCAGAAACCGCCAAAATTCAAAACAACAATGATATTGTGTTCCTGCTCCACGACCGAGACGGCGATATGTTTGTAGGCGTATGGGGCATTGGGCTACGCTTGCTTCGCAAGGGTAGCAGTGTTTTTGAAGATTATATGTATGCCAAAGGCTCTTTTGGCACACATATTTCGGCGATTTGTACCACTTCGCAACCCAACAAAGTTTGGCTTGGCACGCAAGGCGATGGCGTATTACTTTTTGACAAACAAACCAAAACGTTTACGCCCATCAGAGAACTCAACAAAGTTGGGCTATTGGCAGGCATTCAAGTCAACTCTTTGATGGAAGATGTTTCGGGCGTATTGTGGGTAGGCTCGTATGACAATGGCGTTTTTACGTACAATACACGCACCAAGCAAGTAAGGCATTTTTCGCAGACCGATACCGAAGGAAGTTTGCGAGGCACATCGGCGTACCGCATTTTTCAGGACTCGAAAAAACGCATTTGGATTGGTACAAATGGCGGTGGATTAAACCTGTATAATCCTCAAAAACAAAACTTTAGCGTTTTGACTAAAACCGATGGGCTACCCAACAATACCGTTAAAGGAATTATGGAAGATGGGCATCAAAACCTTTGGCTGGCTACCAACGAAGGCTTGGCTGTGTATGATACCAAAAACAAAACATTTCGCAATTTTGCCGAGTCGGATGGCTTACAGGGAAAAGAATTTTTAATCAATGCTTATGCCAAAAACCAGCGAGGGGAGATGTTTTTTGGTGGCACAGGCGGCTTGAACATCTTTCATCCTGATAGCCTCAAAGGACGTGACGAAGTGCCACAAGTGTATATCACAGGCTTGAAGCTTTTTAACAAAACGGTAGAAATTGGCGAAGATTCGCCTTTGCAACAAGACATTGCTTTTACCCAAGAAATTACCTTTAAATCAAGTGAAAATGTTATCACTTTTGAATACGTAGCACTTGATTTCCAACAACTGAAAAACAACCAATACGCTTATCAACTCGAAGGCTTCGACGAAGATTGGAACTTTGTCAACAAACAACGCAGTGCCATTTATACCAACCTTAGCCCAGGCGAATATACCTTTAAAGTAAAAGTGACGAACAGCGACGGCGTTTGGAACGAACACCCGACAACGCTCAAAGTCATTGTATTGCCGCCTTGGTACCGCACTTGGTGGGCTTATAGCATTTATTTTTTAATGCTTATCGCAGGTTTGATTACCTTGCGAAGAATGATTGAAATTAGAGAGCGTTTTAAGTCTGATTTGCGTTTGAAAGAAAAAGAGAAAGAACAAATCAGAGAATTAGACCGCCTAAAAACCAACTTTTTCACTAATATTTCACACGAGTTCAGAACACCATTAACACTCATTATCAGTCCATTAGAGCGTTTTTTCAGTGAAAATCCACAATTACCCGAAAAGCAAAAAACGCAGTTTAACCTGATTTATCGGAATGCCAAACAATTGCTCAAACTCATCAATCAGTTGCTTGATTTATCTAAATTAGAAGCAGGCAAATTTACGCCAGAAATTTCGCAAAATGATTTGGTAGAATTTTTAGAAAAAATCCTTAGTTCGTTCAAAGCTTTGGCCGAACACAAGCATATTCAATTGGATTTTACGAAAAATAGCACCCAATTGATGGCATATTACGATGCCGATATTGTAGAAAAAGTCATCAGTAATTTGCTATCAAATGCCTTTAAATATACCCCAGAGCAAGGAAAAATCACCCTTGATTTACAAGTCATTTACGACGAAAATAACCAGCCACAAAAAGTACAATTACAGGTAATTGACACAGGCTTAGGAATTAAATCAGAACATTTATCACAAATTTTTAATCGTTTTTATCAAGTACAAGAAAGCGGACAACCGCAAGTAGTAGGCACGGGCGTAGGCTTGGCTTTGTGCAAAGAGCTTACCACCCTCCACCGTGGCGAAATTTCGGTTGCCAGTACCTACCACAAAGGTTGTACATTTACGGTTGTACTGCCCATTGCCAAAGATGCATTCGATAGAAATTGGTTCAAAGACCACGGTACTTCGCAACCTATAGAAGTGCCTGTGTTGCCTAAAACAACTCCCAAAACCCAAAATCCTATCAGCGAAGATAAGCCTATTCTACTATTGGCAGAAGACAACGACGAGCTGAGAGAATACATTGCCGAAATTTTTAAAGAAAATTTCCAAGTAATCGAAGCCAATAATGGTCAAACCGCCTGGCAACAAGCCCAGCAGTGCATTCCCGATTTGATTATTTCTGACTGGATGATGCCCCAAATGACAGGCATAGATTTTTGTCATTTAGTCAAAGAAAATGAAAAAACCAGTCACATTCCTGTGATTATTCTTACCTCCAAAAGTAATCATGAAAGCAAAATTGTAGGATGGGAAAAAGGAGCTGACGACTACATTACCAAGCCATTCAATGCCAATTTGCTCGAAGCAAGGGTAAAGAATTTACTAGAAATTCGTCGAAAACTGAGAGAACGCTTCTCGCAGGAAGTTGAGATTCAGCCGAAAGAAATTACGCTCAATTCGGCCGATGAACATTTCTTAGAAAAGGCGATAAGAATTGTAGAAGAAAACCTCGAAAACTCGGCATTTGATATTCAACAATTAGAAGTTGAACTCAAAATGAGTAATATGCAATTGTACCGAAAACTCAAAAGTTTGACCAATTTATCGGGTAACGAATTTATCCGTAGCATTCGTTTGAAACGTGCGGTACAACTGCTTGAAACCAACTCTTTTACTGTTTCTGAGATTGCTTATAAAGTAGGTTTCAACGACCCTTCGTATTTTACCCGTATTTTCAAAAAAGAATACGGCATGTCACCAACCGAAATGCGAGATAAAGTAAAAGAACTATAAAAGGCTATCTGTTCGGATAGCCTTTTTGTTACAATTTTCGACTCATCATAATGCCATCTCTGATGGGCAACAGTATGTTTTCTGTACGAGGGTCATGGTGGCACATTGCATTGTAATCCAGCAAATTACGAGTATCTTTATCAATCTTCCCTCCTGCTTTTACCTCCGCTACCTTGCCACTCCAAAGCACATTATCAGACAAAATAAAACCACCCTGGCGCACCTTGTCAAATACCAAGTCATAGTATTTGGCATAGCTCAGTTTATCGGCATCAATAAACACCAAGTCAAATGTTTCATCGAGCGTAGGGATAATTTTACCAGCATCGCCGATAATGTATTCGATTTTCGCAGCATAAGGCGATTGCTCGAAAAAGCTTCGGGTAAAACTTTCTAATTCTTCGTTTACATCAATCGTGATGAGTTTACCGTTTTCGGCAAGTCCCTCCGCCAAACAAAGAGCCGAATAGCCCGTATAAGTACCAATTTCGAGGATACGAGTTGGACGCATCATTTGGCTAATATTTGCCAAAAACCGCCCTTGCAAATGCCCCGACAGCATACGAGGTTGAAGCACCTTTACGTGTGTATCTCGGTCGAGTTTTTTTAATAAATTACTCTCTTCAGTGGTATGCGTTTCGGCATATCGACTGATATTTTCAGGAAGAAAATCCATACGTAGTAATTGTTAATTGTGAATGAGTTAGTTGTGAATTGTGATTTTCATTGTAACCAAAAGTGAATTTATACACAATTAAGTCGCCGAAAATCAAAACCCTAATTCACAATTAACTAATCACAATTTTGCTTTGTTATTTAGTGGCGATATAAAAGAAATCAAAGCAATTTTCGGCATCGTCGTTCAAGAAATAATCTTGCCAAGTAATGTCGGAAACCAATTGATTATCATTTTTCTGGATAAGATTACGGCTCATGCGGTTGGCAACATCGTAAGGCACTTGCAAAAGCCATCTTGGCAAGCGGTATTGTAAATTAAAAATATCGAAGCGCGTAATTTTTTGTACGGCCCGTTTATTTTCTTCATAATACGCCATTACTTTGGCATTGCCATGTACGCCTTTGGTTTCGATGCTTGGGAAAAAACGAAGAATCAGGTTTTTCAATTCGTCTGCCAAATACTCACGCACGTGCCAAGGATTGCGGGTTAAAGAGTATTTTCGATTGACCGTTGTCAAAATCAATTTTCCTCCTGGCTTCAGTACTCGATACGCTTCTTTGATAAAAGCTGCATCATCTTCGATATGTTCAATTACTTGAAACGTAACGATATAGTCGAAAGAATTATCAGCCAATCCTTTGAGCGGCGGCAAAAACATATCAATGAACGTAAACGAAGGATAGTCTTTCGTTAGCTTTTGCATCAAAGGCTCATTTTTATCAACACCCGTATAATTGGCGACAGATGGTGCTAATACAGCCACCCCACGACCAGTGCCGCAGCCAATTTCGAGCAAATTGCCAGAAACCATTTGGGCAGCTTGAATATAAGGAAACAACAATCGCTGGTGGACAGGATTATCGGAAACGAGTTCGGAAGAAGCGATTTCGGTAGTTTTGTACATTGTTTTTTAACAAAATCAAAAGTTGTCGTGTTTTCAAAGTCGAACACAACTCATAAAAGTTGGCATAACCTAGAAAAGTTTTTTCCAAAAATACCGCTTTTGCTTGACATCAGAAAAATACTGCTTAAATTGGTTCGTTATTTATGTAATCTTTTTGTACAAGCCAAGTGTTTGTAGTAAAACCAAAGCCGTAGGCTTTGGTAGTTGAGTGGCAATTACTCCATTTTAGTTTCCTTTATGAAAAAGCTTTTTTACGCATTGTTGGCTATCTGGGGCTTGGCAAGTTGTGCCTCTAACGCTCCGAGCAGTAAAACCGACAAACAACATACCGAAAGTCGTGTACCTGTACAACGCATTATTA
>JACCDR012097316.1_pt1 | contig 11653 bp, 7 predicted proteins | sample 7446431 | NCBI WGS metagenome assembly JACCDR01 (sample SAMN15323443, study PRJNA562643) | freshwater metagenome | isolation source: river surface water | place: USA:Blue River Watershed | collected 2017-08-17
ATTTCGGCGGCCTGAGCGCCGGCGCGGGCGTGGGGTTTGTGAACGACCGCATGGACGTGCATGCCGACACCTTTGCCACCATCGCGGGCGAGGATTACACAGTCGTGCGCGTCTATGGCGCGTGGCAGGTGAGCGACCGCCTCGCCCTCAAGGCGCGCGTCGAAAACCTGTTCGATGAACAATACGAGCAGGTCCACGGCTACCCGCAGCTCGGCCTCGGCGCCTTCGCCGGGCTCGAGTGGAAGTTCTGAGGGCGGGGTGTAGCGCGGGGTCTCCGAATCCCGCCCCACATCTGCAATATCTGGAGCCGGGACGACCACGTCCCGGCTCTTTCGTGGGGAGGCGGCTGCCAGGCTGCGCGTATCCAACTCCCTTGGATTTAGCGATTTCAAGACATGACAGCAGGGCGTGGACGTCGGGAAAATTTAACTTTTCCCGCAACCGACCGATACAAGGCGCGCGGGGAAAGGAGATCATCTCCCCAGCCCGCAATTCAACTTCCACCCGGTCGCTTGGGCCAGCGATCGGCGAAAACCCATCCACCCATGGATACATCAGTCGGCCCAACCAACACGATCCCCGCGACCGTTGTCAGCGGTGTTTTCCGCTCTCCCCGCAACTTCAGCCTGCGCAGGGAGGCGCCCGTGACATGAAAAACTGGTCACTAGGCCAACGCATCGGCGCGGGTTTCGCCGGAGTGCTCGTCATCGTGGCCGCGCTGGCCGCCACCTCGATCCGGGAGTTCACGCTGATCGGCCACTCGGCCCATTACCTCGCGGAGGAGGGCATTCCCAAGAACCTGGATCTGCTGCGCATCCAGGGCTACATCCGGGAAAACCTGGGTCTGGTGCAGGCTTATCCGCACGCCGAGGACCGTGCCGCCGTGGAGGCGGAGGTGGCCCGCAACGTGGCCGAGATCGACCGGCTCATCGCCGGCTATGCAACGCACCTGGATGACGCCGACGAAAAGAAGGCCTTCGAAGAGTTCACGGCCTTGCGGTCGGAGTGGGTGGTCGCATTCAAGCGGTTCGTCGCCCTGCAAAAGCAGGGGCAGGCCGAAGCGGCCGCCGGCTGGCTGACGGACCAGGTGCTTCCTGCCTACCATGACGTGGACCAATGCTTTGAAAGGATGGAGGAGACGAGCAGGCGCGAGCTGGTCCGCGCGGAGCAGGAAATATTGGACGACGTGCGCGTCGGTATTCGGTCCGCATGGGCCTGGAGCATAGGTGCAGCGCTCGCCGCGACCGCCGTCGCCGTGGGGGTGAGCCTCTCCGCCGGCCGCCTCTTGCGACGCACAGCAGATGTCATGATCACCAGCTCACAGGAAGTGGTGGCTGCAGCCGGGCAGGTCTCGAGTGCCGCCGCCTCGCTGGCCAATGGAGCAACGGAACAGGCCGCGGCGCTGGAGCAGACCAGCTCATCCATGACCGAGATGCAGGGCTCCACCCGCGGCAATCACGAGCAGACGGTCGCCGCGCGCAAGATGGCGGCCGAGGCCCAGACCGCCGCTGATGCCGGCGGACAGGCGGCGGTGAAACTAACCGGCGCCATGCAGGATCTGGCCGCTTCCAGCGGGCAGATCACCAAGATCGTGAAGACGATCGACGAAATCGCCTTCCAGACCAACATCCTGGCCCTCAACGCCGCCGTCGAGGCAGCGCGGGCCGGCGAGGCCGGTGCCGGCTTTGCCGTGGTTGCCGAGGAAGTGCGCAGTCTCGCGCAGCGCAGCGCACAGGCGGCCAAGGAAACGGCTGAAAAAATCCAGGCGGCCATGGCCCGAAGCGACGAGGGTGTCCGCATCAGCGGCGACGTCACCGCGAACCTGACTACGATCAACCAGAAAGTGCATCAGCTCAATGGCATCATCGAGAGTCTCGATGCCTCCTCCTCCCAACAGGCGGAGGGCATCCGGCAGATCGGCGCCGCCGTGGGCCAGCTTGACCAAGTCACGCAGGGTAACGCCGCCGCCGCCGAGCAGGCGTCCGCTGCGGCCGAGGAAATGAACCAGCAGGCCCTGTCATTGAATGAACTGGTCGGCGACCTGATGAAACTTGCGGGTGGACGACGGCAGAACGATGCCATTGGACTCGCCGGCAGTATCCGGCCCGGCGGCAGCCGGCGCCTTGATTCCGACGGATCGGGGGCGGCCGCGGCACCCGCGCCAGCTGGACAACCGCATACCCTCCCGATCAAGGCTGTCCGCCAGCATGACGAATTCTTCGGAGCCGAAGACGAAACCGCCCGCCCGTTGGCCCGAGGATAACCAGCCCACCCAAACAGGCGTGGCCGAACGGAAATCGGCTCACCTTCCGCGCGGGTGATGCGCTGTCGCCAGCATGGCGAGCACTTCCCTGTCTGTCAGACCCGGCGGCCAGCCGTAGGCGGCGTGCACGGCTTCGTTGAGCTGCGCGGTGTTGCCGCTGCGGACGGCGCGGGCGATGGCGTGGCGCTGTTCTTCCTGTGTTTTGTTGAGCGCGGAGAGTGGCGTGGTCGGTGGCCAGGGGAACAGGAAGGATTCGGCCGCGAGCACGGGTTGTCGTCGGAGTTGCTCCCACCAGAGGGCGAATGCGTGCGAGGCGAGCAGGCCGTGCGTGAAATCATCGTCCCGGGCGATGACCATGAGCGAGGCGTCGGGCAGCAGATCCTCCTCGATCCAGCGCCAATCCGGTGATTCGGCGTCGGCCGGGAGGGCGAGCCAGCGGGAAATGCGGGCGAGGGCGCGGCGCAGCGCGGGAACGGCATGGGGGTTGGTCCACGTGCCCGCGCGCCGTTGAAGGAGAGCGAAGGGTTGCTCGTAGAGCGCGGCTTCCTGCGGCGTGAAATGCGCCGGAAAATCAATCTGCCAGGACTCGGCCGGTTCGCCGTCCGCGACGGCCAGCCGGCGACGAAGCACGTCGGCATTGGGCCGGCCGCAGGGGTTGGCCGCGGCCAGCAGGCCTTCCGCCTCGCGGTCGGTGAGCAGGGCCGGCGGCCATGCGACCTCGCCGCGGAAGGCGAGGCCGGCATTATCAGCAAGGGCGGCGGGGGTGGGCATCTTGGGTAAGGATCAAACAGGGGAATATCCGAGGCAAGTGCTGCGGGATGTAGGGCAGCACTTGGGGAGACCTTGCACCCGAGGTCGCCGCAAGCGACGACCCTGCAAATTCAATCTGCGAATTCCACCTTAGGATTGGTCTTCAGGAAATCCGCGATTGCGGAGGTGAAGGTCTCGCCGAATTCGGCGCGCTTTTTCTCGCCGATGCCGGTGATGCCTTCGAGCTGGGCGAGGCGCACCGGGTAGCGCCGGGCGAGTTCACGCAGGGTGGTGTCGCCAAAGATGATGTAGGCGGGCACGCCGCGCTCGTCGGCGAGTTTTTTGCGCAGTTCGCGCAGGCGGGCGAAGAGGATCTCGTCGCACTCGATCTCACCCTCGCGGTGGGTGACGCGCTTCGCCTTGGGCAGGGCGAGGGGCTTGGTGAGCGTGACGGCCGAGCGCTTGCGGAGGACGTCCAGGCCAGCCTCGGTGAGCTCAAGGATGGGATACTCGCCCTCGGCCTGCGCGACGTAGCCGAGCCGCATGAGCTCGCGGCCGACGGCGGCCCAGGCCGGGCGGGCGAGGTCCTTGCCGATGCCGTAGGTCGAGAGCTGGTGGTGGCCCCAGCGCTGGATTTTTTCCGTGTCGGCGCCGGTCAGGACCTCGACAATATGGTTGAGACCGACGCCAAAGCGGCCGGTCTGGCGGATGCGGTAGATGCAGGAGAGGAATTTTTGCGCGAGGATCGTGCCGTCGTAGGTCTCGCGCGGCTCGAGGCAGTTGTCGCAGGCGGCGCAGTTGTCGCCGGCGAAGGTCTCGCCGAAATACTCCAGCAACTCGCGGCGGCGGCAGCCGGCGCTCTCGGCGTAGTGCAGGATCTGGCGGAGCTGGTTGCGCGCGACCTGTTTCTCGTGGTCGTCGGTGATTTCCTCGATGAAGTGCGTCTGCTTCGCGGCGTCGCCGCCGCTGAAGAGAAGGAGGCAGTCGGCGGGCAGGCCGTCGCGGCCGGCGCGGCCTGTTTCCTGGTAGTAGCCCTCGATGTTCTTGGGCAGGTCATGGTGGATGACCCAGCGGACGTTGGGCTTGTTGATGCCCATGCCGAAGGCGATGGTGGCGCAGATGATCTTGGTCTCGTCGCGGAGGAAGCGCTCTTGGTTACGGCCGCGTTCCCCGGCGTCGAGACCGGCGTGGTAGGCACGGGCGGAGAAGCCCCGGCCGGCCAGCGACTCGGCGGTGCGCTCGGCGGTGGCGCGCGTGGCACAGTAGATGATGCCGCTCTCGTCCTCGCGCTTGCGGACAAAGTCGATGATCTGCTTCAGCGGCTGGTCCTTGGCGAGGACGCGGTAGGTGAGGTTGGGCCGATTGAAGGAGGCGACGAAGACCTCCGCATCGCGCAGCTGGAGGTGCTTGATGATGTCGGCGCGAACGCGTTCGGTGGCCGTGGCGGTGAGGGCCATGACCGGGACATCGGGCAGCAGCTGGCGCAAACGGGAAATCTGGCGGTATTCGGGACGGAAGTCGTGACCCCACTCCGAGACGCAGTGCGCCTCGTCGATCGCGAGCGCGGTGACGTTCCAGCTGGTGAGGTTGTCCTTCCAGTCGTCGAGCATCAGCCGCTCGGGGGCGACGTAAAGAAGGCGGAACTCGCCGCGATGCAGCCCGCGCAGGCGCGAGCGCGCGTCATCGGCGTCGAGCGTGGAGTTGAGGAAGGTGGCGGCGACGCCGGCGGCCTGGAGCTGGTCCACCTGGTCCTTCATCAGGGCGATGAGCGGCGAGACGACGACGGTCAGGCCGGGGCGGTGCAATGCCGGGATTTGAAAACACAGTGACTTGCCACCGCCGGTGGGCAGGAGGGCGAAGACGTCACGCCCGGCGAGCGACGCCTCGATGATCTCACGCTGGAGCGGGCGGAAGGCGTTGTAACCGAAGGTGGTCTTGAGCGTGAGAAGGAGGTCGTCCACAAAAGCGGTCAGTGTGGCCCGCGGCATTTGTGCCCGGCAAGTCCGCAGCGAGGAAAAAGGAAAACCGCCTGAAAACAGGCGTGGCAGGCGAGGCTTGGGCACGGGCTCCAGGCTCGCGTGGTGCGCAAGAGAGGAGGAGTGGCCGGTCGGAGACCGGTCTTACTTCAGGCCGAGCCAGCGGGCGAGAGTGCGCACGGTGGCGGTAACGGAGTGGCCGCGCTTGAGCGAGCGGCGCAGCACGAGCAGGCGGCGGGCCGACCGGTCGGCCTTGGGGTCCACGTGACCGACGATCTCGGAGCCGGCGAGGACGGGCAGGGCGTAGTAGCCGCGCTGACGTTTCGCGGGCGGAGTATAGACCTCCCACGTGTAGACAAAATTCCAGAGCGTGGAGGTGACGCGGCGGTCGTAGATGAGAGGATCGAGCGGCGCCAGCAGCAGGGGCTCCCGGTTTTCGATTTCGGATTCCCGATTCTGGATTTCGGACAGCAAAGGCAGGTCGGATTTCAGGCAGAAGAGCGGCGGGCAGCCTGCGACGGCGACGGGCTGGATGAGGTCGGCGACGTGGGGCAACTCGGTGCGCTTGATGGTGGTGAGGCGGCGCTGGCGGAGTTTGAGCAGGGCTTCCCAACGGGCGGTCTCCGCGGTGGAGGGTTCGGGCAGGCGGAGAATTTTCGCAGGCAGCACGCGCTCGGGGAGGTCGTAGTAGCGGCGGTTGCCGTCGCCGCGGCGGGCGATGAGGAGTTCGCCGTGGAAGAATAGTTTCTGGAGCGTGGCCTTGGCGGGGGTGGCGGCCCCCCAGACGGAGCGCGCCCGGCCGGTGTTTTCGAAATCTTCCGAGCTCAGCGGTCCGCGCGCAGCGATCTCGGCGAGCAGGGTGGGCGCGAGCAGCTTCTGTTTGGGCGTGAGGCGTCCGGACCAGGCGCCGGTGCGGCGGGTGCGGTGCCGCATCTCCGAGCGCAGGTGCGGCCAGGCGTCGGGGGTGAAGGCGACGAGGATGCCGGTGGACGGGATGTGGTGCTCGAAGGCGGTGCGGCGTGCCGCCGGCAGCGGGGTCGCGTCGCCATGCAGGTGACGCAGGAGGCCGCCCTCGGCATAGCCGGGGACCCGGTTGCGCAGGATCAGGTCGTGCATGCGCCCGCAGACATTGATCGGGTCGATCTGGATGTAGCCGTGATGGGCCAGGGCGGAGCCGACATCGGTCGCCGGCGTGTCGAGCAGCAGGGCGCGGCGCATGAACCGGCGCGCGGTGAGCGGATCGAGGCGGAGCGGGGTCATGGCGCGGGGGATTTTTGGCGGCGAAAGCCTGGAAAGGCACGAAAAGAAAAGGCGCGGGCTCCGCTACGGAAAACAGCAAGGCCGCGCTCTGCTAAAGCGCGGCCTTGGACAGATACCAAAACAATTCGCTTACTTCTTGGGCGTGGCGGCCTGGATCTCGACGAGGCGCTTGTCGAGGGCGTTCATCTCGGAGACGAGGCGCTCCTCCATCTTTTTGCGCTCGGTGCTGTTGACGATGCTCATGTTGGCGGCATCGCGCACGACGTTGGCGGGGAGGGAGAGGAGGCGGGTGACGAGGCCCTGGTCCTTGAAGCTGCTCAGGTAGAGGGCCACGAGTTCCTTGGAGAGTTTCATCGAGTCCTGCGCGACGGTCTGCGAGGCGAGGAGCTGGGTGTTGAGCTCCTGGTTGCGGGCCATCTCGGCGGTCAGCACGCCGCTGATCTGGTCGGAGATGCGCTGGCTGTAGTTGTTGATGGATTCGCGGGTGAGGTTCTGGTCGCTGGCCATCTCGGCGAGGATGGGGGAGATCTTCTCGGCCATGCGGCTGGAGACCTTGTCCACCTGCTCGTTCTGCATGCGCTCGGCTTCCTCGGGGGTCTTCGGGAGCGGGTTGTAGGGCTGGACCTTTTTGGCAATGGCCTCGGCCAGGGCGTCAACCTTCTCGGCATTGAGCTTGGCGACCTCCTCCTCGGTCATGAAGACGTCGGCGGAGCGCTTGGAGATGGCATCCTTAAGGAGCTGGTTGACCGCCTCGATGTGGCGGCGGGTCTCCTCGGCGTTGGCCTTCATCTCGGCGTTGGTCTGCTCCCGCAGGTCGGCGATTTCCTTCTGCTGCTTCGCCGTCAGTTCGGTGACCGTTCTCTGGTTGAACCAGAATGCGGCGCCGATGATCAGCGCGGCGGTGAGGAGGACGGCGGGAATTTGTTCTTTAAACTTTTGCCACATAAGTTGAGACGGGGTTGGTTGTGTGCTCTGACAGGACTAGCAGGAGTTAGTTCAAAAGCAATGTTGCCCTTAACAGCCTATTCACCGCGCTCATGAGCCTTAACCGCTGGGAGCAAGCCGTCTTCGACTACTGGGAACGTGCGCCGGACGAGCGTCGCCACTGGCAGGCCAAGGTGGTCGATCTCACCCGCGGCGGCCCCGACATGGCCCTGGCCCGCGGGCTGGAGCGGGACCTTTGGACCTACCTGCAGGAACGCAGCGCGCATGTGCCGGCGCTGCGGGACTTGCAGGTCTCCAGTGGTCCGAAAGTGAGCCTGCTCAACCTGGCCGAGTATCTCATCCGCCTGTGGGGACCTCCGCCGAAGCCGAAAAAAATGTCCGCGCCACGCTAATGTCGCCGTTGCGTCATCAGAAGTTTTCACAATTTTGCAATTACTGCATTTACAAAGCGACCAAGTGGATGCATGGGTTGTTCACAAGTTGTCCACTCGATGGAAAACACCACCAGCTCGGTTCATTTCTCACCGCAGCATCACGTAGAGGTTAGGGCCAAGACCTACGTTCTGGATACGAACGTTCTGCTGCACGACCCTCAATCGATCTTCAAATTTGAAGACAACAACCTCGCGATTCCCGTCGAGGTCTTGGAGGAGCTGGACGCCATCAAGGGCGAGCAGTCCACCGAGCGCGGCCGCAATGCTCGGCGCGTGCACCGCATCCTGCAGGAGCTGCTGCCGGACTCGCGCGCGATGCATGAGGGCGTGAAGCTGCCCAACGGCGGCACGCTCTCCGTCATCATCAACCGCTACCTCGTCGAAAACAACTGGTCGTCGCCCGCCATGCAGCGGCTGCGCGCCGTCGTTTCCGACCTCACCAAGAAGGACAACCGCATCATCGCCGCGGCCCTCTTCGTGCAGGAAACCTACCCGCCGCCGACCATCCTCGTCACCAAGGACGTCAACGTGCAGCTCAAAGCCCGGGCCGTCGGCCTCGAGGCGGAGGACTACCTCAACGACAAGGTGCCCGAGGCCGTCAGCGACGACGATTCCTACCCGACGATCGAGCTCGACGTTTATGAGATGCAGCGCTTCTGCTCCGAGGGCCAGTTCGAGCTCTCGGCCACCCAGGCCAAGGCGCTTTACCTGAACGAATACATCCTGCTCAGGACGCCCGAGGGCAAGACGATGCCCGGCCGCGTCTCGGTCAACGGCCTGGTGCGCCGCCTGCATTACCCGGAATTCGTGAAGGCTCCCGGCGGCATCCCGATCCGTCCGCGCAACCTCGAGCAGCAGTTCTTCCTCGATGCCCTGATGGACGAGTCCATCAACCTGATCACGTGCTTCGGCAAGGCCGGCACCGGCAAGACGCTGCTCTCGACGGCCGCCGCGCTGCACCAGATCTGCGGCGAGGCCGGACGCTACGACGGACTCGCGATCTCGCGGCCCGTCATCGCGCTGGGCAAGGACATCGGGTTTCTTCCCGGCACGCTCGAGGAGAAGATGAAGCCCTGGCTCCAGCCCTACTACGACGCGCTCGAGGTGCTCATGCCCTCGAAGCCCCAGAAGGAGCCGCAGTTCGCCGCCAAGAAGGTCGGCAAGAAAAAGAAGAAGCACGACGACACCCTTTCCATGATGACCACGCCGCAGCCGCAGATGGGCGGCGGTGGCGGCGCGCTGCCGCCGATGAAGCCCTACGAGCGGCTCATCAAGAACGGCACGGTCGAGATCGAGGCGCTCGCCTTCATCCGCGGCCGCTCGATCGCGCGGCGCTTCTTCATCCTGGACGAGGCGCAGCAACTCACGCCGCACGAGGTGAAGACGGTCATCACCCGCATTTCCGAGGGTTCGAAGATCGTCCTGATCGGCGATCCGGCCCAGATCGACAACCCCTTCGTGGATTCCCGCAGCAACGGTCTCGTTTATTGCCACAACCGCATGAAGGGTCAGGCCATCCACGCGCACGTGAAGCTGTCGAAGGGCGAGCGCTCCAAGCTCGCCGAACTCGCCGCAGACCTGCTGTAGGGAACTAAGCCTGCCGAGGCGGCGGTCTATGACCGCCGGGTCGTCCCGTTTTTCCGCAGGCAGAAACGAAAAGGGCGCGCTTGGGGCGCGCCCTTCGGTCTTACTCCACGATGAACTCGGAGACCGCCACCGGGGCGTCGCGCAGCTTGGTCACGCGGAGCCAGAGATAGCGGCCGCGCGTGCCGGCGGGCAGGCTGAGCACGGTGCCGGTGCGTTCGCCTTCGCCTTCAGCGACAACGTCGCCGGGTTTTTCGGGATCGTCGCTTACCTGCACGGTGAACTGTTCCGGGTAGCCCCAGCCGCGGTTGCCGTGCTCGAGGGTGAGCTTGCGCACCGGGCGGGAGTGGTGGAGATCCAGGCGGATCCACAGACCGAGTTCGGCCGGCACCTGCCAGAAGGTGTTGGCTTTGCCATCGGCCATCTGGGCTGCGCCCTCGTTGTCGGCCGAGGCGGTCATGGCCGGAGCTCCGGCCAGGTTGGAGGTGATGGCGTCCACGGCATCACGCGCGGCGGCGGCGACCCCGGCGTCATCGGCGGCGGTGAAACCGCGGACGGCGGCAAGCGCCTCGGCGTCGGCGCAGAGGCTGAGCACATTGATCAGCGCGGTGCGCGTGGCGGCGTTGAGCGGGAGGGCGAGCAAGGCCCGGGCTTGGGCGGAGCGGCCGGCCGTGACGGCCGGTGTGCGGAGCGTGAGGAACCGCGCGGCGCCCTGCACCGCCGCGGCCCGGATGGCCTCGGACTTGGTGGCGACGGCAAGATCCACCAGCACCGGCAGGGCCGAGGCGTCGGGCCAGCGGGCAAGTTCGGCGGTCGCGGCGTCGGCCACGGCGGCATCGTCCTCCCGTGCGAGCGTGCCGGCGGAGGCGAGGGCGGATTTTCCGGCCACGCGGGAAAGCACCGGCAGCAGGGCCAGCCGCGCGGCGGAGTCGCCGGCGGCGAGCGCGGCCAAGACCGGTGCGGCCCGGGTGTCGGCGGCGCCATCCCGCAGGATGATCGTGATGAGCGCGCGCACGGCGCGGTTTTGTTCGGCTCGGCTGGTTGTGCCCGTGGCCCAGGCGATCACGGCCGCCTGGTCGGCGGGCGCAGCGATCAGGCGCAGCGCGTCAAGTGCCTCAAGGCGGAGCGATTCCACCGGCGACGAGCGCAGGCCCAGCAGGAAGGGGATGGCCTCGGTGAGGTTGCGCGCGGCGATCTGCTGGATGTAAGCGGCCCGCAGGGCGTTGTCGCCCTCGGTGGCGGCGCCGGCACGGATGAACTCGTCGAGCCCGGGGCCGTTGAGGCGGGCGAGGGCGGCGGAGGCGGCCTTGGCGTCGTCACCCTTCGCGGTCGAGAGGCCGGCCAGTTTGCGGGCAACCTCGGCGGTGCCGGGCAGACGGCCGAGCGCGTCGAAGGCCGCGAGTCGCACCGCGGCGTCGGCACTATCCAGCGCTTGGAGGAGCCCGGGCACGGCACCGGCCTCGCCGCGATGACCGAGAGCGGCGATCAACGCGGTTTGCACGGCGGGCGTGTAGGCGCCAAGGCGGGCGGCGGGCCGGGCGCCGGCGTCGGGAACCGGCAGCGAGCGCACCGCCTCGATGGCGGGCGCATGCAAGGCCGGCTCGGTGCCGGCCAGGGCGGCGTCAATGACATCGACGGCACCGGCAGGCTGGGCGGCGATAAGCGTGCGCAGGGCAATGGTCCGCTGGCCGAGCGGCGCGGCGTCATTGCGATAGATTTCACCCGCGACCCGGGCCGCGGTGGCGGCATCAGCTTTGGCCGCGGCTGCGAGGCGGGCCTTGAGGACGGCCGGTGCCAGAGAATTTTTCGCCGCCGCCAGGGCGTCGAGCGCCTTGGCGCCGCCGATGCGTCCGAGGGCGGAGGCCGCGGCGTCGGCGGTGGCGGCATCGTTGTCATGAAGCAGGCCGGCCAGCGCCGGCGTGGCCGCGGTGATGTTGCGCGTGGCCACGGCGTCGATCAGTCCGAGCCGGGTGCGGCCCGGGGCGTTGAGCAGCGCCTGCAGGTAAAGGGTGTCCACGGCGGTGCCGGGCACGCGGTCCAGGGCGAGGCGGGCGTAGTCGGAACGCGCGGGATCGGCCAGGAGCGGCGCGAGTGCGTTGAGGGTGTTCGCGTGACCGGCAGAGTTTCCGGTCAGCAGCACCTGGCCGAGCAACTGGGCGGCCTCTTGGGCGGCCGCGGCCGTGCTGGCGGGGTTTTGCAGGATGGCAAGCAGATCGGACTGGGCCGTGGCGAGCTTCGCGGCGTCCAGGCCGGCGGCAATCACGAGTTTTTCGGCCTCCGTCAGCGGGCGCGCATCATCGTCGAAGGCGCCAACCGGGGCGGCGTCGGCCGTGGCGGGAGCGGCCGCTTTAGGCGCGGGGGGCGGCGTGGTTGAGGTCGTGCAGCCGGCGGCGAGAAGCAGCGAGCCGAGCGCCAGCGCGCGGGTGAGTGGCAGGGAGGGG